>Ga0302266_10000101_pt1 | contig 82721 bp, 54 predicted proteins | sample III_Bog_E1_2_FD_194559 | JGI IMG/M metagenome (GOLD analysis project Ga0302266, IMG submission 194559) | Peat permafrost microbial communities from Stordalen Mire near Abisko, Sweden - III_Bog_E1_2 | ecosystem: Environmental > Terrestrial > Soil > Wetlands > Peat | place: Sweden: Abisko...
GGTTGTCTTGGATAGCCTGCCCGCCCCCCTTGGGCCTTCTTCCCGCAACTCCACAAGGTCATTCTTTGCTACATTATTGACAGGGCTGTCTGGGAAAGGACCCGACAGATGTTAAAGCGACCTCAAATTGCCGGTACATACGCATTCAAGTGTGCTCTTCTCTTTTTGGCGTGTGCCGTATTCAGTTGGGGATTGCAGGCAAAGCTTTCCCTTTACAAGGCCCCGCAATCTCCACGTACCGTCACGGTTGCAAAACTCTTGACGGAGAGGCGTTCCGCCCAAACCATGGCCTTGCTTGAGAAGGCCCTCAAACCGGATACGGCTTGGGAGACGTTGAACCTGATTCCGCTCTTGGTTTTGGCACAGGCGATTTTGATTCTTACATTCGAGTTTTACCAAGGTGAAATGAATCTCTGCAGGTCTCGCAGACGGGACTTTCAGGATCCGAACCTCACCCAACGTCCTCCTCCAGCCTTCTGTTAATCCCTCCACGGCTTTATTTACTGCAAACCTGGCCTATTCTCCGACATCGAATAGGACTGTTGGCGATCACCAGTCCCTTTAAGGATACGTACTGTCGTCGATTCCGATCCCGAGCTTCCGGGATTGAAAGTTAAGGTGGCTCCATGCATCGTAAGCGGATCCTTTGGATCGCGGTGCTTCTCTGTTTTTTCTTGGCAGCTCTTGCCCTCTTTGTCGTAAGTCACTATCGCAAAGCTCCTGCCGAGCAGCCGAGAACGGCCGCGGTTGTCGCGGTCGTGCGTGGCAATCTGGCCAGTTCGCTTACGGTTGCCGGTCAATTTCAGCCCTATCAACAGGTGGATCTTCACGCCAAAGTCTCAGGATATATCCGCTGGATCAAAGTCGATATAGGCGACCGCGTTCGTCAGGGCGAAGTCCTGGCTCTGCTGGAAGTCCCAGAGTTGCAGAATCAAGTGGAGGGCGCTCAGGCCGAGGTCCGCCACAGTCAATCTGATATCACTCGCGCACAAAGCGAGGTCGTCAGCGCGGAGTCGACGTACTCCGCGCTGCACGCTGAATACACCCGTCTGGAAGAAGCTTCCAAAGAAAGACCAGGGCTGATCGCAGAGCAGGAGTTGGATGACGCACGCGCCAAAGACCAGCAAGCCGCGGCCCAGGTCGGCGTCGCGAAGGCCTCGCTGGATGCCATGCAGCAACAACTCGGGGTTTCTCGCGCGACCCGCAGCCGGTTCGAAACGATGTCCAGATACGAGCAGATCGTCGCCCCGTTTACGGGAGTGGTGACAAAGCGCTACGCCGATACCGGTTCGCTGATTCAAGCAGGACAGAACAACAATACGAATACACTTCCGGTGGTACAAGTGGCCGAGAGCGACCTGCTCCGGCTTCGCATGCCCGTGCCGGAAAGCGACGTGCCCTACATTCAGCTCGGCGGAGATGTGCTCGTGAAAGTCAACGCGACCGGGCGCACATTTACAAGCAAGATCATCCGTTTCTCGCGCGCACTCGATACCAATACCCGAACCATGCTGACCGAGGTCGATGTCCCCAACCGTGATCTGAGTCTCAATCCAGGGATGTACGCGGAGACAACGATTCAACTCCAGCAAAAGAATGACGCTCTTATTTTGCCCGCACAGGCCGTGGTGCAGAACGGCGATCAACCTTACGTTCTGGTTGTGAGCGCGACGAACCATGTCGAGAAGCGCACTGTGACTCTCGGAATCCAAACCTCGAACCGCGCGGAGATTACCAGCGGCCTACAGGCCGGGGAAAACGTGATCGCCTCTGGACAGGCTGGCTATCAGCCGGGGGATGTTGTGTCCCCGCACGCGGCGTTCATTCCGACGGCGGCGCAGGAGGTGAGCGAGTAATGTCCACTTTTGCCATCAAGCATCCGTTCTTCATCCTGATGCTTTGTCTCATGGTGATCGTCGTGGGCGTTACCACAGTCGCGCGTATGCCCGTCGATCTGTTTCCAGAAATAAATATCCCGGTTGTGGTGGTCGCGACCTTCTACGCGGGCATGCCGCCGCAGCAGATCGAGGCGGATATCACAGATAGCTACGAGCGCTTCTTTACCTTGGGAAGCGGAATCGATCACATCGAGTCGCGATCGCTGCCCGGTGTGAGCCTGATCAAGATCTACTTTCAGCCGGGCACGGACGCGAACGCCGCGGTCAGCAATATCTCGAATCTCGCCATGGCGAATTTACGGCGCCTTCCGCCGGGAACCCTGCCTCCAGTGGTGCTGAAGTTCGACGCTTCGAATCTTACCGTGTGTCTGGTCACCCTCGAAGGTCAGGGACTCGACCAGACGCGGCTTAAAGATTTGGCCCAGTTTGAGGTGCGGAGTCAAATCGCCAACGTTCCCGGCGCTTCCGTGCCGCAGCCTTACGGCGGCAAGTATCGGCAAATCCAGATTTACGTCGATCCCGTCAAACTGGAAGCACACCAACTCTCGCTGATGGACGTGGTGCGTTCGGTGAACGAATCGAACTTGATTCTCCCTGCCGGTGACGTGCGCATCGGACCGAAAGACTACAACGTCTATGCCAATAGCCAGATTCCGGTGGTCGACGAAATCAATGCCATGCCGATCAAGACGGACAAACAGGACCACATCGGAGAGTCCGTATTCGTTGGCGATATTGGGAAAGCGGTGGACTCAGGCCAACGGCAATACAGCATCGTCCGGGTCGACGGTCAACATTCCGTATACATTCCGATCTTAAAGCAGGGCGGCGGATCGAACACGATCAGTATTGTGAACGGCATTCGAGAGGCCGTGAAGCATCTGCTCGATATTCCGAAGACGCTGAAAACGGCGGTCGTATTCGATCAATCGGTGTTTGTGAAGATTGCGGTGAAGAACGTGATCAACGAGGGCGGCATTGGCCTGTGCCTCACCGCGCTGATGATACTTCTCTTTCTCGGCAATCTCCGCGCGACGATTTCGGTATTACTCTCCATCCCCATTTCTTGCCTCGCCGCCTTCATTGCGTTGAACCTGGGCGCGAGCACGATCAACACCATGGTGCTTGGCGGAATCGCGCTCGCCCTTTCCCGCTTGATCGATAACTCGGTCGTCGTTCTTGAGAACATTTTTCGTCATATGGAGTTGGGGGAGCCGGCGGTTGAAGCTGCCATCAACGGGGGCAATGAAGTCGACCTCGCCGTGCTGGCCGCTACGTGCAGCACCAGCATCGTGTTCTTTCCTGTCATCATGCTGTCGGGTGTCAGCAAATATATTTTTAGCGCTCTGGCCCTCGCGGTCGTGTTGGCGCTCTTTGCTTCTTACGCCGTCGCCATGACTGTGGTGCCACTTTTCTGCGCCAAGTTTATTCGTTTGGAGCCTGAACACAGCATCGCTCCTTACGGTACCCTGGGCGGCGCCGAGGAGGCGGTCCAGGAAGTCGAAGAGGAACAAAGAATCAAGCGCGCGAACATCTTTCGACGCATCGTCGTCGGTTTCAATCGGCAATTCGAACGGCTGCAGCACGCCTACAAAAAAGCTATCGCCGTTTGTCTGGATCGGCCCGTATTGACCGTATGCAGTTTCGCTGCTTTCGTGGTGCTGAGCTTCGCGTTGTATCCATTTCTTGGCGTGGCGTTCTTCCCGCGCACCGATCCCGGGCAATTTGTGGTCAATGTCAAAGTCCCGCCCGGAACGCGTCTTGAGGTGACCGATGAATATGTCGGGAAGATGGAGCAGGATATCCGCGATGTGGTGTCCTCTCACGACATGAATATGATCGTGTCGAACATCGGCATTACGCCAGATCTTTCGGCCATCTATACCAGCAATTCCGGAATGCATACCGCCTTCATTCAGGTCAGTCTCAAGGAGGACCATAAGACCAGCAGCTTCGCTTACATGCAACGTCTGCGCGAAAGGTTCGCCAACGACTTTCCAGAAGTGAGCACTTATTTCCAAACGGGTGGATTGGTTGATTCCGTCGTTAACCAGGGAAAACCCGCTCCGATCGATATTCGAATCGGGGGCAGTGACCTCGATGAATCGTTTGCTTTCGCCAAGTCCGTGGCTGCCAGGGTGAACGCACTGAGTTCGGTCAACGATGTGCTGATTCCGCAGGACCTCGACTATCCGGGACTGGAATTGAATATCGATCGCGAACATGCGGCCCTGCTCGGCATATCGCCGGAGGCGGCGCTTGACAATGTCATCACTGCGCTTACATCGGACACGATGATTGCCCCGAGTTTCTGGCTCGATCCGAAGACCGGCAATAATTACTTTCTCAGCGTGCAATATCCCGACGATCAAATTAAAACCCTGACCGATTTAAAGCAGATTCCCTTGCGCGCACCCGGGGCCACAAACACAACCCCTCTTGAGTCGCTGGCATCGATCAAGCAGATCAATACTCCGACCGAGGTCGATCATTATCAACTACGTCGCAGTTTCGACATCTACGTCATGCCCAAGAAGGAAGATCTCGGCCGCGTGAGCGGGCAAATCAAACACGTCCTCGATGGCATGCACCACTCTTCCCAGATCACCGTGTCGATGGGCGGAGCGATCTCCGACATGCGGAGTTCGTTCCAGAGTTTCGGCATCGGTCTCATCCTCGCGATCGTGCTGGTTTATCTCATCCTGATGGCGCAGTTCGCTTCGTTCTCCGATCCCTTCATCATCTTGCTGGCGATTCCTCCGGGGCTTTCCGGCGTGATCCTATTCCTCATGGCCACGGGCACGACGCTCAACGTCATGTCGCTCATGGGAGTCGTCATGACGACTGGAATCGCCGTTTCCAACAGCATCCTTATCGTGCAATTCGTCGGCACGCTCCGCGCCCATGGTCGTCCCCTGAAGCAAGCCCTCGCCGAAGCCTGCGAAGTGCGTTTGCGTCCCATTCTGATGACCACGCTAGCCACTATTCTCGGCCTCATTCCCATGGCGCTCGCTCTGGAGCCCGGCAGCGAACAGTACGCGCCGCTAGCGCGAGCAATTCTCGGAGGGTTGACCGTTTCCGGCATCGTAACCGTGTTTCTAGTGCCGACAGCGTACCTGCTGATTCATCGCAAAGAAGTTCGTGATGACGAAATCGTGCCCCGATCTGGTGAGGTGCCCCATGCATAAGCGAAGTCTATTTTTGCCGCTCTGGCTCCTTCTGTGTCCCGTCGCCATACACGCACAGGAGATCGTTTCGCAGCAGATCGAGCAGCTTCCGGATGCGCCACAGCCCCACGCTCAGGCGCAGCAGCGAACTCTGGCGCTGAATTCCGCGACAACGAATTCTTCGGACTCCCTCCCGCCAGACTCAACCGGAGAAACGCTTACACGGCAACAGGCGGAGCAGTTGGCGCTCAAGAACAACCCACGAATCAGCGTCGCGGCACTGCTCGCTCTGGCACAAAAGCAGGTCGTCCGGGAGACACGCTCGGCGTTGCTTCCGACGCTGAATGGCAATTTGACTGGGGTTGACGCTGAGGAAGCAAGCCGCATCTCGGCTGGGTCGCTGGGCGCCTCCCGGCTTCTCTATCACGTGGGCGCAGGGGTTGACCTCACTCAGTTGATTACGGATTTTGGCCGCACCCGCAATTTGGTCGCTTCCTCATCCTATGGGGCAAAAGCCTCCGAGCAGCAATCGCAGGCGACGCGGGAGGACATCGTCCTGGCGGCGGACATTGCCTTCTACAATGCTCTGGAGGCGCAGGCCACCCTGCAAGTTGCGAAAAGCACCGTCAAGGCCCGGCAAGCGGTCGGCGATCAGGTCAATGCATTAACTGCGAGCAAGCTCAAGTCCACGCTCGACCAGAGTTTCGCGCAAGTCAATCTCTCGCAGGCCAAATTGCTCGATCTCGATTCGCAAAATCAGTTCGATGCCGCCATGGCGAATCTCAATGAGGTGCTTGGAACCGCGAGAGATCAACAGTACCAACTCGTCGACGACCCGTCGCCCCCGCTACCGGTCGCGCCTTCAGTGGATGCAATCATTGCTCTCGCCTTGCAACAGCGCCCCGATCTTATTGCTCTCAAACTCAATCACGAGGCGGATATGCACTTCAGCCGGGCGCAGCACGAGCAGCTGTTGCCTACGATCTCCGGGTTGGGCACGGTGGGCATCACCCCCGTCGGATCCAGCGCCTACTTCACCCCTGATTGGTATGGAGCGGCAGGGATCAATATCGGGATACCGATCTTTGAGGGTTTCAAATTCCGTGCCCAGGCCGCAGAAGCCGACCTGCGCGCCAAGGCGTCTGACGAGCAGAGCCGGGTGCTCATCAATCGCGTCGTACGGGATGTCCGCACAGCCTGGCTGAGAGCGAACACTGCACAACAGAAAATGAGTGTGACTGCGGAGCTTTTGCAAGAGGCCAACACCGCACTGGACCTGGCCGATACAAGGTATCGCCTGGGGCTCAGTTCGATTGTTGAGCTAAGTCAGGCCCAGTTACAACAGACGCAGGCGCAGATCGCCGAGGCCAACGCTCGATTTGACTATGAAGCAGACCTTGCCGCATTGCGGTTTCAAAGTGGATCGCAGCCCTAGGCTACACAGCAATGTCGTCCGGCACGACTAACGAAGACATGGTCCAGGCCTTCACCCCGAATCGACCCAATCAGCTGCTCAGCAAACGCGTTCTGCCAGGGACTCCGTGCCGCAGTAATGACCTCTTCCATTCCCAACGACTGGATGCGCCGGCGAAACTCGTGACCGCAGATCGCGTCCCGATCACGGATCAGGCTGCCCGTCAACGCCGTGTTGCTGGTTGTGTCGTCCACCGTGAAGTGCATCGTCACCTTCAGCGGGTTGGAACCTGCGGCCGCGCTAGTGATGGTTGTGGCCGAAGCCCGTGGCGTCGCGTTGATGGTTTGGAAAGCGGTCGCGGCCAAGTAGTAGGTGTTCGCAAGCCACGTTGCTTTCAGAGTACAGGCTTCGTTGCCGGTCTCCATGGTAACGACGCCGCCACTGATCGAGCAGGCACCGGCTGTCGTCGTCGTGATGGTCGGCGTGACGCTCCGAGTTCTGCGTCGTTACCAACTCCGTGAATCGGAAAGGTCTTCGGTTGGGCATTCCTCGTGCCCGGCATCGTCGAGGCCATCCTCGAAGGATGGCGTTCCGAATCTTCCACGACCGATCGGCGATCTAATGCGCAAGGAGAGATATTCATGCCAAAGATTGTTCGTTTTCACAAGTTGGGCGGACCGGAGGTTTTGAAGATTGAAGAGGAAACCTCCAAGCAGCCCGGAAAAGGTGAGGTGCGGTTACAGGTGCAGGCGGTAGGCTTGAACCGGGCAGAATTGATGTTCGTCCGTGGCCAGTACCTCGAACATCCGAAGCTGCCTGCTGGTATTGGCTATGAGGCGGCGGGCGTGGTGAAAGCGGTTGGCCCGGATGTGGACAAGAACTGGGTGGACAAATCGGTCGCCACGATTCCAGCCTTCTCCATGAACGACTACGCCGTGCTGGGCGAAGAGATAATTGCTCCGGTTGCGGCTCTGGGTGAGTATCCGGCGAAGCTGTCACCAGCGGAGGGCGCAGCGGTCTGGATGCAATACCTGACGGCGTATGGGGCGTTGATCGCGATTGCGCATTTGGCAAAAGGCGATTTCGTGGTGATCCCGGCCGCGTCGAGCAGTGTGGGCATTGCCGCGACGCAGATTGCGAAAGCTGAGGGCGCTATTTCAATCGCAACGACGCGCAAGAGCAATAAGAAAGCTGAATTGCTTTCTTTGGGTGCGGACCACGTGATCGCCACTGAGGAAGAAGACATCGTGGCGCGTGTGCAGGAGATTACCGGCGGCAAGGGTGCGCGGGTGATCTTTGATCCGGTTGCTGGGCCATTTCTGGAAAAGCTGGCCGCGGCTGCTGCAACCGGCGGAATTATCTTTGAGTATGGCGCGCTTTCGATGCAACCCACGCCCTTTCCGCTGTTTACGGCGCTGGGTAAGGGTCTAAGCATTCGCGGCTATACGTTGATGGAGGTCACGCGCAATCCGGAGAAGCTCGCGGCGGCGAAGAAGTATGTCTACGACCGGTTGGCGGATGGACGGTTTCATCCGAAGATCGCGAAGATATTTCCGTTTGCGCAGACGGTGGATGCCTATAAATATCTCGAGTCGAATGCGCAGGTGGGCAAAGTTGTGATTACCGTGCCGTAATTCGCCCGGATCCATAACTTGAAGAGGCCGCCCCTGGCGGGCTTTTCTATTGCTGTGACAAGACCGAAGAGGCCATCATTCGCCCTCGCTTGTGACAACCTGCTCCGCTGGTTTGACATGCTTCCTCAGGATTTCATCCAGCAGAAACAAGTCGGTGAGCAGTGCGCGGAGATGAATGGAAGCGTTCAGATTATCAATCAACTGCGAACTGATAACGGGTTGGGCCAGAACCAGCTCAATGGCGGCGAGAGAGTCGCGCGCGTCGCGATCGAGAACCGCAAGAAACGCCGCGTACTTTTCGGATGGCTCAAGACCCTCCGCTCGGACTGCTACCGTACAGACTTCCGCCAGTCCCGTCAAAGCCTTAACGGCGCGTTGCAGGAACTCGCGAACTTGCCCACCCGACTTGCTGCCTTCGTCAGTGCGGAGACCCTGGGCTGCGTAGGCCAGCATAAACTCGTAGCACTCTTCCACAGCCTCACAACGACTCCCAACTTCAGACAGCATCGGTTAGCCCTCGCCCTTCCAAACCCTTGGAGTCCGGTGCCGGAGATGCCGAAGAAGATGGGGATGAAGATGTCTCCACCACCCATCGCTTGGGATCATGCTCTTTCAAATAAAAATCGCGGCTCATCCAGCCGAAGATCATCGATTTCGTGATTGGGAGCTTCTCCGGACGCAGTCCGAAGTAGACGTGGACCATGATCAATGCGATCAATCCTACGCCCGCCAGGCCGTGCAGCACGTACATCATGCCCCATGTCATGTCGCCAAAGAGATACGGATTGCGGGGAAAGAAGATGGTACGCACCCGAAACATCATGAACACACCGGTGACGATCGCCGAGAGACCGGCGGCAATGATGGCGCCGTGGTAGAGCTTGTTCTCCAAAGGATATTTGGCGAATTTGTCCGGAGGAGCTTCGTGCTTACCGGCAAATCGCATCATTCTTCGCCATGCGTCCCGCAGATCGATCCGATCAGGCCAGATCGCCCAGAAATCCATAAAAAAGGACGCATGGATGACGTGGAAGAGAATGGAAGCGGTCAAGACGACGCCCGCAATCCAATGATAAGTCACCCAGGGAAACTGGACGCCAACTTTCGGCAGGAAGGCGGTAAATAGTAGTGTGAACATGGAGGCGGCCATGATCCAGTGAAATAGCCGCGCTGTCAGCGAGTGTCTGGGAACATGCTCGGGGATGCGCGCCGCCACGGCGGGCGAAATGGTGCCCGTAAACTCTCTTGGTCTGGCGAAATAGCGCAAATAGGTGGCGTGAACAACAAAGAAGAGGAACCCCGCGATCACCGCGACCCAGATCAAGAACCAGGCGATATGGATCGGCACACGTTGTCCCCACGGACTCGTCGCCCATTCTAAGAAGTCCATGTTGCCTCCTCTGCTCCTGATCTTGCTGCTGCTCCTGATCCGATGATGGCGCGCTTCACCAAATTTCTCATCAGCGGGATCTTGTAGGCATTGAACTGCAATGGGATTGCTCCGCGCACGGCCAGTTTCCCCGCCATTTCACCTGTCGCGGCGTTGCGTGGCTGGCCACGTACCGCATCTTCAACCACCTTCAAACGCAAGGGGCGCGCGGCGGCTGCGTTAACCGAAATTCGAATGCGGTCGATCGTCTGCGCTGAACCATTGCCCGCTGAACTATCGCCCGACGCGACCATGGCCGAGGCCACGTTCATCAGCGGGAAGTCCCAAACGTTGCGGTCTCGAATTTTCTCAAAATAGAATTGCGCGCCCGCCCACGTGGAGGGAATACGAATGGCCGTAAGCAAGTCCCCGGGCTGCAAGATGTGCAGGCGGGTGATGTCGATGTCAGGACCGATGAAATAATCTTCCGCATCCACAACGCGTTCGCCCTTGCGCGTGCGTATGACAAACTTAGCGTCAAGCGCAATCAGGGCTGGGGCTGAATCGGAGGGATTCACCGCCACGCAGCGGTCGGCCTGCAGAATCGCATGCTCGCGGTTGCGGCCCTCCGGCGTGTCGGCATAGCAGATGTTGCCGCCGGCACGGTAACACGGCCAACCGCTGCGGTAATACCAGCAGCGCGTATCCTGCGACACATTTCCGCCAATAGTTCCCTGGTTGCGGATCTGCGGTGATGCCACCAATTCCGCGGCCTGCGCCAGCAGATCATACTTCTGCTTAACGATGGGATGATTCACGACTTCAGTGAGCGTCGTCATGGCGCCGATTTCGATACCGTCGCTGCCAGCAGCGCGAATTCCGCGCAGTTCGCCGATTCCACTCAGGTCGACCACAACCTTCGGCTTCTTGATTCGATCCTTCAGCCAGTCGAAGCTATCGAGGCCTCCGGCCAGCACCCAGGCATCGGGTCCGTGCTGTTCGAGAAGTCTCTGCGCATCGTCGACGGACGCCGGCTGAAACAATTCGAAAGCGGCCATTACGTCTCGTATGACGGCCATTACAACTCTCCTTCAAATTCCGTTCGCAAATCGCCCATTAAATGTGCGCCATAAGCGGATGCTGCATCGGTCGGCCCGCTTCGAGCGAGGTCAGAATCGTGTCGGCGTTCACCGGAGCCCGCTGAAAAATCTCATCTCCCAATGCATCCGATAGGGCGTTTAAGATTGAAGCGCACCCGCCTCCAACTGGAGGCTCGCCGACGCCGCGAGCGCCGACCGGCGTCTCCGGATCCGGAATGTCCAGCGCAGTCCATTGCATATCGACGGGCACATCGAGAATCGTCGGCGGTCTACTTTGGTAGAAGCGCTTGGAGAGCATCTCCCCGTACCGCGGATCGAACACCCATTTCTGGCCAATCGCGTGGCCCATGCCGAGGACCGAGCGGCCGAGCACCTGACCGCCGAGCGCCCGGGGATGGATCACCGTGCCGACATCGGCGGAAGCGAGAAAATCGACGATGTGGTACTTGCCGGTTTCGACATCGACCTCAACCTCGGCGAAACTGGCAACATAGGAATAGGTTGAACCATCGCGCGGGTAGTTGTCCTTCGCAGCCACCACCAAGCCTTGTCCGGCCAATGCCGCGACCGACGCCTTCGTCAATTTGTGGACATCGGCTGGCGCTTCATGGCCATCGTAGATGCCGCCTAATTCAATCGCGTGCTTCGCGGCTTGCGCCAAAGTCATGCCGGCGCCACCGCCTTTGCGAAAAACGCGTTCGTTCGCTACCACGTACTGCTCTGGCTTGCCGCCGAGTTTTTTGGCCGCGATCTCCTGAAGCTTCTGCTTGGCGGCCATCGCCGTGGCGTATGCTGCCCGCGTCATGGCGTGCGTTGTCTGACTTCCGCCGGAGACGCAAGTGAACGGAAGATCCCTCGCCGTGTTGCCCCAAACTACATTGCATTTTTCCCACGGCACGCCGAGAACTTCCGCCCCCGCGCGATGTACATCCATCACCGACTCGGTGCCGAGGTTGCCGATTCCAGACTGGAAGGTGATGCGGCCATCCGGCTTGATGACAAGAAGCCCGTCGAATCCGATGGTGCCGCCAACGTAACAGCTCAGCGAAACGCCAACTCCTCGAACTTTCGTGCCGATCCTCTTCGTTGTACGCGCGTTCGTCGTACGCGCGACCCGCTCGTTCCATTTGAACTGCTCCGCGCCACGGTCGAGCGCTTCTTTCAAGAACGCGCTGGTGGCGTATTGACGTTTCCCCTGCACCACTGGTCCCAACGGCGCTTTGCCCTCGGGGCAGTTGATGCGGCGAATCGCGACCTGGTCGATTCCAAGTTTGCGCGCGGCTTTCGCGATGATCGGCTCGATGATGACAATCCCCTGCAACCCGCCCGGGGAACTCTGCGCACTACGCGGTGGCGTGTTGGTCAGCACCGTCAACCCACGCCAGCGCATGGCTTGCGGCTGGTATAACAGAGACACGATGCGGCCTGACGACGGCGCATCGCCCACCGCGTCATAAGGACCGTTGTCGCAAATGACGAACATGTCGAGGGCCGTGATCTGTCCCTCTTTTGAGAAGCCGACTTTCATACGCCCTTGAAAGCTAGGGCGCGCTCGTCCGATGAAGGTCTCCTCCTCGCGGCTGATTCGCATCATCACCGGGGCGTTCGTCTTCTTCGCCAGCAGCGCCGGGATGATCATCGTCACTCCACCGGTGATCTTGCTGCCGAATCCGCCTCCGGTGTATTCGCTGATGAAAACAACTTTGTCGGGACTAATGTTCAACCAGCGCGCGATCGCAGGCAGTGTTTGCGCCGTGCTTTGTGTGCCCGTGTAAATGTAAACTTTGCCGTTTTGCCAATAGGCCATCGCGCTGCGCGTTTCGAGCGTCTGATGACTTGTATCAGGAGTGACGAACGTCTCGTCAAGAACGAGTGCCGCATCCTTGAACCCTGCATCGAGATCACCATACGTCCATTCGTCGGGACTCTTGCCCATCGGAAGACGGCCGTGCTTTTCGTCCTCGAAATCAGCCTTAGTCCACTTGAGTTCAGCAACTGCAGGCGTGCCCGGACCTTGCGGCGACGCGGGCCGCGTCCAGACGTTGCCATCCGTTCGCGGGTTGGGACCACCGGGCCGCAAAGTTTCGAGCGGGTCGATCACAAAGGGAAGCGGTTCAAAATCGATTTCGATTTTCTCGATGGCTTCCGCCGCGGTAAGTTCGTCAACTGCGGCCACGGCGAGAACCGGCTCGCCCTGATAAACCGGCTCCATGGTGAGACCGCGTTCGCCCCACTTGCTGGCCTTGATCACCGTGCCATTGTCGGTTAGCGTGTCGGCTGGCGCGGGAAGATCGTCCGCAGTGAGAATGGCTTTGACGCCGGGCATGGCCAGCGCTGCTTTCGCATCGATGCGCTTTACCCGCGCATGCGGCATCGGACTGAGCAGCAGTTTGCAGAACAGCATGCCTTCCGCGCGAAAATCCTCTGCGTACTTCGCATTGCCCGTGACTTTGGCATAGAGGTCCGGGGTCTCGTAGTTCTTGCCAATTAGTTTGTATCCGGCGCCGTAGATGCGCTCGGCAGCCTTGGTGGGGTCAGGACGTTTCTTGTTATCGAGGACCTCATTGCCGTTATCCAAGCGACGACCTCCGCATATTCTCCGCCCCGCGCATCAACGCCGTCAGAATCTTGTCGTAATCCTGGCAGCGGCAGAGATTTCCCGAGACTCCGTGCGCCAGTTCCAGACGGGTCGGATTGGGATTCGTCTTCAAGTATCCGACCGCGCTCATGATGAAGCCGGGCATACAGAACGCGCACTGAAATCCCTGCTCGTCGATCACACCCTGCTGCACCGGATGCAAGGTTCCATCGGCACTCGCCAAGCCCTCGATGGTCAGAACTTTCCGGCCGCGCACGTTGTGCGTGAGCACCGAGCAGGAATAGTGTGGAATATCGTCGATAAGGACTGTGCAGGATCCGCATTCCGCACGGTCGCATCCCAGCTTGGTGCCGGTCAGTCCCAGTTTGTAACGCAGCGTCCAGGCCAGCGTCTCTTGCTTCATGACATCGACGCGCCTTTGCTGACCGTTAACGTTGAGAGTGATGAGGCGCTCGCCCACGACGGCAGCCAACTGCTGGCCATGCAGTATAGAGGAGGCGCGAAAAAGATAACCAGCGGAGGAGACGGCCACACCGCTGCTGATGACGCCTTTAATGAAGTTGCGCCTTGAGAGAGCTTTCGGCTCTTCGTCGGGCAAGTCTTGAACTGCCTCGGAATTTGCCTTCTCGGTCATACTCGATCACTTTGATCTGGGGCCGCCGTCGGTCGACTCTTTCGTCTAAGCACCGATGTGAGGCCACGTATTGAACCAGTTCGATTACCAGAAAGAATGCCCGGATTCGGAAATTGTCGATGCAGGTAGTATAGGCGCGCCACTCGTCGGCGAGGAATTCTATCGACGCCGTGATCCAGCCCGAGTGACGGGCAAACAGGAAGTAATGCCCAGGATGGACTCCCAACGACGCGTGCCAGAAGTCGGCTTCTGGGAAGCTTACGCCGAAAGGCGGTGGGATTCCGCCCAGACGATAGCAAGCCGGACCTGTCTTCCGAACCGTTCACTACAGGGTTCCAACAGGTCACGTGCGGCATCAGGGGCTGTATCGTCTGTGCATCGGAACGCTCACCGAGAGCGGACCTGGATACGGTAGAGGTCGTTTGAGAAAATCGAGTTGGCCTGCTTCCGCCGACAGTCCCAAGTGAAATCTCTGCAGGTAAAGTCATCGCGATCGACCCAACCAGACTGATAGGTATTACACCTTGACGGCGTTGTTAGATCCTGGTGAAACTCGCTCACTTGAAAGCCGGTTCGAGAGGTACCTCCTGATTTTCTTGGCGTCAGGAAAGGGTAATTTGCTAATCACCGAAATGAAACTTGCTTACCGCGACTCTCGCCTAACGAGATCGCTGCGAATAACATTGCGACACCCGGGGCGATGGCTAAGCCGTTGAACATACGTTCAAAACGAGATCAAGTGTGTCCTTGGCTGTGTCCTCAAATCTTCTCGTGAGGACGCTGGGACATAAGCACAGGATCGGCTTCAGCGGCAACATAGTTCACTTGAACCCGGGCAGGTCCACGCGCTTCGCAATGTGATCCTTAATCCAGTGACTATCCCACCATTCCTTCGGGTCGATCTGGACGCCGTCGAGTTGCATCGCGAAGTGGATGTGATCACCTCCGGCCATTCCGGTTTGGCCACTGGTGCCCATGACTTGGCCTCGTTTCACCAAATCGCCTTCGTGCACCGCAATCTGGCTAAGGTGGCCATAGATCGTCTGTAGCCCGTAGCCATGGTCCACCACGATGCAGTTGCCATAGATGCCCAGTGGCGCCGCATATACGACCCGCCCGTCATTGGACGCCTCCACACCAACATGCTGCGTAGCCGCGAGATCATACCCCAGGTGCACCTGCTGATCGATCTTGGTCCCTTTGTAGATGTAATTCCGAGTGTCCGCAAAGCTGGCTTCCGCCTGGGAATGAGATTGCCGTGCGAAAGGCTGCGACCATAAGAACCTGTCTGCGGTCTTGAGGCGAAGATCTGAAAGCACCTTGTTATTGGCCCGCCGCATTTCGCTATTAATCTTGACAAAACGCGCCACGGGATCGCCCGAGCCATTCGGGTCCAACTCGCCGATTACCTTCTGCATAAATTGGTCGCTCACCACTAAATTGTGTACGGTGTACTTCGGTTGCTCCTTCTTGGGGAACTGGAATACGATCGGGCTGGTCACGTCGTTTCCAGTGCCATTGGATGCATATGCCACCGGGACAGTGCTGGCTGGCATATTCCAGGCAAACGCGAACAGCGAAAAGAAGCCCTGTTTGCCTCCGGGCATGGGCCAAGCCCGAAATGTCTGATCGCCGACCTTCACACCCGCCTCTGTAAAAGTACCGGAGACATTGAAGGTTGCTAAATCAGCCATGCCCAGATACAGATAATGTTGGTCTGAATCAACACTGATGACGGGTGGTCGCGTCACCACTCTCACGTCGCGCTCCAAGCGTGCTGTCTTCCGAAGCAACCCGTTCGAGACAGCTACGACGATTAATTTCGCCGTGCCGTCTTTGAGCTGAGGAGTCGCGTTCGTGCCGGCCACAAAACTCCATGTGTCATCAGTCCATCGTGATGTTGGCGCGTTCTCCCAGACTCGATACTGAATGCCGTTCTGCTCGACAAAGGCTTCGAGCCTGCGAACGCCATGTGGGTCGCGTACGTGGACAGCGATGGCGGTGGCTTGGCCGAGGGCGGTAACTGGAGATGGCAGGTCGACAACGGGCGGCGCTTGTCGCGTCAATAGAATCGCAATCGACGACAAGGCTACGATACCGATCACGACAATAAAGACTTTTCGCATAAGTCATTGTAGCGCTCTCAAAGAGGACACCGGCGCGATGGCTGCCACAATCTGCCGATCTTGATTCCCTTAGCAGATGCCTGCTCTTAGGCGTGTGGGACAGCCGCTTAGCGAGCGACCGCTGATTGTGATTACCTCTTCGCCCACGCGGTTGGCTTTGTTAAAGTTTCTGTGGTGGAATACCTTGCATGTGGAGAGCCATTCGATAGCATGGATATTTCCGGGCCAAACTCCGTGGCAGTCCGTACCGAGAATGTCTGCCGCCATTACCAGATGGGTGAGGCATTGGTGCGCGCGGTGGACGGAATTTCCGTCGATGTTCGGGCCGGGGAATTTGTGGCTCTGCTGGGTGCGTCGGGATCCGGCAAGTCATCACTGCTCAACCTCGTCGCCGGCCTTGACCGTCCCACCTCCGGGGCGGTTATTGTCCACGAAAATAACCTGGCTGAGCTTTCACGGGAGCAACTGGCCAAGTACCGCCTCCACACTGTCGGGATGGTCTTTCAGTCTTTCAATCTGATACCGAGAATGTCGCTGTTGGAAAACGTTGAGCTCCCGATGCGCTTTGCCGAAGTCGATCGCCGCGAGCGTTCCGCTCTGGCGCGCCAGTCGCTGGAACGCGTAGGTCTAAGCGGACGCCTCTCGCATCGGCCGATGGAACTCTCGGGCGGTGAACAGCAGCGCGCATCGCTGGCTCGTGCACTCATCAACCGGCCCAAGCTTCTTCTGGCGGACGAACCGACGGGTAATCTGGACAGCCGCACCGGCACGGAGATCATGGAGCTTATCCGTAGCTTCAATCAGTCGCTGGGAATGACCGTTTTGATGGTGACGCACGAGCAGGCTCTCGCAGAGAAGTATGCCAGTCGAATGTTGCATCTTGCGGATGGAAAACTCGTGAATGATTTATCCAATGACGGCGTACGCGGCATCTCGTCAGAGCCGATGCAGGCGCCCGGGCCGGGAGGAAAAACACAGTGAAGCTTTACGACGTCGCCGACCTTGCTATCCGCAACCTGCGTGAGTCGGTCTTTCGCAATTCGCTGACGACGATCGGCATTTCCGTAGGTGTGGCCTCGCTGGTCGCGATGCTCTCGCTCGGCATTGGCCTGCAGCAGTTGGCCTCCCGCCGGCTGCAAAAGTCCGGGCTGTTTGACACTGTTGTAGCCACCTCCAGGCGTGACCTCCGCAACTTCCGTGAACAGCGAGAGGAGGGGCCGCCGCCGGCCGAGAGCCCGTCGTTAGATGAACCGGCGAGAAACAAGATTGCGCAAATCCCGGGTGTGGTTGAGGCCTATCCTGATATTCGGTTCGTGACGGAAGTGCGCTTCGACGACAAGCCCCACCTAACCATGGTAGCGGGCATCCCGTTCTCCGCCAGGAGTAACAATGATGCTTTCGACGGCATGCAGGGCAGCTTTTTCTCGTCGGATGGAGCCGCGGAAGTCATCCTGCAGAAATCGTTTGCGGAGGAGTTGCTAGGCATCACGCCGAAGCCCGGCACGGACAACACAAATCTTGCCGACTTGGCCAAGCCTCTTCTTGGGAAAGAGTTGACGATGCGCTATGCCGAACGCGCCTCGGCTCCTTCTTCGCCGTCTCTGGGGCCGAGCAATAGTGCCGCGTATTCCGTAGTGTCACGACAGCAAGCTCTGAAAATTGTAGGACTGACGGATCTTGATCCGGATAGCTTGCGCGGCACCGCCCGGGCACGCGTCTTCTTGCCGCTCAAGCTTGCGCAAGACCTCCACGTCATGCAGCCCAACCTGCGCGACACCTCGGCCAGCGACTCGCCCAGCTATACGTCACTCAGCGTGCGGGTACAGAATCCTAATCAGGTTCCGGCCGTTGAAGATGCCATCAAGAAAATGGGCTTCAGCGCTTTCTCCATTGTCGATGCGACCCGCAGCATGCGCCAGTTCTTTGCCGTGCTCGACGGGTTCCTCGCGATCTTCGGCAGCCTTGCCCTGGCCGTTGCTTCGATCGGCATCGTGAATACGCTGGTGATGGCCATCCTCGAGCGTCGGCGCGAAATCGGAATCATGAAGGCAATTGGCGCCAGCGACGCTGACGTGCGCGGCCTTTTCTTCGCCGAAGCTGGCGCTATGGGTTTGGTCGGAGGTGCAGTCGGAGTTACTCTCGGTTGGGCGATCGGACGCCTTATCAACTTCGGCATGAACATTTATCTCGAACGCCAGCATTTTCCTTCGGCACAGATCTGGTCCGTGCCGATGTGGCTGGTTCTCAGCGCCATCGGTTTTTCCATCGTCGTCAGTTTACTTTCGGGACTCTACCCGGCGTCCCGAGCGGCGCGTCTCGATCCGGTGCAGGCGCTTCGCTACGAGTAAACTGGGGTTATGCGCCGCTGTTTGCCATGGCTCGTCCCGCTCTTAGTTGCGCTCCTGGTTGGCCCGTGCCGCGCACAAGGCCGCATCGATTGCAACGCCCTGCAAAGTCATACCCTCGGTGAAAGCGTCCACTACTGCGTGATGCTGCCACCCGACTATGACGCCGCAACTGCCGGGCATTCTCCGCGGCATTATCCGGTGCTTTATTTCATGCACGGACTCGGCGATAACGAACAGACTTTGTTCAAAAGCGGTGGATGGGACCTGATACAAGACCTGCGTCAAAAAAGACAGGTTCCCGATTTTCTGGTAGTCGCGCCTGAAGGGAGACGTAGCTTCTACATCAACTCCGCCGATGGCCGCGTGCGATATAGCGATTTCTTCATCCGCGAGTTCATTCCTTACATCGAGTCGCATTATTCGATTCGACGCGAGCGCTCCGCGCGAGCCATTAGCGGTTTTTCGATGGGCGGATATGGCGCCCTTCGGTTTGCCTTCGCCCACCCCGAGCTATTCTCGTCCGTCAGCGCGCAGAGTGCCGCGCTCATCGCGGAACCGCCGCGGCAGGCCGAGAGTGGGCTGCTCGGGACGGTATTCGGAAATCCGATTGACGTGCCTCACTGGAACCAAAATAGTCCGTTTGTTCTTGCGAAGCGGAACCGGGCACAAATACGGGCGTCGGGTTTGTCCATCTATTTCAACTGCGGCAGTAAGGATGAATTCGGATTTGATCAAGGAGCTGAGGAACTCCATCGGCAACTTCAGGCTGAGGACATCCGACACGAATATCATCTCTATCCCGGCAACCACAGCGGTGAGTATTTTCTGGCACACCTCGGTGAAGTATTGAAGTTTCATGCACGCGTTTTTGACGCAGCAAAGTAGTGCTGTCGGGGTTTCTGCGAAGCAATGCCGGCCTACAAGTTGAACCTCTCTTAGTCAGGCCGTGTCTAATCAAGAATGGTGACTGCTCATTCCAAGGCCGGTGCCGGGATCTCGCGCCCTAAACTGCAGGCGGTTCTGCCCCTGGTGTGGGAACTCGTCCGCCCGCATCGCGGGCTGCTCGCGGTTGGTTTCGTCTTGATGGCGATCAAACGCGTGGCCTCTCTGGTGCTGCCTTATTCCACCCGGTACCTGATCGATAGCGTCATCATCAGTCAGGCGAATGCAATGCGATCACAAATCGATGTTGTGGCAAAGTGACTTGGTTCGACCGCTACCACGCGCGCCCCCTGGGGTGGGGTGCTATTTTCCGTGGATCTGGCGCAATCGAATCCGCATCCAAAGTCTGTCGGCTCATGAGAGGAGATAGGGTCATGAAAGTCGGATTTATCGGGCTGGGGAACATGGGATCTGGCATGGCGGCGAATCTGCTCAAGGCCGAGCATGAGGTCACGGTTTACAACCGCACGCCCAGCAAAGCTCAGGCGCTGGTAGAGCGGGGCGCGCGCTACGCCGCTCAGGTGGCAGACGCCTGCCGTGGCGAAGCCGTGATCACGATGCTGTCCGATGACAGCGCGGTGGAAGGCGTCGTTTTTGGCGATGCGGGTGTGATCAGCAGCCTGGGTAAGGGCGGAATCCACATTTCCTCGAGCACCATCAGCGTGGCGCTCTCGGAAAGGCTGGCTGCGGGGCACGCGGCGAGTGGCCAGCGTTTTGTCGCGGCTCCGGTCTTTGGCCGGCCCGACGCCGCGGCTGCGGCTATGCTGTTCATCGTGGTCGCCGGCGCACCGGATGCGGTGGACGCTTGCATGCCTCTCTTCGAGGCCATAGGACAGAAAACTTTTCGCTTCGGCGAGAATCCCCCCGACGTAAATCTGGTCAAGCTCAGCGGCAATTTCCTGATTACCTCGGTGATCGAGGCGCTGGGCGAGGCGCTGGCGCTGGTCGGCAAGGCCGGCTTGGATCAGCACCAATATCTTGACTTCCTCACCTCCACGCTCTTCGTCGCGCCAGTTTATAAGACCTATGGCGGACTGATCGCCGACAAGAAGTTCGAACCTGCCGGGTTTGCTGCTCCCTTGGGATTTAAAGATAATCGTCTGGTCCTGGCCGCAGCCGAAACGCTGCGTGTGCCCATGCCACTGGCAAGCCTGATTTACAACCGGTTCCTGACCTTGCTGGCTCATGGCGGCGAGTCGCTGGACTGGTCGGCCATCTCGCAGCTGGCCGCAGAGGATGCCGGGCAGGTAGCCCGAACTGTGCGCGGGTTCTGAGAAAAGGCGGGGAGTGATGGCGGCGGAGACCGCTCACCTCCCGATGGCATAGCGTGCATTCAGGATAATCCCTTGGAAGGCCCGATGACTTGAATTCTTGGCATCGGGGCGATCCTGTTCAAGCAGAAATCGATGTTGTAGTGAAGGCTACTTGACTTCGGCGTCAGGTGAGCGTCGGCGAGCGAGTCTCTTTGCCGAGGACTCGGATCCAGGTGGTTCACGGAACGGTTCCACAGCAATGCACTCGTAACTCACTTCCAGCACGGTCAGGGTTTCTGTACCGCCCGGCAATTGAAGGACTACGCTGTCGCCCTCTGTCGACTTCATCAGCGCGCGGCCCAGAGGTGAGACCCAACTGATGTGGTTGCGGTCGAGATCGATTTCGTCCGTGCCGACGATGCTGACCACTCGCTCCGCTCCAGCGGCATTGGCATAGCGCACGGTCGCTCCGAAGAACGCTCTCGTCGCCGCTTGGCCCGCTCTCGGAGCTTCCGGGTCCACGACTTCCGCGGCTTCGATTCGCTTGGTTAGAAAGCGAATCCGCCCATCGATCTGCCGCAGGCGCCGCTTGCCGTACTGATAGTCGGCGTTTTCACTGCGATCGCCGTTGCTGGCAGCCCACGCGACTACCTCCACAACGGCGGGACGTTCTCTCGTGAGCAGAAAGCGGTGCTCCTCTTTGAGGCGTTGCAGTCCGCTCGGCGTGATGTAGTTCTTGACGTGCGTTGCGGGCTCGTCCGGTTTTGGTTGTCGCGTAAACCCTTTTCGCATGTCGTCGTCTTTCGTCTTCGTAGCGCGAATCCACAGACTACACTGAAACACGGATCGAAGACCCCCTCTCTCAGGGGTCTTTATTCTTCAAAGACTTAGGAGGAGCATGGGCTCCAAGTCTTTGAGGAATAAGGAGATACTAGTAAAGTATTTATAAATCAGTCAGTTAGAGTAGAAACTTGCAGTGAATTCCCGCCAGGTCTTTGAGAAATAAAGACTTTACGCGCGGGGCGCGTGGTTCGCCGTTTTCGCGGAGATTTCAGCAACTCCTGCCGCGGATGCCATGGCTTACACTCAAACTAAATGCTCAACCGGGGGTATGCCTATTCCTCGATCATCAGCGGCAAAGATCATGGGCGAACCCTGCTCTCTCACTTGGCAAGCCTTTACCCGCACTCAACCCCACAAGCTTGGCAACAAAATCTGAACAACCGCGAAGTCACCGTCGACGGCGTCACGGCTACCGGAAGCGAATCGGTCACTTCAGGCCAAACACTTGTCTGGAACCGTCCACCCTGGATCGAACCAGACTGCCCTCTGCACTTCGAAGTTCTGTTTGAAGATCCGCATCTGTTGGCCGTCAACAAACCTGGCGGGCTGCCCACTCTCCCGGGCGGCGGCTTCATGGAAAACACCCTCCTGCGCCTGGTGCAAAAGCAAGCCCCCAACGCAAACCCTGTCCACCGGTTGGGCCGAGCTACTACTGGCATCGTTCTCTTCGCGAAAACGGCGCAGGCCGCCGCTAAACTGGGCGAAGACTGGAACACACCCAGAATTCAAAAAGTCTACCGAGCGCTGGCGCAAGGCATTGCACAACACGATGCCTACGAAATTCTCACACCCATCGGACTTGTACCGCACCCGCGCATCGGTTCGGTGTGGGCCGCCAACCCAAGTGGCAAACCGTCACGGTCATTGGCGAAGGTGATCTCACGGGCGCCAAGCAGCACGGCGTCAAGCAGCACACCAGGCACCACAACATTTGAGGTAAGCCTAAATTCGGGCCGTCCTCATCAAATCAGAATCCATCTGGCATCCATCGGCCATCCCCTGGTAGGCGATCCTCTGTATGGTTCGTCCGGCCAGCCTCTAGAAAATCTCCCCGGCCTGCCGGGCGATGGAGGATATTTCCTGCATGCCCAATTTCTGAATTTCCACCACCCCGTCACCGGCGAGCAAATCAATCTTGAGGCAGCTTTGCCGTCTGGATTCTTATTGCATCAGTAGGTTCACGGCGGGCAGAAGTTCGCGGGCAGCCGATGTGACCCCAATTGTGGTCAATGCAACGGAGGTCGTATTGCTCGCCGACCAATGGGATGCGGTATGTCCTGGCTGCATTGGGATCAGTTCCGTCTGTCCCCGAATTTGTCAAGCCAATGGTAACAGTCCCGTGTGTCCCCGGATTTTCCGTCCCCGGATTTTCACCTTGCACGCGGTATGGGAAAGAGTTCAAGGTGCAGACGGTGCAGAACATTTTGGAGAGGATGAGATGATTGGTCTATGCGCCCTTCACGTCGTGTCTGCAAACACTCCGAAGTCGAACACCTGCGCAAGTTCATTGACTACGCCAAGAAACTCGTTAACGACGCTTGGTACTACCCGCCGTCCTATGGCTATCAATACATGGTCGCTTTGGCACTCTACTCAAAGTGCCTCACGGTTGCTGAAGCTACTCTTGTGCTCATAGACGCAGGGTTCGGAGACGAAGCGTTCGGAATGACGCGCACGTTGGTGGACATCTTCCTGACGCTCCGATATATCGCCAACAAAGATACACACGAAAGAGCTAAGCGTTATGCCCAGTACGCAGCGAAGAGCAGCGCACTCTGGGCTGAAATTGTGGAGATATATTTTCCAGCGAAAGTCCAGCCTCTACCAGAACGAACGAAGAGAGTTGCTGCGACGTTCCCTAATCCGCATAGCTGGTCAGGGAGAACCGTCAAGGACATGGCTTGGGAACCTGACACTGTTGAAGTTGATGACAAGGGAAAACCGTTCGTGCATGACGTTGCTTACCGCATCATCTATCGTTGGACTTCACGATACGTTCATCCGACAGTTGATGCTCTGATGAATCACATAGTGCAGGCTGGTCACGACAATTTTACAGTGCGAAGCAGAAACGAGCGGGACATGACGCACATGGCTGTATTCAACGTCGCATCCTATGTTGCGCATACCATGATTGTCTTTTACCGTTGCATGGGCGATCCTCAGCCAGATCGGCTGTCGAGATGGGCGCGTGCCCTCATTGAACACATTGCACGACGACACGATTAGGGAGACAATATCCCGCCGTCCAAAAAGAGGCTACCAGTCAAATGCTATACCTTAGCATCGCTTTCGTTTTGATCTTCGTGTTGTACCTAATTGACAAGCGTAACGCTTGGAAGGGTGCCGCCAAGATCGCCGCTGTTCTAGTCGGGCTGTTGATGCTCGGCAGTGCCGGAATTTACGGCTGGGCAAAATACGAAGATCGGAGAGCCAACAAGAAGCGCGAGGTAGACGTAACAGCGTGCATCAAGACCATCACCGAAGGCTCCATAGTCTTCGTGCCCACAGGGGACGAAATAGGCAACGTAGTTAAGTCTTTCTGTGAGTCAAGGCCCGGAGCGAACTTAGCGTGCGGAATCAAGTCCGACTCATACGGGAACCCCATAACCTACTCGATAGGTGACACCGATAAAGGCAGTCCGGGAAAGGTTTGCACGGCTAAGGGTTGGGGCCAAGACCCTATGCTGGCATCTGCATGCAAGAACTGGGAATCTCAACATCCCCTCGGTAGTCCTCTTGACCATGTGAGCGCCGAAGAAACCCTCGGAACACCGGAAGGATGTTCGGGTCCGCTAGAGGATGCCTACAATGCAAAGCTGACGAAATACAACAAGGAAACTCGAAGCAAAACTGCCAAGCAAAGGTGATGAAATGACTGTAGAGTTCAGACTTAATCCACACTTCTCTGACGATCTAAAGAAAATGCTGGACGGAAAGCCGAAAGCCGTCGAGCAACTCCGATGCACCATACACGACAAGCAAGCATGGGCTGAGAACAGACAACTTCAGGTGTGTTGTGAAGACATGGCACGGCGCGTCCGAGAGGCGCTGGAAAAACGCTAGATGCGCAAACTTTGTATTTTTGGTACTCACCATCAGTTTCAATGTGATGTCCCGATGGACTCTTACTTCCACACGAATCTGCGTTCCCTTATCGAACAACACAAGATTGACGTCGTCTGTGAAGAGGCCACCGGTTTGCCGCCGAAGTCCTGTGTCGAACTTCTAGTTGATGAACTCGGTCTGAAATGGCGGAACATCGACGCCACTATAGAAGAGCGCAAGCTCATACCAGATAGAGGGAATGGTGACTCGCTACAAGATTTAGACCTATACATGCAGCGTGAGAAGATGTGGATCACCCGAATCTCCGAAGCCGTGACGGCTTCAGGCTTACTGATTTGCGGCCTCTGTCACACCTTTACCATTGCTGAGAAGTTGCGGGAATTGTTTGAACTTGAGATACACGTTTACGACCCGCGTCGCATCTACAACTGGGATGGACGCCCGCGAGTGTCTGCCACGGCCATTACTGCAAAGCCACAGTGAGTTGCGGGGAAGAGTCGGGGGAAAAGTCGGGTACACGGAAGTGTCCCCTGATTTCCACGCGTTGCTTTACGTTCCGATCTCGCGCATGCCAATCCTCAAGAACTCCAACTTCCTATTTCGCCTGCGCTAGCTTCGTAACAACTGCGGCGACTTTATCGAGTATCTGGTTCCAGCCCTCCATTTGACCGCTATTTTTCGCGCTCTCCATGGGTTCATTTCCAATGAAGGTGAGTTTCGTCTGGCCGTTCCCGAGATCCTCAAAGATGGTCACGTCGTACGCACCGTCTATAGCCTCATGTTCGATTCCTAATTGCGCAGGGTCGATCTTGTTTCCCTTCGAGTCGGAAAAGTACATCAAGGAAACGATCTTTTCCTGGGGAACAATCTCGTGGTATTCGACCGCATTCCAGAACTCCTGGCCATCCGGCGTCTTCATGCAGAAGAGAGATTTTCCCCCAACGCGAAAATCCATCTTGCAAACAGGTGCGGTAAAACCCTTCGGTCCCCACCACTGCATCACGTACTTCGGGTCGGTCCACGCCTTCCAAACCAACTCGCGTGGGGCATCAAAAACTCTTGTGATCGTCATCCGTTCTGTTTCGTTCACCGTGCTTTTTGTCATTTCTTGACCTCCAGTTTTTTCATTTCGTTTACAACTCCTTCCAGTTTGTCGAAACTCTCTTCCCAGAACCGGCGATAGCTGATCGCCCAGTCGCTGACGGTCTTGATCGCCGCTGGCCTAAGCGTGCAGACACTCTCCCGTCCACGCTTTTTCTTGATCACAATCCGCGCCCGCACCAGGTAGGCAATATGTTTGGAAATCATCTGCTGCGAGAGGGCGAACGGTGCCGTCAATCCATGAACCGTGGCAGGCCCATGGGAGAGCCGTTCGATCATTGCCCGGCGGGTGGGATCGGATAAAGCGGCGAAGGTGGTGCCTAATTTATCCACAATCGTATGGTAGTGGATTGTTGGGCGATGTCAAGTGTGATTTTGCGATCCCTGATTTCTGTTCGCTGGTCCCCCATGTGCCAGCATTGGCATGTGCTGACGGGCAGAGGTTGGTGTCCAGGCTGGAAGCCTACCTGACTTACTTCTTTGCCGTCTTTTTCACCGCCCTGGCTGACGGTTTCACGGCGGCTTTGGCGCTCCCGCTGGCCGGCGCCAGCAGCGGAATCAGTTTGCCGGCGATGGGCGACCCAAGCCCGGAGCATGCGTCCCACCCTGGCGAGGCCGAGAAGGCGCCGTTGTTGCCCTGGGTGATGTCGTTGAAGGCCGCGGCGGCCTTGGCCGCGTAGATCGCCGGCTGAATGAAGCCAACCTGCGTACCAAGCTGCTGGTTGGCCACCGCTACCAGGCCAGCCCAAAGCGGCGCAACCGCGCTCGTTCCCCCGATCACCATCGTCTGGCCGTCTACGCGAATCGTATACCCGGTCGTCGGATCGGCGTCGCCAGCCACATCCGGTACGCCGCGGCCTCCCGTAGTGGTGGTCGCCGCCGGCACCTGCGCTTTCGCCTGCCACGAGGGTAAAGCGAAGACGTTGCTCACGCCGCCGCCGGTTGCGCCCTCGTTGTTGGCCAACTCGTTCCACACCACCTCGGAGACGATCGTCGCTCCGTTGGCGTCAAGCTTGGTTCCGCCGCAGGCCAGCACATGCGGGCTCGAGGCCGGAAAGTCGACGTTGTTGCCCGTCCCGCCGTCCGTCGACCCGTTGTCGCCAGCCGCAACCGTAATCGTGACTCCCAGCGCGGCTGCGCTCTGGCAGGCTTCATCCATGGCGGTCATCGACTGCGCGGTCCAGCTCGACTCCGGGCCGCCCCAGCTGATCGAAATCACGCTCGGCTTGTTGGCCGCATCGTGCACCGCGGTGGTAATCGCGTCCAGGAACCCCTGGTCGGTATTGGGCGTAAAGTACACGGCGACCTTCGCACCAGGCGCCACCGAAGCAGCCACCTCAACGTCCAGCATCACCTCTCCGTCCGCGCCGCTGGCCGTCGACGGCTTGTTCTTTCCTCCGTCCACGCTGACCGCGGTGATCGCCGGAGCGGCGAGGCCGAGGGTCTTGAAGTAGGCGGCAAGGTCAGCCTGCCGGTATCCGCCGCCAAGCTCGATGATCCCGATGGTCTGGCCGGCTCCGCTGGCGCTTGCGGGGAAGTTGTACGCTTCGGCGACCTGGAGCGGGGTGTAGCTGCTGGGGGCTGCGGACTTGGCGCGAGGCTGATGGACGCGAAAGTGCGGCCGTGCCTGAGGGCGGTTATCCAGCCCCAGCACCGCCTCCACCATCCCGGACAGCGATGCCGGCAGGTGAATCACGCCCTCACGCACGCGATATTGCGCCCCGTCGATCATCTTCTGCTCCAGCGCTACGCCGAAGGCTTTCTGGATATCCGCGGCCGTGCCCGTCAACTGCACCGTGCGGCGCAACGCCGACGTCGGATCCGCCTCCACCCTCAGGTTGAACTCGCGCGCAAAGGCCTTCACCTGCTTGATCGCCTCCGGATCGCCTCCGTTGCGCTTCTGAAACTCGGCTCGGCTTATGCGCACCGGGCCGTTCGCCCGTCCGCCGCGCCGGTTGAGTTCCAACGGCTCCTTGCGTTTCACAATCACCGACACGGTGACCATGGATTTCGCGGGCGTAGCCTTGAAATAGACTGCGTTGGGGGCCGGAGACTTTTCGCTCCCAGGAAGAACCAGGCGCTCCTGCTCGTCGAACCGCAGCGCCTTCACAGGCAGGGATTGAGTTCTGGGGGATTTTGCGATCACTGACCTCATTTCTCGTCCAGGGCTCATTTCCCGAGCCAGAACCAGGTGACTCAAAATGATAGCTGGTATTGCTGTAACTGGAAATTAAATCTGCCCTGACTCGCAGGTTTTGTTACCGCCAAGTCGGCGCCGATCGGGGGAACAGGCGGCCCTAGTTACCCGGCTTGGTCAGCAAACCCGGCTTCAGTCTGCCCGCAGCGCCTTAATCTGCGTTGCAACCCAAACGGCAAGTGGTTCAGGCGGCACCGGGCACCGGGCCATGACTGTCCGAAGAGGAGTCCCGTCTAGTTATCGTTGGCAGCGTCCTAGGTGGATAGGGGCGAACTCGATATCGCTTTCTTGTATCGTAAAGCTAAAGAAAAGAACCCCATGAAAATCATAGGAATCGAAGAGCATTTTCTTACAAGCGCGGTCAGAGATGCCTGGTCTGCTTCATCGGCGGCGGAGCGCGACGGCGGTATCGGCCTGCACCTCGGAGAGATTGAAGACCGGCTGGACGACCTAAGCGACGCCCGCATACGGAAGGTTTGCCGACCATCCGACCAGAACCCAGCGTGAGAGTAATAAAAGCCGCGCCTTGATAAAATGTCAGCCACGATTACCAACCCATTTGGTCCATCCGCTTAAGGATAATCGCGCTGTAGTTGTTCATACGCTCGGGTCGTCGCTTCAGGGGAGCTGGCAGAATTGCAGCGAGGCGTGCCGCCTGTTGCCGGCCGATATTGCGGGCTGCGGTTTCGTCGTGGTAACGACACGCCGACTCTGCACCATAAATACCAGGGCCCCATTCGACCACGTTGAGGTATATCTCCAGAATGCGCTTTTTGCCGAGGACGAATTCGGCAACCGGTACCAAAGTGACCTCTGCGCCCTTGCGGAGGATAGAGCGGCCCGTTCCGAAGAATAGGTTTTTTACGAGTTGCTGCGTAATGGTGGAAGCTCCGCGAGTGCGATCGCCTTCCAAATCGTCTTCGGCAGCGATTTGGATCTCGTGCCAATCGAATCCATGGTGCTGGTAGAAGTGAGCGTCCTCGGCGGCGATTACAGCGTGCTGGAGATCGGGCGAGATTTGGCTGAGCGGAATGAACTTGTAACGTTCGCGATACGGCGTGTGGTGAATCCAGGCCTGCAAGCGGCGCTGCATGTGCACCGCGGTTGTCGGGGGGTCGATCCACCGGGCGGCCACAAGGATCAGCGCGGCAAGCGACCAAAGAAGCACCAGACCGATGACAAGCCATCGAATCATCGATCGGAGGAAGCCCCTCCGAAGCGGGGTCATGGTGTGTGTGTTCGGCATTGCAGTCACATTTCAGAATAATAGCCTGGGCTGGGTTGCCGCTGATGGATGCTCCCAAATGACGGGCTACCTGAGGCAATCCAGTAAGGGAAGGTTGGCCGACAAACCGCACACAGCCTCTTTCCGCGCTTCCCTGAAGCCCGTTTCTGGCCAACCGATACACGTTGATAGTTCGGTTGACTACTGTAGTCAAGGAGTCGGCAAATTCAGGGCTTCAAGGCAATGCTCGGGGCTTCAAGGAAGCGTTCTAATTCGCTTGGGGTCGGCATGGACGGCTGTGCGCCGTGCCGCGTCACCGAGAGAGCGGCTACGGCGCATGCCCACTCAGCACTGTTTACGGCGTTTTCGCCCGACAAAATAGCTACTGCGAACGCTCCATTGAAGGCATCGCCTGCAGCGGTCGTATCGACGGCGGTTACCTTGTGCGCTGGAACTGCCCGGCGCGTTCCGTCAGCCAGCGCCAGATAGCAACCTCGTGCGCCCAACTTCAGAATGACATTTTTGCAGCCCCGCTGAAGAAGAGAGGTCGCCGCATCTTCCAGTTCCGATTGCGAGAGATTCCGCTCCGCACGCCCCAACAGGACACAAGTCTCCGTCTCGTTCGGGGTCAACCAGTCCACACAGGAAAGGAGCGCCGACGAGAGGGGTTTAGCCGGTGCCGGATCGAGCATCAAAGGAATTCCCTCCTGTCGAGTAAAGTTCGCTAGATGCCCAATCGTGTCCATCGGAATCTCGAGTTGTGTCAGAACGATCCCGGCGCGGCGCAGCAGTTCGACGTTTGCGTCGATGTCGACCGGGGAAAGATGCCCATTGGCACCGGCCATAACTGTGATCGCGTTCTCGCCCTTGGCATCCGTGTTGATCAGCGCGACGCCCGACGAATCGGCGACGTTCTCGACCGGACCGGTTTTTACTCCGGCATTCTCCAGACTATCGCGCAACTCAATGCCGAAGGCGTCATTGCCAAGTTTTCCGAGAATGGTTACCGCGCCTCCCAAACGCGCGGCGGCCACAGCCTGGTTCGCGCCTTTTCCGCCAGGGAAGGTGCGGAAAGACGATCCGGAGACGGTCTCCCCAGGCAAAGGAATGCGGCTGGAAGAGGCGACCAGATCGAGATTGATACTGCCAACGACAACTATCTCTTTTTTCATGACGGCAAACCTCACTTATAAAAGGGGAGCAACTGCAATCGCACCAAGTCCGATCAGGAAACAAATAAACATGGGCAGGATCAGCCGCCTCGAAGCTACAGGTGCGGAGGCGAATTCACGCCACACAAATACTCCCCAGGCTGCGGAAATCATCGTGGCTCCTTGTCCGACCGCGTAGGAAATTGCCGGGCCAACGATGTGAGCGTGAGAGGCGACAAAATTGGTTACGGCTCCGGTGCACCAGACCATGCCGCCGAAAACTCCCCACCAGTGCCACGCCGGACGTGCCGCGCGATAGCTGGACATCGAGACGGGAGCGGCCCCATTGAGCGGATGACGCATCAGCCAGGCGTTCAGCGGCAGAGCGCAAATAGCAACGCCGATCGCAAAGACGAATGCGACGGCGTAGGGTCCAAGGGCATGCTCGCCGATCAAGGACTTCGCGACGAAGGGATAGAACAATCCCATGAGGATGCCGCTGGCAATGCTCAAGCGTACGCCCCGAGCGCTTGCCTGCTTGCTAGCCTCGCGTCTCTTGTAGGCGAGAGCGTCGAGGATGATGGCGACCAGCACGAAGGCAACGCCTCCGAAGAGCAGAAGAGGATTGCCACGCGGGTCGATGATGTAATTCAGAAGCACGCCGACGATCAGCGCTAGACCAATGCCAACGGGGAAAGCCACGGCCATTCCCGCGACATCGATGGCTGCGACCAGCAGCAGGTTGGCGACGTTGAATACGACGCCTCCTGCCAGGGCAAGGCCGATGTTCGACATGTGAGTTTGATGAAGGTTAGCGAAGAATGCGGTGTCGCCTCCATTCAAGCTGCCCGCGGTGATGCCCCATAAAAAACTGGCGAGGATGACTCCGATCACGTAGTCCCAATAGAAAAGTTGAAACGAGTAACCGGACGTGAGCTTCTGGGTGTTCGCCCAAGATCCCCAGCAGAGCATGCTGGTAAACATAAAAATGAGTGCGACTGCATATGCTTCGGGTTGATACAAGGGTCTCTCCTTAACGACTTGGCTGCGGGGATGAGAAGAAGAGGATACGTTGCCGCTGATTACGAAAACTGATGTATTGAGTATCCAGTGATCGATTGAAGATTCTTAAAACGACAGAGCGCGCGCCCGGCTCACTAAGGAGTTGGCCACATGCTGGAAGTTGCTGAACCGGCATATGGCCTCCTCCCTTTTTATTCCCGGCGCGCATCTCTGCCTTTCGCCGCCCCCTCTGGCGGACTCTTGGACTCACCCCCGCTCACTTTAGAAGCGGATGTGGGCCACTAACTGGATTTGTCTCGGTGTCGAATTACCTGTGGACTGACCAAAATAGGAACCATTCATGTCATTGTTGGGGGGGGCGAGATTTACGCGGTTAAACAGGTTGAAAATTTCGCCGCGCATCTCAAACAATCCCCCCTCACCAAGTTTCGGGATCTTGAAGGTTCGTTCAACCGTCATATTCACGACAGCGAAACCAGGCCCGTCGTAGGTGTTGCGGCCCAAGTTGCCTTCCTGCCCGTACGTTGGCCAAGGCAACGTACCACCGTTGATTGGTTCGAAGGCGGTTAGAGGGAAAACACCCTTCACGAAATCAGAACGGCTAGCCTTGATGTGTTTTCCGAATGACGGCGTGTTGGGCGCGTCGTAGTCGTAGCCATCCGCATTGAAGTCGCCTTCGACAGGGTTGGCCGGGGTTGGGTTTGGGTTATAGGGTGCGCTGGTGATGACAGAGAAAGGCTGGCCGGACTGAAGAATGATGACAGGTGCTACAGTCCAGCCAGACGTCACGGCGTGGGAGAGTCTATTCCCGAATCCGGGAATATCCCATACCAAATCGCCCGAGAAGCGCTGGCGCGAGTCGAAGTTGGCTCGTCCATACTGTGCGGCGATGTTAGCCGAGTCGTAGATATTTTCGGCTCCGCCGTTTCCATTGTCGTTGTCGTTGCTGCTGGTGTAGTCCAGCGACTTGCCGTAGGTATAAATGGCATGAGCGGTCCATCCCTTGGTGAAGTGCTTGGAGATGGAAAACGCGGCCAGGTCGGAATTCGCAAGGCCGATAGAACGGCCATAGGTGATAGCTCCAAAGTCGGGATTCAGACGAGCCTGGTAGCCGTTATTGATGATCATGTCGCCGGCGAAACGATTTACGTCGGTCTGAATATAAAGATCACGGCTGGCCGTGCCCATATAAGTCGCTTCGACCATGAAACCGGAGATCCTATGCTGAATGCCAAGAGCCCAGCTATGGACCAGCGGCGGTTTCAGATTCGGATCGATTCCGCCAACGCCGATCTGCGTGCCTACGAAGCTGCCGTTCGGATTGACCTGGAAGGAAACGCCCGGCGGTGGCGCGAACCCTTGCGCTCCCCCGTTCGCGGTCGTGCTGCTGATGCCGTAGGAGAAATTTGCGAGTGTAACTCCTGGAGTGTAGATGCTGATGGTGGGAAGACCGACGCCCGGTGGATTCGTGCGCATGTTGTTGACGTAGGAATACTCGCCAACCTTGTCGCTGAATTCGGCGTAGCCGCCACGAATTGCTGTGTTGCCATCGCCGAATACATCCCAGGCAAAACCGAAGCGGGGAGCGAACCGGTATTGCGCTTTATCGGTTGCGATGCCATTGCTGCCACGGACCTTCATGCCGCCATTGAGGACCTGCTCGCCCCAAGTCGATCCGGCGCCCGGCGTAAAGAAAGCGAGGGGTTGCTGGCCATTCTCCACAGTGGAAAGGTGGCCATAGTAGTCGAAGCGAACGCCCAAGTTTAACGTCAGGCGGCGATTCACTTTCCAATCGTCCTGCACATAAGGCGCGGCATAGAGCATCAGCACGCGTTGATACAGGTTGTGGGCTACACCGAGGGTTTGCACATCGAGAACCGGGCCGCTCTGATAGGAAGGCTGATCGGCGGCGAAATCGAGGATGTTATTAAAGTAGAAGAAGGGACGATCCTCGCCGTTGGTGAAGTTGTCCATGTCCTGAAGCCGGTGTACATCCACGCCGAAGTGAAAGCTGTGCGTGCGGTGCGTCCACGTGACGCTGTCGTGAACAAGAAAATTATTCTGTATCCAACCCGATGGCCCCCATTGCCAGAAGGCGTCGTCGACTCCTGCGATACCGGCGTTCGGCAGAAGCGGTACTTTCGCGGGCTGACTGCCGGTCAGACGGTTATAGGCGAGACCGACTTCGTTGAGCAATGTCGGAGAAAATGTGTGTAAGTAGTCGAGCTTGTTGTAGAGCGTGGAGTTTGGATTGATGTAGGAGTAAGTAGGCCGGACATCGACGTTTTCACCCTGCGTCGTATTGCGGAACATGCTGTAAAACAACTTGTCGTCGCCACGCAGGTTGTGGTCGACACGCAAGTGACCCTGGAAGCCGTTATTGATGGCATCGGTAGGCACGAATTCATATGCTTCGGCAACCATGTCGAGTGGGATGTTGGGTGGGGTGTAGGGGCTGGTAAAGTTCGATTCGATCTGCCCGACGGTCAGGCTGTTGATCCCGTTCGGGTCGTAAACCGGTGCACCGAACCTGACGGGAGGCGCGGCCTGGAAAAACCGCGTGGCCATCGAATTGGGGTAGTTGGTGGTGACGTAGTTTTCGAAGTCCTGCGTCTCCATCATGGCGCCCCTGGTGCCGCCGAGAATGCTCCTCATCCAGAACAAAGATCCGAAGAAGAAAGTCTTATCCTTGAAAATGGGGCCGCCAAAAGTTCCGCCGAAATCGTTGCGAATAGTCTTTGGAATGACTCCCCCGAACTCACCCTCCGCAGCGAGAGCATTGTCGAAGTGCATCTCCGACAGGCTGCCGTGAAAGGTGTTCGTGCCGGACTTGGTGAAAGTTTCGATGAGCGCGCCGCTCTGCACTCCCTTATCGGCTTGGAACGAAGAGGCAGTGACTTTCATCTCCGCCACGGTATCCGGTTCCGGATCGATATTGACTACGCCGTCGCGGGAGTTGCTGTTCACGGTTACTCCGTCGACCTGATACTCATTCATTTCCTGGCGCTGGCCGGCGGCATTGATCTGAAAGCCATTTTCCGAAGCGAACGGGGTCACGCCAATCGAACCCGCAGCGCCGATATTTCCCGACGCATCCCCCAAGCCCGTTACACCGGGCGCCAACGTGGCTATGCTGGCATAAAGGTTCTCGCCAATGAGCGGAGAATCCTGCACGGTCTTCGCCTCTAAAGTGCGGCCGACGTTGCCGCGCGTGGTATCGACGCTCTCGGATTCAGATGTAACCGTGACACTAGTGACTTGTTCGCCAATGGCCAATTTTGGATAGAGCGTGCGCACCTGGTCGCCTTCGAGTTTGATATTCGATTGCAGCCAGGCCTTGAACCCGGCCGACTTCACTTCGGCGCGATATATGCCCAAGGGCAGGTTTCGGATGTGGACGTATCCTTGGCCGTCGGATATAGCGGACGCCTGCACTTGCGTGTCCTGGTTTGTGACGGTAACTTGCGCGCCGGCGATCGCAGCTCCGGAAGGATCGACTATGGTCGCTTCGAAAGCGCTCTTGAACTGAGCCGCCGCCGGAGCGAAAGAGAGAATTGCGAAGATAAAGAGCGAGAAAACGCGAATAACAAAGGATCTGGAAGAAGACAACATCGTGGTAGCTCCTTCTGAAACTGATGAAGATCGGTGCCGCAGGGTAGCTCATGAAAGCTCGCTGGAAACCGGTTTGAAAGCTTTCAACCCTGAATACTAGTCCTCGGTTTTTCGCAGTGTCAATAGTCATTCTGGGAAATCGCGTCGAAAGAGACGCCGCCTTTTGGCCTGTCTCCTGCTCCCCGTTGACACTCCAACCGGAATCGGACAAACTCAGTCCTTAGCGTTCCAGAACGGCATAAATAGACAGTCTTGATATAAAACACTGGACGCGCCACTCAAAACACCGCAAGCGCCGGCGCTTCCGGGGAACCGCCCGATTCTGGTAGCCTGCGGAGGCAAGCCACCACCCCAACCGCACTCTTCCCTATACATTTTCCATGAAAGCTTTTATATTGCCCTGTTCGGCGCATTCAGTCTATGCATGGAGGACTGTCTTGATCCGCTTTCCGCTCTCCCGTCCCGTCCCACATATCTTATTTTCCATAATCGTCACATTCTTGTTCGTCTCGTTTGCTTGCGCGCAAGACACTGCCTTTGCTCCGAAGTGGGAACAGATCCCAGGCCCGAATTGCGCGGCGACTCCGGAGTGGGACGCGGCGTCGGCGCCTGCCACTTGCGATCCGGAAGAGATTCATGGCTGGCTGGCGGACATATCGCACTGGCGTGCGGAGCGTCGTGTGCGCGCGGGTTACGACGATGCGCAATATAGGAGACCGGAACTGGCGTGGACGCAGTCGAGCTTTGTGCAGCCGCAGATGATGGTCCACGACCGCTATTTCTACGATCCGGCGAAAGGCTCTTACACCATCGGCCGCTATCTCGACGACGTAGACAAGCGCTACGGAGGCATTGACAGCGTGCTGGTGTGGCACACGTATTCGAATATTGGGATCGACAGCCGCAGCCAATACGATATGTTTCGCGATCTTCCCGGCGGAACTCTGGGCGTGAAACAGATGGTCGACGATTTTCACCGGCGCGGCGTGCGCGTGATGTTCCCCGTGATGTTGTGGGACCGTGGAACGCATGCCGAGGACACACCCGACGCCGATGCGCTGACGCGCGAACTGGCGGCCGTGGGTGCGGATGGAATCAACGGCGATACTCTCGATGGCATGCCGCGATCGTTTCGCGAGGCTTCGGACAAGATCGGCCATCCTCTGGCGCTCGAGCCAGAGGATGGGCCAGCCTCCGATGAGATGGTTGCCTACAACAATCTGAGCTGGGGATACTGGCACTACGATTTCGCGCCATCGATAAGCCGTTACAAATGGCTTGAGCCGCGCCACATGGTGCACATCTCGGACCGCTGGGCGCACGACCATATCGACGATTTGCAGTCGGCTTTCTTCAATGGCGCCGGATTCGAGAGCTGGGAGAATATCTGGGGCATTTGGAATCAAATGACTCCGCGCGATGCCGAATCTCTGCGGCGCATTGCCACCATCGAGCGCGCGTATGCGCCGTTGCTCAACAGCCAGCAGTGGGAACCGCACACGTATATGCAGCGCTTCGGAGTATTCGGAAGCAAATGGCCGGGGGAGTCGCAGACGCTGTGGACGATCGTGAACCGGAATCATTACACGGTCTCAGGGCGGCAACTGCTGGTTCCTTATCGGGCGAAGGCTCGTTACTTCGATTTGTGGCACGGGGTTGAGTTGCATCCGCAACAGGAAGGGCAGCAGTCCGTGCTTTCATTTGAAATTGAAGATGACGGCTATGGCGCGATTCTTGAAACTGCAGCGACCGATGCCACACTCGACAAGCTGCTGACAACGATGCGGCCCTTGAGCCAACATCCGCTCGACAGCTTTTCTCGCGCGTGGCACACGTTGCCGCAGCAGATCGTCGCAATTGCTCCAACGAAGCCAGCGGACACGGCTCCCGCCGGGATGGTCGGAATTCCGGCTGCAAGTTTTGTGTTTCGCGTGAACGGAATCGAGATTGAAGGCGCGAACGATGAGGGCGTGGATTTCCAATATCCGTGGGAGAACTCGGCCCGCCGCTTTCACGAGCAGAAAATCGAGATCAAGAGTTTCTGGATCGACGAATATCCCGTGACCAATGCGGAATTCAGACTCTTCCTCGACGCTACGCACTATCATCCGGTCGACGATCACAATTTTCTGAAGAATTGGAACGGCAATCAATTTCCCTCTGGGTGGGATCGGAAGCCGGTAACGTGGGTTTCGCTGGATGATGCGCGGGCGTATGCACAGTGGGCCGGCAAGCGGCTGCCGCACGAGTGGGAATGGCAATATGCGGCGCAGGGCTTGGATGGAAGAATCTATCCGTGGGGGAATAATTGGTCGGCCGATGCGGTTCCTACTCCCGACAAAGGACGCGACATGGCACCGGCCAGCGACGTCACGGCGCATCCTAAGGGCGCGAGTCCGTTCGGCGTGATGGATCTGGCCGGGAATGTCTGGCAGTGGACGGATGAATATACCGATGAGCACACGCGCGCGGCAGTTTTGCGTGGAGGAAGCCACTACCAGCCACAAGGCTCGAAGTGGTATTTCCCGCAGGCTTACAAGCTCTCGCAACATGGCAAATACTTGCTGATGGCACCGAGTATCGATCGATCGGGTGCTGTCGGGTTCCGGTGTATTGTGGATGGACGTGGTTGATCGGCGAAGGAAGTGAGAGAATTGGCCTCAGCGGAAAGGGGCCAAGCGCAGTGACTCATAGCCGCGAAAAGACGAAGCCTCCAGCTTCCCGCATCACGATGCACCAGATCGCGAAGTTGGCGGGCGTGTCCCTGGGCACGGTTTCACACGTCATCAACGAAACGGCATCGGTGCGCGAGCCGCTGCGGCAGCGTGTGATGGAGGCCGTGGAGAAACTTGGCTATCAGCCCAACCAGCTCTCGCGCGGCCTTCGGCTAAATCGAACGAACATGATCGGGATGATCATTCCCGACATTACGAACCCATTCTTTCCCGGAGTTGTGCGCGGCGTGGAAGATGTTGCGTACAAGAGTTCGTACCGGCTGGTGTTGTGCAATACAGATAACGATCCCGCCAAGGAAGCAACCTATCTCAGCGATTTGAAATCGTTCTTGCCTGCCGGACTTCTGATTATTCCTTCGGTTGATAGTTCTCTCACATCCGAGGAGTCGGGGCCTCCCGTAGTTTGTGTGGATCGAAGGCCGCGAGGATGGAAAGGGGATATCGTGACGGTAGCCAACGAAGACGGGGGCTATAAGGCTGCGCGATATCTCATTGAGATGGGGCACCGGCAGATTGGAGTGATCTCCGGTCCTTCGCATTTGACAAACGCCGGTGATCGCCTTCGCGGATTCATGAGAGCGCTCGCCGAGGCCAATGTTCCGATTGGTCCCGAATATATACAGGAGGCGTTGTTCGACCGCACCAGCGGATACTCGTCGGCGTTACGGTTGCTACACCTGCTGCCGTGTCCGACTGCAATTTTTGCTGCCAATGACCTGATGGCGATGGGCGCCCTGTCTGCGGTTCGCGAGTCACGGCTCGCCTGCCCAGCCGATGTTTCCATCATCAGTTTCGATGGACTTGATATCACTGAATTGACTGACCCGGCTCTGACTGCGGTGTACCAGCCGGGTTATCAGTTAGGCTATACGGCCGCGCGGTTGTTACTTGACCGCATGAACGGATTGAAAGATCGTCCTCAAGAAGTAGTGCTGAAAACGGAATTGCGGATTCGGAACTCTGTTGCCCGCATGAATGTCAGCTAGCTGTTTTTCTCGTTCCTCCGCTTCTTGCAGCTTTCCTGTCTTTCTGGCGTCTGAAGGACAGTCCAGAACCCATACTCTCCGTATTAGCCCGAAAGCAAGGGGAAAGCCGACTTCTCAATACTCACCTCATGCGAATGGGGAAGGCGGCGCGGTGCCTCCACCCCAAAAGCACCTTATACTGTAACTAATGCCCGCACCCTGGCGAATCACAAACATTTATGACGCACATCACAGAGATCCAGCCTTATTTCTGTCATAAACAATGTGCTTGACTGACAGCGCGTTTTGTTCTATAAAGGCCTCGCTTAGCGAGCGATTCCCGTCCGTCCCCTCTGACGGACAACGCTCCGGCATGTAGCTACCTTGGTCCGTGGAATTCCGTGGACCGTAGGGATGTTCGTGATCCAGCAATCAATTCCCAGGAGAGTAGCCGAGTGCGCGAGGTGTTTTCTCTGCTCCCGGCGATCCGCTATGGTGTCTAACGGGCTCGCGTCGGTGATCTACGGCGCACGGCAATTCTCCTCCACAAATTCTCCCTTGCTTTCCCACGAACGACGCAGAGTTAGAAAGTCTCGAAATTGCACCTCAGCAATGACCAATTCCCATTGGAAAGGTTCTGCCATGTTCTCCCGAGTCCCTGTAAGGTTGTTCTCGATCTTCGTAGCTATCGTTGTTCTCTTCTCTATTTCAACCACACTCTTCGCTGAAATACACACAACGGCGAGACCACAAGTCCGCGTCACTGCACGGGTTGACAACAGCAAGCGCACGACCCTTTACGGCCATGTGTCCGGTGCGATCCGTATGTCGAAAGATATGGGGCGCATGGATCCGGGCACGCCGACCGGGCGCATGATCATGGTGCTGAACTCCGACGATGAGCAGAAGCGCGAACTCCGTCGAGTGATCGACGAGCAGCACGACAAGCGCACCGCCAACTACCATCAGTGGCTAAAGCCGGAAGACTTCGGCGCGCGCTTTGGCGTACATGACTCCGACATCTCCCAGGTGGAAACCTGGCTTAAGTCGCAGGGTTTTACGGTGGAGGACGTGAGCAAGAGCAAGCGGGTCATCCACTTTAGCGGAACTACGGGTCAATTGGAGAAGGCCTTCAAGACCCAGATGCACTCTTACCAACACAGGGGCAAGACCGAGGTTGCCAACAACGGCAACATCAGCATTCCCACAGCGCTCAGCCCGGTCATTGCGGGCGTCACTGTGCACAGCTCTTTCCGCAGCCCGCGCAAAAACCCCTTAGTCGGCAAAGTACATTTGAGCCGTAAGGAAAAGCCGGATTTCGGCGACGTCTCAGGTAATTATGTTGGGCCGGCGGATTTTGCCACCATCTACAACACGAACCCACTGCTCGCGGCTGGAATCACCGGAACTGGATCGAGCATCGCGATCGTCGGCGACTCCGACGTTTGGATGAGCGACATTCAGGTTTACCGCCAGATGTTCAATCTTCCCGTCAACGATCCAACCATTATTTATGCGGGCCAGAACAATGGCATTATCGCGGGCGACGATCAAGAAGCCGATTCCGACATAGAACTCGCCGGCGGCATCGCTCCAGGCGCCACAATCTACTACGTGGATGGCTCGTCGAACTTGTTGGTGGATGGCGTCACCAATGCGAAGGAGTACGTCGTCGAAAACAATCTCGCCGACATTATCAGCGACAGCTACCCCGGCGGTTGCGAACTCAATGCCAACAACGCGTTCGAGAACCAGTTGTGGGAGCAGGCAGCGGCGCAAGGCCAGAGCGTGTTCGTTGCCGCCGACAACGTCGGCCCGGAGGACTGCGACAGCGCCAGCGATGCCTTTGGAGTTGGCGGCTATGCCGTCACTTCCGATTCCACACCTTATAACGTGTCCGTCGGCGGCACAACCTTCAACGAAGGCAGCGGCACGTATTGGAGCACCACCCCGAATCCTGTAAGTTTCGAGTCGGCTCTCTCTTACATTCCCGAGATTGCCTGGAATGAGGCGACGGCGTCGACCACAGGGAACTCGACCACAGGTGCCGGTATTTATTCGTCCGGAGGCGGCATCAGCGCCTACTACCTGAAACCTGCCTGGCAACAAGGACCAGGAGTACCCACGACTGACCCAACCGTGGCTGGAAACCTTTGGGTTCCCCAGTACGGCGGCGTCATCATCACCGGTGGCGGCTCGGGCTATACAAAGACGCCAACCGTGACCTTCACCGGCGGTGGCTGCTCGGAAGAGCCCAGCGCTACGGCCACGTTGACCAGCGGGGTCGTAACCGCGATTACCATGAATTATGGATCTACCGGCGGTGGTTTTGGTTGCACCTCAGCCCCCACAGTTAGCTTTACGGCCGCGCCTACAGGCGGAACCACCGCAACTGCTTACGCAGTCGTAGTTCCCCCGCTGGCTCCCGCACCGCTAGTCTCGGGTGTACCTCACCGCTATCTGCCCGATGTCGTTCTGGACGCGAATGACACTCACGACCCGACGCTTTTCTGCACCGAGGGCGACTGCCAGATCGATTCCGACGGAAGCATCGACAATTACGATACCGAAGGAGCCACCCAGACGGCTACGCCCGAAATGGCCGGCATCCAGGCGCTGATTAACCAGGCGAATGGCGGACGGCAAGGCATGCCGAACTATTACTATTACTCGTTGGCGGCAGCGCAAAATACGGCCGCGTGCAACTCGTCCAACATCACCTCCACCGCTTGCGCTTTCCAGGACGTCACGTCTGGCAGCAACCTGATCTGCGCCACTTTAGCCTGCGCCGAAGGGGGTGCTAATCCTCCATTGCCGGACAAGGCGGGCTGGACCGCCGGTGCGGGTTACGATTTGGCTACCGGATTGGGCTCGCCGAACGCAGCCAATCTGGCAAGTCAGTGGAGCACAGTTACCTTCAACAGCTCTAATACCACTTTGAACCTCTCGCAAACCACGGGGATTGCGCAGGGTACTCCCATCACGTTCAGCGGCACCGTCGCCGCTGGCTCCGGTTCGGGAACGCCGACCGGTGACGTGGCTTTCATCCTCAGCCAGGGGATCTTCGGAGAAACCATTACCTTGGGTGGATCTCCGTTTGTCACCTTGAACAACGGCACCTATTCCACTACGCTCGACAACCTGCCTGCGGGAACCTACACGGTTACGGCGCGCTACGCTGGGGACGGCAATTTCGCTTCCAGCCTCTCCGCTCCAGTAACAGTAACGGTCGGACAAGGGAGCTCCACGGTCACGATTACCCCGCAGACCTTTAATACCAGTACCTGCGATACGGCGGCCGCCACTTCGTTTGCCTACGGCTCCATCATGATGATCCAGGTCACAGTTGCGGGTGCTTCCGGAGAAGGCGAGCCGACCGGCACAGTGACGATCACTCAAAATGGCACCACTTACGCGAACTTACCGCTTGATCCTACCGGCAACGCGTTTGTTTACGCGGGTTCTATTTTCCCGAGTGGTAACGGATCGGGTCTTCAGGGCTGCACGAACAGCAACCTGTACGAAGGCAGCGCTCAGTCGGCTACGCAGCTTCCGGCAGGCTCTTACACCATAGGAGCAACGTATTCCGGAGATTCGACCTTCACGCCTGGAACGGCGGCGACGGTTCCTATCACCATCACGAAGCTCTCCACAACGCCCACGTTGACAGCCGGCCAGACGGAGATCGCTACGGGGGCCAAAGTTACACTGACGGCCACCTTCAGCGACACCAGCCTGGATTCATACACGCTCACCGGAGCCGCGCCCCCAACGGGCAGCATAACGTTCAAGAACGGAAGCACGACGCTGGGAACGGCGACCTTAGTGCCGCAGATCATCTATAGCGTGGGTGGCCCCAACGGCGATTCTCCAGAGTACACATACGCTGCCGCGGCATCGCTTGCAACCACCGCCATCACCACAACTGGAAGCAACTCCATTACGGCGGTCTATGCGGGCGACAACAATTACAACTCTGAAACATCCTCGGCCCTTGCGATTACGGTAGCCACCGGGACCGCAACCACCACGACCCTGACCTCGAGCGCCAACCCGACGCCCGTAGGCGCGCAGCCCACCTTGACCGCTACGGTTAGTGGGTCGCCAACCAGTGGTACCGTGACCTTCTATGACGGCACCACAGTATTGGGATCGACCAAACTCAGCACCAAAACTAAGGGCGGCGTGGTTACCTATACGTCGCTGGGTGGAACCTCATCCAGCGCCAGCAGCAAGGGGACAACCAGCCAGCCTGGCCTTGCCGCCGGCACACACAGCCTCACCGCCGCTTATAGCGGCGCCACTGGTAGCCCGGCTCTCCTTGCCAGCACCTCTGCGGTGTACTCGCAGGTAATAAGCCAAGTAAGTATTGACATATCACTCTCAACCAAGACAGTCGGCAAAGCTGGCCAGGCGTATATATTCTCTGCGAACCTGGCTTGTGACGCAGCCGGCTGCGACAGCGGCAACTTCCAAAACTACTTCCCGCCAACCCTGAGCAACGTGCAGTTCTACGACGGCTCTACGTTGCTGGGATCGGCTCCGGCGCTGACCGTTAGCTCAAACGACGGCGGCTTTAGCGATTGGGCGGCGCAGTTCAGCACCAGTTCCCTCTCGCCCGGAACTCACACCATCACGGCTACCTATGCCGACACCAATTACTCGCTGTCAACCTCGAATGCGCAGACCGTATTCGTGGGCGGCACACCGACACTCACTTGGACGACCCCGGCAGCCATCGCTTACGGGACCGCGCTGAGCGCAACGCAGTTGAACGCAACCGACACCATTCCCGGCACCTTTGTATATTCACCGGCGTCGGGAACGATTCCGGGCGTGGGCACGCAAACCCTGAGGGTCAACTTTACGCCAGCCGACTACACGGACTTTGGCCCACAAACCACGACCGTCTCGCTGCTGGTAAACAAGGCATCGACGGCGATCGCGGTGACCAACGTCAGCCCGGCAGCGGAAGACTACGGATCGACGGCGGCAGTGACGGTCACGGCGCAGTTGACGTGGTCTGGCGCCGGTGCCACTCCCACGGCGGCTGATGTTGTAATCAGCGGCAGCGGCCTCGGCGGCACCGTCGGCGGGACAACTTGCGGTGCGCCTAGCGGCGACACGCTGACCTGCACGGCTACCTATTCACCGAATGGCGCGGATTTGCCGGGCTCGTACACCTTCTCGGCAGCGTTCGCGGGCGACAGCAACTACAACAGCTCGAGCAGTTCACAGACCGGCAACTTCACCATTAACTCGGCCACCTCGACCACGAGCGTGAGCACCAGCGGCAGCCCGTCGAACTTCGGGCAGTCGGTGACGTTCACGGCGACAATCAACGGCGAGAACGGCAACGTGAAGAGCGGAGCCAAGGCCAACAAGAAGAAACCGCAGATCGTAACCGGCAACGTGACGTGGAGCGCAAATACCGGATGCGGCTCGACGGCGGTAACGTCGGGCAATCCGGGAACCGCGACTTGTACGACCACGGCCCTACCGGTAGGAGGCGATGTGATTACGGCGACCTACTCGGGTGACAGCAACCACGGCGGAAGCAGCGGTACGCTGAGCCCGAACCAGCAGGTCAATGGGTCGCCGACGACGATCTCCGTAACCAACGTGAGCCCGGCTGCGGAAGACTACGGGTCGACGGCGGTGGTGACGATCACGGCGCAGTTGGCATGGACCGGAGCCGGTGTGCCGCCGACGGCCACGTCGAGCACAGTGACCTTTAGCGACGCTGCACTCGGTGGAACGTTTGGAACGGCGAGTTGCGGCGCGGCGAGCGGCGACACGATCAACTGCACGGGTACGTATACCCCGAGCGGCCTGGATCTGCCGAACACCTACACGATCGTGGCGGCGTTCTCGGGCGACAGCAACTACAGCAACTCGAGCAGCTTGCAAACGAACAACTTCAGCATTAACTCGGCGAGCTCGACCACGAGCGTGAGCACCAGCGGCAGCCCGTCGAACTTCGGGCAGTCGGTGACGTTCACGGCGACAATCAACGGCGAGAACGGCAACGTGAAGAGCGGAGCCAAGGCCAACAAGAAGAAACCGCAGATCGTAACCGGCAACGTGACGTGGAGCGCAAATACCGGATGCGGCTCGACGGCGGTAACGGCGGGCAATCCGGGAACCGCGAGTTGCACGACCAGCACTGTCCCCGCGGGGAGCGCTGTGATTACGGCGAGCTACTCGGGCGACAGCAACCACAGCGGGAGCAGCGGTACGCTGAGCCCGAACCAGCAGGTCAATCAAGCGAGCCAGACAATCACGTTCACCACGAACGCGCCTTCTGAAGCAGCCGACACCAGCAGCTTTACGGTGGCGGCGACGGCCAGTTCGGGCTTGACGGTGAGCTTCTCGGTGGGTGGGGGCTCTGTGTGTACGCTGTCGGGTGCGACCTACACCATGACGAGCGGCACCGGAAACTGCTATGTGGTTGCCAGCCAGTCGGGCAACAGCAACTACCTGGCGGCGATTCCGGTAACGGAGACCGTGCACGCGGGTCTGTTGGCCCAGGCGATCACGTTCAGCACGAACGCGCCGAGCAGTGCAACCTACAACACCAGCTTCAGCGTAGCGGCCACGGGTGGCGCGAGCGGGAACGCTGTGACCTTCACGGCCGGCGGAGTATGCAGCATCACGGCTGGTGGTTCGAATAGTGCGACGTACACCCTGAGCAGCGGTACCGGAACTTGCTCGGTGATCGCGAATCAGGCGGGCAACGTCGACTACGCGGCGGCACCTCCGGTGACGGAGACTGTGAACGCGACGAAGGCGAGTCAGGCCATCACGGTCACAACACCGGCGCCACCGAGTGCGGCCTTCGGGCAGTCGTTCACGGTAGCGGCGACGGGCGGAGGAAGCGGCAACGCAGTGACCTATACAGTGGGCGCTGGCTCTAGCTCGGTCTGCACGGTATCGGGCGCGACGTACACCATGATCAGTAAAGTCGGAACCTGCAATGTGGACATCAACCAGGCGGGCACCAGCAACTACGCTGCGGCCGCGCAGGTGGTGGAGGCGGTAACGGCGGCTCCAGCGGTTCGGATTCCGCCGACGGTGACCTTCACGGGCGCACCGGCCACGGCTCCGTACTTCTCCACGTTCACGGTGGCGACGACGCAGAACAACGGGGTCACGCCAACCATCACGACGACGACGGCCTCGGTCTGCACGGTCAGCGGCAACGTGGTGACGGTGGTGAGCGGCACGGGAACTTGTACGGTGAAAGCGGCGTGGGCCCAGACCACCTTCTACAGCACGGCGAGTCTGGAACAGTCCACGACTGCGACGCCACTGGCGACGACCACGACCATCACGGGCACGACTCCGAAAACGAACCCGCTGAAGGTGACGGTGAGCTTCACAGTGAGCAACGGAGTGACTCCGGTGACGGGCTCCACGCTGGTGACCGTGACCGCCGGGACCGGGCAAACCTGCACGGGAACGGTCAGCATCGGCACCTGCACGCTGACGTTCGTAGGGCTGGAGACAACGACACTGACGGCGAGCTATCCGGGGAACAACGACAACACCGGGAGCACGTCGGCCTCGTACCCGCTGACGGTGAACTAGAAACTTCCGACGGCTGCGGCCCAGGGCAACCTGGGCCGCACTCGTCGGACCAGCGGCGCCCCTTCCCCAGAGCACCGTATCTCTGTGGGCTCGGTTTGCGGTCGTACAGCTTTTTCCATCTCGCCCAACTCTTTTGGGATGCCGTCTTGTGCAAACTGGATTTCTGCCAGACGCCGGAACGCTTCCACCCTGAAATATTCGAGCAGCATCAACCTTGCAAGTAGGCGCTGTTTCAGCGTGATTCCCTTGGAATCCCAGAGAACTTCTGTAATTCATCAAAGATCACGAGATCTGGCTGAACGTCTCGTAAAACCGCTAAAGCGAGAGCGGGGCGGAGACTTCCGCTCATATGGGATGGGCGTTTCTGCTCGGCAAGCGAGGAAAGGGTTTCAGCATCTATAGACGGAAGATTCAGGTGCGGATCGCCAGCGAGCGCGTCGATAAAATGATTCTAAAGTTTCCTTATGCCGTCTATTTGTTCGTGCTGCTGAAGAGCCCGGTTCCACGCGATCGCCCGCCGGTGAATCTACCTGGCCGCGTGGTTGTCAGTTCCCATTTCATGTCGGCCGAGTTGTGCCGAGATTGTCTTTAGCAGCTTCCCGTCCGCGGTGTCGCCACTTAACTCCCAGATCATTACTCCCTGCAAGCCGCGCTCTCTTGCATACCTAACCTTGGTACCGACGGACAACTCATCGTCATAAGTCCAAAACGTTGTGCCATCGAACAGCCACGGAGCCATCGATGCTGGATCACGATACACCGTGAACTTGCTTTGAATCGAAACAATGTCGTTATAGAGGACATCGTTGCGTTCCGGTTCGCCGAGTTGGAAGAGTCCATGGTTTGCTTGCGCAACTTGCTTCCACGAGTAAGCATAGAATGGGAGGCCCATTAGCATTCGAGAGAGTGGTACTCCAGCCGCTCTGTACCGCCAAATCGTTGAATCGACACTCCCGTCGTTTTCCGGGTCTCCCGGCGCGTGATAGAGAGGGGCCACCAGGCCGGTTCTCTTGCTCCAGGGGCCCGCGTAATCGTAGTTCATCATCGCGACCTGGTCCGCATATCGTGCAACTGAGGCCATATCAAGATGCTGATAAGTGTTGCGACCGGTGCCCATGGCGACGCTCAGCAAGTAATTCGGTCCCACGGCATCAAGTTGGCTGCGAAACTCAGCTAACAGCGCAAGGAAATTGAGTTTGTCGGCCTCCATTGGATATTCCCAATCAACATCGATGCCGTCGAACAAACTCGGCGCTTCGACTCCATCGGCAATCCTGCCTTGAATGAATTGTTGAATGCAGGAGGCGACGAAAGCATTGCGATTTTGGGGTTGCGCGGCTTGGACGAACGCATCCGCGTTGCCTTCTATGGAAATCAGCACCTTGATACGTGGATAAAGCCGTTTCAGTTCCTGTAGTTGATGGAAGTTTCCTCTGAGCGGCATGCCGAGCGTATCCGCAGTGCCATCCACGCTGTTGTCGGGAGTGAACGAATAGGTCAGATCCGAGACCGGGTCCGCTACGATACATTGATTATTGGCAATGTTCGCCTGCGAATAATTGATTTGATCAAGGATTGGAACTGCACCTCGTGAGATCAAGTCCTTGACAAAGAACTGCCGACGCATGCTGTCCCCTCGAAAGTATCCGACTACGATCGGACGGGTCGTCGTAGCGAGATTTGGCTGCGCATCGGCCGCCAACGTGACGAGGCAGAAACTGACGGTCAGCGAAATTGAAAGGATTCGTGTGCGACTCATACGCATATCACTTTGCAACATTCCCGGGACCTCCGACGGCATAAAGGCGAGGAATGCGATCTTCAACTGCAGGCAGTGCGGGAAATGGCGCGTGAGGTTCTTTCTGGTACCAATAGGCGACCGAAAAGAAATTATCGGAGCGATGATTGGCGTGGCCGTGCTCAATCGTTGCCTTCAGGCTCTTCGTAAATGGAATCGGCGAGTCCAGATGAAAACGATATACGGACGAACGGCTGCCCGCAAATTCCGAACCTTTGACTGGAGCCCCATATAGGGCGTATGAAAAAGGATGGTCCCCAAAATCCCACGCGCCCAGGAAGTAATCCTCAGAGCCCGTGCCATTGATAGACGGATGCTTTTCGCCGTCAATAAAGAACATGTCGTCGCCTTCGCCCCACCAACCGTCCTGATTCTGGAGAACGGACATGGTCACACCCACGAAGTGCCCTTGCCCGGTCGCTTCAAGCCATACGTAATTACCCTCTCCGTCGAGATTCTTCCTGGCGGACACAGTGGGCGTGTCATTTGATTCCCAATCGCTGGTCCACCCTTTGGCCGGCATCGCCTGACGATACTGGGCATGAAAATACATGGTGTCGGAGGCAAGGTCTTTGCTCAATGCCTGGTAGTCGATATTGAAATAAAACGCGTCGACGGTTTCGCTCCCCTGGTTCGTAACGGTGATTCGCGCCCGCTTCCGGAAAGGCATCGGGAAAAAACAATTCAGGGCTTTATCGGGGGCGACGGACAATGGAACCGAGTCAAATTGGAAATAGTCTCCTAGTCCCAGGCCGAACAAATCGCCGACTGGCGCTTCCACGCTCGGCAACGTTTCGTCGTCCCAGAACATGCGCAGAACAAGTTTCTTTAGGTGATATCTCTCTGACGACGCAATCGTGATCCAGATGTGCGTAATGGTTCCCGGGCCCGTCGCATCTAGCAAACTGATCGTCTCGCCGGGAGCGATCCTCACGAAGTCATCGTTGCCCCCTGTGCGGTCATAACTCGATGCGCGTTTCTGAATATAAGCACGAGGTGAGACAAGCCCAGCGATCTGTGCGCTGCGGTCGCCATCGGACTGGGCCCACACGCAGCCGCACACCAACAGGATTCCAAGGCCCACCCTCTGTGTTTTACCAAAGAGGCACATGCACAGTAGCCATTTGAGGATGCACACACTCATCCTGGAGTCACGGGACGAAGGGTGCGGCTTGTACAAATTATCCATGCGAATCTAACTCACTGCGAAATTCGCGCAATGTAAACGGCAAACGGGTCAAGCGCGACCTGGTCCAGTCGTCCCGCAGGCGGAGCAGCAAGAGTCGTCAGCAAGGGCATAGCCTTAGCAGAAGGGAAACCTTCGGGCGAGAGATCGAGACCGATCTTCTGCTTTGCATTTGACATGTTGAGCACCACCAGTACCGCTTCGTTCCCGTGGCGGCGAAGGTACGAGAGGACGTCGCGATTATCTTGATTGAGCGCAACGTAGTCTCCGTCTAACAAAGCCGACTCCTGATGCCGTAACACCAGAAGCCGTTTATAAAACTGCAAAACGGAATTCGGATCTTTCAGTTCAGTCTCAACATTGTGGGTTTTGTAACTGGCGGGCACAGGTAACCAGGGAGCGGCCTGGCTGAACCCGGCATTTGACGAATCGTTCCACTGCATCGGTGTGCGTTCACCGTCGCGACCCTTTTCCGCGGGCCACCCAGCGATACCAATTGGATCCTTCACATCCTCCTTGCGCACTGGGTCGTTGTTCTCCATTCCGAGTTCTTCGCCGTAATACATGACGGGTGTGCCGCGCAGCGTCAGATACATGCCTGCCATGATCTTCGCGATTTGGTCATTGTGTTGCCCGTCACCGTAGCGGTTGTAAGAACGCGTCATATCGTGATTGCCGATCACGTAGACAGGCCATCCGCCCGTGGACTCGGCGTTTGCGATTTGGGTGCGGAAGTCGCTAGGGGAAAGTTTATTGACCTCGCAGAACATGAAATCCATCGGTAATTGGATTTCATCGTTGTGGTCGCCGTAATATTCTTTGAGTTCGTCGCGATTTGACGTGTAGGTCTCTCCAATCAAGACGGCATCGTTCTCGTCGGCTACCTTGCGTAGCTTCTTCAGTTCCGTGTGAACTTCGGGCAATTTGTCGTTGTACTTGTTCTCCATGTTGGGATCGCCCAAGTCGTTCTTGCCTTCTAGCACTGGGTTGTCGTGGAGGTTCGGATCCTCAAACAAGAGGTCGACGGCATCGAGTCGAAAGCCGGAAACGCCGCGCTTGTACCAAAAGCGCGTGACATCAAACATTGCCTTTTCAACCGCTGGATTGCGCCAGTTGAGATCAGGCTGGCCGACCGCGAAGAAATGGTAGTAATACTGGCCGGTCTTGGGATCAAGCTGCCAGGCCGACCCGCCAAAGCCGGATATCCAATTATTCGGGGGGACGCCGGGCCCTTTGCCATCACGCCAAATGTACCAATCGCGACGTGCCGAAGCACGCGATGACGCCGAATCAAGAAACCATTTGTGCTGAGGAGAAGTGTGATTCAGTACAAAGTCCATAATGATGCGGATATCGTGTTTCCTGGCATCTCGTGCCAGATGCTGGAAGTCCTTGAGCGTTCCATACATCGGATCGATATTTTCGTAATCCGAGACGTCATACCCAAAGTCGACTTGCGGCGAGGGATAGCAGGGTGTAATCCAAATGGCATCAACTCCCAGATCCTTCAGATAGTCGAGGTGGGAGTCGATACCCTTGAGATCTCCGATGCCATCATTGTTGCTATCGGCAAAGCTTCGCGGGTAGATCTCATAGAAGACCGCATGCTTCCACCACTCGTGCCCTTCCGCCTCGACTGCTCGCTTCTGTGCTTGACCAAAAGAAAGTAAGAGGACGATACACGCGAACAACAAGATAACCCGCATAAGATTCCGAATCATTTCCGTAGCTCTCCATAACATAAAAATGCGACATTCCCGCGCTTCAGCGCAGACTTAATTCGTCGCAAAGTGAAAGATGACAGTGGCTTGCGCACTGCCACCGGGCGCGCTCGCCGGAAGTTGCACGTGGACCGTAGCAGCCGGTTCAATGGTTCTGTCCAGTTGAGCGCCATCGAGTGAGACAATCTGATTCGTGTTCCAAGCCGAGAACTCGTAGCTCTTCCCAGCCACACCCGAAAGTTGCAATGTCAAAGTGTCCCGCGACGGCGTCCAAGATTCGGAAACCACTCGCAGACCACGACTAGTGCTCCCCAGGGGGGGGAGAGTAGGCGACCACCCCAGCTCAAAATTGTTCGCCACGCCGATTTCAACGAGATTCTTGTTCGTCGCGGCGGGGAATTCCATGGTGACGTGCTGATCCGACGAGTTTGCTTCCAAGTGAAACGGCAGCGTGCGGCCATTGAATAGGACTTGCCTGACCTTGGCACGCACGCTTACAGCCGGAGAAAACTCTACCGAACACTGTTTTGCACCGGGTTTTGCACCGGCAGATTGCACCTGGAGGCGGATTTGGTCGCTCGTCCGCTGATAATCAAAACTGAGAGTCTCGCCACAAAGCCGTACATTCTCAACTGAAAACGAAGCCCAATTCGCCGGAACGTGGGGCGCGAAAACCAAGTGACAACTGGCGGCATCTGTTTCAAGACCCAACAATCCGCTCAGCACTGGATTCACCACCATAGCCGCTGACCAAATCTGGTGCGGCGATCCAGTAGCGAGCGTCTGATAGTACTTGCCAGAGAGAGTTTCCGTGACATGTCCGAGCGAACCGTCTAACGCGAGCAGCGCGTTGGCACGCAGATTTGAATAAGCAGAAAGGGGACGATGATAGCGGTACTCCGCAACCGATGCCCAACCAGTGAACAACGGCCACACCGTTCCGAAGTGATATCCGCCCGGGTCATACTTCGAGTCGCTGGAGGAGAGTATCCGCATGCCCCAATCGGCCTGGTGGTCGGGGCCGGCGAGTACGTCGATCATTTTGTGAGCGTGCCCTTCGTTGAGTTGCCGAAACCACATCGGGACCGTGGCAAGAACACTTGCCACATCGACGCGCTTACCATTTAAATCCTCGGCATAGGCGAAGATCTGTTTATCGGGAGACCAGAATGCCTCGTCTAACAGCGGCTCTTGCCGATCGAAATCTCGGGTCAGGTCGCGAGCGACCTCTTCCTTGCCGGAAAGATGAGCGAGGTGCGAAAGTGCCTTGAGGGCCTCGACTCCCAGGGAAGCCTGATAGAGTTCCGTCCGCACCGGGTACAGTGGTCCTCCCTCAATCCATCCGTGGCCTACGCCGGCATTTTGCGCGAATCCCTGAGCATCGTAGGTCGATTGCAGAAACCCATAGGCTTTCCAGAGACTGTCCCACTGCTCGTGCGCAAACTCGAGGTCTCCACTCCGTGTCACATAATCGTCCGCGGCGATAATGAAGAGGGGAGTCGCGTCCGCAGATGCGTATGCGAATGGCGTTTTGAACCACTCCACAAAGCTGGCGCTCTGAGAAACCTCATGAGGGATCTTCCCGTCGGCTCGCTGATACGTGCTTAAGAACTTGAGCGCATTGCGAGTATTCGCGAAATCGCCCACTGCATCGAGCGCCAGGGAAGTCCACTCGGCGTCCCGTCCAAAAAACCAGGCGAAGCCCGGACGGTACTCGCCTTGCGATGTGTCGAATCCTGCAAGCAGCCCTTTCCCTAAGAATGGGTTGTCGACGATGCCTTGCAGCATGCTCACTCTAGCCCAGTCATACGCGCTTTCGATTTGAGCGTCGGGAAGGTGAACACTTACGGTGTGAGCCAGATAATCGCGGTAGTAGATGGCTGACTCGGACAGCAAGTCGGCATAGTCCTTCGACAGGTGCTCGTAAAGGGACGCCAATGCCGCGCGGTCGGTAAACGATGCCGCGATCACAATGAACTTCCTGTCTGTTCCAGTCACGGTTGGGCCCAGAACAAAAGAGTTCTGACGAGAGTAGAAATAGTTACTAGAATATTCTTCGGAGGTTTTGGTGGCGGACGGCGAACCGACCAATGCGCCAAACTTCCCGGCCTCATCTGCGAAGTGGAAGGCGTGCAAATCAGGATCCCATTCCTGGCTTGTGTCGCCGATGCTCGCCGGCCACTGCAGTTGAAAATCGCGATCGAAGACCGCTTCAACCTCCAGAGGTCTGGTGGTGTCGACTTCCAACGCGATGATAGCCCCCGGTTTGTGCACGGGGACAAACAAAGTCTCCCGGACTGAAAAAGCGTCGCCGACGTAAACAATGGTCGTAGACTCAGGGCGGACAGTCAAAGTTCGCGCCAGCGTTTCCGCCGGCAGGACCGCGCCCTCGACATGAAATCGCAGATGAAAATCAGTCAGGATTTTAAGGGGATAAACCCATGCCTCGAATGTTCCCTGCTCGTTTCCCAAAATGCCGGCGCGAGTACCCAATGCCGACATAAATTCCCAGGACCGAACCGGTCGCGAGAGTTCCAGGGATTGTCCGGGTGGAACGGCAAATACGAGGGAGCACATCAAGGGAACGCAGCAAGCCAGAATCAATACCATCGCAGCGCACGATCTTCCGCTTGCCTGCTGAATCTCAGGCTGAATCATAGGTCGACCGCAGTATACGAACATTGAAACGTTTCAATCAAGGGTTTTGTGAAGGTAAGCCATCGATTGCTGTGTTTATGCATTTCAGCACACATTGGACTGACACAAACGGAGTCCAACAATCCGGTTCCGCCAAGTTTCCGCCCCGACTCTAGCGATCGGGTCTGGTACCAATTAAGAGGCTCTCAAAAGACGATCTTGATAGCCAGTTGACATTGCCGGGGGTTCACAGCCAGATAATTGGTCACCCCGAAATTGGGGTCGCCGGCGTAGGTGTCGGGCGTACCGAAGACCGGATGATTGAGAGCGTTTTGGGCTTCGAGGCGCAACTCCAAGCGCACTCCCTCATGCACGTTGGAAAGCAAGAACTGCTTGGCGATTGACAAGTCACTGGTGAATGAAGTCGGCGTTCGGATGGAACCCGTGGTCCGTCCAGCGTTGCCCAGAGTGTATGGGGCGGGAACCTGGACAACCTGGGGATTGGAGAAGTAGTTATTCACCCAATAACTGTCGCTCCCGTGGCTGCGCTCCGGCTTACCCACCAGTTCGGCCGTCTGCGGGCCATAAGTGGGCAATGATGTGCCGCCATTCGAAGTAAAGAAGCTCAACGGGCGGCCCGAGTGGAGCTCCCAAATGCCGTTGGTCTTCCAGCCGCCGATCATCGCATCCAACACGCGCGGCATGTTGCCGAGGAGCGCCTTGCCGCGCCCGATGGGCAAATCATAGCTGTAGCTGAACTTCAGCATCTGTGGCACGTCGAAAGTCGACAAGGCGCGCTCCAGTTGCGGCTTGTTGGGATCCGCGAGTGCGTATCCAGAGTTGGAGCCATAATTCCCCAGCCAGGCGACGTTGGTGTCATACATTGAGGACTCGTCGATCGACTTCGACCAGGTATAGCTCACCATAAGTTCCAGGCCGTTGCTGTAATGCTTCGATGCTGTGATTTGGAGCGCGTTATAGCTGGCGTTGGCGGTGGGTGGAACATCGGTCGTGACGCTCGTGAACTCAGGATAGGGAAGCTCCAGTTGAACCGCTTGGACCGTGGGGCTGGAGAGGATGCTGTTCGGGTCGCTTATGGGGCCACCGTTGACAGCGGCAAAGGGGTTTGTGACGTAGTTAGTAAGGCAGGGTATGCTGGGCGTTGGCGTTGGGCACGGATTGTTTGGATTAGCGGCGGTGGTGGGCAGGTTTTCCACTCCAGCGCCCAGAACATCGTAGTTGTTGCCGCCGGCGAGGTACAGGCGGACTCCTTCCTTCCCGATGTAGTTCACACCAACAACAACACTCCAGGGCAATTGGTGTTCGAAGCCAAGGGTCCAGGTCTGCTCGTACGGGGTTCGCGCCGCGGCGTGGGTGCGGAGGGGACCAACGGCTCCATAGCCAACGTCATTGCTGAGGCCAAGGGTGCTGGGGAGGGGCGGTTGAATCAGGCCGTTGGGAAAGGGATTGCTCAGGTGCAAATAGGGAGTTGCGCCGTCATTCTGATAGGTGTAAATGATGCCTGTGGATTGGTTGAAGCCCTGGGAACCGTAGCTCAACAGGCCGTTGGCGCCGGAGCGAGTTTGGCCAAAGTAGATCCCGTACCCTCCTCTCATCACCGTCTTGGGCATGATCTGATAGGCAAAGCCTACTCGCGGCTGAAAGTCTTTCCAATCGGTGAGCCAGTTGGTGCGCACGCTGGAATTGTTAAATACCTCGCCGCCGAGCAATGCACGATTGACCGGCAGTCCGCTGAGCGGATCGGTGAACGCGATCGTGCCGCCGTTGAGCGGATTCGTCGCGTTTGGATTGAACCAATTCATGCGATTGTGGCGTTCGGTTCTGGGCAGCGAGACGTCGTAACGGAACCCCAGATTTAACGTAAGCTTGCTCGTCGTTTTCCAGTTGTCTTGGACATACCATGCGTATTGGTAGTTCTCGGTCGCAGGTTCAAACTGGATTTCGTATCCTCCCCCCATTTGGCCCATCAGGAAGCTGGCCATGCCGTCTCCGCTGGGACCGATCGTCGCCGACAAGCCTTGAGGATATTGTGAGCTGCCTGTGTCGTTAAAACCGAAATTGCCATTCGGGGCATTTGTCTGGATGTAATTTTGCTGGTGCAAGCGGCCCTCGAACCCGAACTTCAACTCATGACGGCCGTGGATCTTGCTGACGATGGCAGAAAGCTGCCCAGTGTCCTGGCCCTGCTTGTAATTTCCATACGGATCGCCGCCAGCGCTGGTATAGCCGGCGGAATAGTATCCGCCACCTATGAACATGGAAGGAACACCGATAAAACCGTTCGAGTCCAGGTAGGATGGAAAACCCAGCGTACTGAGAGGATTGGGGTTCCGGCTTGGATTGTAGTTGAAGATCAGTTCCGTGCCGCGGGAGAAACCCAAGGTTGTAGTCAGCAGCAAGGTAGGACTAAAAGTATAGGTGTCGCTGAGGGCGAACAGGTGGGCGTTGCCCATGTTTTTTCCGCCCCCGCAAGGATCGATGAAGGTGTTGAAGCAGCTGAAGGCAGTGTAGGTATTCCAGTTCTGCGAATACTTCGCGCTCAATAAGTTCTTTTCGTTGAAGCGATGGTCGATTTTCACATCGTACTGCTCGTTATTGCTGGGGGATGCCCCCGAAGCGATCCAATTATCGTAGATCGTTGGGTTGGCCATGTTAGGGGTCGGATTGGGGAACAAATTCATCATCTTCAACGCCACAGAATCGATCAGATTGCCGGGTACGCCGGGCGCAGGCTGAAGGTTGGGAGGGAGGTTCTGGCTTGGGGGAGCCCCCGGGCTGATATACGTACCGACGTTGTTGAACGGAATGTAGGTGTTCCTTATCGCCCCTGCTACGCCGTTGGGATCGATGCCATAGACGCTGCTATAAGGGTCAAATATCTGCCCGCTTGAAACGGAGCAGAGTCCGCTGGAATTGAACGAGCCGCCGTAAAATCCGCACAATTCGCCGAAATCGCCGGTGCGTTCCGCAGCGCTGGGCACGCCCGCCTGGTAGGTGCCCATGGTGCTTGCGAGCGTGCCGTCCCAATCGAAAAAGAAGAAGGTCTTGTTCTTGAGGATTGGCCCGCCAAAGACGCCGCCAAAGTCGTGCCGGTGCACCGGAGGAATCGGTACTCCACTCTGATCGTTAAACCAGTTATTCGCGTCGGTGAGTGTGTTGCGGATGAAGTCGTAGACTTCTCCGTGGAAGCTGTTGGTGCCGGAACGCGTGATCATGTTGACCACCGAGGCGCCGGAAAAACCGTACTCCGCGCTGAAGTTCGACTGCTGCACCTTGAATTCTTCGATCGCCTCTGGCGAGGGAGCGTATGTGATCTGGGTAATGCCGCCATTGGGTTCGAAGTTGGTAATGGAGGTGCCATCCATCAGAATGTCGGCGCTGGCGCCGCGGCTGCCGTTGGAAACAAAATTCGTCCCCGTATCGCCGACGTGGTTCGCGTCACTCATATCGGTTACGCCGGGAGTGAGGTACACCAGGTCAAGCGCATATCGGTCTATCAGAGGCAGGTCGTTAATGGCCCTGCGGTCGATCACCGTCCCGGTCACGGCATCTTCGGTGTCGATGGTTTGCGTCTGGGCCTTGACCTCAACGCTTTGCGTCCCGCCGGCAATCTTCAGCGTCAGGTTGGCCGTCGCGTTCTCGGTGACGTTCAATTTGATGTGCGTGCGTACGGTTTTCTCAAACCCTGGCATCTCCGCCGTTACAGAGTAAAGCCCTGGCGGAATCGAAACAAAAAGGTAGCGTCCTGTGTTGTCCGACGTGGCCGTGAACTTGTATCCCTTTTGTTCGTCGGCGAGAACCACCTTGGCGCCTTGCACAACTGCGCCGCTGGGATCGGTTAACAATCCGCTTACAGTTCCGAAGTAGCCCTGGCCGAACATGACAGCTGGCAACAGGACGACGATGGTGATGGTTAGAGTTTGAAACATACGCCGGCAAACTTGCCGCGATATTGAAATGGATGAACTCATGCTGGCCTCCATGAACCGGGTTAAACAAGGGACGTGGTGAATCTGGGCGACATCTTGCGGACCCCTCGGAGAAAATTGCGCTTTGAAACAGCGCCCGCTCCAGTGACTGATTCCGCCAACGCGCCTTTTCTGATATTAAAACGTTTCACGAAGGAGAGATTATGCGAAGGTGCGCGCGAAAATGCAAGGACGATTTTTTGCCGCCCGAGAAAAACTGGTCCTGAAAAGTTGCCGGCGATGATCGAAAGCGTAGTATTGCCCACCCAATATCATCTTGCGGCGCTGCCCTTTCCACGAAAACCACGGCGAAGGCTTTCCCCTTGTGACTTGAAGTCGATCTTCCTCCACTCACGGCAGGTAATAAATACATGGGAATCGCCCGCATCCAGTTCTCGGAATGACCTTGATTGAAACGTCCCGGCATGAGTATGCTTTCTGGCGGCACGCCATTCATGACAGATTCTCCGGAGGTCTCTTGAATAAAATAGCCCCAATTCCCAAATGGTCTTCGCTACTTTTCGCATTTTTTCTCGGCGTTTTCTCCCCCGCCCAGACCATCCACGTCGATATCACTCCGGAAAACTCCACGAATCGCTTTCGCCCAAACGAAACGCTCGGCGCCGGAGTCGATCGCATTCCTGCAGAAGCCATCGACAACGACCTGGTCCAGCCTAATTTGGGCCGTGCTCTGGCTTCCGGCTGGCAGCCCGTCACGTACCGCCAGAATACCGAACTCACCATTGAGGCCTGGCACTGGAATCCGCAGGGCACATGGAGTGAGCCTGGCGAAAAGGGATATTTCACTGGATCGGCAATCCCGGGTGATCCCATCCGTTATTCCTATGGATATTCGTTGCCACATCGCGGCTTTACGCGTAACGATGGCACTCCCAACGCTGGCTTCTCTCGCATGACGGATGGCGATGAGAGCAGCTATTGGAAGAGCAATCCCTATCTCACGGAGCGCTTTACCGGGGAAAGCGATGCTTTGCATCCGCAATGGGTAATCATTGACCTGGCGCAAACACAACCCGTCGACAGCATCCGCATTGCATGGGCCGAACCCTATGCCACTAAATTCGTGGTGCAGCACTGGGTTGGTGTGGAAGATCCGATGCACGATCCGATTCATGGCGTGTGGGAATCTTACCCGCTGGGCGCGGTTGACCACGGCCGCGGCGGTTCGGACGTGCTTCGTCTCAGTGACAGCCCCCTTCCCGTCCGATTCGTGCGCATTCTAATGACAGCATCTTCAAATACCTGTGCAACTCAACCGGTCTCGGATCCACGGAATTGCGTCGGTTATGCCATCCGCGAGCTCTATCTTGGTACGACATCCGCGGACGGCCTCTTCCACGATATCCTGCGTCATGTGCCCGACCAGGAGCAGACTACGACCTATTGCTCCTCCGTCGACCCGTGGCATGAGGCTTCTGACCTCGGCACAACCAAGCAAGCTCAGGTGGGGTTTGACGTTTTTTTCACAAGCGGCGTCACTCGAGGTCTTCCGGCTATGATGCCGGTGGCTTTGCTCTACGACACTCCCGAGAACGCCGTTGCTGAAGTTGCATATCTGAAGAAACGCAACTATCCAATTTCCTACATCGAAATGGGGGAAGAAGCCGACGGACAATACTTCAGTCCCGAGGACTATGGAGCACTCTACCTTCAGTGGGCGACCGCGCTTCACCGGCTCGACCCCGCGCTTAAGCTGGGTGGGCCGTCATTTCAGGGAGTGAATCAAGACATCCAAACCTGGCCGGACGCGCAGGGAAACGTATCCTGGACCGTGCGTTTCATCGACTACCTGAAACGTCACGACCGCGTGAAGGATTTGGCATTCTTCTCTTTCGAGCACTATCCCTATGACCCTTGCAGAATCCCTTGGGGCAGCCTTTATGAGGAGCCTCAGCTCGTGAGTCACATTATGCAGGTCTGGCGCGAAGACGGAGTGCCCCGAGAGATCCCGATCTTCATTACAGAGGGGAATCTTTCTTCGAGTGCCAGCGAAACGTACATGGATATCTTTTCCGGGCTTTGGCTCGCCGATTACATCGGTTCGTTCCTGACTGCTGGAGGAAATGGAGTCTACTTCTTCCACTATCTCCCGCTGCCGATGGAGCACGGGTGCAACGACTCTCCGGGAACGTTCGGGATGCTGACGGTCGACCGACACTACAACGTGCAGCAGCCGCTTGCGCAGTTTTTCACCGCTCAACTCATTAATCTCGAATGGGTCGTCCCCGGTGAGCAACAGCACGACATATTCCCAGCCCGGAGTGATATCTACGACGACGCCGATCACGCGCTAGTTACGGCTTACGGTTTGAAACGTCCCGATGGGCAATGGTCCCTGCTCTTGGTGAATCGAGACCAGAGCAATGCTTATCGTGTGAAGATCGCATTTGAACAACGAAACCGCGAGCGCAGCGCTTCATTCGACGGACCCGTCGAGATCTCCATCTTTGGCAAGGATCAGTATCGCTGGCACCCTGCGCTTACGCGTCCTGCGGGGCATGCCGAATATCCCGCAGAGGCATCCGTCGTGACAGAAACCGCCGGCAAGGCCGATCCCGATGGGCCGATTCTGCACATTAAGCAGACTGTGAACGCAGCCACGTCTTACGAATTGCCGGCAGCGTCAGTGGTTGTAATTCGTGGCAGCATCCGGGACCGCTGACCAGACCCGTTCTTTATGGATTCACCACGCGCAGTCAATCCTTCAAGGCAACGACGGACACAGCGAAAGGCTTCAGACGGACTTTGGCCTCTCCAACATTTTGCGCGACGGCATCCGGGGCCGCCCCGCCGATGGTCTGGATTGTAGCCCCGAGGCACTCTTTGGGCACTACCACCGTGACCTCACGATTTCTCTTGTTGATCAGCAGCAACTTCCGCTTGCCCTCTCGGGTAAAGGCCTGCGCGTCGATGGCGTCGGACTCCGCAAACGAGCCATTACTTTTTACTTCGGTGACGGGGAGTTCGTCCCCAGGGCCGAAATTGTTCTTGATCAACTCCAGCACGGTAAAGCGCGCATTCGGTTTGCCATTCGTCCAGTCGATCATGGTGACACTGGGAAACTGCGAAGGATAGCCGACCAGTTGCGATTCGCCTACGGTGTCAACGCCAAGCTTGGCCAACTCGATATAGAGGTAGGCGTAGAGGGCTCCACTGAGATTCCAGTACGCTGGCGGAATGGATTTTTCCATGTGCCCCGGTTCACCTTGAGACATGTCGCCGTTGAGGATCGAGCCCGCTTCGTCGACCATGATTTTTGTGGATGGTGACAGCAGATCTCGAATCTGGAGGATGTAACGGGTCACGGAGACAAATTCGCTTGCCTGGTCAAAAAAAGTGTACTGCCAGTCATCAAGTGTTTCATCGCCCGATGGCGTGGCATAGCCGTGGAAGGAAATATAATCCAGCGGGACACCCGGTTGATGGTTCTTTGGGTCTAGAAAGTATGCGAACGTTTTTGGAGCTTCGGACGGACTCGATAGAGCGAGCCCAACAAATTTCATCGCAGGCGCAACCTTGAGCACCGCCTGAGTCACGGCATCATAACGCTCTACATATTGCTGGGGCGTCATGTCGTGCTCTCCATCCACTTCGTTGAAGACCTCCCAATAGCGGATGTCGTAGTGATAGGGGGAAGAATGGAATTTCCCCAACTCATCCGTAAATCCACCGTGGGTGTACCAACTCGCCAGTCGTGCATAGTAGTCTCCCAGCGCTTTGACATCGGGAAGCTGGGTGCCTTGCGAATAGTTCCAGATGACTTGATTGGGATCGTCTGGATACGCGATGGGTTGTGGCGTGGTGAACATCCACTGTGGAATAGTGCTGAAGCTCATCACGCTGCTGTGCCCTGCCGAAGCTCGCAGGAAGTCCTCAACCAGAGGGTCCATGTATTGGAAATCCCAATAGGTCTGGCTCGCGTCAGGAGGGCGCAGTTCTGCCACGGCCAGCTTCGGATAGGGCATCCAGAAAGCATAGCGAACGTAGTCAGCGCCTAGACTGTGCAGAGCATCGAAAGAAGAGTCGTGAATGGGCGATCCTCGGCGCAGCATCGGATTGACCACCGCTTGCAGTGTCGGAACCGTGCGGTTCAGTGTTTTCTTCTCCCAGGTCACAACAATGGAGGGTTCGCCCTGAGCGAGGAGAGTTCCGCTCGCGATCACTACGAACAACGCTAGGATTCGAGCGATTCGGATGTTTTCTGTTTCACTGTGTGTTTGGGTCATCGCCACCATGGGAGTGCTTTGAGATACTGACTGTCTGCCTCTTCTTCCTCGATGTCGGCATAGTACCACCTGAGACCGTGGGGCCGGTGCGACAAGGTGGATGGGGGCGCGGTTGATTGCTTCCGGTTTGCCGCCCATTCATGCAGAATCCACGGTTCAGCGCTGGACTCCACTCGCCATCATGGGTAATCCAGTTGCACAGATACGAGGCATTGAAGTTTTCGAACCTCAGGGCATATAAATGGACGGGAGTCTCGTCAAAATGAAAACACTCAGATTCGCTTTCGTTACAGCTGTGCTTTTCGCCCTCCTCTTCTTTTTCTTTGCGGCTGCGCTCTGGGGGCAAACAGCGCGTTGGCCGGAGGAGAAGGCGAATGCCTGGTATGCCCAACAGCCATGGCTGGTGGGAAGTAATTACGTTCCCAAGTCGGCCATCAACCAGCTCGAGATGTGGCAAGAGGCGACCTTCGATCCCGTTGAGATCGATACTGAGTTCACTTGGGCCGAAGCCATGGGCATGAACACCATGCGGGTTTTTCTTCATGACCTGCTGTGGCAACAGGACTCCGCCGGATTCCAGAAGCGGATTAACCAGTTCCTGACAATCGCGTCCCGGCATCACATTCGTCCCATACTGGTGCTCTTCGATTCTTGTTGGGATCCACTGCCGCACTTGGGTCCGCAGCACCCCCCGGTTCCAGGCGTCCACAATTCGGGCTGGGTTCAGAGTCCCGGTGCAGTTGCGCTCAGTGACCCCGCCCAATATCCGCGGCTTAAGGCGTACGTGAACGGCATCGTTGGGACCTTTGCTAAGGATGATCGCATTCTTGCCTGGGACGTGTGGAACGAACCCGGCGCTGACAATCTTGGAAGCTACTCAAGAGAGGAACTCAAAGACAAAAGCGCCCGAGTCGCCGCGCTTCTGCCGCAAGTGTTCGAGTGGGCGCGCGCGATGAATCCTAGCCAGCCACTCACCGGCGGAGTCTGGGGAGCAGACATGCCGCTCGACCAAACCAATCTCGATGAACTGCAGCAGATTCAGCTTCGCGAATCCGACATCATTACATTTCACAATTACTCATGGCCTGAGTACTTCCAGCAGGAGATACACTGGCTGCGGAAATACAATCGGCCTGTACTCTGCACTGAGTATATGGCGCGCTCCGTGGGCAGCACGTTCGACACAATCTTGCCGATCGCTAAGCAAGAGCATGTCGGAGCCATCAATTGGGGCTTCGTCGCCGGCAAGACGCAGACTTATTTGCCGTGGGAATCATGGGACCACCCCTACATTGTCGATGAGCCGCCAGTGTGGTTCCATGAAGTGCTGCATCCCGACGGAACACCCTATCGCGATGCTGAGGTGAATTTGATCCGGCAGCTTACCGGAAAGCGGTGAGGGCTGAGAATTACCCAAATCAGAAGTGAAGCATCGCCAGTTTGTGCCAATCCTGATCCCCCTGCCAAAAACGTCTGTCTTCGTGCTGGCCCAGTATCAGCTCACAGCGGGGCGCAGTTTCGACGGCTTGGTCGCGATGGTGAGGGACGCCTCTTGCAGCTCATCGGAGGTCGCCTCGATGGTCAGAGAGCCTGGATTCTTCGAAGCCTGCAGAATCGCTTGCGCCAAACCGCTGAACAAGCTTCTCTCGTTTCCCTTGTCGGACTCCTGGCAATTCGGGTCGCCGTTGCCGAGACCGATCAGTGCGCCTTCGCCCGACACCTTAAAGCGGATCGTGTTATCTGCGGTGGGAACGAAACGCCCTTTGCTATCGACGGTTTCCACGCGTACCATCGCCAGATCTTCTCCATCGGCGGCGAGCTCCGCGCGATCGGCCGTGAGGCGGATCTTCGCTGGGGACCCGGTAGTTTCTTGCTTTGCGACGAGTACAACTTTGGAACCTTTTGTGCCGCGCGCTTCGATGTAGCCAGGGACGTACTTGACCTTCCACTCCAGGTGATGGAGCGGCTCGACTTTTTTGGAGCCGAGGCTCTGCCCGTTGCACAATAGTTCGACGCTTTCCAGGTTCGAATGCACCCAGACGGAAATCTCTTCCCCCTCTTTGCCCGCCCAGTTCCAATGGGGAAAAAGATGCAGCATCGGTTCCTTGCCCCACCATGCCTTGTAATAGAAGTAGTTGTCCTTGGGGAACCCGCAAGTGTCGACGATGCCAAATTGCGAGTTGACGCTGGGCCAGGAGTAAGGGGTCGGCTCGCCGCGGTAATCGAAACCGGTCCAGGCAAAACCGCCCGAGAGCCACGGACGGGAGGCATAGTAGGGCCACCACTCCTCGGCGAGGTTAGCCCACGCGGGGTGGTTGGCATCATAGGCGCTTTCCCAATTCCGCAGCTTGTCCGTGGTATAGATGCCGCGAGTGGCGACAGTACTCGCGGTCTCAGTGCCGATGACGGGCTGCCGGGGATGATCGGCATGGTATTTGTCGGCCAGCAACAGTTCGTAGTTGAAGCCCATCACGTCGAGGACGGAGGCGAACGGCTTGTCATAGGAGCCGTTGACGGCCGCTGTGCAGAGGCGGGTTGGATCCAGTTCGTGAGCGTGTTTCTGCATGGTCTGGAGGACCTGCGGGCCAATCTCATTGGCTTGCAGCACATCCTCCTCATTGCCCATGGACCAAAGAAAAATCGCGGGGTTATTGCGATAGCGTTTGATCATGGTTTCCAACTGCGCCAGGCCTTCTGGGCTCGACGACATCAGGCGCGTCTCGCAGAGCATCAAGAGTCCCGCCAGCGCACATGCCTCGACCCACTCGGGAGTGGGCATGTTGTGCGACGTGCGTACGGCGTTGCAGCCCATGGCTTTCAGCACCCCGGCGCGGTAAGCATGCAAAGGATCGGGTAAAGCAGCACCAACGCCAGCGTGGTCCTGATGGTTACAGGTGCCTTGGATTGGTGTGCTTATACCGTTCAAGAAAAAGCCACGGTCCGCATCGAAAGCCAGCGTGCGCACGCCGAAGACGGCCTGGTCGCGGTCGCGGGTGTTGCCGCCGGCGTCGACAGAAGCGACGGCGCAATAGAGATTCGGCTCTTCCGGTGACCACAGGGCCGGATGTCCGAGCTTTGCGATCGCGCTGAAGCTTTGCTTTCCGTCCGCGGCAACTTCCGCGACCGGCGATTCGGTAGTGGACACTGTTTTTCCTGCCGCATCCAGAATTTGCCAACGCACGCGACAGCTTTCTGCGGCGTTCCCGGCATTTTCGACGACGGTGCTGAGTTTCAACGTTGCGTTATTTCCTTGTACTTCTGTACGTACAACCGTGTCCCATTGGCCCAGGCGCAGAGGATAGGTCTTGGTGAGCCAAACGTGGCGATAGATGCCAGCGCCTTCGTAGAACCAGCCGTCGCCCAACGACGCATCCACGCGAACCGTAATGCAGTTCTTCTCCCCATAGAAAAGAAAATCGGTCAGATCGAAGCGAAACGGGACGTAGCCGTTGTCGTTGCGGCCGATGAAATTGCCATTGCAAAAAACCAGCGCGCTGCGAAAAACGCCATCGAAATCGAGGAATACGCGCCGGCCTTGGTCGCTCTTGGGCACGTCGAAGACGCGGCGGTACCAGCCCACGCTGGTCTCGGGATAGCTTCGTCCCAGCGGCTTGAAGCCATGATCCTCCAGCGCCTTGTCGTGGACGAAGGGCAGTTCAACCGCCCAATCGTGAGGCAGGTTCAAAGCCCGCCAACTCGCGTCGTTGTACTTTGCCAAAGCGAATTCAAACCCGCCAGTCTTATTAAAATCCCCCTGCGTGGAACCCAGGCCGAGATCGCGAGCGGGGTCGCAACCGTGGCCCTGCAAGAAACGCCAGTTGAAGTCAAGGAGGAGTTGCTCCCGCGGAGCGAGATCGCTCGCCGACATGGCATGGATCGGGCCTCCATTCTCCGTCTGCGCTGTGGCGCCGAGCAGAGCCTGGGTGACTGCAAAACGAGGATTGAGGAAGAGGTTGCCGGCAGAAAGGAGCAGGCCAGAACGAAGTAGAGCGCGACGATTCAACTGGAACATTGGAATGACTCCCGTAACTTTCCTTTCTAACATAACCTGCGTATCGGTTAGCGCCGCCGATAGCCGGAGGTTTTGCGAAATAGGTCCCCGCTGGCCGTAGCTGCGCCGGAGATGCGCTAGAGCGTTTCCACCATCGCTGGTGGACCCCGGCCTGCGTTGGCGCGCAGGCGCGCAGATGACCGCCAAAATGGTCGTCGCCCAGCTTCGCGATCAGGATCTGTAAACATTTTGCGGCGGCAAAGGCGCGAACCAGTTCCACGAGTTTCCTCCATTGCAGCCCGCACGGAGGCGCTCGTGTGCTCTTTTTCGAACGAAGGAGACCAAGAAGATGTTAGCTTCTGAGGCTTTGCCTTTGCTAACGGCGAAGTTGGCGAAGAACGGCAATTGGCATCGTCAATGCATTAGGAAAGAGCGCCCCGCTTGAAGAAACGGCGGAAGCCGGTGGAATCTGCACAGCCGAACCTTTCGATCCGAACCACAGGTGTGTGTGACGGGCCGCTCTAACAAATTAAAGAGTTTGCTTGTTTGAATCGTTTTAATTAAATTAGGCAGTCGTAGTTGACGCTCTATGCTTGCGGCCCCACTGCCCGAAACAGGGTTGCCGGTCCAGAAGATTCAGCTTCTAGAGCAGACCTGCAGGATTTGACTCTGGCATCGAGCCATCATCGTTCTGGCAAAAGCAAGAAAGGAGCCGAAATGGAAAACGAGCGGTGCCGCACGGAATGCGAAATGGACCGCCGGGAATTCCTTCGCCTTGCAGCCTTGAGTTCGGCAATGCTCATGGGTATAAGTTCTGCACTCGAGGGAGCAGAAACAAGCCCGGATGGCCGCTCGTATGCTGCGCTGCATGCTTTGCCCCCTGGAGCCGTGAGGCCTGCCGGTTGGCTCCGCACGCACCTCGAGAGGGAAGCATCGCAACTCGCTTCCAAGTTGCCAGAGGTTTCATCTCCATTCAACCGGGCGTACTGGGCTGGCGAGGAAACCGCCGAATCCTGGTGGCCATGGGAACAAACGGCGTATTGGGTGGACGGCGCCACCCGTTTGGCCGTGGTTCTCGGGGACCAGCGCCTTATGGAACTGGTTCGTACCCGCATTGACTACACGCTGGCGCACGCCTCCGAGGATGGCTATCTTGGGCCCAAATTCTTCCAGGATCCCAACGGCGATTTTCATCGCTGGCCGCACGCTCTGTTCTTTCGCGCTTTGTCGGCCCTCTCCGATGCCCGGCTAGCCCAAGGTGCTATCACGAGCGAAGACATTGTAGCCAAAATGCAGAAGCACTATCTGCTCGACAAAGCTTCCTATGGGTCGCCCACTCGGAACGTAATCAACATCGAGTCCATCTTGTGGTGTTACCAGCGCAGCGGCGACCACCGTCTACTTGAGATGGCCGAAACTGCCTGGAAAGAGTACATGAAGGGCGCTGCCGATCCGGAACATGGCGATCTCTCGGAACTGCGCGTCTACGCGGCGACTCCTATTAACTCGCATGGTGTCACCCATATCGAGGTGGCGAAACTCCCCGCCATTCTCTACTGCTATACAGGGAAGGATGAGTATCTGAAGTTTGCGCTTGCCGCCCAGCGCCGCATCTTTGACCACCACATGCTGATCGACGGTGTCCCGTCGACTTCAGAAGACTACCGGACTGTAACTTCGCTCGACTCCCACGAAACCTGCGACATCGCCGATCATTCCTGGTCTTGGGGCCACATTCTCATGGCCACCGGACAAGCCGTGTGGGCAGATCGCGTGGAGCGGGCGTGTTTCAATGCCGGTATGGGCGCAATTCGCAAAGACTGGAAGGCGCTGCAGTACTTTTCATGTCCGAATCAGTTTCTTGCGAAGCTGGACTCTGACCACAACGTGATGGCACACGGCGGCTTCCTCATGGCCTTTCAGCCGAACCCCGGAAAAGAGGGCGCCTGTTGCGGCGGCAACGTGCATCGCATCTTCTCCAACTACGTCATTCGTATGTGGATGAAGACCAACGACGGCGGACTCGCCGCGGTTCTCTACGGCCCTTCGAAAGTAACAACCACCGTGGGACCGGATAAACAGCAAATCGCAATTACGCAGACCACTCGGTATCCGTTCGAGGAACAAATTCACTTCAAGATCGATGCCGACCGGCCGGTGACGTTTCCTCTATCCTTGCGCATACCGGCGTGGTGCGAGGCACCGAGTGTCGCCATCAATGGCGCTGCCACTCAGGCTTCTCGGCACGCCAACGGCTTTTTGATCCTGGATCGAAAGTTCGCTCCAGGCGACACGGTGATCTTGACTCTTCCGATGCGAATCGGCATCACGCATTGGCCGCAGAGCGGAATCGGAATCGAGCGCGGCCCATTGGTGTATTCGCTGCCGATCAAGGAGAAATGGACGCCGCGCGTGGAACCAAAGTACACGACGGAGGACTTTCCGAGTTGGGAAGCAACTCCAGAGAGCGCTTGGAACTATGGAATTGCCGTTGCTCCTGCGCTCTTGCCGCGAGAGGTCAAACTTAAGAACAACGCAACGCCTCCAACCGAAGCCGACAACCCCTGGGAATACCCTTCCATCGAGTTAGTTGTCCCGGTGCGAAAGATCGAAGACTGGGAACTTCAGCGCAACCCGGACAATCCGAAACAACTGTTCACTCCTCCGTTGCCGGAGATAGCAGCAAGCAAGGTAAGTGCGGTCGTCGAACACGCCTCGCTTGCCCCTTACGGTTCGACTCACTTGCGGCTAACAATTTTTCCGGTGTGTTCGCCCGAAATCCGCCGTTAGGCGGGTGATTCAACAGATCGATGAACTCATGGTCGCTGACCCTGCCTTCCCGGGCCGCGTATCAGTTGACCGGGGGCAGACTGGCCAAGTACGCCTGATCGAGCAGATCCTGCGTTTGGCCGTCGTAGTCAGCATCAATCGACCACATGAACACTCCGCCCAGATTCCACTGCCAGTCGGAGTACCACACGCGGGTGTAAGTCGAAACCTCGTCGTCGTACGTGATGAACCCCGGCGTGCCGTCCACGCGCAGCATATACGGCACCAGCGCAATCGGGTCGTAATAGGTATGCCAGCCCTTTTGATTGATTCGCTGTTTGAAAAAGGTTCCGTAGTTGTGAGCCGAAATGCCCTTGCAGGCTCCGTCTTTCGTCTGGTCTGCGGGCGGGCATTCTCCAAATAATTCCGACACATCTGAATAGAGATAACCGTAGAAAGGGGTGCCCATGTTGAGCTGTGAGGGCGCGACCCCTTCCTGGAGGAATATGTTGACTGCCTCGTTGGCGGCGCCTCCCGGCTGGCACTCCCATGGGTCGGGATTGGTCGGATCCCAAAAGATTTCTGCATTCAGCTGCCCATCCGACTCCCCGGACGTAGCGCACTCGTACATCATAATGTTGAAGAAATCGACGAACTGGTCCACTTGGGGGATGGCATACCCGTTGCCGCCGTTTCCCCAAGGCGGGACATCCGCGGAAATCAAGTAGGTCGGAGAAGGAAGCGCCGCCCGCAAATCCGCCATCAGACTGTAGAAGTTATTGGTCTCCGCCATTGTGGGATATTCCCAATCGATGTCCACGCCATCGTATCCGTGCTCGTTGACAAACGCCTCTACGTTGCCAATGAGTGTGGCCATCCCATTGGGATTGTCATCAAAGTCATTAAAGGGGCCGCAGACGCCGATCTGTACTTTGACGCCGTTTTTATGTGCCTGGCGGATAAGATTGGGTTCGAGAAGGCCATTGGGGCCACCGGCAATATAGAGCGAGCCGTCGGAATAAAAGCCGAGGCAGAAGTGAATAATGTGCGTCAATTTGGCGTAAGGGATTTGCTCCGAGCTGTAGGGCGGTGTCTGAGTCCGACTCGAATAGCTGTAATCGCCAATGAGCCGCTTGGCCGGCTTTGGGATCGCCGCTCTTGACAACTCCTGGTCCTGCCCGCTCGCGCATAGGGTGCTGAAACCGATCACCAGCACCATCGCCAGCCGGATGTAGGTCTTCAAATAATCAAACTGAACTTTCATATAAGTCCTTTCATCTGTTCCCGCAGTCACATTCTCTTGGGATATTTCGAGTCGCTGAAAAAACGCATCCGTCCCTGGTACGCGCAGCGTCAGTCTTTCACCGTAAAGCTCTTTACACTCGTGGCTGTCCCCCCCGCAGTGGTGATCGAGATTGTTCCCGTGGTTGCGTCGGTGGGAACGGTCACGGTTACCTTCTTGTCGGAGTCGACAGTGAACTCAGACGCGGCCACACCGTTAAAGCTCACCGCAGTGGTCTGTGTGAGGCTGGCCCCGGTGATCTGCACCTGCGTTCCCACTCGGCCTATGCCCGGTATAAAACTCTTAAACTGTGGCGTCACAAAAAATGTCCCGCTGCTGAGCGTTCCGCTGGGCGTGGTCACTGTCAGGGCCCCGGTGGTCGCACCGGAGGGAACCTTGGTCGTAATCTCAGTCGCCGAGACGACTTTGTGGGTCGCGGCTGTGCCGTTGAAGCTAACCTGAGTAGTGCCCGTCAAATTGTTTCCTAGGATCGTCACAGCGGTGCCCACCACGCCCATGCTTGGACGCGGTTGCGCGAACGGAGCGAGGCCCATCGACAGACTGAAAGCTGTGCCATAGCCGTCGGTCCCACCCGCCCAACTCGTCCCATAGAAAGCGCCGTTGGTGGCTTGCGTCAGCCCTGAGTCCGCACCGCAGCCGTCGGTGTAGTCGAAGTTATGGATCGTGGTCAGCCCCCCCCCTGGGGTGACTTGAAAGATGGTGCCACAGTCGTAGTTACTGGATACCTGATTTGTCCCGTAGAAGTTCCCATCGGTGCCTTGTGCCAGTCCCTCTGAGTATGGCATGGCGCCGTCAGTCCAGTTGAAGCTCTGTAGTGTGGTCAGTTTGCCTGCGGGAGTGATTTGGAAAACCGTGCCATAGCCGTCCGCTCCGCCTTCCCAAGTTGTTCCGTAGAAGTTCCCACTGCTGGCTACCAAGGCCACGTTCGGGGTGGCACCGTCAGTCCAGTCGAAGCTGTGCAGCGTGGTTAGTGTGCCCGTGGGCGTGATCTCGAAGACCGTGCCATAGCTGTAGGTCCCGCCATTGTCGGTTGTTCCGTAGAAATTTCCGTTCGTGACTTGCAACAAGCTCCCATTCGGGAAGCTGCCATCGGTGGAACTGAAGCTGTGCAGCGTGGTCAGCGTGCCCGTGGGCGTGATCTTGAAAATCGTCCCATAGTCATTGGCCCCGCCTTTGTAAGTTGTCCCGTAGAAGTTCCCGTCCATGCCCTGCACCAGCCCTGCCCACGGGTAGGCCCCGTCGGAGGAACTGAAGCTGTACAACGTAGTAATCGCGCCTGTTGAGGTGATTTCGAAAACTGTGCCCTGGCCGTTGGCCCCTCCACCGTAAGTTGTTCCATAAAAGTTTCCGTTGGAAGCCTGCACCAGGCTTGCGTTCGGGAAGGCGCCGTCACTGGATTCGAAACTGTGCAGTGGAGTAACTGTTCCCGAGTCGATTACAAAAACAACGCCATAACCGTGACCGCCGGCCCAGGTTGTCCCGTAGAGATTCCCGTCAGTAGCTTGCACCAGCGCCCCGTTCGGATTGGCACCCTCGGCGTAATTGAAGGTGAATAAACTGCTGAAGGTCTGCGCGGGTGAGGGGATTGCCGTTGCTGCAACAATTACACACAAGATGCATACCTTAGTTAGTAAACCGTATTTCTCCATGTTGCTGCCCTTTCCGGTCTCGCGTCGGTGGTGAAGGTGAGTAACTCAAAGAGTCCAGGATTGTTTTAAAAACTCCCTATCTTGTGGATCCTTTCACCGCGCAATCTTCATGATTGATGGCCGCACTGCAACTCGCCAAAGCATCATACTTCATCCTGCGTATTGTGGTTGCCTTCGAGGACGTGAAATCTCGTAGGTCTCACGATTTTTCTTGCGGGAAGGCTCATGCGAGACGACTCGCCTCCTTGGAGGTGGAGCGTGTTCTCGGGGAGGGAGAGAAGCCGCGACCCGATTGTACTCCCGGCCAATTGAGGGCCCAAGAAAAATCGCGGGGAACACGCTGTCCATGTGCAGGGATTTACCGAAAAGTGCAATATCATCGTCTCGGGCGTCGACTGCCGGGCTCCGTCCGCACGAATTGGGAGGGCGGGTGACTCAAAATCAAGAATTACCTGAGGCACGGCGAATGGACACCATAGACACCAAGCTAAAACCGTTGTCCATACACTCTGCTACAGGCAACACGAACCCAGAGCAGATGTTGCTGCCCCGTGAGCCGTGCACAGAATCTCAAGGCAGGCAATGTCTCCGACAATCACGTGAGCGCGATGTTATCGGCAATGTTCTGCTTTCCTTCGCTCAGTTTGAACGGGAAGTCACCGGAGAACGGATCCGACAAGATTGGCAACCGCTTCACGCCATCTTTCACCTTCAAGAAGCGACGGAGATACCGCTATTATGTTTCGCAACTTTCCATCAAGAACCCTGCTACGAAACTCAATGGCCCGATTCGTTTGCCGGCGCGAGAGATTGAAAACCGCGTCACCGAGAAGCTACTCTCGTTCCTAAAATCTGATGCTGCAGTGTTTGTTTTTCACAGTCGACTGCCAATCCCAGCAGAATGCGCCTACTAGAGAAAAGAAGTGCGATTTTTCGGGCCTAAAAATCGCAGATTCCCTGTTAGCAGGGAATTCGGGCGGAGAAATGTTAGCGCAAGACTGGGTACTCCGCCAGACAGTCTGGGGTGCAGAGAAATTCCGCAGAGTTTCTCTGCAAACCCCACGCTGGGAAGTAGTTTCTTGCCAACCGCGGAACCCATTGTAACTCTTTACTTTTGAAGAATGGAATGGCCGTCCGGCGAGCGATATATCTCCCGTCCACCGACTAAGGTCAAAAGCACGTGCGCATCCCTAATTTTCTCGGGTGGTATCGAGAACAGATTGTCGGACAACATAATTAGGTCGGCATATTTTCCGGGAACAATCGAACCACGGTTTGCCTCAGCGAAGTTTGCGTAAGCACCGTTGATCGTGTAGCCGCGAATCGCAGTCTCCAAGTCGATCGTCTGATCTCGAATCCAGCCACCTTCTGGCTTCCCGTCCAAGCCTTTTCGGGTGAGTGCTGTGTAGATGCCAATGAGTGGGTCCATCTCCGCCACGTCCCAGTCGCTACCAAAGGCCAGAATCGCGCCGGAATCGCGGAGACTCCGAAATGGCCAAGCGTACTTGGAACGTTCAGGCCCGACGGCCGCCGCCCACTGACCGGTAATGTCCGGCGCACAGTGACGGGGCTGCATGCAGGCAACGATCCCTGAACCGTGGTAGCGCGGTATGTCCTGAGGCGACAGGCACTCGTCATGAATGACTTGATGGCGGCAGTCACGGCGACCGTTCACCCGCTGAGCATGCTCAATCGCATCCAACGCCGTTCGTATTCCGCGGTCGCCAGTCGCATGGATAAAAATCTGGAATCCTAGCCGGTCAATCCTTGCCGCCACATCGTTGAACTCGCTCGGAGCCCAGAGCAGTTTGCCCGTAGCGCCTGGGCGATCCGTGTAAGGGGCCAGCATGGCCGCGGTGTGCGGTTCAATCACATCGTCGCTATACAGCTTTACAGCGGAAATGCGCAGTTTGTCGTCGTTATTGAAAGTGTGTCGTACTTGGCTGAAGTGATCGATCTGGCTCGCGGGCGTGTGCTGCCGATGATAAAGGGCAACCTGCATGCGAACCGGAAGTTCGCCGCGTTGGCGCGCGTGGTCGTACATTTTCAGATGCTGCAACGTGCACTGGGGTTCTATGACCGTGGTAATACCAAATCCCGAGGCCATGGCGAAGTTTGTCTGCAGGCTCTGGTATTCCTGCGTATCGGAGCGGGAAGGCAGATGTTTTAGATATCCCTCGGAGACGCCACTTGAAAAACCTATGAGAATTCCTGTGGGCTCTCCCGTGTGTGGATCTTTTTGTACATCAGGCGAGTGGTTGTTCTTGGTGACTCCAAACTCGTGAAGGGCTGCCTTATTCACCCAAATCGTGTGGCCGTCGTAAGCAACAAGGAAAGCGGGACGTCCCCCAGTCAACCCTTCGAGGTCGCTGCTCCTTGGTAAGCCGCCATCGCCAAAGATCGAATAATTCCACCCTTCCGCTTGTATCCACTTCAGATCCGGCCGTTCGCTGGAGAATTTTCTGACCCTTTCCTGTATCTCGCTGAGAGACGGTGCGCCGAAGAGCGAAAGAATGTCGGGATCGGAACCCGAGTCAATGTGGTTATGGCTGTCGATGAAACCCGGTAATACGAGCCGGCCCCCGGCATCGATTACCTTTGCCTTTGACGAAACACGTCCAAGTGCGTCGCCATCGGCTCCCACCCATTCGATTCGGTCGCCCTTAATCGCGACGGCTTGGGCCCACGGGCGATCCTTTTCTACGGTGTAGACTCGCGCATTGCGGATCAACAGATCCGACTGTTCCTGTACCGGAAGTGTCTGATTGCCCGATCGAGTCCGCCCAAAACCCGCTCGTTCGAGTAACGCTATCGCCGATGCTGCTAGCGGATACCTAAAGAACTCACGCCGAGAAACACCTGGAAACCGCCCACCCATGTCCTCGTCATCCTTCCCTGTAAAGTCTTCGACCGCCACCACAACCGCCGATTTGCGGTGACATCTCGAGTGGAATAACCGCTTCCTGAAACCGGAACCAGAGATTTCGACAAACTGTAGCACACTGCTCTCGACTTTTTCATAGCCCGGATAGCACGAAGCGGATGATCCGGCTTCAGCGGCAACGTCACTCTTTCGGCGACGGGCTTACCCAACGGCATGACGGCAGCGTTCAGCCCCAATCCTGCCACGAGCGGCAGTACGCTGACCCTGACGGCCAGCGCCACCGCTGCCACGGGATCCGCCGCCATAACGATCACCGAGCTTCGAACTCAGAGTGGTCGGACCCGTAGGCTTGCCCGGATAGAGATCTGCGATCCGCGATCACGAACTTCCTGCTTCAGGATGGGGCACAATCTGCAGAGGGTTCGCCGACCAACCCACTCATGTTTGGCCGCAGTGGCGAACCTCACGATCTCGAGTGCGGCGGGAATAAATCCCGCTTATGTTCTCCATAAATTTAAAGTGCAGAGATATTTCTTATTCGTGTGATAAGAACTATGCATTGGACGGAGAGCGGATTGGTTCTTGCCGTCGCGCATGATTCACCGCCATTTTGCCAAGTTCGTCTGCGCCTGAGGCTAGGGTAGAAGGCGAGCAGCGCTCGTGAAGTGTAGTTCCCCAAAACCTGCTAAGGAGCAATAAGATGTCTGCCTTCCCGCGGCAACGGAGGAAACTGTCTCTCGCGAAGAGATTTTTTCGTCTGGCCATCCGTCTGCGAGATCCGGAGTGGCAACGCTATGGGAAGCTTTTGCTCCTTGGCAAGGCGATGGGCGTCGTCGTGGTTCTGCTTCTCATCATCACAGTTTCAGGCTTGTTCTTTGGGCGGGTGTATGCGGCCGATGCGGAGGTCAAAGCCGCCAACATCGTCAATCCGATTAACACGGTATGGACCCTGATCGCCGCGTTCCTGGTGTTCGGCATGCAGGTCGGATTCACCATGCTGGAGGCCGGCTTCTGCCGCTCCCGCGAGACGGTGAACGTCCTCATGGAATGCATCGTCGACACCTGCCTGTGCGGCCTCCTGTTCTATGCCTTCGGCTTCTCGTTCATGTTCAGCCACGGCAATGGCTTCATTGGCTACCATTGGTTCTTCCTGAAAGACGTGCCGGCAACCTACGAGACGACTGGAGTGTCGTTTCTGGCATTCTGGCTCTTCCAGTTTGCCTTTGCGGATACCTGCTCCACCATCACTTCCGGAGCCATGATCGGCCGCACCGGTTTTGTCGGCGACCTGCTGTACAGCTTCGCCGTCTCTGGTTTCATTTACCCAATCATCGGTCACTGGGCCTGGGGGCCTGACGGTTTCCTCGCCTTGATGGGCAGCGACGGTCACCTCTTTCCGTCTCTGGGGACAGGCTTTCACGACTTTGCTGGATCCACCGTCGTGCATACCATCGGAGGTGTCATCGCGCTGGCCGGCTCCATCGTTCTGGGTCCGCGGCTCGGCCGCAGATTTAAGCGTGACGGCGGCGGTCCCATGCTGCCGCATGACTTGACGATTGCCGCCACCGGCGGCCTGCTCTTGTGGTTCGGCTGGTACGGCTTCAATCCCGGGAGCACGCTCTCCGCCATGGATTTCGAGGGCATCGGCCGGGTGGCGACCAACACCACGCTGGCCGCTTGCGCTGCCGGCTTGACGGCAATGATTTACGCGTACATCCCGAATCGGAAGTGGGATGTGAGCTTTACCATCAACGGATTCCTCGCTGGGTTGGTGGCCATCACTTGTCCCTGTTACTGGGTGAGTCCAACTGGAGCGATTCTTCTGGGCGGCGTGGCTGGGGTTCTCGTCGTCGCCGGCGTCGAATTGCTGGAGTGGCTGCGCATTGACGATCCCATCGGCGCGGTTCCTGTGCATGGTCTGTGCGGAATCTGGGGAACTCTCTCGTTGGGCTTGTTTGCCTGCGGAAAGTACGGATCCACCGGCCCGGTTGCGCCAGACAACTCCGGCGCTCTGAAGGGCCTGTTTTACGGAGGTAGCGTACAGTTGCTGCTCGCGCAGGCGCTCGGGAGCCTCATCATTACAACCGCTACTTTTGTGGTTGCTTACGCAGTTATGTACCTGGTGAACGCGACCGGCACGCTGCGTGTGTCGGCCGAAGGAGAACTTTACGGTCTAGACTTGCATGAGCATGGAATCTCCGCGTATCCGGAATACGTAATTTCTTCCGCGGGCACGCCCGTGGGATTGGGAACCGAATCCGCGATGCTGCGGGAGAAAGAGAATTACTAGGCTGAACCGGCGATGACTAAAGTCGAAGCAATCATCCAAGTCTCCAAGCTGGAGAGCGTAAAGAATTCGCTGCACGAGATTGGGGTCGAGGGAATGACCGTGCTCGAGGCCCGCGGCCACGGAAGACAGAAGGGGCACACCGAGTTCTATCGGGGACGGGAATACACCGTCGATCTCATTCCAAAGATTAAGCTAGAACTGGTGATCGCCGACACCATGGTTGAGAAAGTGGTGCAGGCCATCTCCTTGGCAGCCCGCACCGGCAAAATCGGGGACGGAAAGATCTTTCTCTCGCGCGTGGAGGAGGTCATCCGGATCCGTAATGATGAACGCGGAGAAGGCGCTCTATGACGCTGCCGGAGGCACTCCCGGAGCATCGATCGATTTCGCATCCCCAACAAGTACGCTGCTAAGGGCGTGCGGTTTGGCCCGGATCAACCAGCATGACCACGGCAAGCTCATCGAGCAGCGAGTTACGCGATCTTTACGCCGAGGAATCGGCGCGAATTCGGCAAGAGTTTGCGTCCACCGGAAATGGCTGCGCAGCCGTCACCCAGCGGACTGCGCTGGTGGAACAGATTGCTCTCCGTCTCTGGACGGAAATGATCGATCCAGAGGAACGAGGCCCCCGGAATTTCACACTGGTCGCCCTGGGGGGATTCGGGCGGAAGTGGCTGTTTCCCCACTCTGACCTCGATCTGCTGTTTCTTCACGCCGACCGTGAAACCGAGCAGGCTTTCAAAGATAGGATTCGAGAGTTTTCGCAGGGGCTGTGGGATCTGCGCCTGAAGGTGAGCCCGGCTACCCGCACCCTGCAAGAGTGCGACCGCTTCGATCCCGCCAATGTCGAGTTCGCCATCTCGCTGCTGGACTGCCGCTATCTCGCTGGCGATGCCGATCTCTTCGCGCGGTTGCACGACAAAATTATTCCAAAGTTGATGACGCGAGAGGCACAGTCTCTCTTGCAGCGGCTGGATGACGTTACCCGCTCGCGCCATGAAAAGTTCGGCAACACGGTTTTCCATCTCGAACCGAACGTCAAGGACACCCCCGGCGGTCTGCGGGATTGCAATGTGGCGCTGTGGCTCAGCCTGCTCTCCTCCATCGACAAGCTGCACGACTGGCCGGATCCCAATTCACCGCTGTCCGCCGCCGTGCGCAAACAGTTCGAGCCCGCACTCGATTTTCTGATGTCAGTGCGGTGCTTCCTGCACCTTCGCTCCGGTCGAGACGACAACCTTCTGTCCTGGGAGGCACAGGAAGAAGCCGCCAAACTCGGGATCGGAATGTACGATTCGCAAGGACTCTCGGCCGCCGACTGGATGCGGATTTATTTCGGCCACGCCCGCTCGATTCATCGCACCGCAACCCAGTTGCTGGACGAAATCCCGGCGGCCTGGTCCCCGCTTTCGCGCCACTTTCACAACTTGCGGTCGCGAGTCTCCGACGCCGACTTTTCCGTGGTCGATGGCCTGGTTTTCCTGCGTCAGTCGTCCGCCCTGCAAGATCCCGAGGTCCTGCTCCGGCTTTTCCATTTCGTCGCCCATCATGACGTGCGGCTGAGCACGACCACGGAAAACAAGATTGAGCGCGTGCTGCCATCCCTGGCAGCCACGCCGCCGAGAGGAGCGGAGCTGTGGCTGTACTTGGGTGAAATCCTGGCCCAACCGCATGCCGCCCAGGCGTTGCGCGCCATGCATTCGCTGCGCTTGCTTACGCTGCTCCTGCCGGAACTGAAAGCGATCGATGCCCTGGTGGTGCGCGACTTCTATCATCGCTTCACCGTCGATGAACACTCCTTCCTGGCAATCGAGAACTTGCACCGGCTGCGGCAGGCGCGCTCGGAATGGGAAAAGCACTATGCCGAGATTCTCGCCGAACTGGAGCAGCCAGAATTGCTCTACTTGTCTCTCCTGTTGCACGACACCGGCAAAGGGGAACCTTCCGACAATCACGTCGTGGGCAGCCTGGCGATTGCGGAACGATGCCTGGAGCGTCTGGATCTGGAGCCGTCGGAGCGCGAAACGGTGCTCTTTCTGATTGGCAATCACCTGGAAATGTCGGCGGCGCTCCGCCGCGATATCTTCGATTCGGCAACCGTCGCTGCATTCGCGGACAAAGTGGGAACTCCCGAACGGCTGAAGATGCTCTGCCTGTTTACCTACGCGGACATCAAGGCGGTCAATCCCGACGCCCTGACTCCCTGGAAAGCTGAGAATGTCTGGCAACTGTACATTTCCGCCGCGAACCAACTGAATCGCAACGTGGACCAGAGACTCCACCTGGATGCCGATGCCAACGACGAGAAAATGACCCGCCTGCGAACTCTGGCTCCCACCGCCGGCAAAAAAGTGAAGGCTTTTCTGGAGGGCTTGCCGCAGCGCTACTTGAAAACCTATGCCGCCAGCGAAGTGCTTCATCATCTGGAAATGTCGGAAAACCTGGGGAAACATCCCATCCAGTTGGATCTCAAGCGCGGCCGCCATTGGTTCGAACTGACCCTGGTTACCAACGACCGTCCCTTTCTTTTCGGCAAGGTGGCCGGAGCCTTGGCCGCATGGGGTATGAATATCGTGAAGGCGACAGCGTTTTCGAACTTGGCTGGAACCGTCGTCGACGCATTCTATTTCACCGACCGCTTCCGGACTCTGGAACTGAATCTCTCGGAATGGGAGCGCTTCAAGCGCGGCATCAGCGACGTCTTGATGGGAGAAGCAGATCTGGAACCCATGCTGAAAAGCCGCCTGCAAGCCGAGGAGAAGAAAGGTACTCCCAAGGTCAAGATCAAGACGTCGATTCAGTTCGACGACCAATGCTCTTCCAACAGCACACTGGTACAGGTGGTCGCACAGGACCGCCCGGGGCTTTTGCACACCGTCGCCTCCTGCTTTGCAAATCACAAGTGCAACATCGAAATTGCCCTCATCGATACCGAAGGGCAAATGGCGATCGATGTCTTCTATCTCACCACGAACCGGAAGAAACTGGCGCCAGAGCACCTGAAACGTGTGGAAGCCGCATTGCGAGCGGCGTTGCAAAACGGGCCTTAGCGCAGAGACCCCAACACCGGGCGTGGCCCCGACACAAGCCGCGTTGCCGTCTACCGCCCCGATGCCGGTTCGCTTTCTGCAGATGGCCGCTTCGCGGATGCCGATAACCTAGGTAACTTGGTGCGCCAACCGAATGGACGTAGTCTGTAGTCGATGCCTCCAGGAGTACAACGTTATCAGCGCACCCGAATGGTGCTGCCGTTGCGAGTCTGGCCCGGCAACGAGACTGATCATAGCGCCGCGGCTCAGCTTGCCCATACGCTGGACATCAGCCCCATCGGGGGACGGTTGGGCGGATTACACAATCCGCTACAGACCGGTCAGACCATCACGTTACAGCGGGGGAAAAACAGATCTCAGTTCCGGGTGATTTGGACCAAGGAACTCGGTCCCGGTGAGATGCAGGCCGGCATCGAGTCAGTGGCGTACGAAACAAAAGTTTGGGGAATTGATCTTCCCCACCAACTTACGCGGCAAGAGCCTCTCCAGCCCAGTTCAATCCGTCTTCATGCGGCGAAGTTCGCAAATCCGCAAATGCGTTGGATCGGCGTTGCTGCCAGCCTTGTACTGGCGGTGTCGTTGCTCGCGTTCGCCGGTCGTTGGATTCTAAAGAACTACGACCAAGCTGGGATCATGCCCCTGCCAGCATCGGCTCCAGGGGTGGTCGCGCCGGTGGTTTCATGGAATCCGCGGCCTTACGGCAATGTCCGAGTCACTTTCTTTAAAGAGGACGGCGGCCAAAGTTCAAGCCGAATGCAGGTGGCGGAGGCGCCGCCGGGCCGTGTCATTTATCCGGCCACCCCGGACACCAATCTTGCCGGCGAAGTCGCCATGAAGGTTGTGATCGCAACCGATGGCCGGGTTAAGGAAATTCACGTATTGAGCGGCAATCGGATTTTGGCCGAGGCAGCGGTTCAGGCCGTACGGTTCTGGCACTACACTCAACATGCACTGAATGGCGAAGCCGTCGAAGCCGAAACCAGAGTGACCATCCGATTCCATGGGCAGGACGCCGTTTCCATCAAGTTTCCCTCTTCTGTCAGCAACGGCGGGCTCGCGCTGAATCGTCCGCCGCAGTCGCCGGAATATGCCACGCCCTAATTTCCTCAAACGCTAGTCTCGTCTTTCGATCTTCCACTCACACAAACTTGCCGTGCCGGTATTAGACTAATTAAGCTCTAAGCAGCTGACCCGAGGTAAGCCATTCCCACTGCCACGCGCACCAATCCGCTTTCATTCCTCACCGATCAACTCGACGAACTCAAAGCGAAGGGCACTCACTTCAAACTGCGCGTCCTCGATGACGAACAGGCGCCCGTCTGCACTTTCGACGGCAAGCGCGTTATCAATCTCGCCTCGAACAATTATCTCGGCTTTACCACCCATCCCAAGCTGCGCGAAGCCGCCCTCGAAGCCACGCGCAAATACGGCGTAGGGTCGGGCGCCGTCCGCACCATCGCCGGCACCATGAAGATTCACATGGAGTTGGAAGAAAAAATCGCGCGCTTCAAGAACGTCGAGGCCTGCGTGGTCTTCCAGTCGGGGTTCACAGCCAATGCAGGCACAGTTTCGTCCTTCCTCGGCAAGGACGACTACATCATCTCCGACGAACTCAATCACGCCTCCATCATCGATGGCTGCCGCCTGTCCCGCGCAAAGATCTTGGTCTTCCGCCACAAGGATGTGGCCCACGCCGAAGAGCAACTCGCGAGCGTGAAGAACGAGCCGGGAAAGAAGCTGCTGATCTCTGACGGCGTCTTCTCCATGGACGGCGACATTGGCCCGCTGCCCGGCCTCTGCGATGCCGCCGAAAAATACGGAGCCATCATGATGGTCGATGACGCCCACGCCTCCGGCGTCCTGGGCCGCCAGGGCCGCGGCACCGTCGATCACTTCGGAATTCACGGGCGCGTTGACATTCAGGTCGGCACCTTGTCAAAAGCGATCGGCGCTCTCGGTGGATACGTCTGTGGCACTCGCGATCTGATCGATTTTCTCTGCCACCGCGCGCGCCCATTTCTGTTTTCTACCTCGCATCCGCCATCCGTTGCCGCGACCTGCATTGCGGCCTTCGACGTTCTCGAAACCGAACCACAGTGGATGGAGCAACTCTGGGCCAACACCCGCTTCTGGAAAAAAGAACTCGGCCTGCTCGGCTTCAACATCGGAGGCCAAACCACTCCCGCCAGCGAAACCCCAATCACTCCCATCATCATCGGCGACGGACGCTTGACCATGGCTTTCTCCCGCGAGTTATTCAAAGAAGGAGTACTCGGAACCGGCATCGCCTTTCCGACGGTCCCCGAAGGTAAAGCCCGTATCCGCACCATCATGACCGCCACGCACACGAAAGAAGAACTACAGCAGGCGCTTGGAGTGTTGCAGCGCGTGGGAAAGAAGATGGGGATTCTCGGGTAAACTCCCGAGTTGCATCGCCCGCAAAGCGGACTGCCGCCGAAAAGCGGGACCAGTGCCGAGTTCCGCAGATACACGACATACTCAACTGCAAAAGTCCGCTGGTGATTTTTCTTGACAGCGAGCGAAACCCGAGACATAATGCGCCCTACTACCTGTCATAGTTGTCCTTCTTCCTCAGACAGGTACTTGTTTACGGGGTTTCAAGTCAAGAGGATGGCACGCGGCCGAGATTGGTTTCGCCAGCCTGAGTTCGGCGGTTTATGTCAAGCGGGCACCTCATGCTGCGGCGATTCTGCGGAGCCAACGCAAAACGAAATAACACCAAATTTTAGGAGGATAAGAATGTCCGACAAGGGAAAGGGAATTCACTTGTTACCGGGCCTGAGTGCGGTAGCGATCACGATGCTACTTGCCAGTTTTTCAGCGACCCCAGCGGCGGCCCAGGGAAAGGCTGCCGGCATATCTGATAGCGCGCTGCAATCGGCCCTTCAGCGGGGCCTGCCCGGTGCGGTCGCGGATCATACGGGAAAGGGAGCCGTTGCGGCCCGAGACCAGGGCATGGGCTCCGGGTTGGCGGCCCGCTCAGTCGACATGAGCGAGGTGCCGCAGGCCAGTTCGTTTGCATCCCCGGAGGAAGATCATGATCGTCCGCTCTCGGGTTTGACCGAGGACGAATACCAGGCGCTCAAGAAGCTGGTTGCGAAGCGAGCCGCGGCGGGCGAAATCGGTTCATTGCCATCGAGCGCCCGTAGCGCCGGTCCTGCCATCGCCGTTTCTCCGCAGTCGGTGGGTTC
>Ga0302266_10000102_pt1 | contig 82437 bp, 74 predicted proteins | sample III_Bog_E1_2_FD_194559 | JGI IMG/M metagenome (GOLD analysis project Ga0302266, IMG submission 194559) | Peat permafrost microbial communities from Stordalen Mire near Abisko, Sweden - III_Bog_E1_2 | ecosystem: Environmental > Terrestrial > Soil > Wetlands > Peat | place: Sweden: Abisko...
GTCTCGTGGACGGAAGTCGCGCACGCCGACGTGAAGCAGCGCAAGGACGTGATGCAATTCTTCGGCGACAAATACGGCGACACGGTGCGCGTCGTCCAAATCGGCGGCGAGGCGAATAAATTAAATGGCTATTCGATGGAACTGTGCGGCGGCACACACGCGCGCGCGACGGGCGAGATCGGCCTGTTCCGCATCGTCAGCGAAGCGGCGGTGGCGGCGGGCGTACGGCGCATTGAAGCCGTCGCGGGTCTGAATGCTTATGGTTTGGCGAACGAGCAGTTGCAGCTCATCCGTAATATTGCGGGCAAAATCAATTCACCCGTCGGCGAACTGGAAAAGAAAGTTGAAGCGTTGCTCGCGCATCAAAAGGAATTGGAAAAGCAGCTCAAGGCTGCGCAACAACGCGAAGCTGCTGGCAGCGCGAAGGATTTGGTCGCCAGAGCGGAAACCATCAACGGTATTCCGGCCATCATCGTCAATCTCGGCGCAAATGAGGGTGACACGTTGCAAGCCATCGCGGAATCGCTCAAATCGCAGTTCAAAGGCGTCGTCGTGCTCGGTGGCGCGGCAAACGGCGCGGTCACATTGATCGCGACGGTTTCCGCTGACTTCACCGCGAAAGTTCAAGCCGGTAAAATCATCCAGACCATCGCGCCCATCGTCGGCGGCAAAGGCGGCGGCAAGCCGGACAACGCGCGCGGCGGCGGCAAAGACGCGAGCAAGCTCGCCGAGGCGCTGGCGAAAGTTAAATCGCTGCTGGCGTGATTTGAATCACAGCCGCGCCACGAGGAGTTCGCGCTGGAAGATGAGTTCCTTCGGCAGGTGCGAATAGATTTTCATGAACAGTTCGTCCTGCTGCAAAAGTTCACGCCGCCAGTCGTCGTAGTTAATGGTCTGCACACGGTCGAATTTTTCCGGCGAATAATCCGGCAGGCCGTTCAGGTCAAAATCCTTCGCATACGGCACCCAGCCGAGCGGCGTCTCGACGGCGTTAGCCTGACCGGAACAGCGCGCGACAATCCATTTCAGCACGCGCATATTTTCGCCGAAGCCGGGCCAGAGAAACGTGCCGTCGGCATCTTTGCGGAACCAGTTCACATTGAAAATGCGCGGTGGAAATTTGATGAGCTTGCGCATCACGATCCAGTGGCGAAAATAATCTCCCATGTCATAACCGCAGAACGGCAGCATCGCCATCGGATCGCGCCGCACCTGACCATGTCCGCCGACCGCCGCGGCGGTCATCTCGGAACCCATCGTCGCGCCGATGTAAACGCCGTGAATCCAGTTAAATGCCTGATATACGAGCGGCATCGTGTCCGCGCGGCGTCCGCCAAAAATAATCGCGCTGATGGGCACGCCGTTCGGGTCGTTGGCGAGCGGGTCGAGCGCAGGATTGTTCGCCATCGGTGCGGCGAAACGTGAATTTGCGTGCGCGGCTTTTTCTTTCGAGTCTGGCGTCCATTTGTTGCCGCGCCAGTCCAAACATTCTTTCGGCACATCGCCATCCTTGCCTTCCCACCAGACGTCGCCGTCGGGTGTGAGCGCGACGTTCGTGAAAATCGTGTCGCGATGAATCGTCTTCACGGCGTTGGGATTGGATTTGGAATTCGTTCCCGGCACCACGCCGAAATAACCGGCCTCTGGATTGATGGCGTAAAGGCGTCCGTCCGGTCCCGGTTTCATCCATGCGATGTCATCGCCGACCGTCGTAATCTTCCAGCCTTTAAAATGCGCGGGCGGAACCATCATCGCGAAATTCGTTTTACCGCACGCGCTCGGGAACGCCGCCGCGACGTAAGTTTTTTCGCCCGTCGGTGATTCGACGCCGAGGATCAACATGTGTTCCGCCATCCAACCTTCGTTGCGGCCGAGATAAGAACCGATGCGCAGCGCGAGACATTTTTTACCAAGCAGAACGTTGCCGCCGTAATTTGAGCCGACGGAGATGACGGCGTTATCCTGCGGAAAATGCGCGATGAAACGGCGGTCGGGATTCACGTCCAACATACAGTGCAGGCCGCGATTGAAATCGTCGCTGTCGCCGAGCTGCTGGTAGGCGATTTGTCCCATGCGCGCCATGATGCGCATACTCAACACGACGTAAAGGGAGTCCGTCAACTCAATGCCGACTTTGGTGAGCGGCGAACCCAGCGGCCCCATCAAGTAAGGCACGACATACATCGTGCGGCCCTTCATCGCGCCGGCACAGAGCGCGCCGAGCTTGGCATACATCGCTTTCGGCGCCATCCAATTGTTCGTCGGCCCGGCTTCCTCCTGCATTGGCGTGCAGATGAACGTGCATTGCTCCACGCGCGCTACGTCATTGGCATTGGAGCGGTGATAATAGCAACCGGGCAATTTCTCGTGATTCAGTTTGACGAGAATTTTTTGGTCAACGGCTTCGGCGGTGAGCAATTCCTTTTCCGCTTCCGAGCCGTCGCACCAGAAAATTTTGTCCGATTGGCAAAGTTTCGCCTGTTCCTCCACCCAGCGGATGACCGCCGGGTTTTCCGTATTGCGATTTCCGAACGTGCTTTTGCTCATGATTAAATTTACTGTTTCTCTTGGCCGCAGCTTTGCAGATTTTGCCCAAGTATCAACCAATTTAGCCACGCGGAATCGGTGGAAAACAATTATTCCTTCGCGCGCCGATTGTCCTTATGTTAAAAATCAGGCGATGAGTTCAGGACACGGACATCGGCGCGCGGAGCCGTCGGCAAGCTGTCTGGCGCGTTGCGTCGCCGACACGTTTTCCGAGGAGCCGATGCTGGAGGCGGTGACGATTGACTCCGCGCAGCAGAAAATCTCCGTCGCCACCCTTGGCCGCGCCGACGTGGAACAGCTCACGCAAAAAATTTCCGCCAAAATCCAGTCCGCGCAGAATTCCGCCGCCGGCGAAACCTGCTCGCTGTTTTCCGGCAAAACCAGTTGCGCGGTTTGCGACTCGCCGTTGACCGCGACCGAACAGCGCGGCATCACCATTCGCCGCGAGGCGACGGCCACGACCATCGCCCGCGTCACCTGTCCGACCGCGCCGAAATTCTGGCGCTGGCGCGACATTCCCTTTCCCAAAATCGCGCCGCGCGAAATGGAATTTCACGACGACGATCATCATGCCGACGAATGGAAATGGCAGCTCGTCCTCGCCATCGCGTGCGGCGTGTTCGGCTTGCTGACGCTGGTTTTGCCCGCGCAATTCAAAGTCGCCGCGTTCGTCGCCGCTTATCTCGCCGGCGGATTTTTCCCGGCGGAAGAAGTTTGGGAACGCCTGCAAAAACGCGTGCTGGACGTGCATTTTCTGATGCTCGCCGTCGCCGTCGGCGCGGCCAGCATCGGCGCGTGGGCGGAAGGCGCGACGCTTTTATTTTTATTTTCCTTTTCCGGCGCGCTCGAACATTACGCGCTCGGCCGCACGCAAAAAGAAATTCGCTCCCTCTTTCGCGACGTGCCGAAAACGGCGACCGCGATGGATGCGAACGGAAATGAAACGGAAGTTGCCGTGGAAAAAATCCGGGCTGGCACGCGGCTGCTCATCAAGCCCGGCGCGCAATTTCCCGTGGACGCAGAAATCGCCAAGGGCAACACCGCCGCCGACGAATCCAATCTCACCGGCGAGGCCGCGCCCGTTGAAAAAATCATCGGCGACATCGTGCTGGCCGGCACGATCAATCTTTGGGGCGCGGTCGAAGTCATCGTCACCAAGGCCGCCGCCGAAAGTTCGCTGCAAAAAATCATCACGCTCATCCGCGAGGCGCAGCAGCAAAAGGCACCCGCGCAACTGTTCGCCGACAAGTTCAGCACGTTTTACACCTACGGTGTGCTCGGCCTGTCGCTCGCGATGTTTTTTGTGTGGTGGCTGGGCTTTCATTTGCCAGCATTCACAAATGTTACCGGCTGGCATAGCTCATTTCATCTTAATGGCAGCAGCGCGTTCTACCGCACGATGACGCTGCTTGTCGTGTCGTCGCCGTGCGCGCTGGTGCTTTCAATTCCGTCGGCAGTGTTGGCGGCGATTGCGTGGGCGGCGCGGCACGGAATTTTATTTCGCGGTGGCGCGGCGGTGGAAAAATTGGCCGAGGTCAACGTCGTCGCGCTCGACAAAACCGGCACGCTAACGACCGGCGAACTGCGCGTGGAAAAAGTGGAAAGTTTTCCGCCCGGCCGCGAAAACGAAATCGCGCAACTGGCTTACTCGCTGGAAAAAATGTCTACGCATCCGCTCGCCCGCGCAATCACGCGCCACGGCAAGCAGCAGATTTTGGCGCCGCTGGAATTTTCCCAGTTTGAATCCGTCACTGGTCAAGGCCTGAAGGCCACGCGCGATGGCAAAGAAATTTTCCTTGGCAAACGCGAGTGGGTTGAGACGCAGGTGGCGTGCGGAGAATTCGCCGCGCCGCAATCCGGCGTGGGCACGTCCGAAGTCTGGGTTGCTGGTGATAATTTGATTGGCCGTATCATTTTGCGCGACGACATCCGCCCGCAGTCGGCGGACGTGATGGCGCAATTGCACGCGAAAGGTCTGCACATTGTGGTGCTGACCGGCGACCGCCGCGCCGCCGCCGATTTTCTGCGCGCGGAACTGAAGCTCGACGATGTGCGCGCGGAACTCAAGCCGGAGCAAAAAGTCGCCGCCATAAAAGAATTCACCGTCGCCGGAAAAAAAGTCGCGATGGTGGGCGACGGCGTGAACGATGCGCCGAGCCTGGCCGTGGCGCACATCGGCGTGGCGATGGGCGCGCGCGGGGCGGACGCCGCGCTGGAACAGGCGGACGTGGTGCTGATGAACGACAAGCTGGAAAATTTTCTTGCCGCGTTCCGGTTGAGCCATCGCGCGCGCAGCATCATCCGGCAAAATCTTTTCATCTCGCTCGGCACGGTGGCGGTGCTGGTGACGTTCGCGCTGCTCGGCAAAATCCCGCTGACGGTCGGCGTGGTCGGCCACGAAGGCAGCACGGTGGTGGTGGTGATGAACAGCCTGCGGCTGCTTTTTGGTGGCGGGAAAAAACTTTAGCCACAGATTTTCACAGACGAAACACAGATGGGGCGGCAAACCAAAATGAAAACCATGAAACGGCTGGCACTCTTTCTTCTTTTGGCGCTACCCATCGTGATGCAAGCCCAAGACTACACTTGCACGACCAACAATGGCGCGCTCACGATCAACCACTACACCGGAGCCGGTGGGGTGGTGGTTATTCCCGACACCATAAATGCGCTGCCAGTTACTCGTATCGAAGGCCTAGCTTTTTTTAGAAATCCTAGCCTTACCAGTATTTCGATTGGCAATAATGTTGCCAGCATAGGAAACTTTGCATTTCATGAGTGTTTCAATCTTGCTGAAATCTCCATTGGAACCAATCTTGCCTTTATCGAAAAAAATGCGTTCGGTTTTTGTGGCATAACCAATGTCGCTATCCCAAACAGCGTCACTAACATTGGAGACTATGTGTTCGCTCATTGTCATAACTTGACCAATGTTAAGATTGGCAATCACGTCACAAGGATTGGAACAGAGGCGTTCACTTTGTGCTCAAACCTGAAAAATGTCATCATTGGCAATAGCGTTAAAAGCATCGGAGCGAAGGCATTTTATGCCTGCACCAACTTGACCAGTATCATTATACCAACCGGCGTCACCAATATCGAACATGGTGCTTTCTCTTCTTGTAGCCTAATTGGAATCTATTTTGAGGGAAACACTCCTATCGCTGACTCATCAATTTTCTCTTACGATACGAATTTGACAGTTTATTACCTGCCCGACACCACCGGCTGGGGCGCGACGTTTGGTGGTCGTCCCACCGCACTGTGGAAACAATAGGTGCGAAGTTCCAAACTTTCGGCTCGCCGGGAGTCTCGCCCCACCGAATCTGTGTTTCATCTGTGAAAATCTGTGGCTAATTCTTTGGCGGCGCGGTGCTTTGGCGTTCCACGAATTCGGCGGCGAGGCGCTTCAACTGGATTTTTTCGCCACGAATGAGCTTCTGCATCGTTTCCACCGCCGTGACGCCGAGCCGGTATTTCGGCTGGCTGACGGTGGTGAGCGGCACGCGATAAAATTCCGCCGTCAAAATATTTCCAAAACCCACCAGCGAGATGTCGTCGGGAATCTTGATGCCCTGTTGCAATAACGTTTCCGCGCAGCCGATGGCCACGAGGTCGCTCACGGCCTGGATGGCGGTGGGCTGGACGCCTTCGTTGAGCATCTGCAACGCGGCCTTGGTGCCATCCTCGATGGTGTTGCCGGCTTGGAAGACGAGTTTGTCGTCCACCTCGATGCCGGCTTCGCGCAGCGCGCGGCGATAGCCTTCAAAGCGTTCGTGCGCCCACGGCGCAGCGGGCGGGCCGGTGAAGTAGGCGATTTTTTTGTGGCCGAATCCGAGCAGATGTTTCGTGGCGTTGTAGCTGGCGACGAGTTCCTCGATCTCAATGGCGGGGAAATTTTTGCAGAACGGCGCGGGCGAACCGAGCAGGACGGTGGGAACTTTCCGAACAATGATTTCCTGATAAATCCGCGCCTCGGCTTCAAAGCGATAAACCGGCGCGATGAACAATCCGTCCACGCGGCGCGAGAGCAGGCGGCGCAGGCCGGCGTCCTCGCGTTCGGGCTTGTTGTAGGTGTGGCACAGGAGCAGATCGTAGCCGAGTTCGTGGGCGCGTTCCTCAATGGCGAAAACGATGCGCGCAAAAATGGGATTCGTCGTGGACGGAATGACGAGACCGAAGAGCTTCGTGGTTTTCGTCCGCAATCCTTGCGCGCTGGAGTCGGGGACGTAGCCCATTTCCGCCGCGAGTTTTTTAATTTTGATCTTGGTGGCGGCGGAGACATCGGGTTCGTCGCGCAGGGCTTTGGAAACGGTCATCACGGAGACGCCGATGATTTTGGCAATGTCTTTTAATCGAACCATTTTTTCTTACAGGTAAGTTCCGCGCCAGTGCAGTTTTCGGCGCAAGGCTTCGAGAAATGAACTATCCGCCAGCCGCAGGAGCCGCACAGAATGGCGGCTGCGGCGGATGGTGATTTCGTCGTTCGCGGCGAGTTCGCCGACGATCTGGCCGTCGGCATTGAGAAATGCCGACGGCACAGTGTTGATGGCCTTCACGCGAACCGTCGCGGACAGCGGCAAAATGATGGAACGATTTGAAAGTGCGTGCGGACAGATCGGCGTGAGCGCGAACACGTCCGCCGTTGGCAAAACCACCGCGCCGCCGGCCGCGAGCGAATACGCCGTCGAGCCGGTGGGCGAGCTGACAATCAATCCGTCGCAACGATAGCGCGTGACCAGTTCGCCGTTCACGGTCACGTCGAGCGCGATGAGACGAGAGACCGCGCCGCGCGTGACGACGATGTCGTTGAGCGCGGTGGCGACGAGTTTTTTTCCGTGGCAGATGCCGGTGGCCTCGATGAGCGCGCGGGATTCAAATTTGAATTCACCCGCCCAGACGAGTTTCAGGGCTTCCGCAAGTTTGTCGGAAGGAACGGCGGTGAGAAAACCGAGGCTGCCGATGTTGACGCCGAGCATCGGCGTTTTGGAACCGGCAATCTGCCGCGCGGCGTGGAGCATCGTGCCGTCGCCGCCGAAGACGAGCAGCAAATCAACTTCGCGCGCGAGCGCGGCGGCGTTGGGCACGGTCGGACATTTCAGCTTCGTAAGTCGCGCGGTGATTTCTTCGCAGACAATTGTCCGTCCGCTACGCTGAATGAGGCGGGCGGCGGCGCGGACGCTGGCGGCGCACGCGGATTTTTCCGCGTTGCCGACGAGGCCGATGCGTTGGAAATGGTCAGCGGACTTTTTCAATCAGTGCCAGAAATTCTTTATTGCCGGCCGGGCCGAGCAAGGGAGATTCAACCACACCGCGCCAGCAAAGGCCAGCCTGCGCGGACACAAATTCTTGCAGCTCCGCCAGCACACGTTCGTGGATGGCGGAATCAGTAATCACACCACGGCCTTTATCCGCTTCTGCTTTTCCCGCTTCAAACTGCGGCTTGATTAAAGCGACAATTTTTCCATCCACTTTGAGCAACGGCGTGGCGGCTGGCAAAATTTTCTTGAGAGAAATGAAGGAACAATCAACGACGAGCAAATCAGCGGGCGCGGGGAAATTTTCCGGCTTGAGAAAACGCGCGTTGGTTTTTTCCATAACGACCACGCGCGGGTCGCTGCGTAATTTCCACGCGAGCTGGCCTTGACCGACGTCCACGGCAAAAATTTTGCCCGCGCCGCGCTGTAACAAACAATCGGTGAAGCCGCCGGTCGACGCGCCCAAATCAATGGCCACGAGCTTTTCCACATTTAATTGAAAATGTTCCAGCGCGTGCTCGAGTTTGTGTCCGCCGCGGCTGACAAATTTTTCCGGCGCGTCCACGGTGATTTCATCGGCGGGCTTGATGTTATCGCTGGCCTTTTTCGCGGGATGGCCGTTGACGCGGATTTGCCCGGCAAGAATCAGGCGTTTGGCGCGTTCGCGGCTGTCGCAGAGGGCGCGCTCGACGAGCGCCTGGTCCAGTCGGGTCACGGTCAGAACCGGGTGCCGCTGGTGAAGACGCGGTTTTGGATTTCGCGGAAGCTGTGCAGAAAAACGTCGTTTTCGGCGACGGCTTTTTCCACGAGCTGCTTGAGCAGGAAAATTTCGGAGCTGTTAATGACGGCGTGGACGCTGTTCTTGAACGCCTCCATCGGCGTGAAAGTCTGAAAAGAATTGCCGATGAGCAGCATGGTCGCGTGGCGGCGCTGGCTGACCGACATATTTTGCAGTGCCTTGAGCGTGAGGTTTTCGTCGGGCGTGTTTGCGCCGAACAATTCCTCGACGATGACGACTTGATAGCGCGCCTGGCTGAAGCGGATTAGAAAATCGCTGTGGGTCGCGGCGGTGTGAACCTTGTAACCGAGCTCGTTGAGCGCGGTCTTGGTGGCGTCCAGCCACTCCGGCGTGGAAAACGCAATCAGCGCGGGTTTGTCCTCGCTGCCAACGAAATCAAAGGAGCCGTTCATTTTATTTTCAGGACGGGTGGAGCTGGCGCGCCGTCGCCGCCAGCGCTGGCCTTGAGGTTTTTCATCCGCAGCGTATGGGCGCTGGCGTTCATTTCGCCGCGCGCCTTCTTGAGGTTGTCAATGCCGCGTGAAACGACGCTGCGCTTGGTGCAGTAGAGCAGGGCGGTTTCCTCGGTGATGACGCCGTGTTCATACGCGTCGAGGCAGGCGTCGTCAAACGTGCGCCAGCCGAAGGTGTAGCTGGCCTCGATGATCTCGTAAAAAGTTTTGCCCTCGCTTTCACCAAGCCGGATGGTCTCCTGCGTGCGCAGGTTGGAACCCATCAGCTCAATCAACGCACAACGTCCGCCTCCAACCTTTGGGGCGAGCCGCTGGCTGGCCACCCAGCGAAGCGAATCGGAAAGCCGCGTGCGCACCTGTTCCTGCTCGTCCGGCTCAAACATACCGAGGATGCGGTTGATGGTTTCGCCCGCATTAATTGTGTGGAGCGTGCTTAAAACCAAGTGACCGGTTTCGGCCGCGCTCAAGGCGATTTTCACCGTGTCGCGGTCGCGCATTTCGCCGACGAGAATCACTTTGGGCGCCTGGCGCAACGCCGCGCGCAAACCGTTCGCGTAGGTGTCGAAATCCAGGCCGAGTTCGCGCTGGTTGAACGTGGCTTTTTGGTGCTTGTGCAGATACTCGACCGGGTCTTCGAGCGTGACGATGTGAACCGGCTTGGTGCGGTTGATCTCGTCCAGAATGGCTGCAAGCGTGGTGGATTTGCCGGAGCCGGTCGCGCCGGTGATCAGGATGAGACCGGTTTTTTCATTCGGAATTTCCGAGAAGATCTCCGGAAATTTCAACTTTTCCAGCGTCGGCACCGAGGCGTTCAACTGGCGGCATACGATGGAAAAACTGCCGCGCTGCGAAAAAATGTTCACGCGGAAACGCGCCTGATCCGACAAGGAATACGACGAGTCGCACGAACCGTGCCGCAGCAAATCCTCGATGTGCCAGAGGTTGTCACCGATGATGTTCATCACGATGGTCTCGATCTGGAACGGCGTTAGCTTTTCAATGGGCGGATCAAAAATCACCGGTTTCAGTTCGCCGTAAGCCTCGACTTGCGGCGGACGATCCACGGTGAACAGCAGATCGGAAACCTCCGGCTGCGAGGCCAGCATGGTGGCCAAAATCTGGTCAAGCTCCGGGCGGCGCATATAAAATCACATCGTGTCTTCGTCTTCCGGAGGATGCGCAAGCAGCGGGCGAAATTTTTTCTTGTCAAGCGACTTGTCATAAGCGTCCTCCGGCGTGATGCGCTTCATGCGGACGTGTTCCATGATGTGATCGTCAAGCTGCTGGTTGCCGAATTTCTTGCCGACTTGGATCATGCCCTGAATCTGGTGTGTCTTGCCCTCGCGCACGAGGTTGGCCACGGCGGTGTTGAACACCAAAACTTCAAATGCCGCCACGCGGCCCTTTTTATCCGAGCGTTTGAACAAGGTCTGCGCGACCACGCCCTTCAAGGCCTCGGACAGCGTCTGGCGGATTTTGTTCTGCTGATCTGCTGGAAAAACGTCAATGATACGATCCACCGTCTTGGCCGCGCTCTGCGTGTGCAGCGTGCCAAAAACCAAGTGACCGGTCGCCGCTGCGGTGATCGCAAGTTCAATCGTCTCCAAATCGCGCATTTCGCCGACGAGGATGATGTCCGGGTCTTCGCGCAACGCGCCGCGCAAACCGGACGCAAATGATTTTGTGTGGACGCCGACCTCGCGGTGGTTCACGAGGCAGTTCTTGCTTTCGTGGACGAATTCAATCGGGTCTTCCAGCGTAATGATGTGGTCTTTGCGGTTACGATTGCAATAATCCACGATGGCCGCGAGCGTCGTGGATTTTCCAGAGCCGGTCGGCCCGGTCACGACGACTAGGCCACGATGCAGCATCGCAAATTTTTTGAACACCGCCGGCAAGGGCGCTTCCAGTTTCTCAAAATCCTCGAACGATAGCACGCGGCTGGGAATCTGACGGAACACCGCGCTAACACCATTTTTTTGGTTGAAAAAATTCACGCGGAAGCGCGAGATGTTGGGGATTTCGTAGCCGAAATCCACGTCGCCGGTTTCCTCGAACTGTTTGATTTTGTAATCCGGCGCGATTTCGTAGAGCATCGCCTTGAGCGCGTCGCTTTCCAGCGGCGGATAATCCACGCGCTGCAGCTCGCCGTGGATGCGCATCATCGGCGGGTTGCCGGAGGCCATGTGCAAGTCAGAAGCCTTTTGCTCGAACATCAAGTTGAAAAATGCGTCAATTTTAGCCATAAATCCTCTCGGTTGAAACGACACTAGCCAATGCCATGCCGCTCTGCAAGCAATGAAAATGCCGACTGACGCCATCCGCGAAGAAATTCTCAAAAGCGGCGCAATTTCTTTTGCCCGCTTCATGGAACTGGCGCTTTACTGTCCCGAAACCGGCTACTACGAAACAAAAAAAGACACGGTTGGCCGCGCTGGCGACTTCATCACCAGTGTCAGCGTGGGAAAATTTTTTGGCGAACTGCTCGCCTTCCAGTTCGCCGAATGGCTCGAAATCGAAGTCAGAAGCCGGAAGTCAGAAGTCAGAATCGTCGAGGCCGGCGCGCACGATGGAAAACTCGCAGCGGATATTTTGAACTGGCTGCAAATCCACCGGCCAAAACTTTTTGCCGAAATTGAATACGTCATCATCGAACCATCTACGCGTAGGCAGGAATGGCAGCAGAACACGCTTAAATCATTCGCGCGGCGCGTAAATTGGTTCGCCGATTTCGAAAACTTTCAATTTAAAATTAAAAATTTCAAATTGCGCGGAGTGCTTTTCTCCAACGAACTGCTCGACGCCTTTCCCGTCCATCGTTACGGCTGGGATGCGAAAGAAAAAAACTGGTTCGAGTGGGGCGTCGCGCTCACCGGCGAGAAATTCACTTGGGTAAAAATGCGACAACAGGATTTGCCATCGGCCATCTCTCATCTGCCATCGGCGCTTTTGTCAGTCTTACCCGACAATTACACCATCGAAATTTCTCCCACCGCCGAAAACTGGTGGCGCGCCGCCGCCGGAATTTTGGAAATTGGAAAACTGCTGGCGATTGATTACGGCTTCAATGCTGATGAGCAGTTTTCACCGGCGCGACTTAACGGAACCCTGCGCGCCTATCATCGCCATCACGTCTCCGACGATTTGCTGGCGCATCCTGGCGAACAGGATTTGACCGCGCACGTCAATTTCCCCGCCATCCAAAAAGCCGGCGAGGAAGCCGGCTTGAAAACGGAACTATTTTGCACGCAGCCGCAATTTATCACGCACATTTTTAAAAAAGCCGTGGCCAAAAAAGCTTTTGCCAATCTGGATGCAAAACAAGTGCGCCAATTTCAAAGCCTCACGCACCCCGAACATCTTGGCCGCGCGTTCCGCGTGCTGGTGCAATCGCGCGGGTAGTGCTAGGATTTTGTCATGGGCGCATTTCCCGTCAGCCTCGAAAAAGAAAACCAACTCGCGCAGCGCATGGCTGCGTTGGGCGTGCGCGAGGCGGACATCGAGGAAAGTTTTGTCCGCTCCGGCGGCCACGGCGGTCAGAACGTGAACAAGGTTTCCACTTGCGTGATGCTGTTTCATCGTCCGACCGGCGTGTCGGTCAAATGTCAGGAGACGCGCCAGCAAGGATTAAACCGTTTCATCGCGCGCCGCCTGCTGCTCGACAAAATTGAAGAGCGAAAAAATGGTTTCATCGCCGCGCAACGCGCCGAGATTGAAAAAATCCGCCGCCAGAAACGCAAACGTTCGCGCCGCGCCAAAAATAAAATGCTCGCCGACAAGTCCTATCATGCCGGCAAAAAAGCCGCGCGCCGTCCGGTGGCGATGGACTAAATCAATTACGGCATTCGACCAGCTGTTTGGCGGCGAAAAGATAATTCGAGATATAATGCCGTTTATGCCTAACTATCGGTTAGGTTGTCCGTCTATGAATATTCTCATCGAGAACCCCGACAGCTTGGAATACCTCACCGCCGACAGTCACTGGACCAAAATCGCCGCTGACGGAAAACATTTTCCGCGAACCGGCGCGGCCTTTGACGTGGCGAAAAAAGAAGCAATCTGCAAGTTCAACATCGTCGGCTACATCACTGAAACCAGACAGTTCATCAACCTGAACCATGGGCGCGGCCGGGGTCTGGCGGAAACAATTCCAGTTTAGTTTTTGCCGGCGCGGTGGGTTGAAATCACGCTCGACATTACGTCTGGTTATGATTTGATTGGGCATCGCTTGATCAGAAAACACGAGAACCTGTTGTATGCCGATAAAATTTTTGGGCAAGGTGCTGTTTCCGCGTCTGGCTCCGTGGCAGCGTAAAAAACAGACTAAAACCATCCTGCTGGTCGTTTTGGTCGCTTTGATTTTTGCGGCGAGCATCGTCGCCATCATGCTGTTCCAAAATTCCCGGAGATAGAAAAATTCCCGCGCTGACAGCAGACAGTCGTCCGTCAGCCGTTTCAAACCAACGCTTCTTGTTCTTCCACGGCAGACTGCTTCAACTCGTCGAGCGCGCGGAAACGGCTCGCAGCGAAACCGGCTTCCACACCAAGATTATTTGTTGGATTGAAAAGGCCGACGAGCAACAACGAGGATTCCAGCACGCGGCGATGATCCATGATGAGTTCGTCCGCGCGCACGCCCACGCGCACGGCGCGGACGACATAGACCGAGTTCAAAACCGGCAGCGCAAGGTAAAGCTGCTTGACCGTCTCCGGCCACTTGTCATCCACTAGAACAACTTTTTGTCCGACGCTGAACATAATTCTAAAAACAATGTTGAATCAATATGGCAGCGGAAATTTCGCCGTCAACTCGCGCACACGGGCGCGCACCTTGTGCGCGGCATCCACATTTTTGATGTCCATCAGCACTTCGGAAATCATGTCGGCTATCGCGGCCATCTCCGCTTCCTTCATGCCGCGCGTCGTCACGGCGGGCGTGCCGAGGCGGATGCCGCTGGCTTGGAAAGGCGAGCGCGTCTCAAACGGAATAGTATTTTTATTCACGGTGATGCCGGCTTCGTCCAACGCAATCTGCGAATCCTTGCCGGTGATGTCGCGCGCGCCGACGTCCACGAGCATGAGATGGTTGTCCGTGCCGCCACTGATGAGGCGATAACCGTTGCGTTTCATGCCGTCGGCGAGCGCCGCCGCGTTTTTCACGACCTGCTGCTGATATGTTTTGAAACTTGGCGACAACGCTTCGTGAAAACAAACCGCTTTCGCCGCGATGACGTGTTCCAGCGGGCCGCCCTGGATGCCGGGAAAAATGTTCGAGTCAATTTCCTTCGCGTATTTTTCGCGCGTCAAAATCAAACCGCCGCGCGGGCCGCGAAGCGTCTTGTGCGTCGTGGTCGTCACAAAATCCGCGTGCTCAATCGGGCTGGGATGAATCCCCGCCGCGACCAGACCCGCGATGTGCGCGATGTCCGCTAGCAGATACGCACCGACTTCGCGCGCGATCTCGCCCATGCGCTTGAAATCAATGATGCGCGGATACGCGCTCGCGCCGACGGTGATCATCTTCGGCTTATGTTCGCGGGCCATCGCGGCGAGCTGTTCGTAATCAATCAAGCCGTTCTCCCGACCAACTCCGTAGTGGACGATCTCGAAAAATTTGCCGGAAAAATTCGCCTTGTTGCCGTGCGTCAAATGGCCACCGTGGCTCAAATCCATCGTCAACATTTTGTCGCCGGGTTTCAGGACGGCAAAATAAACGGCCATGTTCGCGCCAGAGCCGGAGTGCGGCTGGACGTTCGCGTGTTCCGCGCCGAATAATTTTTTCGCGCGGTCAATCGCGAGCTGCTCAATCGTGTCCACGTTTTCACAACCACCATACCAACGTTTTTTCGGATAGCCTTCTGCGTATTTGTTCGTCAGCACGGAGCCTTGCGCTTCCATGATGGCCGGCGACGTGAAATTTTCGCTCGCGATCAGCTCGATGTTTTCCTGCTGGCGCACGCGTTCGTGTTCGATCGCTTCAGCGATTTGCGGATCCACATTGCGCAGCCGTAAATTTGCCGACGCGAATTTCGCATCCATTTTCAACACGCGTCGCTCGTGGCGTCCGCCCTCAAAATTCGCACCGATGAACGCGGCGAGAATTTTCTTGCCGAGTTCGGCGGAAGTTTTTTTGCCGCTCAAACACAGCACGTTCACGTCATTGTGCCGGCGCATCGTGGCCGCGTCGTCTTCATCGTCAGCCACGCCGGCGCGGATGCCGGTGACTTTGTTGGCGGCGATGCAGATGCCGACGCCGCTGGTGCAGACGAGCAAACCAAATTCAGCTTTGCCATCCGCGACGGCCTGCGCGACGGGCTTGGCGAAATCCGGGTAATCATCCGCCGGGTCTTTGGTCGTCGCGCCAAAATCGCTGACGGTCAGGCCGCGTTCGCGCAGCCAGGCCTTGAGCGCTTCCTTGAGCTCCAGTCCGCCGTGATCCGCGCCGAGGGCGAAGTTTATGACGGCGGCGGAAGACGCGTTGGGATTTTTCGGCAAAAGGTCGTGTTGTTCCATAAATTTCAAAAGCGTGGCGATGCCTTGTTCAATCTGGTCGCGGCACTCCGCATAAATATGATACGGACTGCCGATGGGATCGCTGATGTCTTTTTCGTAGGCCTCGAGCGTCTCGTCAAATTCGCGCAGCAGAAAAGTTTTTTCCGCCGCCGACGGATACAGCAGCGCCACCGTGTCCGTGTGGCTGTGCGTCATGCCCAAAATCAAATCCGCCGAGCGCACCAGTTCCGCCGTGAGCGCGCGGCTGCGCTGGCCGGAAATATCAATACCGATCTCGCGCATCGCTGATACGGAATGATTCGTCGGCGGCTCGCCGTCCACCGCGCCAAGACCCGCCGACACGATGCGGAACTCGCCCCGGCCCTTGATGGCGTGGCGGAAAAGTCCCTCGGCCATCGGGCTGCGACAGACATTGCCGGTGCAAAGAAAAAGAATTGTTTTCATCCCAAACGCGAACGGAAAAGGTGGTTGTTCGGAGCCGAATCGTCAATGCGAAATCAACCGCGCGCCGGATGCAGCGCCGCCAGCGCCTTGAACAAATCCAGCGCCCGCGCCAGCGCCGGATCGCGGATGACCGGCGCGCCCGGCTCGGCGCGCGGGATCGCCGAGTCGTCTTCGTCGCCGTCTTTCACGCGCTGGCGCACGAGGTCGGCCTCGCTCGTGTGATCCACAAACTCCATCAACTCATTCGTGCCGGACGGAAAAGCCAGCTTCGGCGGCGTCGGGATGAAAAACGGATCGGCAAGAAATTTCTTTTCGTCCTCGCTTGAAACCGTCACCACGATGTCCGGTTGGATTTTGCCGGTGAAATCGCTCGCACCAATCAGAATGCCGTCGCCCGCCGTCCGCAAATCCACCGCCAATTCCGCCGCTGCGCCGCGCGTCTGGCCGTTGACGAGAATTGCCAGCGGAAAATTTTTCGCTGCAAAAAAACCGCTGGCCGCCGCCACCGCGTTTTTATCGCCATCCGCCGCGCGCAGGTCAAGAATGATGCCGTCCAGTTTATTGGTCGGCTGCGCGGCAAGAAATTCCTGCCCAAAACTGGCCGTCAAATGCCCGACCCGCAGGCGCAGCACGTCATTGTCGAGCAGCGAGGCGGATAGCGGCGCGGTTTCCGCCGCGCCTGCGTGTGCGGCGATTAGCGCGGCCAGTAAAATCATCCAGAGACGTAAAAACGGTCGAATCATGCGCCGCCAACTTGCGCCATGACGCCGCGAAAGTAAAGTGGCTTGCGTTTCCGCTGCCTTATTGATTTGGCGATGGAATTGTGTGCTTGCTTTCCCAATCGTCGAAATTGCCGTTTGGCTCCGTACGAATTTCAGCGTGGCCATCGGCAAAACCATAAGTCTTCATCCATTTGCCGTTAAGCGCCTGCCAAGCCTGTTTTTCTTTGAGAACAATGGTCTCTGATACGTTTGTGATGCTTGAAATTGAACCTTGATAAGTCATATCAAAATGACTCTCGATTTGTTCGGTGTAATTCGTATTCGTATAAAGAGATGCCTGCGCAAAATTTGTCGGGAATTGTTTTTGGTTATCGTCCGCGAACAGTATAAATGCAAGCACTCCTTGTTTTGCGTCATCAAGTTTTTGCATCATCACATCATGCTGCTGCTTTTCAGCATCCAGAATTTCTTGTCGTTGAGCATTTGGGTCAAGTTGTGCCGCCTGTAATCTCTTATTTTCTTCGCGTAATTTTCCAATTTCGCCAAGTTGGTTGCGCAACACTCCAACTTCACCACGCAATTTCAGCAATTCATTAAATTGCTCGTCCGAAAGTGATTTGGCATCGCCAACCGCAGCAAGCTGATTTGAAAGACCTTCGTTGTCGGCTTGCAGTTGTGTGAGTTGTTGCGTCAATAAATCATTGTCTGCTCGTAATTTTTCCAGCGCTTGCTTTTGAATCATAAACATCGTGATCCCACCCACAACAACGAGCGCGCTCAATGCCAGTTTTAATTTTGTCGCCGTCATGATTTTCAGAAGGGTGAAGGTTCCAGTTCCTGCAGTTGCAATTGAAGCGGTCGTCAGCGTCGCGGCTAGATTTGCGGGCGCAATCTGGATCGCGTTCGCAGAAATCACGGACGCCAGCGCCGTCGCCGTCGTGATGCCGTGCTTGGTGAAAGTGTCGCGCAATTTTTCCAGCGCGCGTTCGACGCGCATCCGCGCGGCATTTTCATTCAGCCCCAGCTTTGCGCCGACTTCGGTGAACGGCCGGTTTTCAAAATAGCGCAACAGGACGGCTTCGCGGTCGGACTCCTTGAGTTCGTGCATGGCGGCGTCGAGCGCGGGACGAAGTTTTTCCCATTCCGTTTCGGGCGCGGATTCGTTGACGGGTTCGCGCATAAATTTTTCCTCGCGGTCGCGCCGGCGGGTTTCGGTGCGGATGATTTTCGCGGCGGCAAAATGCGCGCTGGTGTAAAGCCAGCCGCTCAAACTCTCGCGCCGCGCCAGCGTACCGGCCTTGCGCGCGAGGTCGGTGAAAACGGTCTGCGCCACGTCGTGCGCGAGATGTGCGTCGCCACTGACTTGCCGGAGCGCGGCGGAATGGACGAGGTTGACATGGCGCTTCACCACTTCGGCGAAGGCGTCTTCGGAATTCGTTTGGGCGAAAACCGCCAGCAGTTCAGAATCAGGCGTCATCGTTTTTCAAGTTATAGCACCCGCGAAATGGGAAGGCGCACAAGAAAAATGCAGTTTGCCGGCGGCGAAGTATTGTTAAATCGAATTGCGCCGGAAATTTATTTCCTTAAACTGCGCCAATGAATTTGGACGCGCTTTATTCGGAGCTGACGCTGAAAACCAAAACCAAGCTGGCGTTGATCGTGCTCGACGGCCTCGGCGATCTCGCGACCAAGGAGCAAAATTATCTCACGCCCCTCGAAGCCGCGACGACGCCGAACCTAGACAAGCTTTCAAAAGATTCCGCGCAAGGCCGCATGATTCCCGCCGCGCCCGGCATCACGCCCGGCAGCGGACCCGGCCATCTTGGTTTGTTTGGCTATGACCCATTGGAATTTCAAGTCGGCCGCGGCGTCATCGAGGCGCTCGGTCTCGGCGTGGACTTGCAACCGGGCGATGTCTGCGCGCGCGCGAATTTTGCGACGCTGGACGAAAAGGGAATTGTCACCGACCGCCGCGCCGGTCGCATCGCCACGGAAGTCTGCGAAAAACTCGTGGCGAAACTTTCCGCCAAAATTAAAAAAATCGGTGACACGCAGGTCATCATCAAGGCGGGCAAGGAACACCGTTTTGTCGTCGTGTTTCGCGGCAAGGGACTCGAAGGCCCGCTGACCGACGCCGATCCGAACCGCGAAGGTTTTGCGGTGCCGACGGTGAAGCCGCGCGACCCGGAAAATTTGAAGCAGAAAAAAATGGCGGCGCTCATCGCGGATTTTTACCAGGCCGCGCTGCCCATCATCGCCAAGGAAAAACCGGCGAACGGTTTTCTCATGCGCGGTATCGCGCACCAGCCGGAGATCCCGCTGTTCGAGGAGCGCTACTTGCTCAAGCCCGCGTGCCTCGCCGTTTATCCGATGTATAAAGGCCTCGCGCAACTCGTCGGCATGGTGAAGATCGAAGGGCCGCAGACCATCAAGGAACAGTTCGAGCGCTACCTCGCCGAATACGACAACTACGATTTCTTTTTCATCCATTACAAATACACGGACAAATACGGCGAGGACGGAAATTTTGCCGCGAAGAAAAAAGCCATCGAAGATTTCGACGCCGCGCTGCCGATCTTGTTGAAAAAGAAACCGGATGTCATCGCCATCACCGGCGACCACTCGACGCCCGTGTCGCTCAAAGGCCATTCATGGCATCCGCAGCCGGTGCTGCTGCATTCCAGCGCGAGCGGTTCGGACAAATTGGATCGCTTCACCGAGACCGGCGCGAACAGCGGTTCGTTGAGCGTGTTCCCGGCGAAATTTCTCATCCGCCTCATGCAGGCGAACGCGAAGATGTTCGACAAGTTCGGCGCGTGAAAGATTTACGATATGCGATTTATGACTGACGCGCTCGTTTGGGGGCGCAGCGCGTAAATCGTAAATCCAAAACCGTAAATCCAGATGAACCTGCCCAATAAACTCACCGTCTCGCGCTTCGTGTTGACGGCGTTTTTTTTGTGCGCGCTGTTCTGGCCGTGGGAAATTCCCTTTCGCAACACGCTCGCGCTGCTGCTGTTCAGCGTGGCAAGCTTCACGGATTTTCTCGATGGCCGCATCGCGCGTAGCCGCGGGCTGATCACGAATTTCGGCAAGTTGATGGATCCGCTGGCGGACAAAATCCTGACTTGCTCGGCGTTTGTGGCGTTCGTCGAAAGCACGCATCTGCATCCCGGCGCGTCGGTGAAGGTCGCCGCGTGGATGGTCATCATCATCGTTGCGCGCGAACTGGCGATCACCGGCCTGCGCCTGCTCGCGGCGTCAAAAAATATCGTGCTCGCGGCGGAGCGTTACGGGAAGCACAAGACCATTTCGCAGATCGTCGCCATCATCGCGCTGCTGGTGGTGGACGCGGGCCATGAATGGCCGGTGTGGCTGCAAAACCTTTTCACCGGCTGGTCGGCGATGTTCACCGCCATCACGCTCTGGATCACCGTCGTGCTGACCGCGACGTCGGGGCTGATTTATTTGTGGCGCAATCGCGCGCTGTATCTGGAAGACGTGTGAAACTCTATCTGTGCCCCGGCAGCGGCAGCGTGTCGCCGGAATCTGCCGGTTGATAGACGGCGGCCGGCAAATTTTTGAGCGGGTCGTTTTTCTGGTGATGCCGCCAGGCCCAGAACGAGACGCCGACGATCAGCGCCAGTATGATGAGGGCGAAACCGGCCGCGCCCATTTTCCAGTTCACTTTCGCCAGCACCAGCGCGACGGAATCCAGCAGGCTTTTTTTCTGGTCGGAGAGCGGCGGCGGCTCGCTGAATTTCTGCGTGCCCTTCAATTCTCCGTCCAGCGTGGCGAGCAGTTTGGCCTCGTCGAGCTTGAGGAACTTCGCGTAAATCTTCACCGAGCCGCGGATGTAGATCGTCGCGGAAAAGGCGGTGAACTTTCCCTCTTCCAGCGCGCGGACGTGGTCGGTGCGGATCTTGGTCGCGTCGGCGACCTGCTGCACGGTGAGGTTTTTCGCCTCACGCGCGGCGCGAAGCTGTTCGGCGACCATTGACATTCCCCTTATTTAGCGCGATTGACGCGGACTTGGCAATCTTGGAAATTATTTCAACTTGGTTTGAACCTTTGCTCGCCTCGCGCATTCCTCTTACCGACAATGCCGGAAGTGGCCGACATCGAACAACTGCCCGTGCCGCAAGCCCGCGCCGGTAAACCAGCGGCTTGGGACGTGCTTTTCCGGCGCTACCAACTGCCGCTTTACGTTTATGTTTTTGAACTTGTCCGCGACGAACAGGCCGGCCTCGACCTCGTGCAGGATACTTTTATCAGCGCGGTCAAGCACATCGGTGGCTTGCGCGATGACAATAAATTCGGAAGCTGGCTCTTTGGCATTGCGCATCAAAAAATTGTCCAGCGCTGGCGCAAGCGGCAGGAAATTCTGTTCGATGAAATCCCGGAAACACTGGACGAATTTGAAAGCAGCCCGGACGACTTGCTCATCCGGCGCGAATCGGAAACTGAATTTATGGATTTGCTGAATCAGCTACCGCTACCGCAACGGTCGGTTCTGCTGCTGCACTTTGTCGAGGATTTTTCGCTCGAAGAAATTGCGCGCATCACGGAAACGCAGCTCGGCACGGTGAAATCACGGATGCACTATGCCAAAAAATCCTTAAGAAAATTATTGGAGCAAATGAAATGAAAACGCCGCATGATATTTTATTCGCCCGCCACCAAGCCGCCGCGCCGAGGCTCGACGCCGTCCGCCGCGAGATTGTGGCTGGGCTGAACCACCAAGACGCAAAGTCGCAAAGCTGGGTCGCTCTCTTGGCGTCTTGGTGCCTTGGTGGTGCAAACAAACTCTGGCTTGAATTGGTCTGGCCGTGCCGCCGGATTTGGACCGGCTTGGCAGCGGTCTGGCTTTTGCTTTTCATCATCAATCTTTCCCAGCGCGACGGCTCACAAACGATGATGGCCAAATCCGCGCCGACGGCGGAAATGATGATGACATTCCGCGACCAGCAAAAATTGCTGAACGAACTGCTGGCCGACCGTGCGCTGCCAGCGGATGCTGAGCGGCCAAGAATTTTTTCACCCAAACCACGGACGGAAATCATGAGGCTTAAAACCGTATGAATGAATCTTCCAAAAAACAAAATCATCTGTGGCTTCGACGGGTTTTCTTGGTTTGGCTGGTGTTTTTTATCGCCAACGCCGGGTTGCTGGCATCGTTTGATTTGGATGCGATGCGGCGCGGCGATCATATGCCGCCGTTTTGGCAACAATGTTTGATGTCCGCCGCTGGCGCAACCTTGGCGCTTGGCTTGTGGTATTTTATCCGCTGGCCATTCACCAGTTGGCGTAATTTCCGCCGGACGCTAGTTAGTCTTGCCATTTTTGCCACGCTGGTCGCTGTTTTTTACGCCGAGGAAGACTGGCGCGGCAAGCGTGCTTGGGAAAATTGCAAACGCGAACTCGAAGCCAAAGGCGCGGTGCTGGATTGGGACAAATATATTCCGCCGCCTGTGTCGGATGATCAGAATTTTTTCAAAGCACAACACATGACGGAATGGTTTGTAAGACATACTAACGCAACTGCGCCGAATGAATTGTATGAGAAACTTTCACGCTTCCCAACCAACAATCCCGTCGTCTTGGCCGAATGGACATGGCAACCGCTGCTGACTGCGAAGAACATTGCTGCTGCGAATTCGGAAAATGCAGACCTTGTTTTGAAATACTCTTCTTTTCCGTCGCGCCCGCACATTTTTACAGAGGCGAATGTTCCGACGGTTTCAGATGAAAATCCCGACACCAACGCACCCATCGCACTGATACAATTTCAGGATGTGCCGATAACGGTGGCCATTGAAAATCTGGCGCGGCAGGCGGGCATCAATTATCTGCTTGATCCAAAAATCGGTTACAACCAGCCGGGTAAAAACGGACAAATCAAATCCGAACCTAGTTTGTCCATCTACTGGAAAAATATCACCGCCCGTGCCGCGTTGCTTGCCATGCTAGATAATTTTGATCTCCGATTGGTTGAAAACCCGAATGCCGGCCTCGCGCGCATCACCTTGAAAAATTCCGATACTCCGCAGATTTATGCTTCGCCTGATTTGGACGGCAAAATTACGCGGTTGATCCAAAATGTCATCGGCTCATTCGGCACGAATATGATAATTGGCGTGCGCGGCGACCGTCTGCTGGCAAAATCACCCGCTGAAATCAAACCCGCGCGCATCATTTTGCTTTCCGGCATGGAACCGGGCCCGGAAATCGGCGCGTGGTTCACCCAATGCTTTCCGACAAATGCAGCCGGGGGCGGTTCGCCCAGAATTCATATCGAACCTCCTATTGGAACAATGCCCTTTCCAAAAACCTATCGTGTCATTTTGGATTCCGCCTATTTCGCCGCAGATTATCTGGCGTGGAGCGATCAGTTTGAACCGGATTTTGATTTGATACGCGAAGCGTTGAAACGACCTTATGCCATTATTCCCGGTGATTACTCGCGAGCCTATGCGATGCCCATTCCAAATTTCGTGACGTTGCGAGCACTGGCGCAGACGCTGGCGCAAAGGACTCAATGTTATTTGTTGCTTGGCCAGCCGGACAAAGCATTACACGAATTGACATTGATTCATGACGTTTGCTGCATTCTGGAAAGGCCGCCTACCGGCAAACCCGAAACTCTGGTCGAGGCAATGATCAATGTGGCCATCACCGGCGTCTATGTGAGCACGATGCAGGACGGTTTGCGTTTACGTGCCTGGCATGAGCCACAACTAAAGGCCATCCAATCGCAAATGGAAACCGTTCGGCTGCTGCCGTTCGTCGCCGAGGCGTTCCGCGAGGGGCAAGTGCATGCCATCAATTTTATCACCAAACAGAATCTTAAAAAATATTTCAGCGGCGAGATGTATGCCGCATATGGAATGCCTGTGAAATTCTGGGACAAGGTCAAGGGACATGCCGTGGCATTCGATCCGCAAGGCTGGATTTATCAAAACCTGAAATCTACGGTGGAAATGGAGCAGAAACAGATCGATTGCTTTGATCCAGCCAATGAACAGGTTTTCCCAAGCCGCCTGGACAAGGCTAATACCGAAATCCTTCATGCCTTATCGCATTATTCCCCGTTTCAAGTCATCGCTGCGATTACCATTCCCAATTTTAACAAGGCGATGCAAGTATGCGCGTACAACCAGACGCTTGCCGACCAGTCCCAAATCGTTTGTGCGCTGGAGCGTTACCATCTTGCGCACAGCGAATATCCCGCAACGCTCGACACGCTCACTCCACAATTCATCGGGAAAATTCCGCACGATATCATCGGCGGCCAGCCGCTGCATTATCGCCGCACGGAGGACGGGAAATTTCTACTCTACTCCGTCGGCTGGAATGAAACGGATGACGGCGGATCGCCCGGAAACCTGACTGATGTAAGACATGGTGATTGGGTCTGGCAGTATTCAGTGAGATGACAGATTTGACGCGCGTTCAACCGCGGGTGCAGAGGTAGATGTGGAATTCCGTCATGGGCCGGCCGTGGTATTGCGACCAGAAATCGTCCAACAGTTCCACCTTGCCGAATTGATCCGTCACGGATGTCGGCGGCGGATCGTTGGAGGTCGTCACATAAAGGGCGCGGGTGTCGGGCCGGACGGCGTAGCCCGGCCAGAGGGTAAATTGCGTCGCGCCATAAGGTTCCGGGTGCAGATAGGTCGTGGGCTGGTCGGGCAGGTAAAACGCCATCATGCTGGCCTGCGCGTAATTGTCCGCGATCAATAAGTTCACCCGGTTTTTCTCCCGCGCCGATTGCACATGGGCGGCAAAATCCTGCCAGCCTCGCGCGCGACGCAGCGGATCGCGCAATGGGCTGTGGTGAAAATAATTGGTGACGGGGCGCGCGGCGATCAAGAGCGGGTCGGTATCGTGTAGCAAAACCGTCATCATTAGCGCGACGCCAAAGGCCGCGGCGACGCCCCAGCGCCACGTGGGCTGCCGCGCGAGCAGTTCGCGCCAATAGACGACGGTAAAAATGATTCCCGTGACGAGCGCGGGGGCGGCCCAGTTGGGCTGGCCGGCTTTGTTCAAGCTGAAGAAGGCGAACAGGCCGTAGAGCGGCAGAAACTGGCTCAGCAAAAAGCGGACGCGTTCATCCGAATGTTTTTTCCAAAACAGTGCGCTGCCAGCGACAACCATGCCCGCCGCGATCAGCGGCGAGATCACGCCGAATTGGCCGCCGATGAACTGGAGCAGTTCCAGCGGATGCACCTGAAAACTTTTGTCCACCCCGCTGCGCGTGTGCAGCGCCATGGCGTGAACCCAGCCGGTCTGCATGTTCCACCAGAGGATCGGCAGGCAGCACCCGCCGAACGCGGCACCGAGCACAAGCATTTTACGGCTGAACAGCAGCGGGCGATGTTCTTTCGACCAGAGCAGGAAAAATCCGATGCACACGAGCTGAACGCCGTTGGTGAACTTGGCGAGGAAGCCCGCGCCGATGGCGAGGCCGAGCCAGAGCCAGTCCATCAATTTATCGCGGTGGATCGCCTTCCAAAAAATCAGCACCGCCCACGCCCAGAAAAAAACGCTCAACGAATCAATCGTCATCAAAATGGAACCGACCGCGAGCATCGGGATCACGGACGCGAGCAGCAGCGTCCACAGCGCCACGCGGTCGTCATACAAACGCCGCGCCAGCAGGAACAGCAGCCCGCCGGTAGCCGTGCTCAACATCACCGCAAAAAAGCGGATGCCGAAAACCGTGTTGCCGAATAATTTTGTGCCCAGCGCAATCGTCCAGGCCACCGCCGGGCCTTTGTCGCGATACGACCACGCGAGATGTTTTGACCAGAGCCAGTAGTAGGCCTCATCGGGAACCAATTCCATCTGCGTAATGAACCATAGGCGGTAGGCCGTGAGGGCGAACATTAAAAAAATCGCCAGCCGCACGGGGCTGGTTTGGCGCAGGGATGAAAGCATTTGAGTCGGAGTTCCTATCGGTGTTTCATCTGTGAAATCGGTGGCCAAAAAAAATCACACCGCGCTCTGCCCGCCGCCGTCCGCGCCGTTGCCGTCGAGGTCAATCAGGATTTCGCGCGGCTCCGCGCCTTTGCTCTCGCCGACGATACCGCGATTTTCCAGTTCGTCCATGATGCGCGCCGCGCGGCCATAGCCGAGGCGCAAACGTCTTTGCAAAAGTGAAACGCTCGCCTTTTGTTCGCTGCGGATGACTTCGATGCACTGCTGGATGATCTCCTCGTCCTCGTCAATGCCGCTTTCGATGTCCGTGTTTGCGGACGGCTTGGAAAGTTGCTGGTGGATTTCCACCTCGTAGCTCGGTTTGCCCTGCTGCGCGATGAAGTTGACGATGTCCTCCAATTCCTTGTCGGTGATGAGCGCGCCTTGCGCGCGTTTCAAATTGCCGGAACCGGGCGGGAGATAAAGCATATCACCTTTGCCGAGCAATTTGTCCGCGCCCATCGCGTCGAGAATCGTCCGCGAGTCCACGCGACTTGCCACTTGAAACGCGATGCGCGCCGGGATGTTCGCCTTGATCACACCAGTAATCACGTCAACGCTTGGGCGCTGGGTGGCGACGATGCAATGGATGCCTGCCGCGCGCGCCATCTGCGTGATGCGCGCGATGGCCATCTCGACATCCGCCGGCGCGACCAGCATCAAGTCCGCCAGCTCGTCAATGATGACAACGATGTAGGAAAGTTTTTCGGGAATGATGATTTCTTCCTCGCGCGGCACGACGATCTCCTCGTCCACCTCGACGGCGAAGCCGCCTGCGCCCGCCTCAATTTTTTCTTTTTTCGCGGCGAGCGGCAGTTCCATTTCCTGTTCCGGCAACGGCTTGTTTTTCGGCCGTTCGTTGAAAGACTTGATGTTGCGGACGCCGACGCGGGCAAAAATTTTATAACGCTTTTCCATCTCGTTCACGACCCAACGCAGCGCGAGCAAAACTTTTTTCGGATCGGTGACGACGGGCACGACCAGATGCGGCAGCGCGTTGTATTGTTGAAGCTCGACGACCTTGGGATCAATCATCACGAAGCGCAGTTGATCCGGCGAAAAACGGTAGAGCAGGGAGGCGATGATGGAATTGATGCAAACTGATTTGCCGGAGCCGGTCGAACCGGCGATAAGGCAGTGCGGCATTTCCGCGAGGTCGGCGACGATGGGATGGCCGTAGACATCCTTGCCGAGCGCGATCGGAATACGCGCCTTCGTGTTGCGCCATTCGTCCGACTCGAACAGATCGCGCATGATAACTTTCGTCTTAATTAAATTTGGAACTTCGATGCCAACCGAACTTTTTCCTGGCACGGGCGCGAGGATGTGGATGCGTTCCGCCTTGAGCGCGGCGGCGAGGTTGTTGCTCAAGCTCTGGATTTTTTCCAGCTTCACGCCGGGCGCAGGATGCAATTCATACCGCGTGATGGTCGGGCCTTTGGTGATGTCCCCGAGCGAGACTTCGATGTCGAATTGCGCGAGCGTCTGCTGCATGAGCCGCGCGTTGGCCATCAATTCTTCCTTCGACTCGGTCGGCTTCACCGTCATGTCCGCGTGCTGGAGAAAATCCAGCGACGGCAACTGGTAATTACCGATCATCGGTACGCTCGCGACGGTCATCGGCTTCGGTTTGCGCGGTGCGGGCTTCGGGCGCGGCGCGGGCGCGGAACCGTCCGCAATCGTGATGACTGGCTCCGCCTTCGGTTCGCCGGGTTTTTCGGCAACCGGCGTTTCCACATTTTCGGCGGCGACCGGTTCCGGCTGGGATACTTCAACCGGATTTTTTGCGACCGTTTTTTTGCCGAGAATTTCATCCGTCGTCGCGGCGCCGACTTCACCGGCGTGAATGACCTCGCCGACTTCCATCGGTTCATCCGCCGGTGCGATTGGCTTGGGCGGTTCCGGCGGCAAGGTGCTCTTGCGGTAGCGCGGGCCTTTCGCCTGCGGCACGCTCAAGTCGCGCACGGTCGGCTCCGGTACGGGCTGACCGTCCGCGCCGAGGCCGCTGACTTTTTCGACCTGCGCCTCGATGACGCGTTTTTGTTTTTCCAGTTCCGCCGCGCGTTTTTCCAGGGCGATTTCCTCGGCGGATTTGAATTCGTCGGCCGGCGCGGCTTTCACCTTTTGCACCAGCGCGCGGATCCAGTTGCCGAGTTGAAAATTGGTCAGGAACAGCGCCGCGATCAAACCCAGCGCCGCATATACAATCGTCGCGCCTAGCCGGCCCAGCAGGACAAAGCCGTAGTCATAGTTGGAAACCCGTCCGTAGGTCAGATAACCGAGCCAGCCGCCGGCAAAATAGGCGTCGATGCTGAGCCGCCAGTCGTTGATGAGATCCACGCGGCCAGCCAGATGGAGCAAGCCGGTGACCGCGACAAAGAGCAGCGCCGTCCACAGCACGCACCAGCGCAGGCGTTCGCGCAGGTAGCCGAGAAAATCCAGCAGATACGCCGCGCCGAACGCGGCGAAAATCCACGGCAGCAGATACGCCGCGATCCCCAGCGGCAAAAACGTGAACCACGCGAGATACGCGCCAATCGTGCCGATCCAATTGTGGATTTCCTTGTTCGGCGGGACGCGGAAGCTAGGCAGGTCGCCCCGGTCAAAAGACAGTTGCGCCACCAGCAGCAGCAGCGCCAGCGCCAGCAGCGCGATGCCGATGACATCGTTGAAACCGTTTTTGGAGTGGGCATCGTCGCCCGACTTTCTTGCCATGCCCGCAACGTAGCAATTCAGCGCGACGGTTAAAAGTTGAAACTGAAGAACCGGTTGGCGTCCGGCTTTTCACTTGCCATTTTCTTCCGGCTTGCCAAACTCAACGTCCCTTTGCGCGCGGTTAGCTCAGTGGTAGAGCATTACCTTGACACGGTAGGGGTCGGAGGTTCGAAACCTCCACCGCGCACCATTTTCCCCGCTACGAGCCATCACCCACGGCCAGCGCGTCTGAAATCTATCCGTTCCCGCCGGTGCACGCAGTGTCCCTTCGCGCCGCAAAAATATCCCAAAAATAGTTTGTCCGTTTCCCCGTTCTGCGGCCATGTATAGGTGTGATGCGCGATGACATGACCCTGGTGCGCGAGTTCGCCGCCACCCATTCCGAGACGGCGTTCACCGAACTCGTGCAGCGGCACATCGGCCTTGTCCACTCGGCGGCGGTGCGGCAGGCGGGCGACGCGCATCTGGCCGAAGAGATCACGCAAGCCGTGTTCATCATCCTCGCGCGCAAGGCCGCCACGCTCGGGCCCAAGACCGTGCTCGCCGCGTGGCTCTACCGCACCACCCGCTACGCCGCAGCGGATGCGGTGAAAGCCCGGCGCCGCCGCCAGCTCCGCGAACACGCAGCCTATATGCAATCCACCTTCAACCAGACCGACGCGTCGCCCCCGGAAGCCGCGCCGGCGGACGTTTGGGCGCAACTCGCCCCGCTGCTGGACGACGCCCTGAACGAACTTGGCGAGACCGACCGCACCGCGCTCGTGCTGCGCTACTTTGAGAACCAGACCGCCGGCGAGATCGCCGCCGCTCTGCGGCTGGACGAAGGCGCGGCGCAGAAACGCGTGACCCGCGCGCTGGAAAAACTGCGCGCCCGGTTGGTGAAACGCGGCGTGACGCTGACGGCCATGGTGATTGCCGGCGCGGTGGCCGCCAACTCCGTGCAAGCCGCGCCCGTGGCGCTGGTGCAAACCATTTCTGCCGTGGCCGTGGCCAAAGGCGCGGCGGCAGGAACGGCAACTTTAACATTGGTGAAGGGAGCTTTGAAACTTATGACGTGGACAAAAATGCAAATGGCAATCATTGTAGTCACGGGACTGATTTTCGCTACCGGCGTTTCTGTCTTTGTCGTCAAGAAAACAAACCTTGTGCTGGTCACGACTGAAATTGTTGACTCGGCGGGAAATTCCCACAGCAGAATGATTGATGTGGCATCATTTCCCGGTGACTCACCCGACCAAGCACAGATTTTATCACAAGTTGGTCGTGTGCTTGGAGCTGCCAACATTTCATTCGATTACACACTTGGAGCATTCGTAGGTGAGCCAGCCAGATATAACATTTCCGTTCCCGCTGACAAACAAGCGGAAGCGTCGAATTTGCTGAAGCAAGATGTAGCCATTCATAAGTATGAACTTAAAGTTTATTGAGCGGCCTAATAAGTCACCGAAGCTAATAGCAGTTGCCGTTACGATCACAATCCGCGCTGCGCGTCGGCGGTGGCTCAGTTTTTTACGTTAGACTATTTAACAACGCTTATGAAAACTATCGCCGTTATTTTGTTTGCTGCCTACGCAATGCAGGCTAGCGCAGCTGAGAAGTTGTTTGATGACGAGTTAGCTAAAAACGCGATAGCAGTTCTTCGCGTCCAGAAGGTTTACGCTAGGCCGTTGCTAAATTATCCTTTTACTCAATATGTAGTGGACGTAAGACAGGTGTTCAAAAACGAGTCGAACGTGAACCTTAATCAGACCATTACAGTTTCAGCTTACAAGGGACAAGACGGAGTGCCAGCGGAAGAATGCACGATTTATATTACCAGATATAACGTGGCAAACAGAGAGTTCAATATTACAAACGGGACGATTTGGATGCTTGTTGGTGGCGATGCCACCAACGGCGTTAGCAATGTTGAGAGAAAGGCGGTATTACGGTGACGTAGCCCAACAATTCGCCGAAGCCTCCTGAAAATATACCCCTGCTTTAGCCGTGGGTTTGCGTCCGCCCCATTTCCACGTCCCGTCCGGCTGTATCCAGCGCCGGTGGCGCGACAGATAGTAGCCCACGGTGAAACCGTGGGTCTGGATCGTAAGCCGATCAAAGCCCCGGACGGGGCGACAGAAAGCCAATCAACGAAAAATGCTTTCGCCCCGTCCGGGGCTGGGTTCGATTTTTCCCGTTCACCCACGGCTCACGCCGTGGGCTACTATCTGCCGTCGCTCCGCGACTAAAACTCATAACGAAGCCATCCCGCGCCCCCGCCAAAAAATAATTCAAAATAGTTTGTCCGGTTTCCGGCACCGGCGGCCATCGTTTTATGTGGCTGGGGCAAAAAATAGATTGCAACAAATGTGAAACAGCGGTGTCATATAGGCATGAAGCTGCGGCGCGCGTTCACACTCATCGAGTTGCTCGTGGTCATCGCCATCATCGCGATTCTGGCGGCGCTGCTATTGCCAGCCTTGTCAGCCGCCAAGAAAAAGGCCACGAGCATCAACTGCATTTCTAACCTGAAGCAGTTTGGCATCGCGCAGAGCTTATACGCGGGCGACTTTGAAGATTTTTTCCCCCAGTCGGGCGATAATTTTTGGGTGATGCCGCTGATTGACTTGCCCAATATGTTGCACCCCTACCTGAACACCACTAATCCGGCCATCTTCCAGTGTCCGCTCGAAAAGGGGACGGCTTTCAGTGTGCTTGAGGCGCAGTGGTTCGGGCCGATGAACGGCAAAACGGCCAGCGACATCACGGTGCCGACTTCGTATGACTATTATCTGGCGTTTTACGGCTCGCTGGATCAGCCGACCGGTTCCCCGCCGGTTCCCGCGACCCCGACCCGGCATCGCACCACCGAAGTTTCATTTCCGTCGGGCAAAATCCTCCAAGCCTGTTATGCCAGCAATATCGCGGGGAGCCGGTTCTTCCTGGGCGATCTTCCGGCGGTTCCGGAAAATGCCCACAGCCCGTCGGGAATGAATCTGCTGTTGGCGGACGGCCACGCGCAGTTCACCAGCTACAACAATTTTAATCCCATTGTGGACCCATACTTGTCCTATACCGATGGTCACGCCTACAATTACGACTGGTCGCCGTTGACGGATCAAGACGTGCAATAAATTGCGGAGAAAAAATATTTTGCAACTAATCCGGAGGGATGTTGTAATCAGCGGCATGAACCCCCGCCGCGCGTTCACGCTCATCGAGCTGCTCGTGGTCATCGCCATCATCGCGATTCTGGCGGCGCTGCTGCTCCCGGCCTTGGCTGCCGCGAAAAAACGGGCGCAAACCATCAATTGCGTTTCCAACTTGAAGCAGTTGGGCGTCGCCCAGTTGTTGTATGTTTCTGACAATCAGGAAACGTTTCCCTATTCCGGCGACAATTTCTGGCTGATGCCGTTGCTCGACCTGCCGAACCTGCTGAATCCCTATATCAGCACGAACAATCGGGCGTGTTTCCGGTGCCCGGTGGACACGGGCGCGGGATTCAACTATCGGTTCGCCGCGCAATGGGGGCCGGAAAACGGCAAGACCGCGAGCAACATTCCGTTTGCGTGTTCCTATTATTATTATCTGTGCTTTTACGGCGACCTGACCCCGCCGGAAAATGGCAATATGCCCAACGACCCCATCCCGCACAAGACCTCGGAAGTTACCTATGCCTCGCAACGGGTGATTCAGCCATGCTTTGCCAGCCAGAACGCGACCGGGTCGTTATTTTTCTTCGATCAGAATCCGCCGGGCGGAGAACCTGCCCATGGTGACAGCGGGATAAATTTTCTGTTCGTGGACGGCCACGCGCAATTCACCCCTTACAGCAGTTGTCAGCCCAATTCCGCCGCCCCGCTTTCATGGGTTCAAGATTACAATTACGACTGGTCGCCGCTGACGGATCAGAATGTGCAATGACGCTGGCGGTGAAAGCCGTTTAAAAAACTGGCACTATTCACAGCTTCGCCGCGACGAACTGCGCGAGCTTCTGCGCGTCGGCGTTGAACAAGCGGATGCCTTCGGCGGTTTTTTCCGTGGCCATCGCGTTTTCGTTGAGCAGCCAGCGGAACTTTTTTTCGTCCAGCGGCAGCTTTTCGATTTTGGATTCGCGCGCGATTTCAGGACTCAACTTACGCGGAAGTGGCGCGGTGCTTTTCTGTAATTCGCCGAGCAGTTGCGGGCTGATGGTCAGTAGATCGCAGCCAGCGAGTTCCTGGATTTCGCCGGCGTTGCGGAAGCTCGCGCCCATGACTTCCGTCGCGTGGCCGAATTTTTTGTAGTAGGAATAAATCTCTTTCACGGAAATCACGCCAGGATCTTCGGCGGCCGCGAACTCTTTTTTCTCCTTGGCCTTATACCAGTCCATGATGCGGCCGACGAACGGCGAGATCAGTTTGACCTTCGCCTCGGCGCACGCAACGGCCTGCGCGAGCGAGAATAGCAGCGTCAGATTGCAGTTGATGCCGTCGCGCTGGAGAATTTCCGCCGCCTTGATACCTTCCCACGTCGAAGCGATTTTGATGAGGATGCGTTCGCGCGCGATTTTTTTTGACTCATATAGCGAGATGAATTTCCGGCCTTTGGCGACCAACGCTTCCGTGTCGAAAGAAAGATTCGCATCGGTTTCGGTCGAGACGCGACCGGGAACAATTTTTAAAATCTCGCTGCCGAACGCGACGAACAGATCGTCGAGGACAACCGGCAAAAGTTCCTGGGCGTTCGGGGTGGCTTGCCGGGCATCGGCGATGGTTTTTTCCACGAGCGATTGATACTCCGGCATCTGCGCGGCTTTCAAGATCAGCGACGGATTGGTCGTGGTGTCGCGCGGCGCGAATTGTTTGATTGAGGCAAAATCGCCGGTGTCGGCGACGACGACGGTAAACTGTTTGAGTTGGTCAAGTTGGTTGCTCATAATTTTTATTTTTACACAATACGCCTGCAACGCGCATTGGCAAACTTTTTGACACGGCGCCGCCATCGCTTAAACTGCGCAGCAATTTCTTTATGCCTACATATTATCTCGCTTGCGACCTCGGCGCCGATAGCGGCCGCCTCATGCTCGGCACGCTCGACCATGGCAAAATTGCCCTCGAGGAACTGCACCGTTTCCCCACCGGCGCGACCAAGGTCGCCGGCGCACTGCACTGGGAGTTTGACCGGCTGCTGAACGAATTGAAGAACGGCCTGAAAAAGGCCGCTGCTAAAAAATTGCCCATCGCCAGCATCAGCACGGATTCGTGGGGCGTCGATTATGTGATCTACGATGACCGCAACCTGCCGGTCGCGCCGGTCTGGTGCTACCGCGATTCGCGCACCGTCGCCGGCGTCGAGATCGTGAAAGGCAAAGTCGAATGGCCGACCATCTATTCCATCACCGGCATCCAGTTCATGGGTCTGAACACGATTTATCAGATCGTCACCGAGCCCGCCGAGCGGCTGGCCAAGGCCAAACACATTCTGCTCATCGGCGACGCGTTCAATTTTTTCTGCTCCGGCGTCGCGCGCAACGAGGTTTCCCTCGCCAGCACCACGCAGCTTTACAATCCCACCTATAAACGCTGGTCAAAAAGATTGTTCGCCGCGCTCGGCCTGCGCGAAGGCCTGTTCGCGCCGATTTGTCCGTCCGGCACCAAGCTCGGCCCGATGAAAAAAAATCTCGCGGCGGAAGTCGGTTTGCCGTTAATCGAAGTCATCGCCTCCTGCTCGCACGACACCGGTGCGGCAGTGGCCGCCGTGCCGGCCAGCGGCGAGAACTGGGCTTACTTGAGTTCGGGAACGTGGTCGCTGATGGGCGTGGAAAAACCACAGCCCGTCATTAACGACCAAAGCCGCAACCTCGGCTTCACGAATGAAATCGGCTACGGCGATTCCGTGCGCCTGCTCAAAAACATCGTCGGCCTCTGGCTCATCCAGGAATCGCGCCGCCATTGGAACAAGGGCGGCAAAAAGCTGGAGTTTTCAGAACTGGAAAAACTCGCGCTCGCCGCGCCGCCGTTTGTTTCGTTGATTAATCCCGACGATCCGCGTTTCTTGAGTCCCGACGATATGCCCAAGAAGATTGCCGATTTCTGCCGCGAAACCGGCCAGCCCGAACCCGCCAGCATCGGCGCGTGCGTACGCTGCATCTACGAAAGTCTCGCGCTGTTTTACCGTTGCACGCTGCGGCACACCGAGCGGCTCGTCGGCAAGAAGATTGAGCGACTGCACATTGTCGGCGGCGGCAGCAAGGACGCCACGCTGAATCAGTTCACGGCGAACGCGCTGAAAATTCCCGTGCTCGCCGGTCCGACCGAATGCGCCGCGCTCGGCAACATCCTCGTGCAGGCCATCGCGCTCGGTCATGTCGAGTCGCACGCGGCCGCGCGCGAAATCGTGCGGAATTCTTTTGAGTTGAAAACGTTCACCCCGCAGGATTCCGCGCAATGGGACGCCGCCGCCGCGCGCTTTGAAAAATTGCTGAGTTGAATCAAGTTGCCGTGGCGAAATCCACGTTCGGCACGTCACGAACCGACGGCGGCACGCTAAAAAAATCGTCCTCGGATTTGAAGGCAAACATTTTTGCCACGAAGTTGCTCGGAAAGGTTTCGCACTTGTTGCGGTAGTCGCGGACGTTGCCGTTGTAAAATCGGCGCGCAGCCTGAATCCGGTCTTCCGTGTTGACCAACTCCTTTTGCAGCGAGAGAAAATTCTGGTCAGCCTTGAGTTGCGGATAATTTTCCACGACGACGAGCATTTGCTTCAGCGCGTCCACAAGTTGCGTTTCGTCACGCGACTGGTCGGCCACTGCGCCGTTGTTGGCCGCGCAGCGATTGCGCAATTCCGTCACACGCTCAAAAACCTCGCGCTCGTGCGTCGCGTAGCCTTTCACCGTCGCGACCAGATTTGGAATAAGGTCGTAACGCCGTTTCAATTCCACGTCCACATCGCTCCACGATTCGCGGATATAATTCTTCAGCGCGACGAGCGCGTTGTATTGCGCGATGACAAAAATCACCGGCAATCCGACGACAATAAAAATAGCGATGAGAACGGCAATCATGAGTTGGTGAAAAGGTATTCCGGCAAACGCGCGCGGATTTCAATCAGCCGTTGCAAGTTGAGCTCAAATTGTTCGACCGCCAGCCGCGCGCCGCACACAAGCGCGATCACCTCATTCTCGAACTCGATGCTCAAGTCGCGGTTGGCGAGGAGGTATTCCATCATCTGCGCGTTGCAGACATCGTAGGCAAATTTTTTGTCCGGCGAGCGCACCAGAAACGTTTTGGAAAATTCTGCAGACTCGAACTTGATGTCCTGATAACCGAACGCCTCGGCGACCTTCGTGAAAAAATTTTCGCGCCGGATGGTCAGGTCGGGAAACGTCGTCGGCACAGTAAGGATGAAAAAGGAAAACCAGTGGTGTTGCGTGTGCGTGCCGTTTTTGTCGGTGTAATAAGTCTGGTAGTGATAATCGAACGCCAGCACCTCGTTTTGCCGGTAAGTTCCCGAAAGCACATTGGTGGCGTAGCGATTATCGCCTTGGTCGAGTTGCTTGAGAAAACCAAATCGTCCGGCAATGCCACCGTCATTGCCCGCGTCAAAATTCAGGTTGAGCCGCTGCGCCAGTTCAAACAATCCTTCCCGCCGTTTGCGCGTGGCAATCGCACTGAAAATCGCGCCTACGACTATAATCCCGACAAATAGCACCGCAATGACTGGCGCAATGGGAAAGTTGGACTGGAAATTCATGCGGCATTTCTAAACCAAAGTCGTGTTTTCGGCCATTATAATTTTGCGCGGTTTTTCTCACCGCGCATTTTTCTTTTCCCAGATTCCATTCGCCGTCATCTTGTGCGCGTGGAACTCACCGCCGCTGAAATCCGCCGCGCCGTCCGCGCCGCGCTCGCCGAAGACCTCGGCAGCGGCGACGCGACCACGCTGGCCACCGTTCCAGCCAACGCCAAATCCGTCGCGCTCATGCGCGCGCGCGAACCGCTGGCGGTTGCGGGAATTAAATTTGCCGAAATCGCCTTTCGCGAACTGTCACCGAAAATCAAAATTGAGAAATTGGCGCGTGACGGACAAAAAGTTGCCACTGGGAAAACGCTGCTGAAAATTTCCGGTTCGTCGCACGCCATTTTGAGTGCCGAACGCGTCGCTCTGAATTTTGTGCAGCGGTTGAGCGGCGTGGCCACGGCTACGGCAGCATTTGTCAATGAAATCAAAGGGTTTCGCGCTAAAATTCTCGATACGCGGAAAACCATGCCCGGCTGGCGGCGTTTTGAAAAATACGCCGTCGTGGCTGGCGGCGGAAAAAACCATCGCTTCGGTCTGTTCGACATGATTTTGATTAAAGACAACCATCTCGCCGCGCTGCGAAACGAAAAGCCGAACGCCATCGCCGCCGCCGTTTTGCGCGCGCGGAAAAAATTTCCGAAATTGAAAGTTGAAGTTGAAGCGGACACGTTACAACAAGTCGAACAAGCTGCGAATGCTGGCTCGGATTTCATTTTGCTCGACAACATGACTTTGAAACAGCTGCGTCAGGCCGTGACAATCGTGAATGGCCGCGCCAAAACCGAGGCTAGCGGCGGCGTGAATTTGAAAACCGTCCGCGCGATTGCCGAAACCGGCGTGGATTTTATTTCTGTCGGCGCGCTCACGCACTCGGCGCGCGTGGTGGACATTGGTTTGGATTTTGCATGACCACCGACGCCAAAATACTTTCCGCATTGCGCGCCAATGTCGAAGGCGTTTCCGGCGCGCAATTGGCGGAGCAACTCGCCATCAGTCGCGCGGCGATTTGGTCGCGCATTGAGGAATTGCGTCAGGCTGGCTATGAAATTGAAGCCGGCCCGCATTTTGGCTATCGCCTCATCGGTTCGCCAGATGCGTTACATGCGGACGATTTGCTGGCGCGGTTGGGCAAAACCAAAGTCATCGGCCGCGACATCCGTGTGTTTGAAGAAACGACTTCGACGAATGACGTGATTGAAAAACTCGCGCGCGATGGCGTGAAGGAAGGCGTCGTGGTTTTTGCGGAATCGCAGACGAAAGGTCGCGGACGGCTCGGAAGAAAATGGATGTCGCCGACGCATAAGGGACTTTGGTTTTCCATTTTGCTGCGGCCAGAATTGAGTCCGCAGGAAACGACGCAGTTGACCGTGGCCTCGGCGACCGCGTTGCGCCGCGCGATTAAAAATGTCACCAACCTCACGGCGGAGATCAAGTGGCCGAACGATTTGCTCATCGGCAGAAAAAAAGTCGTGGGCATCCTGACCGAGATGAACGCGGAAGTGGACCGCGTGCGCCATGTCATCCTCGGCATCGGCGTGGACGTGAATCAGGACGCGGCGGAATTCCCGCCGGAACTGCGCAAAATCGCCACGTCGCTGAAGATTGAGGCGGGCGAGGAAATTTCCCGCGCGGAACTAGCGGTGGAAATTTTGCGCGAATTGGATTTTGATTACGCGCGGATTTGCGGCGGCAAGTTCGCACAGGTTGCCGATGAATGGGAAACGGGTTGTCTGACCATCGGAAAGAATGTTTTGGTGCAGATGGGAATACGGCAGATTCGTGGCTGCGCGGAGGCTTTGGATGATGATGGCGCGCTGCTGGTGCGCACCGAGCACGGCCATTTGAAACGCATCATCGGCGGCGACGTCACTCTGGAAAAATGATTTTACTCTTTGACATCGGCAACACGCACACGCACCTCGGCCTCGCGGACGACCGGCGCGTCTTGAAACAAACTGACATCTCGACGCTGACGTGGGTCGGCGGCGGCGCGGCGGCACTAGTAAAAAATTTTGCGGGCAAAAATAAGATTGCCGGCGCGATTTTGTGTAGCGTGGTTCCTCGCGCGACGCCGTTGGTGAAGAAATTTGTTCGTGTGACTTGGAAACTGGACGCGCTGGAATTGAATCCAACCACGATTCGCGGCGTGGGCATTGATTATCCAAAGCCAGATTCCATCGGCCCGGATCGTTTGGCGAACGCGGTCGCGGCAAAATCTCATTTTGGCGCGCCGGTGGTTGTCGTAGATTTTGGCACGGCAGTCACGTTCGACGTAGTTGATGCGAGTGGAAATTACGTCGGCGGCATCATCGCGCCCGGTCTGGCGGCGATGACGGATTATCTGCACGAAAAAACCGCGCTGCTGCCGAAAATAAAAATCCGAGAGGTCAAAAGTGCGGTCGGCAAAAGCACGGAACACGCGATGCTCGTCGGCGCGGTGCAGGGCTATCGCGGACTCGTGCGCGAATTGATCGGCGAACTGAAGCGCGAGTTGCGCGTGAAAAAATTGCCGGTGGTCGCGACGGGCGGCTATGCGAAGTTGATCGCGGCGAAGCTGCCGGAAATTTCCGCCGTCGCGCCCGACCTGACGCTCGAAGGGCTGCGGCTGGTTTGGCAGTCCAAAGTTTAATGTCAAAAGTTGAAGTCCGCCGCTTCGCGCGTGAGTTTAGACTTTAGACTTTGGGCTTTGGACTTTAGACTTCCTTTTCTATGTCGAGCAGCCGCAGACAATATCCGTTTCATATGATCGAACCCAAATGGCAGAAAGTTTGGGACGAATCGCAAAGTTTCCGCGCGTTCAATCCGGGCGAGGTGCTTCCGCACGGGCATCCATTTTCAAAACGTCACGGATTGGAGGGCAAAACTGCCAGTGCGGAAAACCTGCCCGGCAAGTTTTACATCCTCGACATGTTTCCGTATCCGAGCGGCGCGGGCTTGCACGTCGGGCATCCCGAAGGTTACACGGCCACGGACATTCTTGCACGCTACAAACGCGCGCAAGGTTTCAACGTGCTGCATCCGATGGGCTGGGACGCGTTCGGATTGCCCGCCGAGCAATATGCCGTCAAGACCGGCCAGCATCCGCGCGTGACGACCGAGGCGAACATCGCCAACTTCACGCGCCAGATCAAAAGCCTCGGCTTCAGCTACGACTGGTCGCGCGAACTCGCCACGACCGACCCCGATTATTTCCAGTGGACGCAATGGATTTTTCTCAAGCTTTACAATTCGTGGTTCAATCCGAAAACGAATAAAGCTGAACCGATTGAAACGCTGGATTTGAGTGGATGTATAACTGAAGAGCACAAAAGAATTCGCCGCGCTACTTATCGCCTCGCTTACGTCAGCGAACAACCTGTCTGGTGGTGCGAACAATTGGGAACTGTTCTCGCAAACGAAGAAGTTGTGGATGGAAAAAGTGAAGTCGGCGGATTTCCCGTCGTCCGCAAACCGATGCGTCAATGGATGCTTCGCATCACGAAATATGCAAAACGCTTGCTGGATGACCTCGACACAATTGACTGGAGCGATTCGCTCAAGGAAATGCAGCGGAATTGGATTGGCCGCAGCGAAGGCGCGGAAGTTTTTTTTAGTGCTACCAGTTCAAAAGGCAGCATAGGCATCAACGTTTTTACAACTCGCCCAGACACACTTTTTGGAGCGACTTATTTAGTATTATCTCCCGAACACAAATATGTAGAAGCCTTGACTGAGCCAGACTGCCTTGGTGCTGTTCAGGCTTACAAAGCGGAAGTCGCTAGAAAATCTGATCTTGAACGAACTGAACTGGCCAAAGAAAAAACTGGTGTGTTCACCGGCGCTTACGCCACCAATCCGGTCAACGGCGAGAAAATTCCGATCTGGATTGCTGATTACGTCCTCGCGAGCTACGGCACAGGCGCAATCATGGCCGTGCCAGCGCATGACGAGCGTGATTGGGAATTTGCAAACAAATTTGAATTAAAAATTCGCGCGGTTGTAATGCCACCAGTGGATTGGTTGAAGAAAAATGCGCCAGAAAATTGGGCACATCTTGAACCTGATTCCCTCACGATCGAATTCGCAAAGATTCCAAAAGTTTTCAAAGCGGCATTTACAGGCGAAGGTCATGCGATCAATTCTCACAAGGCTGAAATTTCTTTGGATGGATTAGCCGTTGCCGAAGCCAAAAAGAAAATCACCGCCTGGCTCGAAGAAAAAAATCTCGGCAAAAAAACCATCAATTACAAACTGCGCGACTGGCTGTTTAGCCGTCAGCGTTACTGGGGCGAGCCGTTTCCGATTGTTTGGAAAAAGGACGCCGCAGGAAATTTGTTTCACGAAGCGTTGCCGGAAAGTGCATTGCCCGTTTTGCCGCCGACGCTCGAAGATTACAAACCCACCGCCACCGGCGAACCGCCACTCGCCCGCGCCAAAGATTGGGTGAATCTGCCCGACGGCTCCATGCGCGAAACGAATACCATGCCGCAATGGGCCGGCTCGTGCTGGTATTATCTGCGTTATCTCGACGCGAAAAATAATTCCGCGTTCGTCGGCAAGCATGTAGAAAATTATTGGATGGGCGAAAAATCCGCCGGTGTTGATTTGTATGTCGGCGGCACGGAACACGCTGTGTTGCATCTGCTTTACGCGCGGTTCTGGCACAAGGTTTTATTCGACCTCGGCCATGTCTCGACGCCCGAACCGTTTTTCAAGCTCGTCAATCAAGGCCTGATTCTCGGCGAGGACGGACAGAAGATGTCCAAGTCGCGCGGCAACGTGGTGAATCCCGACGACGTGCTCGGCGAATACGGCGCGGACGCGTTCCGCCTTTACGAGATGTTCATGGGCCCGCTCGAAATGGTGAAACCGTGGAACACCCAAGGCGTCGAGGGCGTGTATCGTTTTCTCGGTCGAGTGTGGCGTCTGTTCGTGGATGAAAAATCGGAAACCGCGTTTGAACAGGCCGAAACGACCGAGCAAAACAAAAATGAACTGCTCGATCTGATTCTGCTTGACGGCGCGATTGCGGAAATGGACGCCACGCCCGCGCAACTCAAGGCGCTGCACGCGTGCATCAAAAAAGTCACGGAAGATTTGGACGGAATGCGTTTCAACACGGCGATTTCCGCGATGATGGTTTTCATCAACGAGGCGATGACGTGGCAGACAAAGCCGTTGTCCGTGATGAAAACTTTTCTGCAACTGCTCGCGCCGTTCGCGCCGCACCTCGCGGAAGAATTGTGGGCGCGGCTGCACGCCACGTTCGGCCAAACCGCGCCGTCGCTCGCCTACGCGCCGTGGCCGAAATTTGACGCCGCGTTGCTCGTCGAGAGCGAGATTGAAATTCCCGTGCAGGTGAACGGCAAGCTGCGCGATGTCATCAAAGTTTCCGTGAACGCGACGCCGGCGGATTTGGAAACGGCGGCGAAAAATTCCGAGAAAGTGAAACCGTTCATCGAAGGCAAAACGATCAAGAAAATCATCGTCGTGCCGAAGAAAATGGTGAACTTGATTGTGGGTTGAAAAATTTGTTGGGCGTATAACGCTGAAATCCCTTGACTTTATTGGATCAATCTGTTTTGATGTAGTTGTTGCAAATGCAACACCTCTTTCAGAGAGGAACACCAAAGCGCAAGTCCAGTTGGACTTCGCACCGGCGAAAGTCGGTGGTTCTGAAAAGAGTAAACTAAAAAGAGAGCTAGTTCCAACGCTCGACGAGAACAAAACAATGCAAAATAGTAATGTAGTTGTGGCCGCATCTACTGCGGTCGTTAACACCCAAGAAAACCTCCACATTCGCGTCGCTTTTCCAATCGACAAAGAATGTATTCGTAAGTTCGTGCTGAAGGACAACGGCAAAGACATAGTCATCTATCATCTTTATCCGTTGCTGTCAGACTGGCAGGGTAAATCATTGCCAGATGAAGTTAATCCTAGAAGTCACGATGAACAGGCGTTGAAATCTGGCGTTGCGCGCAGAATTGAAACGACACTTATTGAATCGCCGGAGGATTTTTATCTGGCCAATCGTGGAGCAACTATATTGGCTCAAGACCTCAAATTTACTCCGCCAAAAAATGACCACGATAAAGGATTTGTCGAGTTGTTTGTAACGGACGAATCGCTTCATGGAATTGCCGATGGAGCAACAACCGACGCCGTTCTTGGAAAAGTTCAGCGTGATATTCAAACTGGTGCTGCACAGCGTGAATCAGGAGATTCTGTCGCGGCAGATTCTCTTAACCGTGGGCGCATTCATCTTGAAATTATTCTTGGCCTTGTTTCGCAGGAGCGAATCAATGCAATGGTCGAGGGGCGAAACACAAGTCGCCAAGTCACGCCTTGGTCAATGTCTGATTTCAAAGGCGCGTTTGACTGGATAAGTGATATTCTCGAAGTGCCATCAAGTCCGTTTCGTGGCAAGGTGGGCTACGAAGAAAATGCGGGAAAGCAAATTACTGTTCTCGACATTTTGAGTCTGCTCACGTTGTTTCATCCTGCTTATGATGAAAAACGAAAAGCTCCGACGGTTGCATATTCCAGCAAGGGCAGAATGGATGCTCGTCTCAACGATCCAAAACTTTTGCCCGGATACAAAGCGCTCGCGCCTTTGATGCAGGACATTCTAAATTTGCATGACACGATTTATGCAGGTTTTGAAAATGCCTACAAAGAAGCACGCGATGGAAAAGCCAAGCTGGGCAAACGTCAAGGAATCGAACAGAAATTACATAACTTGCCACTCACCGGCATTGAAGTGAACTATGTAATTCCGAGCGGTTTGATTTTTCCGTTGCTCGCATCGCTTCGCGCATTGATTGGTTATGACAAAACGGGCAATGCTTATTGGAAATCGGATGCAGTTCGCTTTTTTGAAAAATATGGCGGCGAACTTGTTGCGACGCTCATTGAGCAACTTGAAATGCTCGGCGGTAATCCGCAAACAGCCGGAAAAAAGAAACCTGTTTATACGGCACTTCACGACAGAGCGCGTTTGCTTTTGTCTGATGAAATGAATAGTTAAGTGTTAAAAGTTACCAAGCCCGCAGGCATTTTGCTTGCGGGCTTTTTAATTTTTTGCGCAACAATTTTATTTTTCCGCGCTCGCCAGAATGGTCTGGAAATGCGGCGGCTGTTCCTCGGCGGCGACGATGCTGATTTCGATTTTCTTGAAACCGGCGGCTTCGAGCCAGCGGTGCAGATCGCTTTCGGCAAAACCGAGCCAGCGGTCGCCGTAAAGTTCGCGCGCCTTGTCGAAATTGTGCTTGAGCAAATCGAGCAGCAAAATTTGCCCGCGTGGTTTCAGAATTTTGTGCGCGGCGGCGATGGCGTCCGCCGGAATCTCGGCGTGATGCAACGCCTGGCTCAAGATCACGAGGTCAACGCTGTCCGCGTCAATCGGCGGGTTTTGCAGATTGCCGAGGCGGAATTCCAGATTTTTCAGGCCGTTCTTTTTCGCCTTGGCCGCACCGAACGCGACGATTTTTTCCGAGTTGTCCACGGCGATGACTTTTTTCGCGCGGCGCGCGAGCAATTCGCTCAACAGACCTTCGCCCGCGCCGAGGTCTGCGACGATGAGCGGCGGCAAAATCCGCAGCAGTAAATGCCCGAACGCCTGCCATGAGCGACCGGGGCCATAAACGCGGTCAAAGCGTCCGGCGATCTGATTGAAATAAACCTGCGCCTGTTCGCGACGGCGGGCGACGACGCGTTTCAAATTGATCTGGTCGTGCGAATGTTCGGGCAATTCCTTCGCGCCACGAATCGCGAGCTGGATAAATTCGGCGGTCGCGCCGCTGGTTTGTGGATTCAGTTTGTAAAAAGTCCGTTTGCCTTCGCGCCGCGATTGCACGAGGCCGGAATCTTGCAGCAAACCGAGATGCGTCGAGATGCGCGACTGGCCGAGGCGCGTGATTTCCTGAAGCTCGTTGACGGACAATTCGTCACGCTCGAGCAACGCGACAATGCGCAGGCGCGTGGCGTCGGACAAGGCGCGCAGGGATTTCAAAGTCGAGGACATATTTCTTTTCGCATGGCGAATTTTCCAGTAATCATTGTTTTATAGATAAATAATGCATTGGTAACCGGTTCCTATTTGTTCGTTGATGAAGAATTAAGTCGTTGAATTATTTTTCGTCCCAACGCAATACCGGGATTTTCAACCAGACGAAGTGTTATCGTCGAAATAATCACAGTTAAAATCAGAGTGATGGTAATTATCTTGGCGAATAACAATAAATTGGAAAAAGAATGCCCGGTGTCCAAAAATGTTAGATCCGCTGTCAGGTGAATCCCAAGTAACTTCAGCGTAATTCCCAAAGCTGCAAAATGCACCAAATAACAACTATAACTTATTTTTCCGATGTAGCAAATGAATGGATTGACCAGGAATGGCAATTGTCCGCCTGAAATGGCAATAATGATTCCAGCGAGAGTTAAAACAACAAAAAAACAACTCGGGACAAAACCGCTGTTTCCACGAAGTAAGCTTAACAATGTCATGGCAAGAAAGAATAATAGGCAGCCCACCCAAAACCGATTTTTCGCCAATGATTTAACAGAATCATTACAAAGAATATGGTAGGCCAAGAAACCGATTAGGAAAACGGGCAATTGGGAAGGAAACCAAAGGTTTGTGAAAAATTCCCAGATGCGATCTGGAATCTCAGAAAAAAAATGATACCGAAGCCAAGAATCAGCATATCCCAAAATTTTAATGTAAAAAATTCCAAATAAAACAAAGACGGCGGTTTTTTTTGGAGAAATTCCGAGAAAATGAAAAATAAGTGGAAAAAAAACATAGAAAGTCATTTCTACAGCGATGGACCAGCCACCCGGAACAATGCTGTTGAATGTGTAAGGATACCAACCATGAAGAAATAGGGTGGTAAGGATAAAATACGACGGGTGAACCCCGGATGGCGCCCATTGTGAATGCCAAAATGTTGGCATGACGTTAGGGAACGTCCAGTAGAACACCATGGCAATCCAAAATAGTGGGGCGATGCGAAACAGTCGCCGTAAATAGAAATAAAAAATAGGATTTTTATCAATTTTCTGACGGGCAGCCATTGAGTGACACAGAGTTATGGCACTCGCCAAAAAAAACAACTGCACGCCATATCCTCCTTGAGTAAGAATGCCTCTGCCAAAGAAATGGCCTACTGTGAGTGCTGAATGGAATGCCAGAACAGCCAAAAAAGCCACGCCGCGAACAGTATCTATGTATGCAAAATGACTTGGCTCGGTCATTTTTACGGGTTTAACCTTGTTGCGATTTAGTATCATTGGTTTTTTGACAATCAAAGCATTATCCCACTTTATTCAAGAAAGCATTTGACGCGCTTTGAAAAAGATATATCATCTTATCTTGATACGTCAATATGTTGTTAACTCAAAACTAAAATAATCCATGAGCAACCGTTACATCTTTTCTTCCGAGTCCGTCGGCGAGGGTCATCCTGACAAGGTCGCAGACACAATTTCCGACGCGGTTTTGGACGCGTGCCTTGCGCAGGACAAATTTTCCCGTGTCGCCTGCGAAACGTATGTGAAGTCGAACGTCGCGATCATCGGTGGCGAAATCACGACGAAGGCGAAACTGGATTTTGTGAAGATCGCGCGTGCTGCGATCCGCGAAATCGGCTACGTCAACGACGACGACGTGTTTCATGCGGACAAGGTTTTCATCAACGTCATCGTGACGCAGCAATCGCCGGACATCGCGCAGGGCGTGGACGCGCGCAAGGCCAAGGGCAAAAAAACCGCGAAGCAGGGCGCGGGTGACCAGGGCTTGATGTTCGGCTACGCCAGCAATGAAACGCCGGAGCTGATGCCTGCGCCGATCATGTTCGCCCATCGTCTCGGCCGCGAGCTGACGAAGATCCGCAAGAGCGGCAAAGTGCCGTGGCTGCGGCCGGATGCGAAGTCGCAGGTGTCGGTCGTTTATGAAAACGGCAAACCCGTTTCCATTTCTAACGTGGTCATTTCCACGCAGCACGCGGCGGATGTCGAGCACGCCGAAATCGAAAAATTTTGCATCGAGCAGGTCATCAAAAAAGTTTTGCCGAAGCGTTTACTCACCAACAAAACGGAATTTCTCATCAATCCGACCGGACGTTTCGTCGTTGGCGGACCGCAGGGCGACACGGGTTTGACCGGTAGAAAAATCATCGTGGACAGCTACGGCGGCATGGGGCGTCACGGCGGCGGCGCGTTTTCCGGCAAAGACCCAACAAAAGTGGATCGCAGCGCCGCTTACATGGGCCGCTGGGTCGCGAAAAATATTGTCGCCGCTGGCCTGGCCGCAAAGTGTGAAATCCAGTTCGCTTATGCCATCGGTTATCCCGATCCGGTGAGCGTTCACGTCGAGACGTTCGGCACGAACACCGTGGCCGACAGCAAAATCATACGCGCGGTCAATCGCGTGTTCAGCTTCCAACCATCCGACATTATTGATCAACTGAATCTACGGCGACCGATTTATAGCAAGACGACTAACTACGGCCATTTCGGAAAAAATGATCCGGCGTTGACGTGGGAAAAGACGGACAAAGTTGCCGCGCTAAAAAACGCTCTTTAACCAAACAAAATAAAAATTATGCCATCAATCAAACTTCCACCATCACGCGCCAAGCTCGTGAAAGCCGCCGTCAAAAACGGCCACGGCGCGACCAACCAAGATTATTTCGTCAAGGACATTTCCCTCGCGGAATGGGGACGCAAGACGATTCAGGTCTCCGAGCACGAAATGCCCGGCTTGATTTCGCTCCGAAAAAAATACGGCGCGTCGAAGCCGCTCAATGGCGTGCGCATCACCGGTTCGCTGCACATGACCATCGAGACGGCGATTCTCATCGAGACGCTGGTCGAACTCGGCGCGTCCGTGCGCTGGGCTTCTTGCAACATCTTCTCGACGCAAGACCACGCCGCCGCCGCGATTGCCGCCGCGGGCATTCCGGTTTTTGCGTTCAAAGGTGAATCGCTCGAAGAATATTGGGATCTGACGCTCAAAGCTCTCACATTTCCCGGCAACCAAGGCCCGCAACTCATCGTGGACGACGGCGGCGACGCGACGCTTTTGATTCACAAAGGCTACGAACTTGAAAATGGCAGCGACTGGGTCAACACGCCGAGCGACAGCCACGAAGTTTCTGTCATCAAAAATTTGCTCAAGAAAGTCGCCAAGGAACGTCCCGGTTTCTGGCACACAGTCGTGAAAGATTGGAAGGGTGTTTCCGAGGAGACAACGACCGGCGTTCATCGCTTGTATCAAATGCTGGAGCAGGGAAAACTTTTGGTTCCTGCGATCAACGTCAACGACTCTGTCACGAAATCGAAGTTCGACAATCTTTACGGTTGCCGCGAATCGCTCGCGGACGGCATCAAGCGCGCGACCGACGTGATGGTCGCCGGCAAGGTCGCGGTCGTTTGCGGCTACGGCGATGTCGGCAAAGGCTCGGCGCATTCGTTGCGCGGATTCGGCGCGCGCGTTATCGTCACGGAAATTGATCCGATCAACGCGCTGCAAGCCGCGATGGAAGGTTTTGAAGTCACGACCATCGAGGACACGCTCGGCACCGCCGACCTTTACGTCACGACGACCGGCAACTGCGACATCATCACGCTCGAACACATGGCGAAGATGAAAGACCAGGCCATCGTCTGCAACATCGGCCACTTTGATAATGAGATTCAAGTGGACCGATTGAACAACGCGAAGGGCGTGAAAAAACTCACGATCAAACCGCAAGTGGACAAATACACCTTCGCCGGCGGCAACAGCATTTATATGCTCGCCGAAGGACGTTTGGTAAATCTCGGCTGCGCCACCGGCCATCCGAGCTTCGTCATGTCGAATTCATTTACGAACCAAGTGCTCGCGCAACTCGACTTGTGGAAGAACAAAGACACCGCGAAAATCGGCGTCTATCGTCTGCCGAAAAAATTGGACGAAGAAGTCGCGCGTCTGCACCTTGAAAAAATTGGCGTGAAGCTGACCAAGCTCACAAAGAAACAGGCCGACTATCTCGGCGTGTCGGTGGACGGCCCTTACAAGCCGGAACATTACCGCTATTAGGCGAATTCAAATCTGAAAACACGAACGAGGCGAACGGAAATTTCCGTTCGCCTCGTTGATTTTTTGCGCGCGCAAAATTATTTCGCTTCGCGCGGCTTGTGTTAAAATTTCCGCGCCATGAGCGATCAATTGGAAACGCCGCTGGATATGCTTGTCATCCAGGAGATGCAATTGCTGCTGGCGGAGAAACGCACGGCGTTGTCCACGCTCCGCACGGGCATCGCCATCTTCGCGTTCCCGCTGTCGGTCTTGAGCGTGCTCATTGCCACGTCGAAATCCTACAATCTGGACGACGTGATGCACTGGTTGGTGCCATTGCTACTGCTCAACGTGGCGCTCATCGTGCTGGCGGTTTATCTCATTGCGCGCGCGTTCCGCAAGATTCACCACTACGACCGGTTGATTGACGAATACAAGCGAAAGCACAGTCGGCTGGCCAGTCTGCTGGTCTAATCACTTTACCGCCGTGAATTTGTAAAGTAGCACGCCGTGCGCGGGAATCATGAGCGGCAAAATTCCATTTGCGGCATCCACGTCGGCCAGATCCTTTTGCCGCCACAAATCGCGGACGTGCTGTTTGCCAGTGAGACCGACCTTGTCAAAACCTTTTAACCCCAGTTTTGCAGTCGTCGTGCCAAGGTTGAAGAAGCCGAGCGCGCGGCCCCCGTCGGCCAGTTCTTTTTCATAGATGCGCACGTCGCCGCTGGCGTTAGTCAAAACGCACGTTGCTTCCTTGCCCAGCGCATCCTGATCGAGCGCGAGCACTTCATCGTTGCTCAGCAGGTTCAGCGTGAAGGCGTCAAATTTTTCCATGTCACAGCCGATGAGCAGCGGCGCGGACAGCAGGCACCAGAGGCTGATGTGCGTGTATTGTTCGTCCGGCGTCAGGCGCGTGGGATGCAAATTGCCCCAGCCGACTTCGCCGACGATGAGCATGTCGGGATCGTTCCAATTGCCCGGCTTCGCGAACGGTGCGGCTTGATCTTGATTGAAACCGATGTCGCGCATGGTGTTCCAGGTGTCGTTGATGTCGAGCGTCGTGCGCCAACTGTTGCCGCCGACCGCGCCGCCCCATTTCCAGACGTCGGCCATGCCGTATTGGCAAAGGCTGAAAACGATGTCGCGGTTTTGTGCGCGCAACAACCTGCCCATGAGCTGGTAAGGACGCTCGGCCTCGCCATCATTTTTCCAAGGCGAACCGTTCGATCCGACCTTGGTCACATCGGGCATCTCGCCATCCGCGACGCTGCCATAACTGCACCAGTCATATTTTAAATAATCAAAGCCCCACTTCGCATAAGTCTCCGCGTCCTGCCGCTCATGCTGCCAGCTTGCGGCGCAGCCACCGCACGTCCAGGGACCGGGCGAGGAATACAAGCCGATCTTCAATCCGAGGCTGTGCACATAATCCGCCAGTCCTTTCATGTCGGGAAAACGCGAGTTCGGCACGATGAAACTATTGGTATCACGAAACGGCCCGCGCAGCGACGGGTCTGCCGAGTCGCGATTATTTTGCCAGTAGTCGTCAATGTTGATGTAAGTCCAGCCGTGATTGATCAGGCCGCTCCTGACCATCGCGTCCGCCGCGCGCTTGACGCGGTCGGCTGAAACCGCCCAGGCAAAACAGTTCCAACTGTTCCAACCCATCGGCGGCGTGAGCGCAATCTGGTCGCCGCAGACGATGCGAAATTCTTTTGTTGCTTCGCCTTTGGAATTTTTTGCGTGGAGAGTTATTTTGTATTCGCCCTTGTTCCAGATGCTGCCGGTGATTTGGCCGTTAGTGGGATTCATATCAAGAATGCCGCCGAAACGACCTTGAAAAATAGTATGTGAATTTGTTGCCACGCCTAATCTGGCTGGGTGTTCAATGCTAAATGTCATCGGACGTTCACCCGTCGCCGGAATCGTGTAAAGAAACGGCGAGCCGGGCCGCACGCCAAACACGTTCGGGCCATTGATGCGCGGCGTCGCGGGCGCGGGCGGCGTCAGGATGGAAGATGTGGCGGCTTCATTTGCATCGGTGGCGCGAAGATTATTCAAGGCGAAGCAAAACGCAACCGCAAGCAGCAGACATGGTTTCATGCTGCGATTTTGCCGCTGAATTTTTTCGCGTCAAGCTCGCCAGTAAAAAAGATTCCGCTAATCTTGAAACATGACGACGCTGCTCATCGCCACGCGTAACCAACACAAGGTTGGAGAAATCCGCGCCATTCTTGGCGCGCGATTTCAATTTCTCACGCTGAACGATTTTTCCGCCGCCCCCAAAGTCATCGAAGATGCCGCCACCTTCGCTGGCAATGCGACCAAGAAGGCCATCAAATTGGCGCGCTGGCTTTCCAACTCATCACTCATCACTCGTCACTCGTCACTGTTTGTCCTCGCCGATGATTCCGGATTGGAAGTGGACGCGTTGAACGGCGCGCCCGGTGTCCATTCCGCGCGCTTTGCGGCGCTGGATAAAAATGAAAACTCATCCGACGCGGACAACAACGCCAAACTGTTGCGGCTGCTGAAAGAAGTTCCGTTGGAAAAGCGCACCGCGCGTTTTCGTTGCATGATCGCGCTGGTGGAAATCAATTCGCCAGCCGCCGTCGCCCATCCGCAATTGTCGGACGGCGCTTGCGAAGGGAAAATTCTGTTCACGCCGCGCGGACAAAACGGTTTCGGCTATGACCCGTTGTTTGTGCCGGATGGATTCACCCAGTCGTTTGCGGAACTGGGCGAGGACGTGAAAAATAAATTGAGCCATCGCGCGCACGCGCTCGCGAAGCTCAAGGATTATTTGAGCAAACTGCCGATCTGAAGTTTTTTCCGCAGCTTGCCGTTGTCGGCGCACATGGCGTAGCGGAATTTTCCCGGCGCGGGCAGCGCGTAAAATTCCCCGCCGGCATTTTCCAGCAGCAGGCTGCCAGCGGCCACGTCCCACAAATTGATGCGCCGCTCGATGTAGGCATCCAAACGTCCGCTGGCAACATAAACAAGTTCCAGCGCGGCAGAACCCATGATGCGGAGTTTTTTGGCACGGCGGGATAGCCGGATCAGGTGCGGCATACTTTTATCGAGGTTGTCCTGGCTTTTGGAAAAGCCCATCGCGATGACGGAATCGCCAATGCGCGAACGGTTGCTGACGCGGACAATTTTTCCGTTCAACCGCGTCGGCTCGCCTTTGGTTGTCGTCCAGATTTCGTCAGTGAACGGATCGTAAATCACGCCGACCACGGATTTTTCGCGGTGCTGCAGCGCGATGGAAACGCAGGCGTGCGGCATTCCAAAAAAATAATTCACCGTGCCGTCAATCGGGTCGATGACCCAGCGATACTCGGCGTTCACGTCGCCGGTGGTTCCTTCTTCGCCAAGGACGGGAATTCGCGGAAAAGTGGTCGCCAGAATTTTTTCAATGAGCGCCTGGCATTGCACGTCCAGTTCCAGTTTGATGTCGTGCGCGCTGGCGGAGTTGACGCGCTTGGGTTTGTGCCAGTTGGCGCGCATCACTTTTCCGGCGGCGCGGGCGGCCTTGATGGCGACGGTGAGAGCGGATTTTAGCGAAACAGTTTTCATAAATGTTTACGGAATGATTTCGTGACGGTCGGCGAGGCGTTTTTCCTGTTCGCCGCGTTTCTGGTCGAGCAAATTTTGCTCGGCGGCCTCGACAGCTTGCAGCAGATCGGCAGCTTCGAGCAGGCGCGGTGCGGTGACGTAGCTGGCGCCGGCGGCGTAAAGCGCGGGAATGTTTGCGAGCAGTTCAGCGTGGACGATTATTTTTCCGGTCGGGTTCAACTCACGAAGTTGGCGGAGAATTTTCAAGTTATCCGCGCCTTTCAAAACCATGTTCGGCAGCGAGCAGATGATGACTTCCGCGTGCGCCGCGCCCGCGTGCAACAGCACGTCGCGCGCGGTGATGTCGCCGTAAATGGCGTGGATTTTGAGTTGCTTTAATTTACCATGGACGACGGGATTGAAATCAATGACCATGATTTCCGCCAATAAATCCGGGCGTTCCCGGCTGATCTCCTCAATGAGCGAACTGGCCGTCCATGAAAAACCCAGCAGACAAATTCGTTTTGGTTTTTCGCTGCCGGAGGTCTCGGCGTCATTTTGGTCGAGGTCACGCAACTCCATTTTTTTCAGCCACGGTGTCGCTCGGCGGAGAATTTTTTCGCTGTTCAAAATCGCGTAGGTCGAGCCGACGGCCAGGAACGCGAACGCGAACGCCGCGATGCCGATGGAGTTGTCCGAGACGTCGCCGCTTTTATTGCCGAGCGCGAGCAGGACGAGTGAGAGCTCGCTCATCTGGCATAGGTTGATCGTGGGCAGCAGGCTTACGCGGAAACCTTGTCGCATCTGATACAGCGGCGGAAAAACCGTCGCGAGCCGCGTGCTGACGAGGACAAGGCAGAGAAAAATCGTCCACAAAAGGCAGCCCCATGTCGGCAGGGGAATTTTCATGCCGAGGCTGACGAAAAACAGGGTCACGAAAAAATCGCGCAGACTCGTAACTTTCGCCACCACGTCGAGCGTATAGGGAAAAGTGCTGACCATCATGCCGGCGATGAGTGCGCCCATCGCGGTGGATAAACCGAGCCAGCCGGCGAAACCCGCCATCGCAAAACACCACGCCAGCGCGCCGACAAGGACGAGTTCTGGCAGCCGCGCGATGAATTTGAAAACCGGCGGCAGCACGAACCGGCTCGCGAGAAACGCCACGGCCACGAGCAAGATGACGTGGCTGATGGCGACGGTGATGACGCTGACGACGGGATTTTTCAGATTCGGCTGGAGCGCGAGAAACAGAATTACAAATACGTCTTGTAATACCAAAACGCCTAGCGTGACGCGGCCGGCGAGCGTTTCCAGTTCGCGTTTGTCGTAGAGGATTTTGACGATGATGATGGTGCTGCTCATCGCCACCGCGACCGCGAGATAAAGTGCTTCCAGATGGTTTCGCGCTGGCCCGATAAAATTAAAAATCAGCCAGCCGAGAAAAACGCCGCCGAAAATTTGCGTGGCGGCGGTGACGGTGATGACGCGACCGGCGCTCAACATTTTTTTCAAGTCAATCTCCAGACCGATCATGAACAGCAGCAGCGACAGGCCGATTTCCGAAATGGTCGCGATGGAGTCCTTGTCCGCAATCCAGCCCAGCGCGTTGGGTCCGATGACGAAGCCGGCCACCAGATACGCCAGCAGCAGCGGTTGTCGCGCGACCTGCGACGCCACCGCCACGATCCACGCGGCGATGATGCAGACGGCGATGTCCGTGACGAGTCCGTGCTCCATGTTGCCCGAAAAATTAAACGAGCAAGCGAATTAAGAAAGCAGGAATTCAGGAAAATCAGCCCAGCGCATCCAGCGCGGCCTGTGTGTGTGCGAGCTTGGCCTTCCAATCCGCCAGCCGCTGTTCGTGTTCGGCGAGCACGGCCGCCGGAACTTTTTGCGTGAAGTTTGGATTCGCCAGCTTCTGCTCGACCTTCACGATTTCGGACTGGTTTTTTTCAACCTCTTTAGCGAGCCGCGATTTTTCCGCGCCGATGTCAATCAAGCCTTCGACCGGAAGAATAATTTCACCCAGCGCATTCGCCGCACTCGGCGTGCCTTTGGCGGCCGACCAGTTTTGCGCGGCGATTTCCACCGCTTCCGCGTTGAGCAGAATTTTCAAAACTTCAACTTCCGCGGATGCGAGATTGCCGGCTGGCTTGAGGATAAATTTCAATTTCTTCGCCGGATCAAGTTTCACTTCGCGGCGCAGGTTGCGGCCGAGCGAAACCAGTTCATATTTCGCAGCGGCGACTTTATCTGCGGTCTCGTCGAGACCGAAATAATCTTTTTCCTCCGCGCTGAACGGCTTGGGCCACGCCGCGAACATGATGGTCTTGCCGCCGAGATTTTCCGGCAGCTCCTTGCTGAAACCCATGCCGTGCCAGAGTTCCTCCGTGATGAACGGCAGAAACGGATGGAACAGCCGGAGGGTGTTCGCCAGCACGAAATCAATGACCGCGAGCTTGTTCGCCTTGAGCGCGACATCGTCGCCGAAGAACGCGGCCTTGCTCGCTTCCACATACCAGTCGCAATACTCGCTCCAGAAAAACCGGTAAAGCACCTGCACGGCGGTGGCGAAGTTGTAGCCCGTCAGCGCGTCGCTGACTTCGCGGATGGCCTGGTCGAGCCGCACCAAAATCCATTTGTCGTCCGACGTGAGCAACGACGGATTGATTTCCGTTTCCGTTTCGCCGCCCTGCATCTGGCGGAAACGGCACGCGTTCCAGAGCTTGTTGCAGAAATTTCTGCCCAGCTCGACGTTCTGTTCGTCGAACAAAATGTCCTGGCCGAGCGGCGCGGCGCGCATCACGCCAAAGCGCAACGCATCCGCGCCGAACTTCGCGATGAGGTCGAGCGGATCGGGCGAATTGCCGAGGCTCTTGGACATCTTGCGCCCCTGCTTGTCGCGGATGATGCCGGTGAAATAAACATTCTGGAACGGCATCGCATCCATGTATTCGTAACCGGCCATGATCATGCGCGCGACCCAGAAGAAAATGATGTCCGGCCCGGTGACGAGGTCGGTGGTCGGATAAAATTTCTTCAACGTGTCGGTCTGTTCCGGCCAGCCCATTGTCGCAAACGGCCAGAGCCACGAACTAAACCAGGTATCGAGCACGTCGGGGTCTTGTTCCCAATTTTCAATATCCTGCGGCGGCTCAACACCGACATAAAAATTGTTGTTTCCAAATTTCGTATCCTTGGGGTTGAAATCTTCAATTACAGTAAACCCTTCGGGCATATTCAGCCCTTCGAGAGGCTCAAGTTTGGTTCTGCGATACCACACCGGAATCCGATGCCCCCACCAAAGCTGGCGGCTGACGCACCAATCCTGCAAGCCGCCCATCCAGTGGTCATAAACTTTCGCCCAGCGGTCAGGATGAAATTTCATCTTGCCCTTCGCCACCACCGCGCGGGATTTTTCCACGCTAGGATATTTTAAAAACCATTGCTCGCTCAAGCGTGGCTCAATCGGCACATCCGCGCGTTCGCTGTAACCGACGTTGTTCGTGTATGGCTCTTCCTTTTCCAGCGCGCCGAGTTCGGTGAGTTTTTCCACGGCCACTTTGCGCGCCTTGAAACGGTCGAGACCGCGCAAGTCCGCGCCCGCCACGTCGTTCATGTGACCCTTCGCATCAATCACTTCGATCTGCGCGAGCTGGTGGCGCGCGCCGATTTCAAAGTCCGCCTTGTCGTGCGCGGGCGTCACTTTCAAAACGCCGGTGCCGAAAGCGAAATCCACATGCTCATCGCCAATGATCGGAATGAGTTTCTGTTCGCGCGGCAATTCCACCGGCAGCGGCCGCAGCACGTGCTTGCCGATGAGATGCGCGTAACGCGGGTCTTTTGGATTCACGGCCATGGCGGAGTCGCCGGGAATAGTTTCCGGGCGCGTCGTCGCAATCGTCAAAAAAGTTCCAGGAATTTCCGCAATCTCCACCTTAAAATAATAGAGAGCCCCACTTTGGGGCTTCATCACCACTTCTTCGTCGGACAAGGCCGTGAGCGACGCGGGACACCAGTTCACCATGCGCTTGCCGCGATAAATGAGGCCTTTTTTGTAGAGGTCCACGAACACGCGTTGCACGCAGCGCGAATATTCCGGGTCCATCGTGAAGCGCTCGCGCGTCCAGTCGCACGACGCGCCGAGCTTTTTCAACTGCTGAATGATGATGCCGCCTTTTTCGTTTTTCCATTTCCAGATTTCCTCGAGAAATTTTTCGCGGCCGAGGTCATCGCGATGTTTTATTTTTCCTTCCTTCTTGAGCGCGCGTTCGACGACGGTCTGCGTGGCGATGCCCGCGTGATCCGTGCCGGGCAGCCAGAGGACTTCCTTCCCGTCCATGCGCGCCTTGCGGGCGAGGATGTCCTGAATCGTGTTGTTGAGCACGTGGCCGAGCGTGAGCACGCCGGTGACGTTCGGCGGCGGAATGACGATGGAATATGCCGGCTTGGCGGAATGTTCGTTGGCGACGAAAAATCTTCCGTCGAGCCAGAATTGATACCATTTGTCCTCGACGGACTGCGGTTCGTAAGCTTTGGAGATTTCAGTCATTTTTGGAAGCCACAGAGGCAGAGGGTTCACAGAGGAAAAATCTAAATTAACTTCTCTGTGTCCTTTGTGTCTCCGCGGCAAAAATTATTCCTTCAACAGCGCGTATTCCATCGAGTCCACCAGCGCCTGCAAGCTGGCTTCGATGATGTTTTCGCTCACGCCGACCGTGCCCCATTCGCGCTGACCGTCGGTGGATTCGATGAGCACACGCGTCTTCGCGGCCGTGCCGGCCACGCCGTCGAGAATGCGTACTTTGTAATCCGTGAGCGTGACTTTTTTGAGCTTCGGGAATGATTTTGCGAGTGCCGAACGCAAAGCGGAATCCAACGCATTCACCGGCCCGTCTCCTTCTGCGACCTCGTCGTGAACTTTTTTGCCGACGCGCACGCGCACGGTCGCTTCGCAGATGGATTGTTTGGCATCGCGACGCATGGAGACGTGATATTTTTCCACGTCGAACAACAGTGCTGGATTGTGATCCAGGATCCCGCGAATGATCAAAGCCATCGAAGCTTCGGCGGCTTCAAATTCATAGCCTTCGTGCTCCCGCTGCTTGATCGTGTCAAGGATCTGGCGTAGTTCGGGCGTGTCATTCGCGATTTTAAAACCAAGTTCCTGCGCTTTGATGACGATGTTGCTGCGGCCGGCGAGGTCGCTGATGAGAATGTTCCGCTCGTTGCCAACCAACTCTGGATTGATGTGCTCGTAACTCGACGCCAGTTTTTGCACGGCGTTCACGTGTGCGCCGCCTTTGTGCGCAAATGCCGAAGAACCGACCCACGGCAGACGTGGATTATGCCGCAGGTTCGCCACTTCATCCACGAACGCAGAAAGTTCTTTTAACTTCGCCAGTGATTTTGCCGGCACGCAATTTTTTTTCATCTTCAGCGCCACGCACGGAATCACGCTTGTGAGATTGCAATTGCCCGTGCGTTCGCCATAGCCATTGATCGTGCCTTGCACATGCACCGCGCCGGCATCCAATGATGCCAATGCGTTTGCGACGCCGAGGCCGATGTCGTCGTGCGTATGGATGCCGACTTTGCAGTTTAATTTGCCAATCGCAACTTTCGTGATGGCCGCGATTTCCTGCGGCAGGCAGCCGCCGTTCGTGTCGCACAATACGACAAAATCCGCGCCCGCTTTTTCCGCCGCCTGCCACGTCGCGAGCGCGTAATCGGAATCCAATTTGAAACCGTCGAACGCGTGCTCGGCGTCGTAGATGACGAATTTGCCGTTGTCCTTCAAAAATTTTACCGTGTCGCCAATCATCGCGAGATTTTCTTCCGGCGAGCAGCGCAAAACTTCCTTCACATGCAGCATCGAAGTTTTGCCGTAAATCGTCACGACCGGCGTGCCGGCTTCGATGAGCAGGCGCACCTGGTCGTCTTGTTCGACCGGCGTATTTTTTTTGCGCGTCGAGCCGAACGCGGCGAGCTTCGCATTTTTGAATTTGCGTTTTTTGGCTTGCGCGAAAAATTCGATGTCCTTGGGATTGCTGCCCGGCCAGCCGCCTTCAATGTAATGCACCCCGAAAGCATCAAGCTTCTCGGCGATGCGGAGTTTGTCCGTGACCGAAAAATTAATGCCTTCGCCCTGAGAACCGTCGCGCAGAGTTGTGTCGTAGATTTCGACTTGGGGTTTCATAAATGCCGTAAAAACGGAGACATACTATCTCTGAATTTTGCGGAGCTGGCAAATCGGAAACAGACAAGATTTTAGTCAACGACTTCGGGTGGCAGATGAACGTCAAACTCGACTTCTGGACACAGAAAAATTGAATGTGGCTGTTGCATCTCGTCTTTGGATAGCAGGCCCGATTTCTCGTAAAGGCTAAAATATAAATTCTCCGAAACGCCTTTTGTGCAAACCATCTCCTTGTGCCAGACCTGATAAGAGCCAAGTTTGCCGTCCAATCGCCGATAAAATCCCGAAACCGGTTGCGTGAGAATCAATTTCATCTCATCCAAAGATGCAAAACCATCCATGACTGAAATCGGTTCACCGGTGTCGCGGATTTCTATTTTGCCAGAGCACCAGTTCGATTCAAAATTGTAGCTGTATTTCTCATATCGGTTCGAGCTGTCGTTAAAGCGGCAATCCGCGTCGTATTTTGAGAAATGCCATGGAATTTTCCAAAGACAGCGAGGAATTTGAACCAACCGCGAGCCGAGATTCGTTCCGAAAAACCAAACGACTGGCTGCCCAGTTTTTTTCTCAATAACGTAGGCGCGATGATTTGTTTGGTAAAAAGTGAATCTGATTCCAGATGCCAGCCGTGAAAAATTAAAATCAACGTCAAGAAAGGCAACCACGCTTAAAAAAGATTTTGTTCCCTTGCTGGTTTCAAAACGTGCAACTTCAAAATGACTGGCAGGAATAAATTCGGCGAGTCGTTCGGAACAAACCGCGTAGTTAATCAGGGCAAAGTGTCGAAGCGTTGTTCTGGCATCAAGCAAGCCAACGGGCGACCGCTTCAAACGCTCGTTGAAAAGATCGCGATAATCCAGTTCGCTTCTCATTCTCATTTGGACGCTAAGCATACGTTTTCCGATTGTCCAGAAAGGATTGCGTGTTTGAACCATTGCACTTTGTCGCAGCAAGGTTAGATTTTGCGCGTGGAAGTTTGCGAATCCATTGTGTGTCCGTTTTGCGGGCAGGCGTCTGAGGTGGCCATTGACACGAGCGTGCCGAGCCAGCGGTTCACGACGGATTGCGAGGTGTGCTGCCGTCCGTTCGAAGTGACGGTGACGTGCGAGCCGGGCGAAATTCTGGGCGTGGAAACCAGTTCGGACTAACAATCGCGCGGTTAGAGCAGATCTTTAGCTGTGCTGACCTGCTGCTGGATCTGTTCCACGATCAGGCGGGCGCGGACGAGGGCGTTGTCCTGCGTCTCGCCGAAAAATGATTTCAAGCGCACGCGCACGGCGGCAATGTAATCACCGTTGCAGTCATGCAGCGGCAGGGTCAACTCCACAATGCCTTTTCCGCGGCCAAACGAAACGGTGCCATCCTTGAGGGCGTTCGCTTCGGCGTCGGTTCCGGCCTTGCCGATATCGGCCGGGTCTTTGCTGGCGACAACTTTTATGGAGCCGTCGGCCTGCTCGGTGTAAATGCGCAGGGCGAGGATGCGCGTCTGTTTTTCAACGATGCCGTTCAAAATCAACTGCGAGGCGGGCACGATGGGCGTGTAATCCACCAGCGCATCGGTGAAATAACTGACGGTGTCGGATTTTGTCCGGAAACCGATTAGGCCTTCCGTGAACGAATTGTCGCCGAGCGTCGGCATGGCGAGCTTGTCGTCGTAAAATATGTTGATCTGGTTGCCTTCGCACTGCACACCGAGCGAATGCCAGACGCCGGCGACCACGTTCAAATCCGATCCGATGGGGTCGGAGCGCACGCCGTCCACGACCTTGTAAAACCGGACGTTGTTGCCAAGCGCGTTCGCGCGGACGACGTAGTAGTTCGACGAGTTTTGATAACGGAAAACCAAGCCCGCCATCTGTTCGGTGACGCCGCTGACAATCTTGAACCGCGTGGTGAACTTGAAATTGCGAAAGCGTTCGCCGCTGAACAACAGCATCGGAAAATGTTCGTCCGTCGGGTCGGCGCTCGTCTGTGCCAGCACGCGGCTGGTGTAGACGGCGGTTGATGGTTCAGGCAATGATGGCGTTTGCAGCGCGATGATTTTCCAGACGCCCGGTTGGCCGTCGCCCACGAGCACCGCCTGAAAATTTGTGGGTGTCGCGCCGTCCGGATAATCGCCGAAGTTGAAATGAATTTCCGCGCCGTAAAGCGGCAGGGCCAGCAACAATCCAAAAATCCACAGGAAAATTCGCATGACCGCAGCGTAGCAAAACCGGCGGCGCAGGCAAAACAGATTTGCCAGCCGGTGACGATTACTTGATCTGCGAAAGAATTTGATCCGTGATAGCTTTCACCGCCGCCTCGGCTTCGGGGTCAAGGCCGACGGTGGGTTCGGCGGTCGGCGCAGCCTGAACGGTTGAGCCGGGACGCCAGTCGCCGCTGTCGCAGAGTTCGCATTCCTTCATACCGTAGCGCGGATCCACGAAACCGAGGCTCTGCTTGATGTTGAGCAGTTCCTTCATTTGCGGGCCGGTGAAGGTGTTGATCGGACGGCCAAGCTGGCCAGCGACAACAATCGTGCGGCAGTAGGCCTCGATAATTTCCATGCGCCAATAAGCTTCCTCGATGTTGTTGTGGCTCCACGTCACGACACCGTGGTTGGACATGAGAATGGTGTTGTATTGATCGGTCATCTCGGCGACGAGCTTGCCCATCTCCGGCGAACCGGGCGTGCGATAGGGCGCGACGCCGACGGAACAAAACACTTCATACTCCGGCAACATACAAGTCGGCGGCGCGATGTTGGCCACGGCGAAGGCGGTCGCATAAGGCGGATGGCAGTGGCAGGTGGCGACGGCGCTGGGCTGGCGCTTCATCATCTGCAGGTGCATCAGAATTTCGCTAGTGCGCTTCTTGGAGCCGAGAATCTGGTTGCCCTCGAAATCCACGAGGCACATATCTGACGGTTTCAACGAGCCTTTGCTGACGAGCGTGGGCGTGCAGATGGCGATGTCTTCGCCGACGCGGATGGCCATGTTGCCGCCGTTGCCGTCCACATACGCGCGCTTCCAGAGGCGATGGCCCATCTCGCAAATCTGTTCCTTCAAATTGTGCGCGTAGGGCGAATTAAAAAAAGCCTCCAGTTCCGCCTTCGGGGATTTGGAATTCAGCTTCTTGGCGGGCGGTGTCAGTTTGTCGGCGGCAACTTTGGTGGCGGTGGCCGCAGCGGCGGTGGCGACCACTTTCGCGCCGCTGGTTTCCAAATCCTGCAACAGCTCGCGCGCGGACGGCGTGAGAATGGCGTCCTCGGGAATGACGACGCCCTGACCGCTGCGGGTCATTTCTTGAATGTCACGACTGCTGATAACTCGGCTCATATAAAATTTAAATTAACCCTTCCACGGGTGGTAAAACATTTCATCCACCAACGCGCAATTAATCGCGTCAATTGGCGGCGACACCTCGAACGGCTGCGCGGCTTCCGCGCCTTCTTCGTAACCAATCACATCGCCCACGCCGCCACCGATGTCGTCATACACGACCAAACTCGGATCGGTGCCCAAGCTCGGCTTGGCATTGATGCCTTTGGCAAACTGCTCGCGGTTGAAAGGGCTGACCACCAAAAAACGCCCGCCTTTCAGCAAGTCCACAGACTTGCTCAACGTGACGCGCCCGATGACCGTTCCCAGTTTCAAATTCTCACTCCCGGTTCATGTTCATCCACGATACCGGTGACGAGCCAGCGAACGGGACTTTTGTCCACGCCCACCGCCTTGCGCGCCGCCTTGCCGTCCGACGAAATCACTACCTGCTGGTGCATCCCCGCGCCGAGCGAATCAATCGCGATGACCGGTGCGCCTTCCGCCTGACCGCTGCTGCCGATCGGCTGGCAGACCACCAGACGCCACGACTCAAAACTCGGATGCTTCCGGGTCGCCACGATGTTGCCTTCGACGCGCGCCAGAACCATTTAGTAAATCCTCAAATTATCCACCATCACGCAGCGGCGGACGCGGGTGAACGTGCGCGGATTCGTGATGCCTTCGCCGGTCGGCGTGGCGATGCTGAAACTCAAATAACCTTCGCCGCCGAGTCCAAGGCCGGCGGGCGATGGGCCGTTCTTCACGAACAAAGTCGTGTCCAGCGCGCGTGCCATCGCCGTGATATTCTCAACATCGTGCGAATGGATGATCGCCGTGTGTTTGTAATTATGTTCCGATTTCAGCGATTGGGCGATGCCTTCCTCGACGCTCTTCACGCGCACGATGGGAATCATCGGCATCATCTGTTCTTCCTCGACGAACGGATGGCTCGCATCGGTTTCCGCGAAGAGCAGTTGCGTGCCGGATGGCAAATTCATTCCGGCGGCCTGCGCCAGCACGGACGGATCTTTGCCGATGTAATCCTTGTTCACGCTGGCGTGGGCACAACCACCGCCCTGACCTTCCTTGAAGGTGAACGCCGCCTTGGTGAGCTTTTCCAACTGCGCCGAATTCAATTTCACGCCGCCGTTCTCCGAAAGTTTTTGCATCAACTTGTCCGCGACCTGATCGAGGACGAAAACTTGTTTCTCGCCGATGCACAAAAGATTGTTGTCGAACGCCGCGCCGGAAATGATCGCTTTCGCCGCGCGCGTCAGGCAGCAGGTGTCGTCCACAAAAACGGGCGGATTGCCCGGTCCGGCGCAGATGGCGCGTTTGCCAGTCTGCATCGCGGCTTTCACGACCATCGGTCCGCCGGTGACAAGCAGCAGGCGGGTGTTTTCGTGTTTGCACAGTGCATTGAAAGAATCCAGCGACGGCTTCTCGATGATGCACGCGATGTTCTCAATGCCCGTCTCGCGATAAATCGCCTCATTGTAGGCGCGCACCGCGACGGCGGCACACTTGGCCGCGTTGGGATGCGCGTTGAAGACGACGGCGTTGCCGGCGGCGCAGATGTTGACAATGTTGCCGCTTAAAGTGGGAATGGAATGCGTGCTGGGCGTGATCGCGCCGACGACGCCGAACGGCGTGTATTCTTCCAGCGTGATGCCGTGGTCGCCGCTGCGCGCGTCCGGGCGCAGCCAGTCCACGCCGGGCACAAGTTTGATGATCTGCAGCTTCGCAATTTTGTGGTCGAGCCGGCCAATTTTCGTTTCATCGAGCTCGAGTTTGCCCCACGCCTCGGCATTTTTCTCGGCGAGCGTTTTGATGATATTCTCGATTTTTCGGCGCGCCTCAACGCCTTTTTCCTTCAACTGCAAAAACGCCTCCTGCGCGGCGCCGCAGGCTTCTTCGGCGGTCGCGAACACGCCAAACTTGCCGCGCAACGCCGGCGCTGCCGCCGATTTTGTGACGTTGCAGCCGCACGCATCTGAATTCGGCGCAGGCGCGGCTGGAGCCGAGGCAGGTTTGCTGGTCGCCGTCGTGCTGCCGCCCAAACGGCCCAGCACTTCGGATACCACGTCACGGATCAAAGTTTCATTCACGGCACTCATATTTTAATTAACGCACTTTGGCGCTGAAAATTTCTTTCCCAAAAACATCCACACTGTCCACCAATCCGATGATGACGGCGTCCACCGGTGCTTCCTTCATGCCCGGCGCAAGCCGCGCGGAACTGCCCTGACAAAATAAAACCAGCTCACCTTCGCCGGCACCAAGGCAGTCCACAGCCACGATGGTGTTCGCGCCCGGACGGAATTTCGTCGGGTCTTTTTCGTCCACGAGCTGCGGGCGGAGCAACAAGAGTTTGCGGCCCGACATATTCGGGTCTTTCTTGGTGGCGACCACCTGGCCTTCAACTCTGGCGAGGAACATAGTTTTATTGGTAGGCAAAGCTGCGGCTTTGCCAAAATTGGAAGGCGGCGTGGCAGCGCCGCCCTACTGGGATTATTTTTTCTTCGGCAGCACCGCTTCGACATCCGCGTGCGGACGGGCGATTACGTGGACGCTGACCAGTTCGCCTTTGATGGCTTTGATGGCCTGCGCGCCGGCGTCGGTCGCGGCCTTGACGGCGGCGACATCGCCAACGACACACGCGGTGACGAGGGCGTTGCCGACCTGCGTCATCGGGCCGACGAGTTCGACGTTGGCAGCTTTGAGCATGGCGTCCGTCCCTTCGACGAGGGCAACGAGTCCGCGCGTTTCAATGAGTCCAATGGCTTGTGGCATAATTTTATTTTTATTTGGTTGATGGTTGCGAGTGGTGGTTAAATTCAGTTTTTATTAGCTTCCAAAAATCGTTTAGCTTCGCGCGCCACGACGAGTTCCTCGTTCGTGGGGATCACAAAAATTTTCACGGCGGAATCGGCCGCGCTGATGACGGTCTCGGTCGCCCGCGTGACGTTGTTTTTCTCCGCGTCAATCTTGATGCCGAGATTTTCCAGATTCGCGCAGATGGCGGCGCGAATACTCGCGCTGTTTTCGCCCGTGCCGGCGGTGAACGCAATTGCATCCGCGCCGTTCAACTGCAAAAAATAACTGCCAATCCAATGCCGCGTGCTGGCAACGAAAACGTCCAGCGCGAGTTTCGCGCTCGCGTTACCCTTGGCCGCAGCGTCGGCGATGTCGCGCACGTCGTTGGAGACGCCGCTGATGCCGAGCAGACCGGATTGCTTCGTGAGTTGCTTCTGCGCTTCTTCGACGCTGATGCCAAGCGTCTTCACGGCGTAGGGCAGCGCTTCGGAATCAAGATCGCCAACGCGGTTGTTGTGCGGCAAACCGGATTGCGGGCTCATGCCCATGCTCGTGCCGATGGACGCGCCGTTCAAAATGCCAGTCACGCTGGAACTGCCGCCAAGATGGCATGAAATCACGCGCAGCGGTGCGCCGGAAATTTTCGACGCGCCGTGATGGACGTAAAGCTGCCGCGCGCTTTCGGCAACATCGAGCCGCTTGAGCAGTTCCGCCGAGCGTTCCGCGATGAACTTGTGACTTGCGCCGTGAAAGCCCCAGCGGCGCACGCCGATTTTAAGCCAGGAATCCGGCACGGCGTAGCGTTGCGACGCTTCGGGCGCGAATTGGTGAAACGCGGTTTCAAACAATCCGATGAGCGGAACTTTCGGCATCCGCTGCGCGAACAGTTTGATGCCGGTGATGTAGGGCGGGTTGTGCGCGGGCGCGAGGCCGTTGTAATCGTGCATCGCCTGCAACACGCGGTCGTCGAGTCGCACACAGCCGGTGACGTCTTTGGCAATGACGGTTTTGAAACCGACGGCGCTCAACTCGCTTTCGCTCGCAATGGCGTTGGCTTTTTTCAAGTCGGCGAGGCAATCTTCAATCGCCTTGGGATAATCGGTGACGCGCTCAAAACCGCCTTTGTGCAAAAGGCGTTCGGCGTTGTTTGAGAAATCAAACAACCGCCATTTGAGCGAGGTCGAACCGATGTTGGCGACGAGAATTTTCATCAATTAAAAATGCGGCGGCGCGGGCGCTTCAGGCATTTTGAATTATTCCAGCCATTTGCCCAGTCCGCTTAATCCATCATGCGGGCGCGGAATCACCTGGACGCTGACGACCCCGCCAACTTGGGCGGCGGCGGCGGCACCGGCGTCAGTCGCGGCTTTCACGGCGGCGACATCGCCCCGAAAAAACACGGTGACGTAACCACTGCCGACTTTTTCCCAGCCAGTGATGTGGACGTTCGCGGATTTAAGCGCGGCGTCGGCGGATTCCACGGCGGCGCAGAATCCCTTGCATTCAATCATTCCAACAGCTTGTTTTGACATATTTTTTTAAGAGTTAAATTTTGGTTGGTGGAATCAATTATTTCTTGGCGACGCCGTTGCCGAGAAAGGCGGCGAGCAGTTCTTCATGCGGGCGCGCGATGATGTGCGAACCGACCAGTTCACCGACTTTGGCGGCGGCTTTCGCACCGGCGTCCACGGCGGCTTTGACGCTGCCGATGTCACCCTGCGCGATGACGGTGATCAGTCCGCCGCCGATGGCGATGGTTTTGACCAACGTGACGTTGGCCGCCTTGACCATGGCGTCGCTGGCTTCCACGCTGCCGACGTAACCTTTGGTTTCAATCATTCCTAATGCTTCGTTCATAATTTATTTTTTGGTTGTTGGTTGAGAGTTGCGGGTAAATTTTTCTTGGTCTGGTTATTTAATTAGTTCAACGGGTGTGTGTGGTTCGAGATTGCACGCGTTTCCTTCGTCGGTGTCAATGTGAACTTCCAATTTGAAACTTGGATCCACGCGCACGAGCATTTCATCCAGCGTGATCGCGCACGGGCCGCCGATTTTCAATTTCATGTGGTCGCCGGCTTTCACGCCGTAAAATTCGGCATCGGTCGGGTGCATATGAGCATGGCGCTTGGCGCGGATGACACCTTGCAGCATTTCAAAAAATCCCGCCGGACCCATCAACATGCAGCCGGGCGTGTCCTTGATGTCGCCGGAACTGCGCAGCGGAATTTCAAATCCGAGCGCGATGGCGTCGGTGTAGGCGAGTTCGATTTGATTCAAATTCCGGCACGGGCCGAGAATGCGCAGATTGGAAATAACGCGGCTGCGCGGCCCGATGAGCGTGACGGTTTCCTTCGCCGCAAATTGACCGTCCATGTAAAGCCACTTGTGAACGGTGAGCTTTGCGCCCTTGCCAAAAAGAGTTTCCACCGCTTCCGGCGTGAGGTGGCAGTGACGCGCACTGACGTTGACGACAAGCGGACTTTGTCCGCTGGCGATGCGCGGCAAAGGCTTGCCAAGTTTGGCATAAACCGATTGTCGAACCATGTGTTCGACAACGGCGCGATGTGGTGCGGGTGCAGCTACAGCCATAAAGAGTTAGATGACTTTGACAAATTTTAGAGTTAAGTCAACATTTTTCTTGCAAAAAATTCCACAATCTATCAAATTCGTGGAAACATGACCGCAGAAGAGCGCAAACACCGCATTGAAGCGTATCTTCAGCGCGTGGAATTCGCGTCGCTGGAAGAATTATCCCAGCACGTTGAAGCGTCAATTTCTACGGTTCGGCGCGATTTAACGACGCTGGAAGCAGCGGGAAATTTGCGGCGCACGCACGGCGGCGCACGGATTGTGGCGCCGAAAACGGATGAATTTGCTTTTTCCGCGCGCGATGCGCATCAGCTTTCCGAAAAGGAAGCGATCGGCAAAGCGTGCGCGGAACTGATCGGCGGAAATCAAAGTGTGATTTTAGATGCGGGCACGACGGTATATCACGTCGCGCGGCATCTCGAAGAAAAATCGCCGCAGATTGTGACAAACTCGCTGCCGGTGGCGAATCTGTTCGCCTCGGCGAACAAAGTGGAAGTGATTTTGGCGGGTGGCGTGATTTATCCGCGGCTCGGCGTTTTGGTCGGGCCGATGACGGTCGAGGCTTTTTCAAAAATGCGCGCCGACGTCGCGATCATGAGTGCGGGCGGCATTACATTGGATGGCGTGACGAATTCGCACGCGCTGCTGATAGACATCCAGCGCGCAATGCTGAAGGCCGCGCAGAAAATTATTTTATGCCTCGACCATTCAAAATTTGGTCGGCAATCCGTTTCGCCCTTGTGCGGTCTCGACATGGTGGACACAATAGTCACCGACCACCGCGCGCCGCATGAACTCGTCGCCGGCCTGCGTGAACGCGGTGTTGAAGTAATTATTGCGCCGGGTGCGAGTGCCAATGGCGCGACGGTTCACAACAAAATTTAACAAAAACTAAAAATGAGTCTCGCAGAAAAAGTCAGACTGGCCGGCGTCGTGGGCGCGGGCGGCGGCGGATTCCCCACGCACGTCAAACTCAACGCCAAGGCCGAAACCGTCATCGCCAACGGCGCGGAGTGCGAGCCGCTGTTGCACAAGGACGCCGTCATCATGGAAGAAAGCGCCGCCGAACTGGTGCGCGGGATGCAGCTCGCCATCGAAGCCGTCGGCGCGAAGGAAGGTGTCATCGGCATCAAGGGCAAAAAGAAACACGCCGTCGCCGCCGTGCAAGCCGCGAGCAAAGGCACCAATGTTCGCGTCCAATTACTTGGAGATTATTATCCGGCGGGCGATGAATATGATTTGGTTTACAACGTCACCGGCAAATTGATTCCGCCCGGCGGCATTCCGATTGCGGTCGGTGTTGTCGTCAACAACGTTGAAACGTTTGTGAACATCGCCGCCGCACACGACGGCAAGCCGCTCACGCACAAAACGCTCACCATCGCGGGCGCGGTGAAATCACCGGCGACGTTACGCGTGCCGATCGGCATGACCTTCCGTGAGTGCATCGAATACGCTGGCGGCCTTACCACCGATGATCCGGTGCTGGTCATCGGCGGCCTGATGATGGGCACGCATACGGATAATCTCGACACGCCGATCACGAAAACTTCCACCGGCGTGGTGATTTTGCCGCGCACGCATCACACGATTGAACGCAAAATTAAACCAGCCAAGATGCAGGCGAAGATTGGCAAGTCCGCGTGCGACCAATGTCGTTATTGCACCGAATATTGTCCGCGCTTTTTGCTTGGTTACGCCGTCGAGCCGCATCAAGTCATGCGCACGCTCGCGTTCAGCGGCACCGGCGAAGATTATTTCAACCAATGGGCGGCGATGTGCTGCTCCTGCGGACTGTGCACGCTGTATTCCTGCCCGGAAGAATTATTTCCCAAGGAAGCCTGCGACGACGCGAAGTCCATGATGCGCGCCAAGCAGATGAAATGGACCGGCCCGATGAATCCCAAACCGCACGCGATGCTGGATGGCCGCCGCGTGCCCATCAAGACGCTCGCCAAAAAATTGCACGTCCTCGACTACGATTTGCCCGCGCCGCTCTTGCGCCAGGAAATTTCCTCGCACCGGCTGACTCTGCCGCTTAAGCAAAGCGCAGGGACCGCCTGTATTTCAAAAGTGAAAACCGGCGACCGCGTGGCTGCCGGCCAAGTCATCGGCGAACCCGCGCCGAACGCGCTCGGCGCGATTTTGCACGCGCCGATGGCCGGCACGGTGCGCGAGGCGAACGACAAACACATCATTTTGGAGAAATAATATATGGCCGATGACAAATCTGTTGGATTGATTGAACTCTCAAGCATCGCCGCCGGCTTTCAGGTCGCGGACACGATGCTCAAGGCAGGCAACGTGCGGCTGCTTTTATCGCGCTCCATCTGCTCCGGCAAATACATGGTGCTCATCGGTGGCGACGCCGCCGCCGTGGCCGCAGCGGTGGACGCCGGCTGCATCGAGGCGGGCGGCTGCCTGATTGACAGTTTTGTGATCGCCAATCTGCATCCGGATGTTTTCGTCGCGCTCGGCCGCACGCAGCCGGCGGAGACGAACGGCGCGCTCGGCATCATCGAATCCTTCAACGTCGCCACGCTCATCCAGGCCGCCGACGCCGTCGCCAAAACTTCTGCCGTGCAATTGCTCGAAGTCCGTCTCGCGATGGCGATGGGCGGAAAAGCTTTCTGCTCGATGACGGGCGACGTGTCATCCGTTCAGGCGGGAGTTGCGGCTGGTCGCGCGGTGCTCGCCGAAGCTGGCGTGCTCGTGAACGCCGTCGTGATTTCCCGTCCGCATCCCGAAGTTTATCGCGAAGTGGTTTGATTATTTCTGCACCGCCAGATGCCGCGACTGGCGTTTGGGCAACGAACGGTTGCGTTCTCGAATAGCGAACCAGTTTTCTTCCGGCAGAAATTCCTTTAGGAAATTTGGCGCATCACGGCGGCCGGTGCGCTGGCAATCGCGCCAAAAAGTTTCCGCAACCAGCTTCGGATCAAGCGCGCGTTCGCGCGTCAGAAATTCAAACAGCAGTTCCATCAAGCGCGCCAGCGCGATGCTGTCCGTGCGATTGATTTTGGCATACAGCCAGTCGCTGAAGCGCAGAAAATTTTTGAAGGGCGAATCGTTCTTCCAAATCAGCGGTGTCACGGCTACGAAATTACCGCTGTTGCCCACCAAGTCCCAGTATTTCGCAAACCGCCGCAGTCGTTGCATCGTGGCGAAATCGAGCAGTTTGTTCTGCAAAATTTCGTAGGGCGGATACGCGTTGTAAATCATTTGCCATTCCGCGTCGTGCCGGATGATGGGCGTGCCGCGCAATCGTTTCAAAATGCCGACCTGAATTTCCTGCGGGCCGAGCGCGATTAATTTGTCGAAGCCGGCGGCGAAACTTTCCAGCGTTTCGCCGGGCAGTCCGATAATCAAATCCGCATGGATGTGAACGCTGGTTTCGTTTCGTAAAAAATTAAAATTATCCGCGAGCCGCTCGTAATTTTGCCGGCGACTAATCAGTGAACCGACTTCGGGATTAAACGTCTGGATGCCGACCTCGAATTGCAGCGAGCCGGGCGGAAATTTTGCGATGATTTCGCGCAACTCGGTCGGCAGCCGGTCGGGAATCATCTCGAAATGAAAAAACATCCCGGGCTGATAGCGCGCGAGGAAAAATTCGAGGAGCGTCTTACTGACGGCGATGTTCAAGTTGAAAGTGCGGTCCACAAACTTGAATTGTTTGAGGCCGCGGTCCAAAAGTTTTTGCATCGCCGCGAGAAATTTGTCGAGCGGCACCTGGCGCACGGGAATGTCGAGCGACGACAAACAGAACTCGCAGGTGAACGGGCAGCCGCGCGACGCCTCGACATACACGATGCGATGCGCAAGGTCGGCCTCCGTGTAATAATCGTAGGGCAGGGCGACGCGCGAAAAATCCGGCAACCCGGCGGCGATGATTTTGGGCAACATGGCCGGGACGCGCTGCGGCGCGTTCTGGCCGAGCGGCAGCTCGGCCCTACCATCTAAAAGTTGCCGGCACACCTCGGCAAATTTCAAATCCGCCTCGCCAGTGATGACGTGGTCGGCAAGTTCCACGATTGGTTGCCCCTCGGTTTCGTAGCTGACTTCAGGGCCGCCGAGGATGATTTTGATTTCGGGACGAAGTCGTTTGATCACGGTGATGACTTCGGTCGTTTCCTCGACGTTCCAAATGTAAACGCCGAAACCAAGAATTTTCGGTTCGCGCGCAAGCAGCATTTCCGCGATGTCCAGCGGGCGCAAATTGATGTCGAACTCCGCAATGACGGCACGCGGCTGCAACTCGCCCAGGTTGGCGAAGAGATAGCGCAGCCCGAACGCGGCGTGGATGAACTTCGCGTTGAGCGTGGTGAGGACGATGTCCGGCATCGCGTTTAAATTAGCAGCCGTCGCCGTGCAAGCCAAAGCGGAAATCAAGTTCCGGCCACGGCTGAAAATCGGATTCGCCGCCGATAAATTTTTTATCCGCCGATTTGTTTTTTGGCGATGCGGCCATACCAGATGCCCGATGCGATGAAGACGCCACCGCAACCGGCGGTGAACCAAACCAGAAACGGCACGGGCAAATAGAAATACGCCCCCACCGCGCCCGCCGCTGAAAGTCCGCCGCACAGATACGAATAAAACGCACTGGCGCGCGCGCTTTGCAGGCTTTTCTGCAAGATGAGTTCGAGCGCCTGATCGTTGCGCGCGAGCGCGGCGGCACAGTTGTCGGAGCAGACCATCCGTTGCGTCGCCGAAGGTTTGGCGCAGTCCGCGCACAGCGCGCGTCCACAATAGGCGCAGACCGCCACGGCTTCGGCTTGGTGCGGAGAACATTTCATCGTGCGGGAAAGTTCCGTCAGGCCAGCGTGAAAGGCAAATCAGAAACTTCTTTTTCCGGCCGCGCAAGTGCGGCAAGCTGGCGCGAACGGCATGAACCTCGCGATCATCGGACTCGGTTACGTCGGCCTGCCGCTGTGCCTGCAATTTGCGCGCAGCGGCGTGCGCGTGCTCGGCCTGGACCTTGACGCCAAAAAAGTTGCCGCGCTCAACGCCGGGCGCAGCTACATCCAGCACATTCCCGCCGGTGAAATAAAAAAACTCGTTCGCGCTAGAAAATTTTCCGCGTCCACCGACTTTGCTCAAATTAAAAATGTTGAAGCGATTTTGATCTGCGTGCCGACGCCCCTCAAAAAAAATCGCGCGCCGGATTTGTCCTTCGTTTTGAGCACTGGCAAAAGCATCGCGCCGCACTTACAACCCGGACAGTTGGTCGTGCTCGAATCCACAACGTATCCCGGCACGACGGAGAATGAACTGCGCGCCGTCTTGGAACGCGGTTCCGGCTTGAAAGCGGGAAAAGATTTTCACCTCGCGTTTTCGCCGGAGCGCGAGGACCCCGGTAATCCCAAAAGCAACGTCGCGGAGATTCCCAAAGTCATCGGCGGCTACACGCCCGCGTGTTTGGCCGCGGCGCAGAAAGTTTATGCCTGCGCCGTCCGCACCTTGGTTCCTGTCGCGAACTGCCGCACCGCCGAGGCGACCAAGTTGCTGGAAAATATTTTTCGCGGCGTCAACATCGCGCTCGTCAACGAACTCAAGGGCGTTTATGCCGCGCTGGACATTGACATCTGGGACGTCATCGCGGCGGCGCGCACCAAACCGTTCGGCTTCATGCCGTTTTATCCAGGGCCGGGACTTGGCGGACATTGCATCCCGATTGATCCGTTTTATCTTGCGTGGCGCGCGAAACAAGTCGGGCAGGAAACGCGCTTCGTGGAACTCGCCGGCGAGATCAACCGCACGATGCCGGAGAAAGTGATCGCGCGCACGGCCAAAGCCTTGGCGTCGCAAAAAAAATCTCTGCGCGGCGCATGCGTGCTGGTGCTCGGCCTCGCTTACAAGGCCAACGTGGATGATGAACGCGAGTCGCCGAGCTACGCTTTGATGGACTTGCTACAGGCGCGCGGTGCGAAGGTTTTTTATCATGACCCGCACGTTCCCGTCATCAAGCCGACGCGCGCGCATTCGCATTGGGCCGGCACAAAATCCGTGAAGTGGAATCGCACAACGATTTCCCGTTTCGACCTGGTTTTGATTGCCACCGCGCACACCGCGATCAATTTTCAGCAGCTTGCCGAATGGTCGCCGCTCATCGTGGACACGCGCAACGTGATGGCGACGTTCCCAGCGGCACCGGGAAAAATCTGGAAGGCGTGAACCGCGATAGCGGAACGGCCAGCACCAACGGCGACTGTTTAGGTGGCTGAATCGTCATCTCAAAATGTCATTCCATTGTAGTCCAGCTTTGTCTTGCCGCTAAAATTAACAGTCATGCGCTTCCATTTCGGTGGTGTGTTCGTGTCGAAAAATTTAAAAAGCCATCTGGGCTCACCAGAATCCGTTGTAATACTCGCTCCGACACAATGAAACTGATTGGTGTCCGAACCCAGTGCAGTGACCGCAAGCTGATATGCTGCTGGCAAAGAAAGTGTTGGTGGTTTCGAGTTGTCATACGGTGGTGGATTATCATCAACATCAAAATTAGTCCCCGCTCGTATCGGCAGCATCGAACCAAACGCCAAAACCAACAACAAGAGTAAAAAGTGTAGTAGTTTCATAAAGTGTAATGCCGCCTAGTGATGTGCGATTTCATGTCTTCAAGTCAAACAGCGCACTCACGATAAAGTTGCGCGCCATGACGCCAGTCAGGACAATGCCCTTGCTGCTGGCATACCCGCACCGCGTTCACAGCGGTATTCACGGGCGGCATTTCAAGCGCCAACCGAAACCGCTTGTCCGAATCATCCATTCAAACTCAACTTCAGCTTATCTCCACGCTGGCGTGATTCAACGGCGAGTTTTCTTTTGAAGGCAATGACCTTTTCTTGCAACCGTTTGTCGCTAGCGCCGAGGATGGAAACCGCCAGCAAACCGGCATTCTTCGCACCGCCGATGGCGACCGTAGCCACGGGAATGCCGGCGGGCATCTGCACGATGGACAGAAGTGAGTCCAAGCCTTTCAGACTTTTGCTTTCCACCGGCACGCCGATGACCGGCAGCGGCGTAAGGCTGGCGACCATGCCCGGCAAATGCGCCGCCCCGCCCGCGCCGGCGATGATGACGCGCAATCCGCGCTTGTGCGCCGACTTGGCGTAACGCGCCATGTCATCCGGCGTGCGGTGCGCGGAGACGACGCGGACTTCGCACGGAATTTTAAACTCCTGGCAAACTTGGTAAGCGGCCTCCATCGTCGGCCAGTCGGAATCGCTGCCCATGATGATGCCGACAAGCGGCGGATTTTTTGCTTTCATGATTTGGCTCCAAAATAAATTTCCTTCGCCGCGCGTTCGGCGATGGCGAGGGCTGTTTCAACTGAATTTTCCAGTACGGTTATATGCCCCATTTTCCTGCCGACGCCGCTGGTCAATTTTCCGTAAATATGGACGCGCGCCCCGGCCTGCCGCAACGCGTTTTGCAATCCCAGCGGCTGACCGGAAGTTTTTTCCGTGCCGAGCAGGTTCACCATCACCGCCGCCGGTGCGACCATGCGCGGATCGCCCAGTGGCCAGCCCAGCACGGCGCGCACATGATTTTCAAACTGCGAACAATGACACGCCTCAATGGTGTAATGGCCGGAATTGTGGACGCGTGGCGCGAGTTCGTTGATGGCAATCTCGTCGTTCGCCGATAAAAACATTTCCACGCCAAAACTGCCGACGCCGCTCACGGCTTCAACCGCCTGTTGCGCGAGGGCCGCCGCGCGTCCGGCCAAATTGTCGGAAATTTGCGCCGGCGCTTTGACGACATGACAAACGTGGTTGCGCTGAATCGTTTCAACCACGGGATAGACCACCGTCGCGCCGTCGCGTCCACGCGTGACGATCACCGCCAGCTCTTTGCTGAAATGGCAAAACGCCTCGACGAACAATTCATTTTTCCCGCCGCCCAAAGTCTGCCAGCCAGCTTCAACCTCCATTTCTGAACGCACCGTGAAGTTGCCTTTGCCATCGTAGCCGTTGCGCCGGGTTTTGAGCAGCAGCGGCCAGCCGAAATCCTTCGCCGCCGAAATAATTTCCGCCGGTGAATTCACGGCGCGAAATTTCGGCACCGCGAGTCCGGCATTTTGCAGCGTTTGTTTCTGCGTCAACTTGTCCTGCGTGACGGCGATGCAGGCGGCGCTCGGAAAAACTTTGTGTCCCGCTTTTTCCAAAGCCGCCAGCGCGATCGCATCCACAAATTCATTTTCCAAAGTGATGACATCGCAGCGCTCGGCAAATTTCATCAAGGTCGCCTTGTCACTCCAGTCGCCGACGATGGAGTCGGGCGAAAGCCGGGCGGCGGGACTGTGCGGATTTTTTTCCAGCACGATGACCTCGCAACCGAGCGGCAGCGCGGCGCTGGCTGCCATGCGCGCGAGTTGCCCGCCACCGATGATGCCCAGCCGCACCGGATAATTTTCCGGAGCGGGCGGCGTTTGAATTTCCGAATCGAAATCCGCGCGCATAATCAGCCGGTGCTTTTCATGCCCGAAGCGACGCCCTTGACCGTGAGCGCGAGCAGGCGGCGCAGTTGTTCCGTGCGCTGTGCCTCGTTCGCCTTGCGCCAGATGGAAAGGAAGCGAATCTGCAAATAGTTCAGCGGATCCACATACGGATTGCGCAGCCGGATGGATTGCGCGAGCGTCGGCTGGTTTTCCAAAAGTTCCTTGCGCTCATTGATGGACAAAACCATTTCCACCGAGCGCGCGTATTCATCCTCGATGAGGCCGAAGATTTTTTTGCGCACCTCGGCGGATTCGACGAGCGCCGCGTATTGGCGCGCGATGCCGAGGTCGGTTTTGGCGAGCGACACTTCGGCGTTGTCGAGCACCGTGCGGAAAAACGGCCAGCGCCGATACATCTTGCGAAGCTGTTCAAGCCCGTCCGGCGTCTGCGCGGCAAAATCTTTCAACGCCGAGCCGACGCCATACCATGCGGAAATCAGATGCCGCGATTGCGTCCACGAAAACACCCACGGAATCGCACGCAATTGCCGGATGTCCGCCGTAGCCGCGCGCCGCGAGGGACGCGAACCGAGCCGCAGATGTTCGATGAGATCAATCGGCGTTGCTTGCCAAAAATACTCCGCGAACTCTGGCGTTTCATAAACCAGCTTTTGATAGTGCGCGAAGGAAAGTTTCGCGAGCCGGTCGGCGTGCGCCTCCCACTTGGGCAATTCCGCCGTCTCGGTTTCGGGCAGACATTGCACGGCGATGACGGCGGAAGTGAGCTGTTCCAAATTTCTCTGCGCGATGACGGGATTGGAATATTTCAGCGAAATGACTTCGCCCTGTTCCGTGATGCGCAAACGTCCGCCGTGCGCCGCGTGCGGTTGCGCGCGCAAACTGCGATAGCTCGAACCGCCGCCGCGATCAATCGTGCCGCCTTTGCCGTGGAAAAAACGCAGCTTCACGCCGCATTCATCGGCGACGCGCGACATCTCTTTTTGCGCGCGATACAAAAACCAGTTCGCCGCGAGGTAGCCGCCGTCTTTGTTGGAATCCGAGTAACCAACCATGACTTCCTGCACGCGGCCGCGCGCTTTCAAGTGCCGGCGATACTCGACATCCGACCACAAGTCGCCGAGAATTTTTGAGGAATTTTCCAAGTCTTCAATCGTCTCGAACAGCGGCACGAGGTCAATTTCATAAACGCCCGCGAGCTTCGACAGTTTGAACAGCCGCAAAATGTCATCCGCGCTGCGCGTCATGCTGACGATGAAATGGCTCGCGGCCTGCACGCCAAATTCCTTTTGGATCTCGCGGATGGCGCGAAACTCTTCGAGCAATTCCGCCTCGGCATTATCGAGCTTGCCGCTGTGGTCGCGAAAATCCAACTCGGCCAGATGCGCGCCAAACGTTTTCGCCTGAATCAACAGGCGACGGATGCGGCCATTCGCAGCGCGCGTCGCCTTTTGTTTGAGCAGGCCCTGGCGAATGGCTTCGAGTGTCGCGATAAATTCCGCGTGGTCGTGTTTACCTTCGCTCAACTTGCGCCGCAGCGCGCCAATCTGGTTGCGGAAAAGCTCGTAGGGCTGATACGTCCCGGAAGTTTGCGCGCGATTGTGCGGCACGGACAAATCTTCGCCGGCATCGGCGTGCGTAATTTCCTTGCTCAACTGTTCGCATTCGCGCCGGTAAAAATTCATCACCGCATCATGCTGCCGTTGCATCGCGGTGCGGCTGATTTCTGGAGTCACAAACGGATTACCGTCGCGGTCGCCGCCCGCCCAACTGGCGAAGGTGAGAAATGGACGCGTGCGTTTCACGCCGGGGTAATTCCTGGCCAGTTCCGCGTCGAACGTCTCGTAAAAATTCGCCGCCGTCTCAAAAATTGTGCGGTTGAAATAATACAGCGCCGTGTCCACCTCGTGCAGCGGACCAATTTTTTGTTCGCGAATTTCCTCAGTCTGCCACAGGGCTTCCAGAACCTCGTCGGGATTTTCCCAATGTTGCGTGAGTCGCGACAGTTGGTTGAGCACCGCGCGGCGTTTCGCCTCGGTCGGATGTGCGGTCAGCACCGGCTCGACTTCCAGTTCGTTCAAAACGGACTGCAATTGTTTTTCCGTGACGCCCGCAGATTTCAATTCGCGGAACAGATGCGTCAATGACATCGGCGCAATTTTTTTGGACGTGAGATTCCGTTCCCGCGCGCGCTCCTCGCAAAGATTCACGAGCTGAAAGAACAAACTGAAGGCGTGCGCAAGCTGATAGGCCTCCTTCGTGTCGAGCCGGTCGAGGATGGACCGCCCGGTCTTAAGGCTGGTCTCGCTGCCGAAATGGCGCGCGCGTTTGGACAATCTGCGGACGGTGTCCAGATGGTTGAAAACTTTTTTGCCGGCCTGTTCGGAAATGATTTTGTCCAGACGGCCGATTAATTGCCTGACCTCTTGTTTGAGAATTTTGCTCATACGCAGTTGCTATTCGATTTCTTTCAAAAATTGTTTACCACCGTAACGCCAGAAGTTTTTACCAGATTCGGAGATGGCAAACAAGTTCACCTAGTCATTTTCCACTAATTCCCGGACGCCGGGCTGTAACACAATGAACTTTTCGACGGGGTCACAATGCCGCTTCAATTAAAACATCCGCCGACACGACCAATCGTGCGGGCTCAAATCTCCGGCAGGAATCCCGTCGCGCCGGCCTGGCGGGCAACATACTGGGTTGAGGAGCACGTTCAAGGCAGAGCCACAAAAGGAAAACCCTGCGCGAAGCGTTTTATTTCATTTGGACAAGCTTGCAGACATAGTCGCCACCCAATGACTACGACGTGCGCTTATTCCACGGCAATTTGGCAAGCAGAAGCCCCATGCCGCAAAAATCCGTGATCCCTGCGAACACCAAGCCCGCACCGACAAAACCCGAAAGCCAGATAAAATTAAAATTCACAAAATGCGCGAGCAAAACTCCGGCGAACACAATCGCGCCGGCAGTGATGCGCACCTGGCGTTCAAGGCTGATGACTTTGGTCGTCCCGCGCGTCACTGGAAGGTTGGCATCAATCCACGCGAGCGTTCCGCCTTCGACAACAACGGGCTGCGTGAAACCTTCCTTCGCAAATTTTTCCGCCGCCTTCGCCGCGCGCTGGCCGCTGCGGCACAACAAATAAACCGGCTGGTTTTTTTCAAGTTGCAACGAACCTGGCTTCAACTCATCCAGCGGAACGCTGCGTGCCGACGGAACGTGGACTTCCGCAAATTCCACCGGCGTGCGCACGTCAATGACCGGCGCGGACGGCTGCGATGCGAGAATTTTTTGAAGTTCCACTGGAAAAATTGTATTCATAACTTCGTAATCCTAACCCGCAATCAACTGCGTTTCAAATTGCGCAATGCCAGCACGAGCGCGTCCACTTCCTCGCGCGTGTTGTAAAACGCGAGCGACGGACGGACGCTGCTCTCCAAACCAAAATGGCGGATAGCCGGTTGTGCACAATGATGGCCCGCGCGGACGGCGATGCCGTTTTTGTCGAGGTGGCGCGCGACGCTTTCGTTCGGCACGCCGGGAATCACAAACGACAAAACACTCGCCTTGTTCAAGGCCGTGCCGATAGGACGCAGACCGGGAATCGTGGTGAGCGCCTGCGTCGCGTATTCGAGCAGCGCGTGTTCGTAGGCGGCGATGGCGGGAATGCCGACCTTGAAAAGATAGTCAATCGCCGCGCCGAGTCCGACCACACCCGCGATGTCCGGCGTGCCGGCCTCAAACTTTTCCGGCGCGTGCTGATAAATGGTTTTTTCAAACCGCACATCTTTGATCATGTGACCGCCGCCCTGCCACGGCGGCATGGCTTCGAGCAGCGGCGCTTTGCCGTAAAGCGCGCCGATGCCGGTCGGCGCAAAAATCTTGTGGCCGGAGAAAACGTAAAAATCAGCGTCGAGCGCAGAAACATTCACCGGCAAATGCGGCGTGGATTGAGCGCCGTCAATCAAAACGGGAATGCCGCGTGCATGAGCCAGTGCGATGATCTGCTCAACGGGATTGATTGTGCCGAGCGAATTGGAAACATGCGCGACAGAAACAAACTTCGTCTTGCCAGTGAGCAGCTTCACATATTCTTCCAAAATGATTTCACCGCGATCATTGATCGGAATGACTTTGACGACCGCGCCGGTTTGCTCGGCGAGCAACTGCCACGGGACTATGTTCGCGTGGTGTTCGAGTTCGCTGACGATGATTTCGTCGCCCGCGCCGATGTTTTTGCGGCCGTAACTTTGCGCGACAAGATTAATCGCCTCGGTCGTGCCACGGACGAAAATAATTTCCTTCGCGTCGCCCGCACCTAGAAATTTGCGGACTTTCTCGCGTCCGGCCTCGAACAATTCCGTCGAGCGCGCGGCGAGCGCGTGCGCGGCGCGATGGATGTTGGAATTGTCGCGGCTGTAAAATTGCGAGGTCGCGTCAATCACCGCCTGCGGCTTGTGCGTCGTGGCAGCGTTGTCGAGCCAGATGAGCGGCTTGCCGTTGACGAGCTGGTGCAGCGCGGGAAAATCGCGGCGCACGCCTTCGACGTCGAACTTCGGGATCGGCGCGGCATTTTTCGGATACGACTGGCACGACACCGGAGATTTGCCGGAAGCCTGACCGCCTTGCAGAAAATAATATTCCGGCGCGGCTTGCGACTCGACATCCGAAAAGCCGAGCAACGGATTTCCGTTCGCAGTTTTTGTGTCCTGCTTGTTGCCTTTCGGACGATAATCACCGTTGCAGCGCGGTTCGCCGTAGGCATAGCTCTCGCCGGAATCCGGCGCGTGCGCGCCCGACGGCGTTTTTTTCGGCGCGGCTGCCGGTTCGGACAATTTTGGCGCGTCCGGCTGCGCGCTCGGATGCACCGGCGGAACGCCGGAATTTGCGTCGTTGCCCGAAAGGTCGGGCAATTTTGAAACGGCCGGAATCTCCGACGGCACCGATGGCGTCGCGGTCGGACGCGCGCCGCGCGCGAACCCCGAAAACGCCTCGCCTACCAAGCGCGCGACGAGATCGTTGTGCGCGGCTTCGCCTGCCGCCGGTTCGGCGACGGGCGACGCGGCGTCACTATTTGGAGCCATAGTCATAATAATTATTCACGACGACGTTGTCCAAACGCGCGATGGAATCCGTGGTCAGAACGGCGGCGGAGAAATAGCGCGTGACGAGATGCGACGCGATGGAATTTTCGTTCGTGCCCATGTAGCGCACGGACAGGCCGGGTTCCACTTCGCCGGTGACGCCGGTTTTTTGCAGGCCGACGACGCCCTGCTCCGCTTCGCCGACGCGCAGCAGCAAAATGCTCGTGGAATTATTTTTTACGTCCAGCTTGTTGCTCGGAATCAGCGGCACGCCGCGCCAGGTGATGAATGGCGAACCGAACAGATGCACCGTCGGCGGCGGAACTCCGCGCCGCGTGGCTTCGCGGCCAAACGCTACAATGGCTTTCGGATGCGCGAGAAAAAACGCGGGCTTCTTCCAAACCAGACCGAGCAGTTCATCCAAATCATCCGGCGACGGCGAGCCTTTGCGCGTCTTGATGGTTTGCTCCGCGTCCACTTCCTTGAGCAAACCGAATTCAGGATGGTTGATGAGTTCCCATTCTTCGCGTTCCTTGACGGCTTCGACGGTGAGACGGATCTGTTCGCGGAGCTGGTCAATCTTGTTGCTGTAAAGATCGGTCACGCGCGTGTGCGTGCGGAGCACCGTCTGGATCGTGCTCAAATGATATTCGCGCGGGTCTTCGTCATAATCCACGAACGTCGTCGGCAATTTCGGTTCGCCGCCGTCCACGGTGAGCAGGTCCACTTTGCCCTCGCCAAATTCGTTCGCCGGCTTTCCCTTCGCGGCCTTGGCCACGCGGTTGACGCGATAGACGCCGCCGTCCACGTCCACCCATGGCAAAAGTTTGTGCAGCCAGCGCGGCGTGATTTCCGTGAATTGCGGGACGGTGACGGTGGCGGTGGCGAGGTTGCGCGCGGCGGCGGCGCTCAGGCTTAAGTGGAGTTCGGTATCTTTGCTCATAATGTTTTTGGTTGCGGTTAAATCCGGTTCAAGACGTTTCAAACGTCAGCGACGAAAAGAGCTGGTCGAAGTGGTCGCCGACAGAAAAACGGAAATCAATTTCCGCCCGGCTGCCGGCATCCGAACACGACTCGACGTAGCTGCACTTTCGTTTTCAGGGACCCGCCAGTGGACCGGTGAGCGCCGTGAGGTTTTTTAATTTTCGGGAGTGGCGTTGACGCCTGCTGTGATTCAAATGCTAAATGTCGCGGATGACTTGTCAATTCAGATAATAAAATGGGAATGGCCCGGATTTGAATTTGGTAGGGCGTCGCTGCCGCGACGCCCAACGGTGCAGCAGCACCGCCCTACCAATTTAGGACACGGCCAATAAAACAGCCGGAACGAGCGTGCGACTCGTTCCGGCTGCGGAGTTTCGGGAGGCGGTGGTGCCAGGTCATTGCTCCGCCCCCGAAAGAGTCAGGTGGCCATGACGCTTACCGGGTTCGCGCCTCTGTTTTTTGGACAACATTCCCGGCCCGATGACGATTGAGGTCAAGCCCAACGAGAAAGAACTGGTGTTCGACGAACTTGAGGCCTATAAAAAAGTCATTCCCAAGGTGGATTGGGAAAAGGTTTTTGCCGAGACTGCCGCCAAGACCGGGGAAACCCCGGAAGAACACCGCCGCCGGGTCAAATAATCCAGTCCAGCGCGCTTTCCTTTTTCCGCGCGGACTTGTCGTGGATGACGAGCTGTTTCTCCTCGTAAATGACGAGCGAGTTCGCCGGGACGCTTTGCATGAGAAAAACATTCGCGCCGATGGTCGAGTTGGTGCCGATGACGGTTTCGCCGCCGAGAATGGTTGAGTTCGGATAAATCGTCACGTTGTCCTCGACATTGGGATGACGTTTGCCGCCCTTGACGATGTGGCCGGATTCGTCCTTCACAAAACTGCGCGCGCCCAGCGTCACGCCATGATACAACTTCACCCGCCGGCCGATTTTGCACGTCTCACCAATCACCACACCCGTGCCGTGATCAATAAAAAAATGCGAGCCGATCCGCGCGCCCGGATGGATGTCAATGCCGGTACGGCTGTGCGCCCACTCGGTCATCATGCGCGGAATGATCGGCGCGCCGGCGACATATAAAATATGCGCGAGCCGCTGGATGGCGATGGCCTCGATGAATGGATACGACAAAATGATCTCCTCGCTGAACAGCGCGGCGGGATCGCCTTCGTAAGCCGCCTCGATGTCCGTGCG
>Ga0302266_10000114_pt1 | contig 77462 bp, 80 predicted proteins | sample III_Bog_E1_2_FD_194559 | JGI IMG/M metagenome (GOLD analysis project Ga0302266, IMG submission 194559) | Peat permafrost microbial communities from Stordalen Mire near Abisko, Sweden - III_Bog_E1_2 | ecosystem: Environmental > Terrestrial > Soil > Wetlands > Peat | place: Sweden: Abisko...
TATCGCGCACCCAATAGCAGTTGCCGATGTACCACAACACGCCGCAGAGATAGGCTACCCAGAACCCCTGGTGTAGCGGCCGCGGAGCTTCCACGCAGGGCCGCGAGAGCAGAGCGCACAAGAGTGGAACCAAGCCCACCCAAGCAAAAACCACGCGCCACGCGGGCAAGGGACCTGCCAGCGGAAAGGCCAATTCGAGCAGGCCGGCGCTCAGCGCGGCCCCCACCCACAACATCCATGACTTTCCAGATACTCGCTGCATACAGGCCAGAGTTTATAGCATCGGGGCCCGTTGCAGGTGATGAGAAACAGCCCACCATGACCGCGCAGTCTGTTTTTCAAGCTAAGTTCACTTTTTCTCTGGCAGATACAACCTTTCCCCTCGGGCCTCGTCCAACTAACAATAGGGCGGATATGAGTAGACTTTCTACCTGTGTCCCGAGCCGCGCAGCAAAACTTGTTTCTATCCGCAGGTGTCCGGGATGTGTCAGAATGCTCGCTTGCTCCACCTAGCTTCTCCGAGTAAAGAGCTATGCCGTACTTTTCTGCGGCCAAATCGCACCACGGAGAACGAAAAGTGTTCCATTCAAGGCAAATTGCTCACTTTTTGTTTGTAAAAGAGTCTACAGTTGCGTATTGTGTTTCACAGGACGGGTGGTTGATCCTCGGAACCCTGAGTTACACACCGCGGACACTTAACCACTTATGAGGACCTACCTAGGAGGAATCGTGGGAGTTTCGGATATTCTGGCACAGATCGATCGCGAGATCGCGCAATTGCAGCAGGCGCGCGCCGTGCTGAGTGGAGGCGCTACCGTCGCCACCAAGAACAAGAAGGAAAAGGTAGCCGCACCCGCCAAGAAGGCTGCAAAAAAGAAGCGGAATCTTACGCCGGAAGGGCGCAAGCGCATCGCAGAGGCTGTCAAGCGCCGTTGGGAAACACAAAAGAAGGCTGCTTCCAAGTAACTAGAGCAAAACCAACAAAAAAGGCTGGCCATCGGGCCAGCCTTTTTTCGTGCTCAATGCAAAGTTATTCTCGCACGATGGTGTCGCCCGGAGACCAGCGTACGATTTCCGCATCCGCACCCACCAGGGTCGCCAATTCCAGCGGGGTTCCGGTTAACTGCGGCACGGTGCCATAGTGAATCGGCAGGACAGACTTGGGCTCGATCAGCGTGACCGCCATTGCGGCTTCCCTGGGACCCATGGTGTAGTGGCCACCGATGGGCAAAATCGCCACTGTCGGATGGTAGAGATCGCGAATCAGGCGCATATCTCCGAAGACCGCGGTGTCGCCAGCATGATAGATGGCCGAACCATCCTTGATGGTGAGTACATAGCCCGCAGCCACGCCCACGTAATGATCTCCCGTTTCATCCTGCGCCGCGGAGGAGTGTTTGGCCTCGACCATGGTCACTGCGACTTCACCTAACTGCACGGTGCCGCCCAGATTCATGCCGATGGTCTTCTTGACGCCTTTTTTCTCGACATAGGTAGCCAGCTCGAAGATCGCCACCACCGTGGAACCGTGCTCCTCGGCTACCGGAACCACATCGGCGATATGATCGCTATGTCCATGGGTCAGCAGGATGTAATCGATCTTTTCCGGCAGCGCATAATTCACGGGATACTTCGGGTTGTGGGTAATGAAAGGATCAATCAGGATATTGGTCCCCTTGGCCGTGCGGATCAGTACGGTAGCGTGTCCCAGCCAGGTAATGCGCGTTCCCTGCAATGAACTCATGATCTCTCCTCCTGCGTTGGGATTTCTTGTGATTAGAGCACTTCCAGAATAGCTATGCCGGACTGTTTTTGTCGCATGGATACTACAATTCTGGAACCGCTGAAGCGGTCGGGGCTGCAAATTATGTCTTCGCTAGTATAAAAGATGTCAGAAAACATCCCACGATTCGCTAACGTGTCATGATAACTTCCGAAACGCTGTCTTTGGCCAGGAATTGTCGGTGCCCGCTCCAACCGGCAAAGAGCCGCTCGATGCTGCGATTGGTAAATGCCCTCTGGATGGGAAAAGTCTGCGCCAATTGAATCTCCACATCATCGCCAGGGGTCAGATGAAAGCGGCAATGCACGGTCTCCTCGCCCTGGGTGCGGGTATGAAAGAGAGCCAGCACCTGCCCGCCGGGATTCATCGACTCGCGCAGATGCGCCACCACCGGCGCCACCAGCGCTTCCGGCAGATAGTCCAGCGCCGTCCACAACAACACCACATCAAACGTGCGCCCGGAAAAATTGAGGCACTGATCCAGATAGCCTTGAATATTCCACAGCGGGTTGCCGTCCTCGTCCGTGCCCGTTTTCCAGTCCATGGTGCAGGCATCGTGGACCAGGTCGGCCAGAAAGACGCTATGCCCCAGACCGGTCAGGTAGTTGATGTTCGCGGGCGAGGTATAGCCCACGTCGATCACTCGCAGGCCCTGCTCCTCCGTTAATCGCTTGCGCAAAGCCACCCAGCCACCGGAGTGCCGAGGCACGCGCGGACCGGTAAAGCCGGTCGTAGTTGCAACCGGACCGCTCTCCTGCTTTTTATCGAACCAACGGCTAAACAACCTGAATTCCCCTTGTACTAGAGTTCAAGCATAACCTTGCGACATAGATATTGCTTCTGTGTCCGCCGAATGAGCACTTTCTCATCTTTATCGGCAGCATACAGGAATCCGCCACATGAATCTTCAATTCCGTAGCAGTCGGAAGCTAGGTGTCTCATCCATTCCCCCGCTGGATCGGTGAAATGGATGAGGGATTGATCACCTGTCTGGCCCGCACCAGACGTGCTTTCCACACGAGCCAGCCTTGCCTAAATATTGATGACCGCCGAAGTCGGAGACGGTGTCGGAGTCTGCACCGGGGCCTCTGGCGCCTTGGCGGCAACCTGGGTCAGATCCACCTTGCCGCGAAATACGGCATTGTCTTCCACCGCCAACCGCTGGGCGCGGATATCGCCCTCCATGGTGCAGCCAGAGCGAAGTTCTACTCGTCCGCTGGCTACAACATTTCCTGTTACCTGGCCCAGAATCAGTACGTCTCTGGCACTCAAGTCCGCGGCAACATTGGCGTTGGAGCCGATGGTCAAGCGGCTCTCGGTGAGCGTGATGGTTCCCTCCACACGCCCATCCACAATCAAATCTTCACTACCCTTGACTTCGCCGCGAATCACTACGGTCTTGCCGATGCGAGCTGGAGCGTTCTCCACTGCCATGATCTGGTCCCCCCACACCCCTTGAGCGTATCAAAACGCGCCAAAAGGCCCTGCCCGCACTATACGCAACCCGGCCACCCTGCTTCAATGATTGCATCGCTCCGGGCGTCTCAACGTCTAACAATTCATGAGACGCCAACACCCAACGGACGACCTATGCCCGATACACTGAGAGCCGTGAAACTTATCATTCGTCATCTTTCTTCTTTTCTTTTGCTGCTCCCCGCCGCCGCGCTGGCGCAGCCGCTCTCAGCGGCCATGCCCCTTGACCCGGGGCAGGCGCAGGCGCTGGTGCAGCGAACGCTGGCTACTGAACTGCGCACCGCTCAGGACAACAGCCACCCCATGCGCTACCGGCTGCACAAATCCACCCCCCGGCTCTCCTCGACCAAGGAGATCGCCGAGACCAGGGACGGCGATGTCGCCCGCCTGCTGGCCATCAACGAGCAGCCGTTGAATCAGATCGATCAACAGAAGGAACAGGACCGCCTCAACGCCCTGCTCGCCGATCCCAGCCGCCAGCGCCATCGCAAACAGAGCGAAGATCAGGACACCGGAATCGTGCTCAAGCTGCTGCGCATGTTGCCCCAGGCCTTTGTCTACCAATATGCGGGCGTGGGCAGCGGCCCGACCGGCGCGGTGCAAAAATTCACCTTCCGCCCCAACCCCAGCTTCTCGCCGCCTGACATTGAGACCCAGTCGCTGACCTCCCTGACCGGCGAACTGTGGATCGACGCCACCAGCGAACGCGTAACGCGTCTGGAAGGCCGTCTACAACAGGACACCAACTACGGCTTTGGCCTGCTGGGCAAACTCGACAAGGGCGGCTACGTCATCCTCGAGCAGGTTGACGTGGGCAACAGGCAATGGCGCATCGCCCGCGTACAGATGCGAATGAACCTGCGCATCCTCTTCAAGGCAAAGACCTTCGACACCGTCATGGAGATGAGCCAGTATTCGCCGCTTCCGTCGGGCATCGACTACCGCCAGGCAATTCAGTTGCTGCGGTAGCAGGGTGCATCCCTCACGCACAACGGCCCCACCAGATGGTGGGGCCATTGTGCGTATCCAGGCAGAAAACTACTTGATCTTGGCGAAGATCACCGCGAGGGTGAACAGGGTGAGGGACTCGATGAAGGCCAGACCGAGCACCAGCAGAAGCTGGATGCCGGCGCGGGTTCCGGGATTGCGAGCCAGCGCTTCGGTGGCCGAACCAACCGCCTTGCCCTGACCGATGCCGCAGCCGCAAGCGGCCAGGCCCATGCCCAGGCCGATGCCGATGGGAGCGAGGTTGACTACTGCCGAACCGCTATCGGCGAAGGCCGGAACGGCGAAGCACAGGGCCGCCAGGGCCATGAAAACACCTTGAAGCTTCTTCATAGTTCTCCATCTTCCTTGAATTGCCGCCAGGGGGTGGTTGAGGCTCACCGTGCTGGCCCCCTCACACTTGCGGCTTACCGTTGCTCCAGAGCGGAAGTCTCTCCGGCGGAATGTTTGATCAGCTGCTAGCTTTCAGCTTCAAGCTTCTAGCTATGGCTGGTGACGTTCAAACCTCAACCTCAAATCCAACCACCCAGCTAAAAGCTGGCAGCTAGAGGCTAAAGGCTAGCTTTCAGCTTCTAGCTGCTAGCTTCTAGCTATGGCTGGAGACATCAAAACCTCAATCCCGAATCCAACCACTAGCTAAAAGCTGGCAGCTAGCAGCTAGAAGCTGTTCTTAGTGCTCTTTGGCCACAGCCTGCGACAGATAGATCATCGTCAGCAGCATGAAGACATAAGCCTGAATCAGCGAGACGACAAAGTGCAGTCCCAGGAAGGCCGAGGGCAGCACCCAGGGCAGCATCGAAAAGAAGACCAGGGTCAGCAGATCGCTGGCCAGCATGTTGGCGTAAAGACGGATGGTGAGCGACATGATGCGCGCCAGATGGGAGACGATCTCAATGGGGAACATCAGCGGCGCCAGCCACCAGAGCGGTCCGGCAAAGTGCTTGACGTAGTTGACCGGTCCCTGCACCCGCACGCCATGGAAGTTGTAGTAGAGGAAGGTCAGGAAGGCGATTCCCAACGGCACCACGGGATGGCTGGTAGGGGTAATGATTCCCGGAATCAAGCCAATCAGGTTGCACAGCACCACGAAGAGAAAGATGCAGGTGGCGAAGGACTGAAAGCGCTCATGTCCATGGCCGATGATCTGCTCGCCCTGACCGCCGACGAACTCGTGGATCATCTCCGCGACCTGTTGCAGGCCGTTGGGCTTGTCCACCGAGAGAGTCAGCCGCACTGCCAGAAAGAAGACAATGAGGCCGGCGGCGACCAGCAGTTCCAGCGCGAAGTCGTTATTGATGGCCGTCGCGGGAGTGGCGGGCAAACCCACCGCATGCAACACCGAAGCTACGATGCCACCGAATAATTGATTCAACAAGCGGGTCAATGCAAGAGTATCCGGCATGGTTCCTTTTTCTCTTCCAGACTGAATTCAACTTCTGCCGCTAGCATCCACGGCCAACACACGATCAAAAAACGCCGCCAGGACCACGGCCAACAAGGCTAGTCTTTCAGCAACTGAAGCACTTCCCAACCCACGGCCAGAACCGCCAGCCCCAGGCCGCACAAAAGCGCCGCCACCGACCCCTGGAAACACTTCAGGCTACCATAAATGGCCAAGGTAAAGACGGTGAGCCTCAGCACAAGAAAGAGGACCGCCAGAAAGGCGCCGCGTGGGGTCTTTTTCTTGTCCATCTTGGCGTTGATGACGCCGATCAGCCGCCGCCACTCCAAAATGCTCGCGGCGGAGATGGCTGCGCCGGTCATCATCATGGCGGCATTGCGCCAGCCTGAACTGATACCCAGCACTGCCGCTAAAATGGCTCCCAAAATCAGGGTAGAACGCACGGCCTTCAGTAGCTTGGCCGCCAGTTGATCGTCGGTGAGGGCGACGATCGGGTGTATTTCTTCACTCATGTCTTTGATTGTAGAGTTTCGCGGCGGGGTGGGGGCAAGCTGTGCTCCAGGGATCTACAAAAGCCAAAATTTACTGCTCGTCCTTGTTTTGACTCTTCAGCGCGGCCTGATCCTTCTGCATGGCCTTGTCGGCCTCATTGCCCGCCGCCAGCGCCACCCGGATCACATGCACCAGCCCGCTGATGCCGCCAAAGATCATTCCCGCGATCCCGATCCAGGACTGGTGAAAGTGATTGTCCAGCCACACTCCGCCCAGCCAGCCGATAAAAACCGCCGAGGGCAGCAGAATGGCGATCTGGATCAGTTTTTCCGCTTCTACCAGCGTTCCCAGGCCGCCGGAGAGCTTGGGGCTGCCCGCAAAGGCGCTCTGCGGCTGCTTGTCTTCCGGGATGGGAGGATGAAAGGCCATACACCGTGGTTATACACGATGCACGGCCTGCGGTACGAAAGGAAAGTTATTTGGTCTTCCAGGTGGAATGCTTCCAGGCTTTGACGTGCGACTTTCCCGTATCCTCGGACAGCCGCACCAGGCTGAAGCTCTCGCTTCCTGGACTGCCTCCCACCTGTGCCGCGGGAGCCATCCCTCCTGTCGGAGTGACCCCGGCGCTCAACAGGGTTCCCGCACTTCCGCCCGTGAGGCTCAACTGGCTCTCGAAGTAGTAGACCTCACCCGCTTTGGCGGTAAAGCCGCCTACATCGGACAATTCGTGCGATTGAATATCCGCACAGACACGATGCTCCCCCGGCTCTACGGCCACGGCAAACCAGGATTCTCCGTTGTTTGCACCAACCCAGGCGCCATCGATTCCATAGCGAGGAATGATGTAAGAAAAAGGACTCCATTTGTAGGGCCCGGTATACGAAAAGACCACCAATGCCTTTCCCGCGGGCGGTTCCACAGGCGCATGGGGATTCTTTTCTGTCTTGACCTCAAACTTGACGCTGTCATTGCCGCAAGCATCCGGCAGGCTGGTTTTAGCCCGAGCCTGAACGGCAGAAACAAGGGCCATAGATAGGAAAAACAATACAAATCTTGTTTTCATGGCACCTACCCTAATAGGTCGGGGGCGATTTGTCCAGATCGAAGTCCAGGAACAGCACTGCGAGTTCCTTCCCTCTCAACAACCGCCCAGCCAACCGAAAAAATACTGAGGGCAGCAGTATAGCGATCTGGATCAGCATCTCCGCCTCCACCAATGTTCCCAGACCGCCGGAGAGCTTGGGGCTGTCCGCAGTGGTAACCAGCGATTGCTTGTCATCAGGGATGGCAAGGTGAAAGGCCATACACCGTGTTTACACACGATGTATGGCCTGATATACGAAAGGTAGGTTATTTGGTTTTCCAGGTGGCGAATTCTCCAGTTTTGACCCGATATTTTCCCACATCTTCGCTTTCCAGCAACAACTTGAATTTATGGTGCACATTGCGAGCAAATATCACATTTGCTGTAATGTAGTACACTTTGCCCGCTTCCGCAGTAAAAGTTGACATATCTACGATGTTCTTAATGTGACTATATTGCATATTCGCACACAAATGATGAACGCCAGGTAGTACATCGACAGTAAAGTAAGAGTTGCCATAGTTGGCACCAATCCAGGCTCCGTCCAACCCGTACCGGACCGGCAATTTCATACTGTCTTGGTATTCAATCAAGACGATCTGCGCCTTACCCTCTGCCGGTCCCACAGGCGCAGGATGATCTTTTTCTGTTTTAACATCAAATTTGACACTGTCATCGCCGCAAGCATCCGGCAGGATTGTTTTCGCCCGTGCCTGAACCGCCGAGACAAGCGCTAAACAAAGAAGAGATAAAAGAAGTCTTGATTTCATAGCAACCATCCTAATGGGTCGGGCAGGCGATTTGTCCAGATCGAAGTCCAGGAACAGCACTCAGCGTTCCTTCCCTCTCAACAACCGCCGTTTCCCGCTGCAAATGAACGATATACTGAAAAGTTGACCCGTGACTCAGTTCACCCGTAAAGGAAACGCCGTGTTTGATTCGGAATTTGAGCGCAATCTCTTTGATCTGCGCAAAAGCAAGCTGGAAGAAATCGAGAAGCTGGGCCAGGCGGCCTATCCCAACCAGTACCCGGCCTCGCACACCATCCCTGCGGTCCGCGAGCAGTGGAACGAGACGCAGGCCGAGGATCTGGAGGCCAACCGCAAGACCGTTTCGGTCGCCGGACGCATTATGGCTATTCGCGCCCAGGGCAAGGCCGGTTTCGCTACCCTGCAACAGGGCGGCCAGCGCCTGCAGATCTACGTCCGCCTCGACGCTGTCGGCGAACAGGGTTTTGCGCTCTACAAGCTGCTCGATCTGGGCGACCACATCGGCGTCGTCGGCTACCTCTTCCGCACCCGCACCGGCGAGTTGACCATCCACGTCGAGCGGCTGACCTTCCTCTGCAAGGCAATGCTGGCCATGCCGGAGAAGTTCCACGGCCTCAGCGACGTCGAACTGCGCTATCGCCAGCGCTACGTCGACCTCTTCGCCAACCTTGATGCCCGCGAAGTCTTCGTCAAGCGGGCGAAAACGCTCAAGGCGCTGCGTCAGTTCTTCGATGATCGTGGCTATCTGGAAGTTGAAACGCCGATGATGCAGCAGATCGCCGGCGGCGCGGCGGCGCGGCCCTTCAAGACCCACCACAACACCATGGATCAGGACCTCTACCTGCGCATTGCGCCGGAGCTTTACCTGAAGCGGCTGGTGGTCGGCGGTCTGGACCGGGTCTACGAGATCAATCGCAACTTCCGCAACGAGGGCGTGAGCACCCAGCACAACCCCGAGTTCACCATGATCGAGTTCTACCAGGCCTACGCCAACTACCTCGATATGATGCAACTGACCGAGGAGATGATCGAGTTCGTGGCTGTGGCGGTCAACGGAACCACCATCACCGAGTTCAACGGCCATACCATCGATCTGGCCAAGTGGACGCGGCTCTCCATGCGCGATGCCATTCGCGAGTATTGGCCCGCTGAAGCCGGCTCCAAGCCCGCCGAGACAGCTTTTGCCTCTGCCCCGGTGCTGCAGGCGCGGCTCCATGCCGCGATGAGTTCGCTGGAAAAGGCCATGGGCCAAACCGCTCACACCGCCCCGGAGCGCATTGCAGAGATCAAGACCATTCACGGGGCCATCACCGCTACCTATTTTGACTCGATGAAGGGCGCGGCGCTGGGCAAGTCGGTCTACAACCTCTTTGAGGCAGTGGTCGAGCCCTTCCTGATTCAGCCGACCATCATCTTCGACTACCCGACGGAGGTTTCGCCGCTCTCCAAGGCCAAGCCCGATGATCAGGCGCACGTGGAGCGCTTCGAGTTCTTCTGCGGCGGCTTCGAACTGGGCAATGCCTTCAGCGAGCTGAACGACCCCGCCGAGCAGCACAAGCGCTTTGAAGACCAACTCGCCCAGCGCGCCGACGGCGACGACGAAGCGCATCAAATGGACGAGGACTACGTTCGCGCTCTGGCCTACGGATTGCCCCCCACCGGCGGCGAAGGCATGGGCGTAGACCGTCTGGTGATGCTGCTGACTGGCTCCCGCTCGATTCGGGATGTGATTCTGTTCCCGCTGATGAGGAAAGAGCAGTAGAAGGGACTAAGGGACTGAGGGACTGAGGGATTGAGGGACTGAGGGACTAGGGACTAAAGGGTTATTGGGAACTCTATGGAGATCATTCTATGGGAGAATCTTTCAAGGACCTGCACGCATGGCAAAAGGCTATGGAACTGGCTTTACGCGTTTATGAGTTAACCGCCGACTTTCCCAGTGATGAGCGCTTCGGGTTGACGAATCAAATGCGTAGAACCTCGGTCTCAATTCCAAGTAATATCGCTGAGGGATATGCGAGAGCCTCCACCGGCGAGTACATTCAGTTTTTAGGACACGCTCGCGGTTCATCCTCCGAACTTGAAACCCAGTTGATTTTGGCCAAATCTCTTCACTATGGAAAAGGCATCCATCTCGATGAAGCAGAAAAGCTCTGCAATGACGTCGGTCGCCTCCTCTGCGCACTCATGAACTCTTTGCGCGCCAAAAAAGCCCAAAGCAGTCCCTAGTCCCCTAGTCCCTTAGTCCCTCAGTCCCTCAGTCCCTCTTCCAGGAGCTATCCAGCACCATGAACCTCTTATTCGTCGGCGACATCTTCGGCAGTGCGGGACGCAGGATCGTCCAGGAGCACATCGGCTACCTGCGTCATGAGCACAACATCGAACTGCTGGTCATCAATGCCGAAAACGCCGCCGGCGGCTTCGGGGTGACTCCGCAGATCGCCGAGGAGTTCTTTGATCTGGGCGCCGATGTACTCACCACCGGCAATCACGTCTGGGACAAAAAAGACCTCATTGACTACCTGAACTCGGTCCCGGCAAATAGTCAGGATCGCCCCCGCCGCGTGCTGCGCCCGGCCAACCTGCAACCCAACCTGCCCGGCTATGGCGTCTTCGAGGGCGTCACCGAGAGCGGCGTTCCCTATGCCGTGGTGGACCTGATGGGCCGCGTCTTCATGAACTCCTCGAACGACCCTTTTCACTGTGCCACGGCGCTGCTAGCGGGCATCAAGGCTAAAATCATCGTCGTCGACTTCCACGCCGAGGCGACCAGCGAAAAAGTCGCCATGGGCTGGCATCTGGACGGCAAAGTAACTGCCGTTCTCGGCACTCACACCCACATCCCCACCGCCGATCAGCGCATTCTGCCCGGCGGCACCGCCTATCAGACCGATGTAGGCATGAGCGGCCCCTACGACAGCGTCATCGGTGTCGAAAAGGAAATGGTGCTGCACCGCTTCCTGACCGGCATGCCAGGCAAGTTCGAAGCCGCCAAGGGCAATCCCAAGATGTGCGCCACCATGGTCAACTGCGATCCCGACACCGGCCGCGCGATTGCCATTCAGCGGTTCATGCTGGGGGAATAAGCACCTGCGGTGCGGCAGCCCGCTTCGCGTCGTCCACGCCTAGAAAAAAGGCGGGGGGTCGAATCATTGGGCAAAAAAGATAACCAAAACAATAAATAGTTGTTCTCTTTCTGGTCTAACCTACAAACCAAGCAAATCCTGGGCACTACCAAAACTGATCTCCCCGCGCCTTTTTCTTAGGCGCGGACCAGCCGAAGGCAGTTAGCCCCACCGCAGGTGGCCGAAGGCAATTGGCCCCACCGCAGGTGGCGGCCAGCACAAAAGGGCAGCCCCGAGGGGCTGCCCTTGATGATCCCAGGAGTGGGGGTTTAGTGCGCTGCCGGCTTGTGGCCTGCGGCGGGCTTGTGGGCGGGAGCGGCCTTCTTCTTCTCGGGCTGCAGAGTGGCGTCCTTCAGGACGATCTGCGCCGACTGGGTCGCGGTAGCGGTGGCAGGGACCTGAGTGTAGGTGTCGTAGGTGCCGTCCAGTTCGATGCCGGGCTGAAGCTTCAACTCCGAACCAACCGCCGGAATCTCCTTGTCAGCCAGGGGCGCCTTCATGTTGACCACGAAGTCGGGAACCTTGGCGTCCTTGGCGTCCTGAGTCACGGCAACTTTGATGACCGAAGCGGTGGCTTCCATCACGATGCCCGGGACCGGGGTCTGCTGGCCCTGCATGATGGCCCAGAGCTTGTCCGCGTCTTCTTTGGAGCCGAAGGCCAGAACCAGTTCCTTGTCGGCCAGTGCGAGGGTGCTCAGGTCAGGAGTGCTGACCAGAATGGCGTGGATCTTCTCCGCCGGTGTGGGAGCGGGCTTGATCTCCAGGCCAACCGGGAAGACGGTGGCAGCGGCCTTGGTCTTGATGTCGTCCAGACCATCCAGACCGCCGTGGAACTTGTTGTACCAGTACTTGAGCTTCTTCTCGATCACCGGCTTGTAGCTGGGAGGAGCGAAAGCGAAGGCGCGGGCATAGAACCAGACCGCCATCACCGCATCCGCGGGCGTTTCCTTGGCATAGGCCTCAGCCAACTGCAGGGTGTCGTTCAGAGCGGGACCGCTGGTGGTCTGATCGACCGGGGTCAGCATCAGCTCGGTGCGGAACTCGTCGACCGCCGTCTTGGGGTCCTTCTTGGAAATCATGGCGTCATAGGCCAGGATGGAGTGAAAAAGCGGATATAGCAGGGCGGTCTGCTTCTTCCAGTCGGCATCGGCGATATCGGCCGGCTTGGCGACGGAAAGTCCCTTGCGGGCCAACATCGCTGCGTCGTCCAGCACGTCGCCGGGATTCTGCGACTTGCCTGCCTGCATCTTCTTGGCCACCACGGAAGCGTAGATGGCTTCCATGTTGTTGGGATCGATCTGCAACATGCGGCTGCCCGCGCTGACGATGTGGTCGGCGTCACCGGTGGTCTGATAGGCCTCGATCAGCATGGAAAGCACGGCCTTCTTGACCACGCTCTGCGGATAGGAGGTCAGGAAGCTCTCCAAAGCCGAAGCCTTGGCCTGGGGATCAGACTGCCCGGTTGCCATCTGATAGGCGTTGAACTCCGCCGGATCCTTGATGGTGATGTCCTGTGCCCGCAAAGCTGGCGCAATCGCGAGGCTCAACGCCGCCATTGCCAGAACGGATGCATAAACTAGCTTTTTCATTCAGTGCTCCTGGGAGTTGCAAAATGGATATCAGTGTTCATCAAATCGTTCCGGGAATGGACTTCCGCTTTTGTGCGATCCTTTGCCCGGCATCGCAATTACGATACCACGGCTTCCCGAACGGTATTGGAAGGATTATAGAAACCTGAGCTGCATGTGACAAGCACCGTTTGCACGAGAAGCGCAGAAAGGCGAAGTATGGGGCTGTCAGTTGTCAGTTCTCAGTAATCAGTTTTCAGTAGTCCGTGATCAGTTGTCAGCTGCCCGCAGACAGAAAACTAGTCCTCCAGCACCGCTGGATCCTATGCCTGCGCAAAAGATAGCCTCGGAGAGGAGTGCCAGAAACAACTTAAAACCGCTTACTGACAACTGAAAACTGATCACTCGTTTTACTGAATCAACCGCACCAGTTCCGCCTGTTCGGCCAGAAAGGCGTCGTGGCCATGAGCGCTGACCATCTCGCGATACTCGGCCTCGACTCCAGCAGACCGGATGGCCTGCGCAAAGCGGCGCACCGTCTCCTCGGGAAAGAGCCAGTCGGTGCTGATGCCCACAATCGTCAGCCGGGCCTGGATGCCGCCAAAGGCCTCCGCGGGTGAAGCATGACCACGCGTCGGGTCCCACAGATCCATCATGCGCAGGATAGCCAGATACGAATTGGCGTCAAAGCGCTCGACAAAGCGTGCGCCCTGATAGTCCAGGTAACCCGCGATATCGAAGCGGCCGCCGATCAGTCCCCCGCCCTTTTCGTCCACGCTCCAGGGATCTTCGCCCTTGCGGTTTGGATTGCGCCCATAGCGCTCATCAAACAGCTCGGCGGACTTGTAACTCATCATGCCTACCTGGCGAGCCAACGAAAGTCCCGCGTGCGGCGGACACTGGGGCAGATAGCGCCCGCCCAGCCACTCCGGGTCGTGCTGAATAGCCTGCCGCTGCAAATGGTTAAGCGCCAGCCCCATGGCTGCTAGAGGGGCCACGCCGATGATCACCGCCCGCTCCACACGCTTGGGGTATTCGATACACCAGTCCAGAGCCTGCATGCCGCCAATCGAGCCGCCCAGCACCAGCCGCAAGCGGCGCACGCCCAGCGAATCCAGCAATTTAGCCTGAGCCCGCACGTTGTCGCGAATGGTGACCAGCGGAAAATCCGGCCCGTAGGGCTCGCCGGTCTCGGGGTTTTCCGAGCCCGGACCGGTCGAGCCGTAACAGGAGCCCAACAGATTGATGCAAATGACAAAATCGTGTTCCAGCGAGAGTACGGCGCCAGGGGCGAAGACCTCGGGCCACCAGGAGCCCACCAAAGCCGAGCCGGAGAGCGCATGGCAAATCAGCACGGCGTTGTCCCTGGCCGCATTCAACCGTCCGTAGACGGCGTAATGCAGCGTGGGATTGGCCAGAGTACGGCCGCACTCCAGCCCAAGGTGCCCATCGAGCACAAAATCGCCCTCGTAAGTGGGGGTCAGGACGGCAGCCTTGTTCCCGCGTGGTGTGGGGAAGCTCTCCGTCCCGGCGCTCGCATCAGTCATACCCTTTATTGTGCAACACGAACCGTCTTTCATGCTGACTTGTGTCCATTGGCGGCCTCAATCGCCTGATCCAGGTCAGCCAGAATGTCGCGGATGTCCTCGATGCCGATGCTCAGACGCACCAGTTCCGGCGTTACGCCTGCCGCCGCCTGCTCTTCCAGCGAAAGCTGCTGGTGGGTGGTAGAGGCGGGATGAATGACCAGAGATTTGGCATCGCCGATGTTGGCCAGCAGCGAAAAGAGCTTGAAGGTGTTCAGCGCGGTCTTGCCGGCGTCGAACCCGCCCTTGATGCCAAAGGTGACCAAGCCGCTCTGCCCATCAGGCAGGTACTTTTTGGCCCGCTCGTAGTAGGAACTGGACTCCAGGCCGGGATAGTTGACCCACTCCACGCCGGGATGCTGTTGCAGGTGCTTGGCCACGGCCAGAGCATTGCTGGAGTGGCGCTCCAGGCGCAGATGCAGCGTTTCGATGCCCTGCAGGATCTGGAAGGCGTTGAAGGGGGAGATGGCCGCGCCGGTGTCGCGCAGTCCCTGAACGCGGGCCTTGAGGATGAAGGCCAGCGGGCCAAAGGCCGCAGTGTAAGACAGACCGTGATAGCTGGGGTCGGGCTCGACAAACTCCTTGAAGCGCCCCGAGGCCGCCCAATCGAATTTGCCCGCGTCCACAATGACGCCGCCGATGGAGGTGCCATGGCCGCCCAGGAACTTGGTCGCCGAGTTGACCACGATGTCCGCGCCCCACTCGATGGGCCGCACCAGAGCCGGCGAGGCCGCGGTGTTGTCGATAACCAGCGGCAGGTTGTGCTCATGGGCGATCCTGGCCAGCGTCTCGATATCCGCCACGTCGAGCTTGGGATTGCCCAGCGTCTCGGTGTAGATGGCGCGGGTCTTCTCGTTGATGGCGGCGCGCAGGCCGTCCAGATCTTCGGCATCGACAAAGCGTACGGTGATGCCCAGGCGGCGCAGGGTGTGGGCGAAGAGCGTATAGGTGCCGCCATAGAGCGAGGTGGTCGAAACAATCTCTTCACCGGCCGAGGCCAGCGTGGTGATCACCAGCGTCTCGGCAGCCATGCCGGAAGCCACGGCCAGCCCAGCCACGCCGCCTTCCAGAGCCGCTACCCGCTTCTCCAGCACGTCGGTGGTGGGATTCATGATGCGGGTATAGATATTGCCAAACTCCTTCAACCCAAAGAGCCGCCCGGCATGGTCCGCGTCCTGAAAGACATAGGATGTGGTCTGATAGATAGGCACAGCGCGGGAACCGGTGGTAGGGTCGGGCACTTGTCCGGCGTGAACGGCGAGGGTGGCTAGGTGCTGCTTCGTTTCCGGCATGTTTTCTCCTAATAGATCTGCGTTCGAGGTTTGTATTGAAGCTCCGAATCAAAACCGCTGCGCGGAGTCCGGCGCGTTCTGTGCACAGGACGCAGTTGAAGGACCCGCATTTATTCAGAACCACCCGGACCGTTCCGGCGAAGATCGGACCGCCCGCAAAAGAAAACGGTCCGTATCCCCTGGGGACCGGACCGCCTGATTTCAAGATCGCTAGCGCTTAGCGCTTCTGCCTCTCAGAAACCAGACGAACGGGTCCGCAGCCCATGCACATACACATGGCCATGGCCTCGATCCCGAGTTTCACTGAGTTCAGCATTGTTGGCAGTATCGGGTGCGGAAGGGGGGCGTGTCAACTATCTGACTACAAAGGCACTCATTTCGGGCCTAAAACAACACATTACCCTCTTTACAATGAACGGTTTAAAGCGTAACATCAGCAGGGTTTTCAAAAAGGGAATCGGTGCCTCCCGTTTTTTTCGCACTTTTGTCTCATTTTTGCCGGTTTTTCCTTGCGCAGAGTTAACCTATAACTTAATATCCTGGAGATGGAGATTGAGCGCGGAACACCAAATAACCTATCGCGGTTCGCGGTTTACGATCGCCTATGCACGCAACCGGGAAGGCAGATTTCCCGCTCAGGAGTTCTTCAATGCGCTTGAGAGATCAGACCAGCAAAAGCTGCTAGCCCTCTTCAAGATGTTAGGCGATCTGGGACGATTTACGAATCCACAGAAATTCGGCGATTTAGGAAATGGACTTTTTGAACTTAAGTCTTTCCAAATCCGAATACCTTACGCCTATGCTCCATCGAAAAAGGGATGGATTCTTCTCACACACGGTTTCTTGAAGAAGAAAGACAAAACACCGGTCTCTGAAATTACGCGTGCACGAAAAATTCTTCAAGAAGATGCTGATTCCGATAAGGTTTGTCTCATCACGGATTCCAAAAAGAGAAAAAAGACATGACCACGACTTTTGAAGAAATGATGCGAGACCCTGAATTCAAGAAGGGGTTTGCGATTGAAGAGTTTATCGCGGAAACGGCGCAGTTGATCTGGGAATTGATGGAGCGGAAAGAGCTGAAACAGGCTGATTTGGCTCGTTTGCTCGGCAAATCTCCTGCCTACGTTTCTCAGTTGTTGAACGGCAAAGCCAACATGACGGTTAAGACACTCGCTGAAGTGGTGTATGTACTTGGCGCAACGGTCAAACTCCGCTCTTCGGATGAGAGTTCTTGCGAAAAATCTTCACAGGACTCTCGTATTGGTCACAGATTCCATCTGTCGATGAACCATGAGACCGAAATGAAACGTGATGTTTTTCGTTTTTGCCGTTTTGACGACGGAAGAATCAGTCCTTCAAAAAAACATGAATCTGGAAATCACAATGAGCGTGTAGCATGAACAAATTTGTCATTGAACAGTCGCAAAATGAAACCCAATTAGCCATTTCCCTTCATCAAAATGCGGAGATGAGCGGCATTCGACTATCTCGCGCCAAAGCGTCGGCACATCCTCCCGAAATATCGCTGAACGAGAACATCGCCATATCAATGGACGTGAAGTCTAAACAAGTAAGTTGCGGAAAAATCCATCTCGTCATCGAGGTTGATTTTCGTCTTACAGGCAATAAACAGGCAGATAACCCAAAAGCCAAGCCCGTTATTCTTGTGGAATGTTCATTCGAAGTGAGCTATCAACTGAATTCAGGGTTTGAACCGAGCACAGAACAAATTCAGGCATTTAAAGATGGCAATGCCATTTTCAATTGCTGGCCTTATTGCCGACAATATGTTCAAGATATGGTTTTACGATTGGGGTACCCGCCGATTACGCTTCCATTTTTGCGAGTAGTCACAAGACCATCCAAAAAACGTAAGGCTAAAAAATCAGAATAGTCTGCAAACAAGTCCACATTTCGTTTCTTAACCAATTCATTTTCATTGCCTCCCATTTCCTACTCGTCCCCCTTCCACACATACGCTCCGGGCTGGGGCAAGCCGATATGGGCCAGCACCCGCTGAACATACTGGCGGGCCATCTCCGCGGAATCGATGGGGTGGTTGTAGAAGGTGGGAATCACTGGAAAGATCACCGCTCCGGCTTCGGCGGCCAGCATCATATTACGCAGGTGGATGCGGTTGAAGGGCGTCTCGCGCACGCAGAGCAGCAGCGGACGGCGCTCCTTGAGGGTGACATCGGCGGCGCGGGCGATCAGTGTGCTGGCCATCCCATTGGCAATCGCGGCCAGTGTGCCCATCGAGCAAGGCAGCACGATCATTCCGCTCGACGGATAGCTGCCTGAAGCGATGGAAGCGCCGATATCCGCATCGTGGTGCAGGATGGTCTTCTTGGCCTCCGCGCCCAACAGCTTTTCCAGCAGGCTGGCGCGGCCGGAAAGGCCCAACTCCTCGGCCAGCACGCGCAGCGAGTTCTCGCTGGCGATGAAGTGTACGCGCTCGACGCGCTCGTCCGCCTCCAGCGCGCGCAACAACTCGCAACCCAAGATTGCGCCCGATGCGCCGGTCAGTGCGATGGTGAGGTTCATTATTTGTTTTCCTTCGTATGTTCCGCGCCAAGCCGATAAACAGAGCCATTGTAGCGATAAAGCTGCCAACCTATGAATCTAGCAGTTGCCCAGTCTACTTCTATATTTTTGTATTGGTTTGTTTTTTGCGTTCGCAATCTGAATGAAAGTCCATTCGAAAACAGGAGTACATCAGCTTTACCCTTACGGACGCGTACTAACCAAAACCAGAAACAGTCAGCTCCGGTCATTGGGCCTTCGCCGAGTGCTAAAAAGTCTTTTTCTCCATTTTCCACTAAATTTACGCGTACAACTTCAAATAGACTTCTCAGGCTCTCTCGATCACGATTTGAAAGCTCCTCCTTCATTTCAACTGCTTCTGGCGTTTTCAATAAGGCATCGAGAACTACATCAGACGGAGGCATCGCATTTTTAAAACCTCGATTATCATCATCAGGTGCGAACGTAGATGGCGCTGATTTCAATGTGTTCTTTTGAGCCACAGAATCGCTGCCAACTATTGCGCATAATCCAAGCAACACTAAAATAATATCTCTACTCTTCAGCTTCATTGAACACTCCTAACTGGGTGCCCCCGGTCCCTTTTTTGGGACCGGGGAGTTTTCAACTATTCGCCCAGCACCCGCCGGAAGATCGCATCCACATTGCCCAACTGCCGTGTGTAGTCGAAGGTCTTGTCCAACTTCTCCGGGCTAAGCAAGGAAGTAATCGACTCCTCCTTGGCCACTTCGTCGCGGAAAACCAGATCTTCCTTCCAGGAACGCATGGCGTGGGACTGCACCAACCGATAAGCGTCTTCGCGCATCATGCCGGCTTCCGACAGGTCGAGCAGGAGCTGGCCACTGAAGATCAATCCGCCCGTAGATTCGAGATTCTTCTTCATGCGCTCGGGATAGACCAACAGGCGATCCACCAGATCGGTGGTCTTGGCCAGCAGGTAGTCCACCAGAATCGTCGAATCGGGGAAGATCACACGCTCCACCGAAGAGTGCGAGATGTCGCGCTCGTGCCACAGGGCAACGTTCTCGAAGGCTGCCTGCGCGTTGGAGCGCAAGACGCGGGCGAGGCCGCTGATCTGCTCTGAAGTAATAGGATTCTTCTTGTGCGGCATCGCCGAGGAGCCTTTTTGCTTCTCGCTGAAATACTCCTGCGCCTCGCGGACTTCGGTGCGCTGCAGGTGGCGAATCTCGACGGCTATCTTGTCCAGCGTGCAGCCGATCAGCGCCAGGGTGCTGATGTAGTTGGCGTGGCGGTCGCGCTGAATGACCTGCGTGGCCACCGGGGCGGGCTTCAACTCCAACCGTGCGCAGATTTTTTCTTCATGTTCTGGCTTCAGATGGCCGAAGGTGCCGACGGCGCCGGAAAGCTTGCCGAAGCGCATCTCCTCGGCGGCAGTGTCAAAGCGGATCAGGTTGCGCTCCATCTCCGCGTACCAGTTGAGCAGCTTGAGGCCAAAGGTGGTGGGCTCGGCGTGGATGCCGTGGGTGCGGCCAATGGTGGGGGTGTGCTTGAACTCCAGGGCGCGACGCTTGAGCACGGCGAGGAAGGCAAAGAGGCCGGCGCGGATCTGCGCCGAGGCTTCCTTGACCTGCAGGGCCTGAGCGGTATCGACGATGTCGTTGGAGGTCAGCCCGTAGTGCAACCACCTTGACTCGGCGTCCAGGCCCTGTTTTTTCAGAGTCTCAGAGACAGCCGTGGTGAAGGCGATCACGTCGTGGCGAACCTCGGCCTCGATCTCCTGAATGCGCTCCACGCTAAAGCTGGCCTTGGTGGCAATGGCGACGGCGGCCTCGGTGGGAATCACGCCGCACTCGGCCAGAACGGTGCTAGCCGCCGACTCAACCTGCAACCAGCAGCGGTACTTGTTCTCTTCGGTCCAGATGCTGCCCATCGCCGGGCGGGTATAACGCTCAATCACGTGCTTCTCCTCTATTCCTGATTCCAAAAAATGGGGTGCCCCCGGTCCCGCTTTTGGGACCGGGGAAAGATCCACACAATCTTGACTCTAGGGGGCAATCCCCAACCGCTCATGCAACTCGTCGTAGAGCAGCCCCTGGCCGGGCTTGTAGGGCTGAAACCACTCGCCATCGATGACTAGTTGGGGCACGGCCCGCTTGCCGACCCTGCGCAACACCTCGTCGGAGGCTGCGCGGTCGCGATCCACGTCAATCTCGGTGTAAGCAATGCCGTGCTCGTCGAGAAACTGCTTGGCCAGACGACAATCACGGCACCAGGCGGTAGCGTAAATCTGTACTTCCATCTTTTTATTGTATCGGTTCGCCGCTCCCCCGGCAGGTCTGGCAATGCTCTAGGATAGAAATCGATGACCTCCGAAAAGATCAAGGAATTCCTGAAGTTGCAGCCCCACCCCGTCGAGGGCGGCGCATACCGCCGCACCTACGCCTCTGCGCACACCATCGGCATGCCGCGCGGCGACCGATCGATGAGCACCGCCATCTATTACCTGCTGGAGCCGGGGACCTTTTCCGAGATGCACGTGCTGGCCTCGGACGAGATCTTTCACTTCTATCTGGGCGATCCGGTGGAGATGCTGCAACTCTACGCCGATGGCAGCTCGGCAATCTTTACGCTTGGGCCGGATCTGGCCGCTGGGCAGCATGTGCAGTTGGTTGTTCCAGCAGGCGTGTGGCAGGGAACGCGGTTGGCAGGCGATGGCAAGGTAGCCCTGTTGGGCTGCACCGTCACTCCCGGCTTCGACTTCGCCGACTACCGCAGCGCCAGCGGTGAGGAGCTAGCAGCAAAATGGCCGCATGAGGCGGAGAGAATCAGATCTTTAACGCGAGACTAACTCTCCGCTCGCGAAAGAAGCTGCGCAACATCTCCGCCGCTTCCTCGCCCATCACGCCCGTCTCCACCGCCATCTTGTGGTTGAGCTGGGGATGGTTGAGCACTGCCAGCACCGATCCGCAGGCGCCGGCCTTGGGATCAGCAGCGGCATAGACCAGCCGCTCCAGACGCGCATGGATGATGGCTCCGGCGCACATCGAGCAAGGCTCCAGCGTGACATAAAGCGAACAGCCGTTGAGCCGGTAGTTGCCCACTTCTCGGGCAGCAGCGCGCAGGGCGACAACCTCCGCGTGAGCGGTTGGGTCCACATCGCGCAGGGTGCGGTTCTGCCCCCAGGCGACGATCTCGCCGTGGCGCACCACCACCGCGCCCACCGGCACTTCGCCGGCAGCCGCGGCCAGGCGGGCTTCATCGAGAGCGGCTTGCATGAAGTCGAATTCAGTCACAAATACTGCATCCCACGCAGATGATTGAAGTTGATGACATTGAGTCCGTGCGTCTCCAGACGATTACTGAGTGGGAAATCTATGGTCAGGATCACATGGGTTGAAGCTAGTTTGTAGAGGCATGTATCCGTCAAACCCAATTCAAATACGGGCTCGTTCGCAATGATTTGCGCTGGCATCCACTCCTCTTGAACGACCTTGATCTGCTGCGCAAAGTGGCGCGCCCAGTCCTCTTTTTGCCATTTGGGCAGCGCATTCGCGAGATTGGAAACCTCTGTCAGTACATGAGGAGTCGTATGAAGTACAGTAAAGCACTTTATAGTTTGACGAAGCAGTTCAACATCATCCTCAGAAAAGCAATTCAGACGCTTAAAAACGCCGACAAGATTTGGGTCAAAGCTACTACACCAGTAAAGCAACAACATGTTCGCATCGAGAATCGCAGGCTTTCCACTGTAACGCACTAACAGCGGATTGATTCCTGCCTTCACGCCGCTCGCTCCCTTAGAGCAAGCAACTGCCCCTCTTTACCATCAATCACTATAACCTTGGCAATTCGGGCCAGATGACGTGCGTTGCGAATGCCTTCCAAGAATGCGTTCGGATTGAAATCAGGGTTAGGAACGCTCAATGTAATCACCCAATTATCCCCATCTCGCTCCAACTCTTCCAGGCGAATATCGATTTCCATCGGTTCACTTATGGCGTTAGGAGAAGGGAGACCGTTTATCGGAGCTGGGGGCGGATCACCAATGACCAATTCAGGCAACAGCAATTTGAACTGTTCGCGCGCGATTTGAATTGCTTCCTTGATTTCAAGGCTCATCATCCAACTCCATTCGTTCAGCGCTATTCTACCCCAATTCGACCGCCGGTTGCTGCTGGGTCATGCAGTGCAGCGTGCCCAGGCCCCAGACCAGATCCACACAGTGAATGCCGATCACGTCGCGATCAGGAAAGACCTCGCTGAGAATGTTCAGCGCCACGCGGTCGTTCTTGTCGTGGAAGGTGGGAACCAGCACCAGCCCATTGGCAATGTAGAAGTTGGCATAACTGGCCGGCAGCCGTTGTCCGCGAAAGACCACGGGCCTTGGCAGCGGAAGTTCCACGAGAGAGTATTGCTTGCCATCGGCAGTGCGCGCGGCCTTCAGTCGTTCCAGGTTCTCGGCCAGCGGCTCGTGATTCGCGTCAGAAGTATCGGGTTCAACCGCAGTCACAATCGTCTCCGCGCCGACAAAGCGGGAGATGTCGTCCACGTGGCCGTGGGTATCGTCGCCCGCCACACCGCGATTGAGCCAGATCACGCGATCCATGCCCAGATAGTCGGAAAACACCTGCTCCAGTTGCTCGCGGCTAACTCCGGGATTGCGCTGCTGCACCTCGCTCAGCAGGCACTCTTCGGTAGTCAGCAATGTGCCCTGGCCGTTGGTGTCGATGGAGCCGCCCTCCAACACCAAACGCTGTTTAAAACCATCGGGTAGCTCCACCATCGGATGCCATGCGGGCAGGCCCAGCAGCTCTGTCACATGAGCGGGAACCAGGTCGTCGAGCTTCCAGTCGTCGTACTTGGCCCAGGCGTTGAAGCGCCAGTTAGTGATGGCTAACTGGCCTTCGGGATTGCGCACGAAGATCGGGCCCGAGTCGCGGGTCCACACCCGGTCAGTAGGCCAGCAGTGAAAGGTCACATTGTCCAGATTGGCCCCGGCGCGCTCCAAAATGCCCAGGGCGCGGGCCTCGGCCTTCAGATCGTCCACCAGCAGATGCACCATCTCACGCGCCGCGAGCAGGCGGACGATCTCGGCATAGATCCAGGGAATGGTCTGGAACTTGCCCGGCCAGTCCTCGGGATTGTGCGGCCAGGCCAGCCAGGTAGCCTCGTGGCGCTCCCACTCGGCGGGCATGCGGAAGTTCTTTTGGCGGGGCGTTTCGATCATTATGGATTCCCTAACAGCCTGCGGTGATAGTCCGGTTGAGTCAGTCCCTAGTCCCTTAGTCCCAAGTCCCTCAGTCCCTACTTGCCATCTCCATCCGCCCAGTTATTCACCGGATCGATGAAGCGCTTGGTGATGGGCTGATAGGCGTCGATGCGGCGGTCGCGCAAAAAGGGCCAGTTGCGCCGGGTGTCTTCCTGCAAGGCCAGATCAATTTCGCCCATCAGAATCTCTTCGCGATCATGCGAGGCCTTGGCGATGATGCGGCCAAAGGGATCGGCCAAAAAGCTGCCGCCCCAGAACTCCAGGCCCAGCCCTTCGGCGCGATTCCCGCGAATGTCGCCATGCTCTTTACCCACACGATTGACGCCGGCCACATAGACGCCGTTGGCGATGGCGTGGCCACGTTGGATCGTCTGCCAGGCATCGTATTGCGCCGCGCCAAACTCGTCCTTCTCGGAGGGATGCCAGCCGATGGCGGTGGGATAAAAAAGAACTTCAGCGCCCTTCAAAGCTGTCAGCCGCGCGCCTTCGGGATACCACTGATCCCAGCAGACCAGCGTGCCGATGCGGCCAAAAGCGGTATCGACAGCCTGGAACCCCAGATCGCCCGGCGTGAAGTAAAACTTCTCGTAGTAGAGCGGATCGTCGGGGATGTGCATCTTGCGATAGACGCTGATCAGGTTGCCATCGGAGTTCAGCGTGACTGCGGTGTTGTGATAAAGCCCGGCGGCGCGGCGCTCAAAGAGCGAAGCAACGATGGCTACGCGCAGCTCACGGGCCAGATCGGCCAGTTTGGCGGTCGTGGCTCCGGGAATCGGCTCGGCCAGATCGAAGAGGCTGTGGTCTTCGCGCTGGCAGAAGTATTGCGTCTGAAAGAGCTCGGGCAGGCAGACGATGTTCGCGCCCAGCTTGGCCGCCTGACGAATGTGCTCCATCGCCGCGGCGAGATTCAGCTCGGGATCCGCGCCCATGCGCATCTGCACCAGGCCGACATTGTATTTGCGGGTAGGGACCATGATTGAGGAGTCTCCAATACAGGGAACAGGGAACAGGGATGAGGGAACAGGGGAGGTGTGTTTTGTGTCCAGATTTCAAGAATCCATGAAATTTGTTTGAAAGTCAGCATTTAAGTTCTTGGTCGCGATTCTACAAAACAGAACCCGCCACGGCTGATCCCTGTTCCCTACTCCCTGTTCCCTCGTTCTACGAAATCAAGGCCAACCCCGCAGAGCGGAATTGGCCTCAAAAACATTCTAAAAACGATTCCTACTCTTCCAGAATCAGCACGGCGGCAGCGATGGTGGTGGTCCAAATACCGCGCTTGTCGCCAACGGCCGACTGGGTGATGTTGCTGGTGCGAACGATCTTGTTGGAGATGCGATAGATCTCCTTCTTCTCGTCCCAGCTCTTGTCGGGATCGAACTCTACATCGAGGGTGGTGGCGAGCATCTCAGCAGCCAGCTCTTCGGCGTACTCGCCGGCCTGCTCTTCGGTTTCGCCAAAGCTATGGTGTTCGCTCAGGTAGCCGTAGGTGTTGCGATCCGCGGGAATGGCCACGCCGATGCTGGAAACCACCAAACGGTGCGGTTCACGGGTGGAGTTCTCCGCAATCACCGCAAAAACCACCTCGCCGGGGCTCAGGAATGCCTGACCCTCCTTGCGGGTCAGCACCTTGCACTGCGGCGGAAAGATGGAAGATACGCGAACCAGATTCTGCGAGGCGATCCCCGCATCCCGAAGCGCCAGCTCGAAACTGGTCAACCGCTCCTTGTGTCTACCTACGCCTTTGGTGAAGAAAAGCTTCTTCGGGACCATGCTTTTGCCCAATTTCGATGTACCCTCCCTGATTTTGACGGTCTGAATGATTGTGGATTTCTTACGTTCCCGGTTGAGTGTATCGCATCCAGACCCGCAGAAGAAGGGTACCGGCGAAATTCATGAGGCGTTTATGGAGCAGGATTCCGGATTGAATCGGCCGGCTACGGCCCGACCCTGATTCAGCCCCCCCGTCATCTCCCGCAAAACCATTTATTTCAGTAATTTGATGAATCTTCGCGGGGGGCGTAACTTTTTCCCCGTTTGTGCGTTTAACAATCCATGAAGGCTATTTTTTTATTCTCCGCTCCCCTGCTGGCTGCCGGACTCGCCTGCGCGACTGTTTTGGCGCAAACTGCGCCTCAGAGCGCCGTTTTAGCTCCCACTGGCAGCTCCGCTCCCGACTCGACTGCAAAAGTCGCTCCCGGCCCGATCGATCTGAATTGGACACCGCCCGCGCTGGCTACCTTGACCGCGCAGGCCGCCGTCAAATCCAGCGTTACATTCGACCGCGATATGCTGACCGCAGCCAGCAGTCTTCTGCCCGAGACCGACGCCCCTACCCACCAGGCCATCGCCAAGATCGACGGCGTCAGCCTGCACCTCTTGCGCTTTGGCCCGACCGTCGTTCCCGACGAGGCCGCCATCGAAGCCATCCGCGATGCCTATCACCAGCGCGGCTGGAAGCATCTGGTCTCGACCACCGGTGTTGAAAGTGGCCCCATCCATCACGGCGTTACCGACCTCTGGCTGGTGCTCGACGGCGTCAACGTGCGCGGCGCGGTGTTGCTGGTGGAAAGCCCCAAGAGCCTCACCCTGGCCACCCTGACCGGCGACCTCAGCCCCGTCGACCTGCTCCACCTGCGCGGACACTTCGGCATTCCCCGCTTCGAGGGCGATGGGTTCAAGGAGAAGTAGCGGGATCTGGTGAGGCAGGGGGGCAGCGAGGATGTAGAGCGCGTCTGCGTAGAAGATTCTGAGCGCATCGCCAGCCCGCTGGTCATCGACTATAGCCAAGTCCATTCTGTCAGTGTAGATCCCGCCGACCGAAGCGGTTTTCTCGATACCCTGCGTCAATACGCCCCACTGGCCAACTTCGAACTTTAAGCACAAGCAGTTTCCCAAAAACGCCCATTCCCTGCCCCGCAGCCGCCCAAATCGCCATTCCTTATGGCTTTCCGCATTGCACCCCCCAATTTCCAGGTGGTAGCCTCAACTTGACCTCACCTGGAAAGGGATTCCCCAAAGCCATGCAAAGCACCTACAACGGACTGGAATTGCCCACAAGCGGGCAGCCGATCGAGTACTCTGACGGGCAGTACATCGTGCCCGACCACCCCATCGTGCCTTATATCGAAGGCGACGGCACTGGCCGCGACATCTGGAAGGCCGCCCAACGGGTCTTCGACGCAGCTGTTGAAAAGGCCTACGAGGGCAAGCGCTCCATCCAGTGGTTTGAGATCTTTGCCGGCGAAAAGGCCTTCCGGCAGTTCGGCACCTGGCTGCCTGACGACTCGGTGGCCGCGGCCCGCGATCTGCGCGTCTCCATCAAGGGACCGCTGACCACCCCGGTGGGTGGCGGCATCCGTTCGCTGAATGTGGCCCTGCGCCAGACGCTGGACCTCTACACCTGCGTTCGCCCGGTCAAGTACTACCAGGGTGTGCCCAGCCCGGTGAAGCATCCCGAAAAGCTGGACATCGTGATCTTCCGCGAGAACACCGAGGACGTCTACGCCGGCATCGAGTTCAAAGAGGGCTCGACCGACGCGGCCCGCCTGATCGAGTTCATCAACGACGATCTGCTCAAGGGCGGCAAGAAAAAAGTGCGGACCGACTCGGGTGTGGGCATCAAGCCCATCTCGATCTTCGGCACTAAGCGGCTGGTGCGGGCGGCGATCCGCTTTGCCCTCGAAAACGGCCGCAAAACGGTCACCCTGGTGCACAAGGGCAACATCCAGAAGTTCACCGAAGGCGCGTTCCGCGAATGGGGCTATGAAGTCGCCATCAGCGAGTTCCGCGATCAGGTCGTCACCGAGCGCGAGAGCTGGATCTTGGGCAACATCGAAGCCAACCCCAACCTCACCGCCGCAGAGAACGCCGCGCTGATCGAGCCCGGTCTGGATATGGCCAATCAGGCTTATCAGGACGCGGTTGCCGCCGAAGTAACCAGCGTGCTGGCCGGCATTGGCGCAACCCACGGCAACGGCGCGTGGAAGAGCAAGGTGCTCATCAACGACCGCATCGCCGACTCCATCTTTCAGCAGATCATCCTGCGCCCCGAGGACTACTCGGTGCTGGCCACCACCAACCTCAACGGCGACTACATCAGCGACGCCGCCGCCGCCCAGGTCGGTGGGCTGGGCATCGCTCCCGGCGCCAATATCGGAGACGGCTTCGCAGTATTCGAGGCTACCCATGGAACCGCGCCCAAGTATGCCGATAAGGACCTTATCAATCCCGGCTCGGTCATCCTGTCGGGCGTGATGCTGCTGGAGCTGATCGGCTGGAAGGAAGCGGCCCTGTCGATCGAAGCTGCGTTGGAGAAGACGATCCTGCAAAAGTTCGTCACCTACGACTTCGAACGCCAGACCGCCGGCGCCACCAAGGTCGGCACCAGTGAATTTGCCACACGTATCATCGGCAATCTATAAAGCAGGGAACGAGAAGATGAGGGAACAGGGAATAGGGAACAGGGATCAGGGAAGGTTGGTTCATTTCTCCGGTTCTGGCAGGTTGGGTGTCGACACTCTACCGCAAACAAGCCATCCCTGATCCCTGTTCCCTGATCCCTGTTCCCTAACCAAGTTCTTCCCCATTCCCCGAGGAGATCGAAAGATGCGCAAAAAGGTAAGTATTATTGGCGCCGGCAACGTTGGCGCTACGGCGGCTCATTGGATCGTGGCCAAGGAATTGGCCGATGTGGTGCTGCTCGACGTGGTCGAGGGCATTCCCCAAGGCAAGGCGCTGGACCTGTCGCAGGCCCTGCCCATCGAGAAGTCGGATGTGCACGTAACCGGCTCCAATGACTACGCCGACACCGCCAGTTCCGACATTGTCATCATCACCGCCGGTATTCCGCGCAAGCCGGGCATGAGCCGCGACGACCTGCTGCACACCAACTACAAGATCATGACCGACGTGGTGCAGAAGGTGGTGGCCTACTCGCCGGAGTCGATTCTGATCATCGTCTCCAACCCTCTGGACGCCATGGCCCAGGCTGCGTATCGCCTCTCCGGCTTCAACCGCGAGCGGGTGATCGGCATGGCCGGCGTGTTGGACTCCGGCCGCTATCGCCACTTCATCGCCGCCGAGCTGAACGTCAGTGTAGACAACGTCAACTCCTTCGTTCTGGGCGGTCACGGCGACACCATGGTCCCGCTGCTGCGCTACTCGACGGTAGCCGGCATTCCGGTAACCCAACTGCTCTCTCAGGAACGCCTCGACGCCATCGTACAGCGCACCCGGGACGGCGGCGCCGAGATCGTCAAGCTGCTCAAGACCGGCAGCGCCTACTATGCCCCGGCCGCGGCTGCGGTGGAGATGGCCGAAGCCATTCTCAAGGACAAGAAGAAGATTCTGCCCTGCGCCGCTTTCTTGCAAGGCGAGTACGGCATCGACGGCTTCTACATCGGCGTTCCCTGCAAGCTGGGCTCCAACGGTCTGGAACAGATCATGGAGATCAAGCTGAACGAGGAAGAAAACGCGGCCCTGCAGCGCAGCGCCGCCGCGGTGAAAGAGCTGTGTGACGTCATAGGAGTGTAAAAAGCAGGGAACAGGGATTAGGGATCAGGGAACAGGGGTGGTGTGTTTTGTTTTGTGTGGAAATTGCGGCAACCACCCGCCGGGAACAGAAAAATGAACCAACCTTCCCTGATCCCTAATCCCTGTTCCCTAATCCCTGATCCCTAATCCCTGTTCCCTAATCCCTGTTCCCTAATCCCTGTTCCCTAATCCCTGTTCCCTGATCCCTAAGTTCTATTCGTCTCTCAGCACTTCCAGCGGTCTCAGACCCAGGATGCGGTAGCTGGCGATCCAGCCGGTTGCGGTGGCCAGAACGGCTGTTCCCAGCACAGCGATCACCGTCGCGCCCCAGTCCATATGGAAGTCCACGCCGCTCTTGGTGGCCTGGAGCAAGATCCGCGTGAGCAGGTTGGCGAAGACTACACCTACCGACCCCGCCAGCAATCCCAGCACAGAAAACTCCACGCTGAAGGTGCGCACGATCCTCATCCGGGTTGCGCCCAGCGTCTTCAGCACCACCGCTTCGCGCATCCGCCTAAATCGCGTGCTGGCGATGCTGGAGGCCAGAATGGTCAGTCCGGCAAAGATCGAGAACCCGGCCAGAAAACGAACCACCAAGGTGATCTGATCCACCACGGTGGCAATGCGCTCCAGCATGTCGGCTACATTGATGATGGTCACCGTGGGATACGCGACAAAGAGCGCCCGTTCCAGCGCCGCCACCTGTTTGGGATCGACGTGCGCGCCGCCGTACCAGGTTGCCGGCACGTCCTTCAGTTGACCGGAGGGCAGCACGAAGTCCACACGCGCGCCCAGATGCTGCCCGTCCTGGCGATAGATGGCAGCGACTTGCAGAGTTCTCAGGACGCCGCCGATCTCCATCTGCACTTCGGAGCCGACAGAGAGGTGCACACGCTCTGCCAGCCCCTGACTGACAGCCAGCGCCACCGCGTTGGGATCGGTCCACCATTTGCCCTGCGCGATCTTGTCGCCGGCGGGCGGCGAATCGGCCCAACTCAGCTCGGCCCGCTCCAGCAGGTGATGGGGAAAATGCTGGTTCTTGAGCTGCTGCAGTGTCTTGCCGTCCAGCGCCACTACGCGGCCCTGCGCCACCGGCATCAGATCCAGCGCCTGCCTCACCCCCGGCTGCTGCTGGAAGAAGGTTTTTACGCCAGCAGCCTCATCGGTGCTGACATCAATCAGAAAAACGTTAGGCAGCTTGGGCGAAGCAGTCTCGCTCAGATCCCGCAGCAACGCCGACTGCATCAGATAGACGGCCAGAATCAGCATCACGCCGGTTCCCAAAGCCGCCAGCACCGCCGCCGACTGGTTCCCTGGCCGGTACAGATTGGCCAGCCCATGGCGCAACGAGGAAGGCAAGCGCAACCGAACGCGATTGAGCACCAAGCGAACCAGCCGCAGGGATACAAAAGCCATCACCAGCAACACAACCAACGCGGCGGTGAGCACAGCGGCAAACCAGGCGCCCACCTTGGGCGAATCCGCGAGCGCCCAGGCGATGCCGCCCAGCGCCAACACCACCAGCGCCGCCAGCGCCAGTTGCAAGCGCCGCGCCCACCACTGGGCCAGCCATCCACGCACTCCATCCGGCCCCGGCTCAACCATTCTCCGCAACACCAGCACTGGGCGCACCGCGCGCACGTCCAGCAGTGGTGGAAGACAGAATAAAAGCGTCGTCAAGAGGCCGGTTCCCAGTCCCGCAGCCACCGAGCGCCAGGGAAACTGCAAGACTGCATGAAAGGGCAGCAGCGTTCCAAAGACAGCAGGCAGCGCGGCCATTACGCCCAGTCCTGCACCCACGCCTAAAAGACCTCCGGCCAGCCCCAGGCCCAGCGTCTGCAAGAGAAAGATGCGCAACAAATCCGATGAGCCTGCGCCGACCGCTTTCAGAATGGCCAGCATGTCCATGCGCTGTTCCAGATGAGCGTGCATGGCCATGGCCACGCCGATTGCGCCCAGCACCATGGCCACCAGGCAGATCAGACTGAGAATGGCAGTGGAGTTGTCCAGCCCCTGAGTCAACGAGGGATTGCCCTCGCGGTAGTCCATTACCTGCGCGTCGGGCAGCATGGCCTCGACCTGCTTGCGCATTGCGGCAGGGTCGAGCGTTGAAGGCAATTGCAAGAGCAGGCGGAAGCTGGCGCGACTGCCCCTCGTCACCAGTCCGGTGCGGGCCAGAGCCGCCTGCGAGATCATCACCCGCGGGCCGATTCCCGCGCCAGCCGTGATGCGGTCCGGTTCCTGCCTGAGCACGGCGGCAATGCGAAAGCTGCGACCGCCCATGCGCAGCGTCTGCCCCACATGGGCATTCAGGCGAATGAGAAACTCCTCGGCCACTACCGCCGAGTCGCCGTCGAGAGCCTGCGACAGGCTCATCGCCGGTTCCAGTTCGGCATGGCCGTAATACGGGTACTCGGCCGGGTCCACAGCCTTCAAGGAAACCAGCAGGGGAACCGGATCGGGCGGCGCGGAGGCCATGGAGACAGTCTCCGTGGTCCATGTGCTGCGGATGCCCTGTTGGGCAAGCGCGGAAACCTTGGCCGACTCCTCGGCGGTAGGTTCACGAAAGAGTCGCGCGCTCAGATCGCCCGCCATCAACGAGCGAGCCTCGACGGTCAACGTGCTGCGAAAGCTCTCGCTGAAGCCGCGCACCCCCACCAGCGCCGCCACACCCACAGCCACTGAGAGCACCACAAAGCCAAACTTGCCCGGCGCGGAGCGCAAGTCGCGCCAGCCAATGGCCGACGCCCGCTTCCAGCTCAGTGCCCGCTTAGCCATTTTCTTCCTCGTGCCATCCGGCGGTTTGAGCGGGGCGGGATTCTGTCGCCCCAACAAGATTTGTTTGCTCACGCTCTTCGGCGAGTTGGCTAACGGGCGCAGCGCAAGGCAGCGTGTCCTCAACGATCATCCCGTCCTTGATCACAATGCGCCGGTCGGCGCGGCTGGCAACTTCGGGATCGTGGGTCACCAGCACCAGCGTGGTTCCGGCGCGGCGATTGCGCTCCAGCAGGAGATCGAGCACGAGCAGCCCATTGGCGGAGTCGAGGTTGCCGGTCGGCTCGTCGGCCATGACGATGGGCGGTTCGATGACAAAGGCGCGGGCCAGCGCCACGCGTTGCTGTTCGCCGCCACTGAGCTGCACCGGATAATGATCCATGCGCTCGCCGAGGCCAACCTCCTCCAGCAGCTTGCGCGCTGGCTTTAAACCGCTGCCCGGAAGATTCAGCTCATAGGGAAGCAGCACGTTTTCCAGCGCCGTAAGCGTCTGAATCAACTGGTAGGACTGAAAAACGAAGCCGATCTTGCTGCCTCGCACCGTGGCCAGCTCGGATTCGGGAAGGTTGTGAATAGGCGTGCCGTCGAGGAAGATCTCGCCCTCACTGGGCGTGTCCAGACCTGCCAGCAAACCCAGCAAAGTGCTCTTGCCGCTGCCGCTGGCCCCGACGATAGCCACAAACTGTCCCGCCGGAATGGTCAGAGAGATTCCCTTGAGAATCTCCACGCGCCGCGCGCCGTTCTGAATCCACCTGCGCAGGTTCCGCACCTCAATCAATCGAGCCCCCTAAGTCAGTTGTCAGTTGTCAGTTGTCAGTGATGGTTGGTTAAGATGGAGCGTTCCTGCATTCTTGCAGAGGAACAAAACTAATCCCGCCTTCCCTGTTCCCTGTTCCCTGATCCCTGATCCCTGATCCCTAGTTCTTCTCGCGTACACTTCATCCATGTACGCACGCCGCGCCCGTTTCGTTGCACTCGCTCTGTTTTTGCTGGCCGCCTCGGCTCTGCTCGCTCAGCAGAAGGCCGCCGAACGGCCGCTGCTGGTCTGTTTTGGCGATAGCATCACCGCCGGTTACGGAGTCCAGACAGGTCAATCCTACCCTGACGTGCTGCAACGGGACCTGGACAGTCGCGGCTATCGCTACAAAGTCGTCAATCAGGGAACCAGCGGCGCTACCACCAAGGACGCGGTAGCCAGTCTGCACGCGATCCTGCAACTGCACCCCGCCGTGGTGATTGTGGAGTTTGGCGGCAACGACGGCCTGCGCGGCCTGCCCCTCAGCGCAACCCGAAGCAATCTCGATCAGGTGCTGACCGCACTGGAGTCCGCGCACATCAAAGTTCTGCTGGCCGGCATCACCCTGCCCCCCAACTACGGGCGTGAGTACATTCAGCCCTTCGAGCAGATCTATCGGGATTTGGCGCAAAAGCACCATCCAGCCTTTGTTCCCATGCTCTACAAGGATCTGGTCAATGTTCCTGGCACCATTCAACCGGACGGCATCCACCCCACGGCCAAGGGCGCGGAGATCGTGGCGCGCACGCTGCTGCCGGCGCTGGTGCCGATGTTGAAAAGATAGGGACTGAGGGACTGAGGGAGGATGATTGCATTTTCTCCTTGAAAACAGTCAACTGTCTGTTTTCACAAAGAACGCTGACTCGCCAGTCCCTAGTCCCTCAGTCCCTTAGTCCCTATCCACACCCTGCCCGTCAATGTCACACTGAATCCATGCACGATGCAGTCAACAAAGCACCCAATACGACCCTGCTGTTGATCGATGACGATGAAGTCAGCCGCGAGATCGTTTCCACCTTGCTCGGCTTGGGCGGCTACAGCGTCCAGACTGCGGAGAGTGGCGAATCGGCATTGAAGCTGCTCAAAGTCTCCGCGCCAGCCGTCATTCTGCTCGACGCGCAGATGCCGGGGTTGAGCGGCATTCGCCTGGTCGAAGCTTTGCGCGCCAGTTGCCTGGCTCTAGTTGTGGTGATCAGCGCCAGCGAACCGCGGGCTGGGCTGCGCGATGCCGCCGACGGCTTTCTGCTCAAGCCCTTTGGCCCCGAAGAGTTGACCAAGCTGCTGCAAGCCCTAAAAAGCCCGTCAGCATGGCAACAAAGCGGAGCATTAGCAAGATTGCCCGAACCGCCAACCACCGATCCCGATTTCAACGAACCCGTCATCAGTCCAGAGACATTGGCGCAACTGCGCGCCATGATGCCCGCCGAGGCCATCCGCCAGATCTTTACCGCCCTGGCCGAAGACCTGGACCAGCGCATGATTGCACTCGACGTCGCACGCGCCGCCAGAGACAATGCTGAGCTTCGCCGAATCGGCCACGCCATCAAGGGAGGCTGCGTCATGGCCGGCGCCGTCCAAATCGCCCGCATCGCCGCGCGCATCGAGGCGGGAGCGCTGGAAACCGCTTCCCATCCAGACCGTAACCATCTGGATAACGGCTCTCCCATCCTGATTGAATTGCGCCGCGCCGCCCGTAACCTGCGGGGTATGCTGGAGATGGATTTTTAGGCTTTTCTGATCTCTCTTCAAAAAAGATTGATCTCTGGCCCTGTTCGTGGAGGTTCACCGTTCGCATGGATCGACTTATCAGAATCGTCCTGGCAGACGACCATCCGGTCATCCGCATCGGTGTCCGCAATATGCTGACCGAAAGCGAAGGCTTTGAAGTTGTCGGCGATGCCTCGGACGGTGACGAGGCTATTACCCAGACCCTCGACCTGCAGCCCGACATCCTGCTGCTCGACGTACAGATGCCCCGGCTTCCCGGTCTGGAAGCGATGCGGGCCATCATGTACGGCTCGCCTACGGTTAAAATTCTCCTGCTAACCTCGACCATCACCACCCAGCAGATCATTGAAGCCTTGCAGATTGGCGCGCGCGGCATCGTGCTCAAGGATGCCCTGGCCGGCCATCTGCAAACCGCTATCCGCACCGTGGCCAATGGCGATTACTGGATCGGCGGCAAGCGAGTCGTCAACCTGGTTTCAGCGCTGCACGATCTGATGCAACAGGCCGCCGTGCCGCAACACAAGACCTATGGTCTGACCCCGCGCGAGCTGGATGTGGTCGGCTCCATCGTTGAAGGCTGTTCGAACCGCGATATCGCCAAGCAGTTCAGCCTCAGCGAGGAGACGGTCAAGCGCCATCTCTCCAATATCTTCGACAAAACCGGCGTCTCCACCCGGCTGGAACTGGCCCTCTTCGCCATCGCCCATCATCTGGTGGTCTCCGAGTAAAGCTCCAAACAATTTCTCATCCTGAGCGGAGCAGGCGCATGACCGGGGTTCCCGGCGAGCGATTTTTGCCCGCTGGGGTGGTATGCGACCTGCGCAGTCGAAGAACTTGCTTTTGTTCAGCAAATTCACAACTTGAAGTTCAGATGTTTTTCTCAAGATAAATTAAGCTACTGATCGATAGGATTAGAGCATGAATCTCAGCGGAAAGATCGTTTTCATTACCGGAGCCAGCTCCGGCATCGGCGCGGCCACCGCGCTGGCCTTTGGCGCAGAGGGCGCTCGCCTGCTTCTGGCCGCCCGCCGTACCGACAAGCTGACTGAAATCGCCACCCAGGCCATGGAGCGCGGCGCGGAAGCGGTGCACACCATCGCCCTCGACGTGTGCGACCGTCAGGTCGTGGCGCAAACCATCGCCGAACTGCCTGCCGAGTGGGCTGCAATCGACATTCTTGTCAACAACGCCGGCCTCAGCCGCGGTCTGGACAAGCTCTACGCCGGTAACATCGATGACTGGGAAGAGATGATCGACACCAATGTGAAGGGTCTGCTCTATGTGACCCGCGCCGTGGTTCCCGGCATGGTGGAGCGGGGCAGCGGCCACGTCGTCAATCTGGGATCAACAGCGGGCGAGATCACCTATCCCGGCGGCGCGGTCTATTGCGCCACCAAAGCCGCCGAGCATGCTCTCAACGATGGCCTGCGCCAGGACGTACTGGGCACGCCCATCCGCGTAACCACCGTCGATCCCGGCATGGTCGAGACTGAATTCAGCATGGTGCGCTTTCACGGCGACGCCGAGCGCGCCGCCAATGTCTACAAGGGAGTAAAGCCGCTGACTCCCGCTGATGTAGCCGAAGTGATCGTATGGGCAACCGCCCGTCCCGCCCACGTAAACATCGCCCGCGTGCTGCTGACCCCGGTCCAGCAAGCCAACTCCCTGCTCTTCCACCGGTCGTCCTAGGTCCTGGCCGGACGGGCGGGAGCCTTCGGCTCGCTTCCCTGCGCTTACCGGATAGAGCCCGGCTGAATGCGGAATGATCCGTTCCCCGGTCCCAAAAAAGGACCGGGGAACCCGCTCTTTACTGACAACTGACCACTGAAAACTGATCCCTGTTCCCTGATCCCTGTTCCCTGCCTTACCTACCCCATCACCGCAATCGGCTGAAAGAGCGTTCCCGCGATGCGCTTGGCAATTCCAACCAGTTCGCGCTGACCGGCGAAGACCTTGACCAGAGGAGCACGGGAGAACTCCGCCAAATTGGCCTGAGCGCCATTGCGCAGCTTGCCCAGCGCCTGCGGATCTCCTGTGACGGACGGCATCTCGGGTAGTAGCAGGCGGGGATGGATGCCAAGCGCCTCCAATGCCTCGATGTTTCCTGCAAGGGGAAAGAGTTCGTCCAGCGTATGCGCCTGTTCGAGGGTGAAGACCCCGGCCTGGGTGCGGCGCAAGCTGCTCAGGTGCGCTCCACAGCCCAGATCCTGGCCCAACTCGTGAGCCACCGAACGCACGTAGCCACCGGCGCTGATGCTCATGCGAAAGGTCGCCTCGGGTCCCTCCAGCGAGAGAATCTCAAACTCCGTGATGTCGACGGTAGCGGTCTTGAGTTCTACCGGCTTGCCCTCGCGGGCCAACTGATAGGCAGCCTTGCCGCCGATCTTTTTAGCGCTGTAGGCGGGCGGCATCTGCTCCATCACGCCGTGAAAGCGGCGTGCCGCCTCACGTATTTGCGACAAAGAGGAAGGCCTCTGCGGCCAGCAGTCGGGGGTGGAGGGTTGGCCTTCGGCGTCGTAGGTGTCGGTGGCGAAGCCGAAGCGGATGGAGCCGGTGTAGCTCTTCTCCGCGGAAGAAAAATACTGCGCCAGGCGGGTAAACTTGCCCAGCACCAAAGGGAGAACGCCGGTGGCCATGGGGTCCAGTGTCCCCAGATGGCCGATGGAGCGCTCCCCGGTAATCTTGCGCAGCTTGCCCACCACGTCGTGGCTGGTCATGCCGCCCGGTTTATCGATAATCAAAAGCCCATTCACTCTACGATTCTAGTTGAATCCCTTCGGGACGTATTCTCCGCTGCTTGCGGCGGGGTAGTTCATTGGCCAGAGGACTCACATTTCGTGGGTGCGGGTGCCCCCGGTCCCGATTTTGGGACCGGGGAGATTCTATTCGAGCACTCACAATACTAGGGTCTGTTCACTCTACCCCGGTGGGCGGCGACGGGAGCCCATTTTTACCCTATCGAGGAGAGAGGAGCGACGGATGCCGGGTGCATCCTAGTGACGATGGACGAAGAGAGGGGCAAAATGGGCCCCGTCCCTTCGGGCTGCGGCGAAAATCGAGCCATACTTCGTTCTCGGCCTCGACGTTGGAACCACCAAAGCCTTCGGCCTCCGCCTCGTCTGGCCCGATTTCCACCTGCAGCGCCACCCGCCGGGGTAGAGTGATCAGGCCCTAGTTACCCGGTTGCCTTACCAGCGCCAAAAACTCCGCGCGGGTCTCTTTTTGCCGGAAGCAGCCCACCATCGCCGAAGTCACGGTGGAGGAATGCTGCTTCTCGATGCCGCGCATCATCATGCACAGGTGGCGAGCCTCAATGACCACACCCACGCCCTGCGGCGCAATGGCCTCTTGAATGGCGTCGGCGATCTGCTGGGTCATCCGCTCCTGCACCTGCAGGCGGCGGGCGAAGACCTCGACCAGGCGGGGAATCTTGCTCAACCCAACCACCTTGCCATTGGGAATGTAGGCCACATGCACCTTACCGAAAAACGGCAGCATGTGGTGCTCGCAGAGCGAGAACATCTCAATGTCCTTGACGATGACCATCTCGTCGTAGTCCACGTCGAAGAGCGCGCCGCGCAGAATCTGCGTGGGGTCCTGATCGTAGCCATTGGTCAGATAGGCCATGGACTTCTCGACCCGCTCGGGAGTGGCCAGCAGACCGTCGCGGTTGGGATCTTCGCCCAACCGGCTCAAAAGCTCGCGATAGATCTCCTGGGTAGAAAAGCCGCCAAGGCCTTCTTCCACCGCTCTGCGGACGGTCTTGCTCACTGCAATGGGCTGCGCCATGATCCTCATTTGCCTCCCGCCCAGGGGAAGTGGGCGTGGTTGGTCTTTTGAAAGTACAACAAAAACAAACATCTTGCCGCTACGCTGCCGAGCACTCGAAGAAGTTGTTTTCCGTCTCTTCCACGCGAACCCGGTCCAGTGCTCCGGTGGGCAGCGACGTCTGCAACAAAGAAAAGACCGCCTTACAGAGATTCTCGGTCGTTGGCACGAGATTCACAAACAACGGGTCCAAGTTCAGGTTGCCGTGGTCAAAACGGTCGATGACCTCTTTCAGCACCACCCGATCCAGGTCCACCAGATTCATCACCATGCCGGTTGCCGGGTCCACCGCGCCGCCGACCAGCACCTCGACGAAATAATTGTGCCCATGTCCGTATGGATTGTTGCACTTGCCATAGGCAGCGCGATTCTCTTCCTGGGAAAGCGCAGCGGCGTGCAGCCGGTGGCTGGCGCTCAGCATGTATCTGCGGCCAAAGTAAGCCTTCACACAACCCCCTTGGCAAACTCCCCACGAAACTCGGCAAAGATCTCCGGCGTCTCATAGACCCGCACCCGGCTCAACTGAGCGCCAGCTCCAATTCCCGTCTCCAGCCGCTTCCAGGCCGCAATGGCAATATTTTCGGTGGTAGGGATGGTCTGAGCGAAGTCGGGGGTCTCCAGGTTCAGATGGCGATGGTCCCAGGCTGACAGCACTTCGGTCTCAATCACGTCCTTGAGCCATTTCAGGTCCACCACAAAGCCGGTCACCGGGTCCGGATCACCGGCTACTGTAACTTCCAGGGTGTAGTTGTGGCCGTGGCCATTTCGATTCGAGCAGCGCCCAAAAACCTCGCGGTTCTTTTCTTCCGACCAGCCGTCGTTCCAGTAGTAGTGCGAAGCGGAGAATGTCGCCCGCCGTGTCAGAAAGATCATTCTGTCCTCACTCGAAAAGATGCCGCTAAGCTGCTCGTGGTTTCAGCAAATCCTCGCCCATTTTGATCTTATGAATAAAACGATGCCGCTTTACTTGTCTGATCTGATCGTATTTTCTCCCATTGACTTCCAGCGTAAACTGTGTCACCGTTTGCATGAAGGGTTGAGGTCTGGAAAGAAGACGCTAGCCAGACATATACATCCTTCGGTCACCTTGAAAGGGTCACTCTTCGAGTGGCCCTTTCAGCTTTTGTCGCCCAGGCTTCCCGTCGCCTTTTGGAATCACGGAAAAGAGCTCCGCATAGGGATACCTGCTGGTGCATTCAAAAACGGCCTCGTCATAAACCGGCTTTCCGTTGTGATCCGTGCGCTCTTGCAGGTTGCGCAGTAAAGAGGATGGTGGGGTAAAATCCACTTTCGAGCCCTCTGACAAAGCACTCTTGATCTGTTCCAAAACCTGTTCAATCGAATAACCGTCGCCTACGCACCTGCTCTTGTGAAGGTGCAAACCATGAAAGACGATTTCGGGCAGAAGTGCTGACAGCCCTCGTAAAGTTCGTGCTTCATTGATACAAAAGAGTTGTTCTGGAGTGAAGAAACCAATCCTCACCAGCCTCGGCCTTTGGCCGGATTGAGCCAGCATGAGGTTTCCGCGGATTTTCCTGAGACCATCTGCGAAGAGTGGCAAAGCGTGGATCAGTCTAACTGAAAACGGCACTCAAACAGTGATTGACTCGCATGTATTTCTTAAAAATCGCCCAAAATCAAGCTCTGGCCTAAGCAACTTTTCACGCCGCATAGCTTCTCCCCTTCCAACTCACCCGCTTCAGCATCTTGAGCTGAAACCAACTGCTGTAGAGCAGCACCACAAACAGCGGCAGTCCCAGCGGACTCAACGCGCAGTCAAGAAAGGAAAAATTCGATTTGGCGACTCGCGCATAAAAGCGCACCAAGGTGCGCACCCAGAGCAGGACAAGCAGCCAGCCCGCGCCCAGCCACTCCAGCGAATGGGCCATCAGCCGCGCGTCCCACAGAGCGATGGCTAACAGCGGCAGTCCAAAGAGAAGCAAAAAATCGAGTGCGCGCCAGACGGCCAGAGCCAGGGTGTTGTTGAAGAGCAGAGCCAGATTTTTGGTCCATCCCTCGACCATCGCCGCCGTGCTGCGATACATGCGGGTCGAGAGCGCATCCTCGGCATAGCGAAAGCGCAGCCCCACCTTGCGCCGCTTGGCCAGATAGGCCAGCTCCACGTCTTCCAACACCTTGTCGGAGACCGAGGCGTGGCCGCCCAAGCGCCGGTAGGCCTCGCGCTCGACGAACAGAAACTGCCCATTGGCCGCCGCCAGCCTGGCCTGCGGGTCGTTGACCCTGGCCGTAGGGTAGGAGAGCGCCAGTTCGCAAAAGACCAGCGGCATCAGCGCGCGCTGCGCCCATCCACTCACCAGTTGCCGGGGCGAATAGCTCAACATGCCCACCTTGTGACTGGTAGCCTCGTGGATCGCCCGCAGCAGGTCGCCCGGTTCATGCAGCGTGTCGGCGTCGGTAAAGAGCAGCCAACGCCCGCGGGCACGCTGCGCCGCAGTCCAACAGGCATTATTTTTGCCCGTCCAACGCTGCCCGGACCTTCCCCGCTCTAGTTTGGCCGCAGTAAGCACCGTCACACCCGGAAAACTGCCGGCAATGGCCGACGTCTGGTCCTCGGAGTGATCGTCGACCACGATCAGCTCCCAATCCCGGCCCAACTTGAAGATCTCTTCCGACTGGCAGACCAGCGAATTCAGGCAAGCCGCCAGAGACTCTTCCTCATTGCGCGCGGGAACGATGACCGACAGCTCCATTTCTGCTGCGGAAAAGTAATAAAAAGATTCGCCCGCCCAGCAAGCGGCGTTGACAGACTCCGTGTCTACCTCATCCGAGAGTCCCAACACCGGCTTGTAGGCACCTGCGCTCTCCGTTTCCTTCGCTTCCGGCTTCTGGTGCTCCATTAGGCCCTTCCTTTGCGGGTCTTCCGCTCCGTATTATAAGTATGTGCGCAACCGCTTCCTTATCTTCGCCCTGCTTTTGCCCCTGGTGCTGACCCCAGGGTGTAATCGTGGCTCGCATCCGGCACAAACCGGTCACGCGGCCCCCGACTTCACCATCTCCGACGGCGCCAACACCGTGCATCTGGCCAACTATCGCGGCAAGGTAGTGCTGCTCAACTTTTGGGCCACCTGGTGCCAGCCCTGCGTGCAAGAGATGCCCTCGCTGCTCGACCTGCATCACGATCAGCCCAATCTGGCCATCGTGGCCATCAGCATCGACGAGGACGCCGACGCCTACACCCACTTCGTCGCCCGCCGCCATGTTGACCTGATCACCGTCCGCGACCCCGCGCAGAACACCGCCAAGCTCTATCGCACCGATATGTGGCCGGAGACCTATGTGATCGACCGCCAGGGCATCATCCGTCGCAAGTTCGTCGGCTCGCAGGACTGGTCCAGCCCGGAGATTCGCGCCTATTTGAAGGCGCTGTAGGGCGGTCTCCTTGCTTCCCGTATAGTATGCGCATACACTACACACGTGATCAAGAGCTACCGTCACAAGGGGCTACAACGATACGCAGAAACAGGGTCGAAAGCAGGCATCCGGCCCGAGCATGCGGCAAGGATACGCAACCTGTTGACTGCGTTGGATGTGGCCACCAAGGCAGATGATTTGAATGCGCCCGGATACAAACTCCATGCGCTTCACGGTAGCCTTGAAGGCCACTGGTCTGTCTGGGTGAACGGTAATTGGAGGATGACTTTCGCATTCGATCGTACCGATGTGATCTTCGTCGATTATCTGGATTACCACTGAAGCCTCAGGAGCAGAAGGAGGATGCCATGATTTTCAATCCCGCACATCCCGGTGAAGTGCTGCGCGACTATCTCGGTGAGATGAGCGTTGGCGAAGCAGCCTCCCGGCTAGGTGTGACCCGCGCCCATCTCTCCCGCATTCTGAATGGGCATGCAGGCATCACTGCCAACACCTCCTTGCGCCTCTCTGCCGCGCTGGGAACATCGCCGGACTTCTGGCTCAAGATGCAGATACATCATGATCTATGGCTGGAACAACAACGGCCCACAGCATTCAAGGTGCTTCCATTCCCGCACCTAGTGAACAATGCGATTTCGGAGGCGGATTCAAGAACGAGCCCACCCTTGCATTCTAGCCAACAAAAAAATGAAAAGGCGCGTGTTGTTGCCGCCAACGCCTAGAGCTAATTTACTTCCCATGTGCGCCAAAAGTGCATGGAATGCGCCTTGCTTGTTATCATTCCCCCTATGACCACGGTGGAGATTCTCTTTCGTTATGCATCGCAGCCTACCCCGGCTATGACCCACGCCCTGGCCGGCACGCGCGAAGTCTACGGCATTCGCCGCCTCAGCTTTGACCGAGCAGCCCACATGGTGCGCGTGGAGTACGACGCCACCCGCCTCAATGCCGCCTCGGTCGCCCGTCTGCTGCGCCAGACTGGTCTGGAGATTGAGAAGGAGATGCCACTGGTCGCGCCACCTCCGCCCGAGCCGGAAATCACCCCCGTACCGGCTGTATGACAGCAGTCCACAGCCGTCTCACGTTCAGTTTGCGTAACCAGCCGATCCTTGCTATTCTTTAAAAGGTTCAGCAATGAACCAACTCAGTGCGCCCGTAGCTCAGCTGGATAGAGCGACTGACTACGAATCAGTAGGCCGGAGGTTCGAATCCTTCCGGGCGCACCATATCCTTCCTCACTCTGCGCAGTATTGGGCTCTTATTTTTTGATACCAGCGGCAAAGACCGCAAAGGCCGTATAACCCCTCCCCCTTACGGCTTGAATTCCTCGCTGCTCACGACTTCCAAAGAAGTCTGCACGGTAAGACTGTCACTAGCCCCTCCAGCCAAAACACGCAGTGGTTCCTTCTCAACTCTCCACACATGACGCACCGCGTCCCAGGCAGCTAAATCGTGCGGCTTCAACGTCATCGTGACCTCGCGCTCGGCTCCTGCCTCGATCCGCACCCGCTGGAAGCCTTTCAGCTCCAGTTGCGGTCTCTGTACGCCAAATAAATCCACATTGCTTCCCAGGTGCTGCACATACATCTGCACCACTTCATCGCTGGCCCTTGCGCCGGTGTTTTTAACTTTGATCTTCACCTGTACCGCTCCATCGGCAGGCACCGTGGGCGCACTCACGGTCAGACTCTCATACGCAAAGCTGGAATAGCTGAGCCCGTAGCCGAAGGCGTAGAGCGGCTTCTGCTTGCTGTAGAGATAGGTGCGGCCGTGGGTCAGGTCGTAGTCCATGATGGGCAGCAACTGCGCGTCGCCCGTGGGCCAGGTCTGGTTGAGCCGGCCAGCCGGGGAGTAATCGCCAAAGAGCACGTCGGCCAGCCCGTGTCCCTCTTCCTGGCTGTTGTGGGTCATGTGCACGATGGCGGGCAGATTCTGTTGGCTCCAGACAATCGCATAGGGAAAACTGGAACGCAGCACCTCGATGGTGCGGGGATTGGCGGCGAAGACCTCGCGCACCAGCGACTCCTGCTCCAGTACGATGGTCTTGCGGTCCACCGCTTCCTTGCCATTGGAGGGCGTGGGGCACTGCTCCCAGCCCGCATTGCACTCGGGATGGTTGCCCACCACCACAATCGCCACATCCGCCTGTTTGGCCAATCCAACGGCCCGCACCGGGTCGGAACCATCGGCGTAGGTTACCTGGACCGCCGGCCCAACCGCCTCGCGAATGCCCTGCAAGATGCTGACGGTATACGGCGGAGTGCCGCTGTACCAGTCAAGCAGAACCTGATCAGCCCAGGGACCGATCACGGCGATGCTTTTAACCTTGCCCCGCTGCAGCGGCAACGTATTTTTCTCGTTCTTCAGCAAAACAATCGACTCGTCGGTAGCCAGCCGCGCCAGCGCCTTGCTGGATTCCCGCTGCCACGGAGGTTGCTGACCATCATTCTCCCGGCCAATCCTGGCATAAGGATCGCCGTCCGCAGGACCAAATTCGCCTAAGCGCAGGTAGAGACGCAGCAGATTGTGCAGCGAGGCGTCCAGATCGGCTTCAGTGAGCAGATGATCTTGCAGCGCCTTGGTCAGGTCGCCGATGTAGTCGTCGAGGAAGTGGTTGATGCCGGCCTTCACCGCCGCCGCCGCGCCGTGCTCCTTGTCGGGAAAGCTGTGGTGATCGGTAATCAAAAGCCCCAGTGCGCCGCCGTCGGTGCAGATCAGCCCGTCGTTACCCCACTCGCGGATCATCACGTCCTTGAGTACGGGGTTGATCATCATCGGCGTGCCGTTCCAGGAGTTGTAGGCAGCCATCACCGCCCGCGATCCGCCCTCCTCGAACCCCATCCGAAACGGCACGGAGTAATACTCGCGAAAGAGCCGTTCGCTGAAATCCGAAGAGGACGAGGAGCGATGATTTTCGTTCTCGTTGGCCAGAAGGTGCTTCATCAGCGAAGCCGCCTGCCAGTGCTGTGGATCAGGCCCTTGCAGCCCCTGAATAAAGGCCACAGTCAGCGTCCCCACCAGGAAGGGATCTTCGCCGTAAGACTCCTCGGTGCGGCCCCAGCGAGGATCACGGCTCAAGTCCGCATTGGGAGCGCGCACCACCACGCCGCCCCGGTCATAAACCGGGCTCTGGTAGTAGTAGCGGGCCTCGTAACCCTCCAGCGCGGCGATCTTCTTCAACAGCTCGGGGTCCCAGGTCGCACCCAGTCCTTTTTCCTGAGGAAAGGTGGTTGTGGGCAGCGGCTCTTTGCCCTTGCCTCCCCAGCCTCCTGGTCCGCCCAGCGCCAACCCGTGCAGTCCCTCCACCTGGCCGGAAAAGACCAGTCCCAGTCGGGGGATTTTAGGATGATCGGACATCAAGGAGATCTTTTCTTCCAGCGTCAGCCGGTGCAGCAGGTCGGCAATACGGGTGTCGTCCGGCAATTGCGCATTGCGGAAGGGATAATCAGCCTTCTGCCCCCCGGCAGTTGCCAGACTCAACGCCAAAACTAACCCCACTGCAACACGCGCCAATCGGCTCGAACGAAACTGTAGATGCATCGACTTATCCTCTCGCTGTGAACAACGCAGAGTATCACAAATACGTCATGTATTTCCTTAACTAAATCGTTTGACATGCATTTCGAAAGAGCAAAAAAAGCGGAGCGCCATAGCGCTCCGCTTTCCTTTACTCCTCATGAAATCGCATCAATACAGCCTGAAGTTAACCTCGACGTTGATCATGACCGCGACCGGTGTTTTGCCCTTCATGGCGGGCTTGAACTTGTACTTGCGTACCGCCTCGATGGCCTTCTCGTCCAGTCCCATGCCCAGTGAGCGCACCACGCGCGGGTTCTGCGGATTACCCTGCGCATCGACGATCACCGCAACGAGGACCACGCCCTGATACTTGGCGCGACGCGCCTCGTCGGAGAACTCCGCCTCCACGCTGTTCAACGCTACCGGCGCAGAAACCAGACCGCCAACCCGCTCTATACCGCCGCCGTAGTTGCCGCCCTGTCCCGGCCCGAATCCATTGCCGTTTCCTGGCCCCATACCGCCGCCGGTACCCGATCCATAGCGGCCCAACTGCACATTCGTGGCGTTTTTGAAGCCGATATTCGGCATCTTGGGATCGTTGTCGAGCTGAATGTCTTTCTGCACATCGATAGCCGAGTCCATCGCCAGCTTGGGCTTATCGATTAGCTCAGCAGGAGGCACGATCGGCTGCTTCTCAAACTTGGGCAGCTTGCCCTTGGTCATATCGGGAGTCTGGTTGCCGCCGCCGCCGCCACCCATATCGTTGGCAGCCTTGGGAGCTTTGAACTCCGAGACCTCGATAGGCGTCATCAGCATGGGAATCTTGGCCGGCTCAATCACCTTCTTCACCACAAAGAAGAGCAACATCAGCAAGATCGAGACGTTCACCGTGGTCGAGATGCCGACAGCCCAGGGATTGGCCTTGACCGCCATGCGGTCAGGCACCGGAATGGGTCTGGAGGTCAACTCCAGCGGCGGCAACTTCACTGGGAAGAAGACGTCGCGGATATTTTCGTAGAGGTCTACAAAAATGGATTTTTCCTCGAAGGCCTTGCCAAGCAAGGCGTCGAGTTCATGACCGGCGCGTGGATCGGCGGCGGTTGCGGTTTCCGGTTCGGACTGGATAAGAAGGTCGTTTGCCATAATTCGCTGCTGGCTCGAATTCCCCTTGCATTTCCGGGCCGTACCCCTTCCCGGATCATCGATCCATTATGCTGGAAGACACATGCTTCTGTCTTGTCTTTTTCCTCAACTCTCCAAAATCTCATATTTTAGAGCAAATTGAGTTCCCATAAATAATAGACGGATCAACCCTGTATTGGTCACCTGAAATTTCTTCCCCGGCCATTTACACTAGAGGGTGAAGAATATCGAAACGCCCCAGGGAGTCCCCATGTCCGCAGCGCCCGAGTTGAAGGCGACCCTTAGCTTGCCGCAAACCGCCTTCCCCATGAAGGCCAATCTGCCGCAGAATGAACCGCTTCGGCTGGCCCGCTGGGCCTCGATGCGGCTTTACGAAGAGCTGCGCAAGAGTGGCGCAGGCCGTCCCACCTACCTGCTCCACGATGGCCCGCCCTACGCCAACGGTCCCATTCACCTGGGCCACGCGCTCAACAAGGGATTGAAGGATTTCGCGGTCAAGTCCAAGACTATGGCGGGCTTCAACGCTCCCTATGTGCCGGGCTTCGACTGCCACGGCCTGCCCATCGAGATCAAGGTGGATGAGCACCTGGGCCGCAAAAAGCTGGAGATGCCGGTTCCCGACGTTCTGGCCGCCTGCCGCGCCTACGCGCAGAAGTACATCGACCTGCAAACCTCGCAGTTTGAGCGCATCGGCTGCTTTGGCCGCTGGGACCAGCCTTATAGAACCATGTCGCGCGATTATGAGGCCCGTACCCTGGAGGCCTTTTACGGCTTTCTGGAAAAAGGCTTTGTCAATCGCGGCCTGAAGCCGGTCTACTGGTGCATCCACGACCGCACCGCCCTGGCCGAGGCCGAGGTGGAGTACGACCAGCACACCAGCCCCTCGGTCTACGTCCGCTATGCGCTGACCTCCGCGCCGGAAGCGATCGACGCCACGCTGGCCGGACGCGACCTCTACACGATCATCTGGACCACCACGCCCTGGACGCTGCCGGCGTCGATGGCCGTGGCCTTCCATCCCGACTTCGAGTACGTGGCCCTGGAAGCGACCACCGGCGGCGAGTGCTGCCCGCAGACGGCGGTCTACGTCGTGGCTGCCGAGTTGGCCGCACAGGTAATCGCCAACTGCAAGCTGGTGAACGCGACAGAGATCGCCCGCTTCAAGGGCAGCGTGCTGGAGAACACCACCTACCAGCATCCCTTCCTGGACCGTTCGATTCTGGGCGTCAACGCCAACTACGTCACCGCCGACACCGGTACGGGTGCGGTTCACACCGCTCCCGCGCACGGCATGGACGATTTCTTTACTGGCCAGCGCTACGGCATCGATCCGACCTGCCGCGTAGACGCCGGCGGCCACGTGCATGTGGACGAGAGCGCCTGGACGCAGTCTTCTCCGCCGGCCTTTGACGGCAAGAAGGTCTGGGCCGCCAACCCCATCATCATCGCCATGCTCGAAGAGCGCGGCGCGCTGCTCTCCATGCAGGATTTGGAACACAGCTACCCGCACTGCTGGCGCTGCCACAAGCCGGTGATCTATCGCGCCACCGAGCAGTGGTTCATTGGCCTGGAAACGCCGATGAAAGACCCACAGGGCGAGGAAACAACATTCAGGAAACTGGCCATCGAAGAGATCGACAAGGTGACCTGGGACCCCGCCTGGGGCAAGGAGCGCATCACCAACATGATCGCTACCCGGCCAGACTGGTGCATCAGCCGCCAGCGCATCTGGGGCGTGCCCATCGCCGTCTTCCTCTGCGAAAAGTGCAACCAGCCCATCGAAGACCCGGCGCTGAACAGCAAGATCGTAAAGATGTTCGAAGAGCATGGCGCGGAGGCCTGGCATACCACCGCCGTGGCCGATCTGCTGCCTGCTGGCAGCGCCTGCAAGCACTGCGGCCACACTGAATTCAGGAAGGAAACCGACATTCTCGATGTCTGGTTCGACTCCGGAACCAGTTGGTTTGCCGTAGCCGAGAGCGATCCAGAGTTGAAGGAGATCTACAAGGACTTCCAGAACGGCGGCGACACCAAGGTGCTTTATCTCGAAGGCGGCGACCAGCATCGCGGCTGGTTCCACTCCTCGCTGCTGACCTCGGTAGCGCTGCGTGGCAAGGCCCCTTACTCGCACGTGACCACAGCCGGCTGGACGCTGGACGAGCAGGGCCGGGCAATGTCCAAATCCCTGGGCAATGGCGTCGATCCTGTCGATATCGCCAACCGCATGGGCGGCGAGATTGTGCGCCTGTGGGTGGCATCGGTGGACTTCCGCGAAGACATGGCCGCCAGTGAAAACCTGATGGCCCGTTGCGCCGAACTTTATCGCAAGCTGCGCAACACCTTCCGCTTTTTGCTGGGAAATCTCAACGGCTTCGAACCCGCTCGCGATCAGGTCAAGGAAGCGGAGCTTTTACCCCTCGACCGATACATGCTGGCCCGCACCCGCGAGCTTACCGAGAAGATTCTGGGCTGGTACGAGGGCTTCGAGTTCCACCGCGTCTATCAGGCGGTAACCGAGTTCGCCATCGTCGATCTCAGCTCCTTCTATCTCGATGTGTTGAAGGACCGCATGTACACCTTCGCGCCCAGCAGCCAGCAGCGCCGCTCGGCACAGACGGTGCTGTGGCAGATTACTGAGACTCTGGTCCGCCTGCTGGCGCCGATCCTCAGCTTCACCACCGATGAGGTTTGGGAATACCTGCCCGCTGTCGAAGGCCGCGAGGCCAGCGTGCATCTGGCGCTCTTCCCCAAGCCGGAAGATATCTTCTCCGAAAATCCGGCGACGCTGCTGGAAGAGTGGAAGAAAATCTTCGCGGTGCGCGATGAAGTGCTGCGCGTGCTGGAGGAGGCGCGCAAGGCCAAGGAGATCGGCAAGGGCCTGGAAGCAGAGATCGAAATCTCCGCTAGCGGCAGCCTGCTGGCGCTCTTGCAGCGCTACTCCGTCAGCCTCAAGGAGATCATCAACGTCTCCAAGGTCACTCTGATTGAGGATGCCGACCTGCTGGTAACGGTGCTGCCCGCGACTGGCACCAAGTGCGCCCGCTGCTGGAACTTCATGCCTGAAGTGAAGAACTACGGCATTTGGGAGAACGTCTGCACCCGGTGCAGCGATGCGCTCACCGAGATGAAGATTGCAGTGCCGCAAGCGGCTGAGGAGGGCGCGTGATCTCTCTGGCTCCTCGCCGGCTGCCCTGGCTGCTGCTGATCTCCACTCTCGTCGTGATCGCCGACCGCTGCACCAAGGTCTGGGTCGCGGCTCACATCCGTCTGGGCGGCGCAATTCCGGTTGTTCCCGGAATTTTGCGAATCACTCATTGGACCAACGAAGGCGCGGCCTTTTCCCTCTTCGCCGACTCCGCAAACCCGCATCTGGTGCATGGGATGCTGGTGGGCTTTTCCTCGCTGGCGGCTCTGGCCGTGCTGGCGGTGATGGTCTATCTCGGCGACCGCTTCACCATGACCACGGTAGCGTTGTCGCTGGTCTTTGCCGGAGCCATCGGCAATGTGCACGACCGCATCGCCTACGGCTCGGTGGTGGACTTCATCGAAGTCCACATCTTCCGCTATCACTGGCCGGACTTCAACGTAGCCGACTCCGCCATCTGCGTTGGCGCATGTTTGCTGATGATCGATGCACTGCTGCCCAAACCGGAAGCTGCAGAAGCTGAGTAAGAATCTGGAGCCAGACGCCCACCTTCGCCAACGCACGTTTTGTGCGCATCTGCGAAGGTGGGTCTCCTTTTTTCGCGTTTGTATCCTTCCATGCACCCCTTATGCCTGCTGCACTACACTATGAGAACCAAAGAAAAAACGCCGGTCTGAATCAATCTGTCCGTGCGTCAAAGCACTACCCTGGGCATGAATCCCGCGCCCAATCCCACGAGGAATGCATGAAAGTTTCCCGCTCGACCCTATCCCTGGCCTTCGCGGCCACCCTCTCCTGTTTTTTTCTATCTTCCCTTGAAGCCCAACGGCTGCCACTGAACGTCCGCCCCGAGAGCTACACGCTCACCCTCGCGCCCGACTTGAAGGATGCAACCTTCACCGGCGCGGAGTCCATCGACGTTACCGTTCTTGAACCCACTAGCACCGTCACCCTGAACGCCATCGAGATCGCCTTCCAGTCGGTCACCGTGACCGTCGCGGGCAACTCGCAGAAGGCCGTCGTCTCGCTGGACAAGGACAAGGAACAGGCCACCTTCACCTTCGCCGAAAAACTGCCCGCGGGCAAGGCTACGCTGGACATTCATTACACCGGCATTCTCAACAACGAGCTGCGCGGCTTCTATCTCTCCAAGACCGACCGCCGCAACTACGCCGTCACCCAGTTCGAATCCACCGATGCCCGCCGCGCCTATCCCAGCTTTGACGAGCCGGCGCTGAAGGCCACCTACGATGTTTCGCTGGTAATTGACGCTGACGACACCGCCATCTCCAACGGCGCGATCATCAGCGACACAGCGGGGCCTATTGCCGGCAAGCACACCCTGCGCTTCGACCGCACGCCCAAAATGTCCACCTATCTGGTGGCCTTTCTGGTGGGTGACTTCCAGTGCAGCTCGGGCGAGTCCGACGGCGTGTCCATTCGCGTCTGCGCCACTCCCGACAAGGTAGCACTGACCCCCTTTGGCCTGGATGTGGCCAAGCGGGTGCTGCACTACTACAACAACTACTTCGGCATTCCCTACCCACTCAAGAAGCTGGACCTGATCGGCCTTCCCGACTTCGAGGCCGGCGCCATGGAGAACTTCGGCGCAATCACCTATCGCGAGACCGACCTGCTGCTGGACGAGAAAACCGCCTCAGTCCATGCAAAAAAGGAGGTGGCCCTGGTGATCGCCCACGAGATGGCCCACCAGTGGTTTGGCGATCTGGTGACCATGCAGTGGTGGGACAATCTCTGGCTCAACGAGGGCTTCGCCACCTGGATGGAGATGAAGTCGGTTGAAAAGCTCTATCCAGAATGGCAGATCGAGCAGATGATCGCCGGCAACATCGATGAGACGCTGAATCTGGACGCGCAACCCACCACCCGCGCCATCCGCGCCAAGGCCGATACCCCCGACGAGATCAACCAGATGTTCGACGGCATCGCCTATGGCAAGGCCGGTTCGGTGCTGCAATCGGTGGAAAATTACCTGGGCGAAGAGACCTTCCGCCAAGGCGTGCACAACTATCTGGCCGCGCATCTGTACGGCAACGCCACCGCCGAGGACTTCTGGGGCGCACAGACCGCCAACAGCCACAAGCCGGTCGACAAGATCATGGGAAGCCTGGTCGCCCAACCCGGCGAGCCGCTGCTGAGCTTTGGCGAGCCAGCCAATGGCAAGGTAGCCGTGAGCCAGAAGCGCTTCTATCTCAGCCCCAGCCTCAAGGCCGACCCCGCCCAGCAGTGGACGCTGCCGGTCTGCTTCAAGACCGCCCAGGGTCAGGATTGCCAGGTGCTCACCCCGGCCGATAAGGCTTTGACGGTTCCCGCCGCTCCCCTGCTCTTCGCCAATGCCGGCGGCAATGGCTACTATCGCAGCGCCTACACCCCCAGCGTCTACAAGGCTCTGGTGGCGGGCGTGGAGAGCCAGCTCACCCCCGCCGAGCGCATCAGCCTGCTGGGCGATGCGTGGGCGCAGATGCGCGCCAACAAGCTCGCAGTAGGCGACTACCTCATTCTGACCGCCGCGGTGAAGGACGATGCAAGCCCTGCGGTCATCAGTAGCGCTTTGAGCGCACTGGACACCATCCACGACCGCATCGCCTCCACCCAGGCAGAGAAGGAAGCGATCGCCAGGTGGGCCGGCCAGACCTTTGCTCCGGTCTACGCTAAAATGCCCGCTCCGGCGGCCAGCGATGATGCCAACCAGCGCGAACTGCGTGCTGCGCTCTTCGGTTTTCTGGGCGACTTTGCCAACGATCCGGCGATTCTTGGCGAAGCCCGCAAGCTGGCGCAGCAGTACCTGACCGATCCATCCTCGATGGACGCAACGCTGGGTCAGGCAGCTCTGCGCGTCGCGGCCACGCACGGCGACGCCGCGCTCTTCGACCAGTTGCAAAAGCGCTTTGAGACCTCCACCAACCCGGAGATCCAGGAGAGCGCACTACGCCTGCTGGTGAGGTTCGAGGACCCCGCCTTGCTCAACCGCGCACTGGAGTACACCGTCAGCGGCAAGGTCCGCAATCAGGACGCCGCCTATGAGTTGGGAATCGCCCTGCAGATCGACAGCAACCGCGATCAGAGCTGGAAGTTTATCCAGAACAACTGGGAGAAGGTGCAGGCGCAGTTGACCACCGCCATGGGCGGCCATTTGGTCAGCTCCACCGGCAGCTTCTGCTCTGCTGCCTCGCGGGAAGAAGTAAAGAGCTTCTTCGCCACCCACAAGGTTCCCTCCTCCGACAAGGCCCTACGGCACGCATTGGAGCGCATCGACGGCTGCTCTGAGCTGCGCACTCTGCAAGAGCCCAACCTGAAGCTATGGCTGGCAGCACAGACTCAGTAATCCCTCCGTTGCGACAACAGAAAAAGCCCTCCACGCGGAGGGCTTTTTCTGTTTGTGTATGACGAAATCACATTCTCAATCGGCCGTTCTACGACACCACCCGCTTCAAAAAGCCCTTCAATCCCAAACGTCCCAGTCCGGCGGTAAAGGCGGTCAGGGCCAGCAGAATCGCCCACCAAGGCATGTGCGGAATCGACGGCGTCACCGAGGCGCGCAGCCCTTCGCTCATATAGACGATGGGGTTGATCAGCACGCCGTATTTCAAGACATGCAAATCCTTCAACCCCGCCCAGGGAAAGTAGACGCATCCCAGAAAAGTGATCGGCACCAGCACGATCGAGAAAACAAGCCCGATCTGCTTGGGGTTGACGATGGAGCCGATAGCCAGTCCCATCGAGCCCGCCAGCAGGCTGCTGAGGATCATCACCAGAGCCAGCAGCGGCCAGCAATGAATGTCGGCCCGCACCGGCACAGCAGGAATGTAATAGGCCATGGGAATCACCAGCATCGCGCCCAGGATGGATTGCAGCGCGCTGAAGCAGACCTTTTCCAGCGCCACGGCCCACAGCGGCAAAGGCGCCATCACCCGGTCGTCGATCTCGCGGGTGATGCCGAACTCGGTGGAAAGGGGTAAGGCCACAGCGGCAATTCCAGTGAACATGATGGCCACGGCCATCAGTCCCGGTAGCAGGATGGTGCCGAAGTTGGCGCCACCTCCGATCATGGGGCTGCCTCCGCCCATGTGCGGCATCACGTAGGTGAAGACGAAGAGGAAGAGCAACGGCTGCATCGCCACGCGCGCGATAAACGGCTTCAGTTCGCGCAGCAGCACCCGCAGGTCGCGCAGAAAGAGTCCGTAGAAGGCGCGCAGGAAGAACCCCGTCCCCAATACATTCGAATCTGCAACCCCTGATCCCTGTTCCCTGATCCCTGTTCCCTTGTCGTTATTCACGCAAGTCCCTCCCGGTCAGTTGGATGAAGACGCTTTCCAGGCTTGGTTCGTTGATCTTGAGGTCGCGCAGGCCGTGAGCGGCAGTGGCTTGCACCAGGTCAGGCAACAATCCTTCAGCCGCGCTGCCGACGACTCGCAGACCCTCGGCAGTGCTTTCGGCGCTATGAACATCAGCGCGCTGCCTGAGCCGCACGGCCAGGGCATCCAGGCCGTCGAGGTTTTTCAGCTTGAGGTCGTAGACGGTCTGAGCGCTGAAGGTGACTTTGAGCTTTTCGGGCGAACCCAGCGCCAAGATCCGGCCGTGGTCGACGATGGCCAGACGATCGCTGAGCTGGTCGGCTTCTTCCATGTAGTGGGTAGTCAGCAGCACGGTGATGCCTTCCTTGCGCAGCGCCTCGACCGCCGTCCACATGGCCATGCGGCTCTGGGGATCGAGTCCCGCGGAGGGCTCATCGAGAAAGAGCACCATGGGCCGGTGGGCGATGGCGCGGGCGATCTGCACCCGCTGCGCCAAACCGCCGGAGAGCTGGCCGGGATAGACGCTCTTGCGCTCGGTGAGCAGAAACTGGCTCAGCAGCTCATTGGAGCGCTCCCTGGCCTGTCGGTGGCCAAAGCCGAAGTAGCGGCAATGGAAGTAGAGGTTCTCGTAGACAGTCAGCGAGCGGTCCAGGGTATTGAACTGCGGCACCACGCCGATCTGCCGCCGCGCCAGGGCTGGATCTTTCACCACATCGATGCCGTTGATGCGAACCGTGCCCGAGGTGGGCAGGGTGCGTGTGGTGCAGATGCCGATGGTGGTGGTCTTGCCGGCGCCATTGGGCCCCAGCAGGCCGAAGATCTCGCCCTGCTTCAACTCCAGGTCGATGCCGTCGACGGCTACCACCCGCAGCTTGGACTCGAATATTTTGCTCAGTGCTTCGATTTGTACGATCAATGGTTCACCCGCGTCTGTAGGGGAAGTGCGTACAACATTCAGACTACCGCATCGCCGCTGGGACCATGGCGACTTCTTCATGCGCGATCAAAGCCGGGGATTCTCCCGGTTGGAACAGCCATACGAAACAGAGCGGCTTTTCGGATTGAAAAGCCGCTCTGTATTGTCATGTGTTCCAGGTTCCAACGCTGAACTCTTGCAACCCTATACCTGAATCTTGACCGGCCAGGTCTTCCAGATATCGGCACAGTAGTCGCGGATAGAGCGGTCGCTGGAGAACTTGCCCATGCGCGCCACGTTGAGGATCGACATGCGCGTCCACGCTTGCTGGTCGCGATAGGCCTCCGCCACGCGGTCCTGAGCGTCGATGAAGGACTGATAGTCGGCCAGCAGCATGTAGTCGTCCACATTGAGCAGCGAGTGCACCAGCGGCTCAAAGAGTCCCTTGTCGCCTTGAGAGAACTCGCCACTGAGCAAAGAGTCGAGAACTTCGCGTAACTGCTCGTTGGACTCGTAGAAAGTCCTTGGCGAGTAGCCCTGCTCCTTCTGCTTCTCGACTTCGGGAGTCGTCAGCCCGAAGAGGAAAAAGTTCTCCGCGCCCACTTCTTCGCGAATCTCGATGTTGGCGCCGTCCAGCGTGCCGATGGTCAGCGCGCCGTTCATGGCGAACTTCATGTTGCCGGTGCCGGAGGCTTCCTTGCCGGCCAGCGAGATCTGCTCACTCAGATCGGCTGCGGGATACACCCGCTGCCCCAGCTTCACGCTGTAGTTGGGCAGGAAGACAACCTTGATGCGGTCCTTGACGATGGGATCGTTGTTAACCACCTCGCCCACCGCGTGGATCATCTTGATGATCAGCTTGGCCATGCGGTAGCCGGGCGCGGCCTTGCCGCCAAAGAGGAAGGTGCGCGGCACCATCTCCAAATCGGGGTTGTGCTGCAGCCGCTTGTACAGGGTCAGAATGTGCAGTACCTGCAGGTGCTGACGCTTGTACTCGTGCAGCCGCTTGACCAGCACATCGAAGATGGAGTCGGCATCGACCTGTATGCCGAGCTTTTGCTGGATGTAAACCGCCAGACGCAGCTTGTTGTTGCGCTTGATGGTCTTCCAGGCCTCGTGGAACTCGGCATCTTCTGCCATTGGCTCCAAAAGGCGCAGTTTGTCCAGATCACGCGCCCAGACAGGTCCGACATGTTCGGTCAGCAACTGCGCCAGTCGCGGATTGCTCAGCACCATCCAGCGGCGCGGCGTCACGCCGTTGGTCTTGTTGCTGAATTTTTCCGGTGAGAGCTGATAAAACTCCTTGAGCACATGGCTCTTCAACAGTTCAGTGTGCAACTCGGCAACGCCGTTGATGGCGTGGCTGCCCAGCGCGGCCAAATTGGCCATGCGCACGAACTTCTCTCCACGCTCGTCGATCAGCGAGAGCTTGCGCGCCATATCGTCGTCGCCGGGAAATTTCAGCCGCACGCTCTCCATGTGACGCCAGTTGATCTCGTCGACAATCTCCAAATGGCGCGGCAGCAGAGCACCAAAGAGGCTGCGCGGCCACTGCTCCAGGGCCTCGGGCAGCAGCGTGTGGTTGGTGTAGGAGAGGGTCTGCTGGGTGGCGTTCCAGGCAATATCCCAGTCCATATCGTGCTCGTCCACCAGCAGGCGCATCAACTCGGCCACGGCGATTGCCGGATGGGTATCGTTCATCTGCACGGCAAAGCTGCGATGCAGGTCGGCCAGCGGACGGTTGCGCGAGACCTGAATCTGCAAAATGTGCTGCAAACTGCAGGAGACGAAGAAGAACTGCTGGGCCAGTCGCAACTGCTTGCCCTGCAATCCCTCGTCGTTGGGATAAAGAATCTTGGAGATATTCTCCGAGGCTACCTTGTCGGCTACCGCGCCAAAGAAGTCGCCGGTATTGAAGGTGCTGAAGTCGAAGCTCTCCACGGCATGCGCCGCCCACAACCGCATGGTGTTGGCGGTGTTGGTTTGGTAGCCGAGGATGGGAGTGTCGTTGGGAATGCCGCGCACTACGCGCTGCGGAATCCAGCGCACATGCAAGCGGCCCTTGGCGTCGGTCTGTGACTCGGTGCGCCCGCCCAGCTTGACGTCAAATGCATCTTCGGGCCGCTCCAGCGCCCAGGGATTGCCCAAACGCAGCCACTTGTCGGTGGCCTCCACCTGCCAGCCGTCGCGAATCTGCTGGTTGAAGATGCCGTACTCGTAGCGGATGCCGTAGCCGATGGCGGGAATGTCCAGAGTCGCCAGAGAGTCCATGAAGCAGGAAGCCAGACGGCCCAGGCCGCCATTGCCCAGTCCTGGCTCCTCTTCCTGCTCGATGAGGGTGTTCAGGTCGATGCCCAGCTTCTTCATCGCCTTATTGGCCTCTTCGTAGATTCCCAGATTGATCAGGTTGTTGCCCAGGTGGGGTCCGGTCAGGAACTCGGCAGAGAGGTAGCAGACCACCCGCACATCCTTACCCTTATAGTTCTGCGAGGTCGAGATCCAGCGCTCCACCAGGCGGTCGCGCACACAATGCGCCAGCGCCATGTAGAGATCATTGACTGTGGCCCGCTCCAGGGACCGTCCCTGCACGAAGACGAGATTATCCAGAAAGGACTGTTCCAGCGCCTCAACACTAAGCGCGGTTCGCTGACATCTGTCCATTTCCACTGGCTGATATGCGGCGGTGCTATCGGGCATGGTCCACCTCGTTCCCCGTTGCGGCGGGAAGATCCGCTCCGGAGAGCTGTCTTCCCACCATACTTCCTGGATTCTAAAGACGCTATGAAAAACCTGCCAAATCAACGCCGGCGAACAGGTTAAGACCCATTCTGAAATCACTTTGGCCCGTTTGAAGAAGCATGAAAATACAGCAAGACAGCAGGTCAGCGAACCAGCGAGTCTGCCAGCAAGCTAGCTCGCTGGCCCGCTGTCTCGCTTCAATTGACCGACAATACCAGCTTACCGAAGTGAGTCGCCTCTTCCATCCTCCACAATGCTTTCCGCGCCTGAGACCAGTGGAAATTTTCACCCACCGGACGCAGCTGGGCCAGAGTAACTGCCCGGTTCAGTGCGACAAAGTTGGCGCGAGAGCCCACATAAATGCCCTGAATGCGGATCTGTTTGTGCAGCAACGCCGCCAACGGCAGCGGCTCCGGCCCGCTGGCCTGATTGCCGGCCTGGGAGAGCACTCCAATCTGCGCGATCATGCCGCCAGTACGCAGCGCCCGCAGCGAATGGGGCAACGTGCCCAGCCCGCCGACCTCGACAACCAGATCCGCGCCCTGCCCGCCGGTCTCGTCCTGTACCCAATGTTCCCAATCGGGATGGGTGCGATAGTTGAGCCCCGCATCCAGGCCCAGCGATTGCGCCATTTGCAGCTTCTCGTCGCTGCTGCTGATGCCCAGCACCCGCGCTCCCTGCAGCCGCGCCAGTTGCAGGGCAAAGATGGAGACCCCTCCCGTTCCCTGCACTACAACAGTGGCGCCAGGACGCAACTGAGCGGCCGCCAGAGCGTTCCATGCGGTGACAGCGGCGCAGGGCAGCGTCGAGGCCTCCTCGAAGCTCAGGTGTTCAGGAATCGCTACCAGACCGCTCTCCTTGACCACGATGAACTCGGCCAGAACCCCGTCAATATCCCCGCCCAAAGCTCCCCGCGCCTTTTCCGGGGTGAGCTCGCCGTCCAGCCAGTTCTGCATGAAAATCGGGGAAACCCTGTCGCCGGGCTGGAAGGCAGTAACGCCCGGGCCGACAGCAGACACCACCCCGGCAGCGTCGGAGCAAGGAATCCGCGGCAGGCTCATTTTGGGGTTATAAATCCCCTTGACCGCCAGCAGATCACGAAAATTGAAAGAAATCGCACGAATTTCAACCAGCACCTCGCCGGCTCCCGGCGTGGGTGTGGGACGCTCTGCAAACTCTAGGGAATCAATGCCAAACGACTCTATCTGCCAAGCCCGCATAGGGACTTCCTCCGCTCGCTTCTTGGGGTACTCGGCCAGCCTGCGGGACACAGAACCGGAAAACCCCCGTAGAATGAAGATAGGTCCCGTGGTTGGGAAAGTAAATCCGTGGAGGAACAGATGGCAAATGCCGTGCAGGAATTAGAAGTTGAGATCGAAGAGGGTTCCGCGAAAGAAGAAGCCAAACGCCAGGCTGATCTGAAGCGCCAGGACCGTGCACGTCAGATCCAGGGATTGGAATTGCAGCGGGAAAACATCCTCTCGCAGCGCACCTCGAACGCCTCGCGCCGTACCGCTCTGGAAGCCGCCCTGGCCCAGATTGAGGCCCAGATCGAAACGCTGAAATAGGCCTATTCACTTCTTGATGCACAAAGAGGGTGCGAGCCCTCTTTAGTTGCCGACGACCAGCACCTCAAAGCTGCCCGGAATCGGAGCGGTTTGCAGATTCCCGATGCCCGTCTTGGTTAAATCCACCCCCATGCGGTTGGTGACCAGATACACCTCGCCATTCACTGGATTCACCGCCAGTGTGCGCGCCTGCTCCTGTGTCGGCAACTCCTGAATCACTGAAAAGCTGTCGGTAATGTGCTGGCGGACAACAGTCAGCGTACCGCTGCCACTGGCCGCATAGAGCAGACCGCGGCCGGCATCATAGGCCAGAGCATCCGGTCGATTGTTGAGCGACAGTGACGCCACCAGATCGCCTCCTCCCATATTCCACACCGTCAGCTTGTTGTTGCTGCATGCCGCAAAAAGACGCTGATGTTGCGCGTCTACCGCCAGCCCTTTGGGCTCGGTACAGGCCGCCCCCAGAGAGAAGATATCGGGATGGTCAGGGCCCTCCCAGTTGGCCCGGGCTATCTCGCTACTGCCAATATCGCTCCAATCCACCAGACTGGTCTCGCTGCCGCCCTTATCGCGCAACATCGTGGCCATGGCGTGGCTGTCAACCCGTAGCACTCTATTGCGGGCAACCACGCTGAGATAGAGTTGGCCGCGTTCATCCGTCAGCGCCTCATTGATCGCGCCGGAGAAGAGCAGATGGCCGATCACAGTCTGTTTCTCCGTATCGATCACCGCGATGGGCGTAACCGCGTTGCGCGTCGCGTTCCAGTCCGGAGTGGGGTCGGCGACGATATCGGCGCGCAAGATGCCGTTGGCGTCGCGTCTGACCACCTTATGCAGAATCCTGGTCGCGGGCGTGGCAAATGGAACCGCGTAAAGCAAGTGTTCCTGAGCATCGTAGGCCAGCAGCCGCGGGCTGGATGTGAGCTGAATCCGGGCTGTCACCCGCAGCGTGCGGCGGTCGAAGACCACCACACTTCCTGCTTTGGCATCGCCGATGTAGCCGGACTCGCCCATCTCATCAAGGGCGATCACATGTGCATCGCTCAACCCCCCGATCTTGCCCACCAACGCGCCAGTCTCGGTGTCCACCACTTGTACCAGTTGCCCGCGGGCAATAAAAAGCTGTCCCGCTGGGGGGTCCACGGTCAGCGTGTCCCACGTGCAATCGCAGGCCACCGGCCAGGTCTTGGTGACGTAAAAGGGCTTGCCCGCCAGTTCGGAAGTTTGCTGGGCCGCCAGCGTCGAACAAGCCAGCAGACAGAGGGACAAAAACATCCTCATGCGGAGTTCTCCTTGCGTAGATGGACGTAGAGAAGCGGTGGAGCGTTCAAAAACAGCTCAACAACCTACCAGCGAAGTCTCGTACTGGATGACTCACTGGCTCGTAGTGAGTCTCCCCCTGGTCAGTTCTTCAACCAGTTCACGTGCACCAACAATCCGCGTACATATCCAGCGGTCGGGGTAGTGCCTGCGATTACCGGTTACCAGAAAGTCCGCCTGGGCTTCATCCGCACACTCCAGAAAGCGATTATCGCGCTCGTCGGGGGATATTGCGAGGGTATGAGCCGGGTGGACAAGGGTACTGTTTTGGCGAATCATCGCCAGATTGTCCGTAATCACTGATGAGGTAAAAGGAAACTTGGGCCGGCGCAGGACTGTTTCGTACTCGAGGAAAATCGGCGCAGAGACGAAAAGACGCCCCCACTGATCCAGGGCAAAGCCGTAGACCAGCCGCTCCAGCCCAAGTGGGCTGAGCAGCGCTGAGATCACAATGTTGGTGTCAAGAACGACAGAGGGAGTCAGCATGGGCCATGCGCTCCTCTTCCCTGCAGGCGGCAATCTCCGCATCAATCTCGTCCATGGTCATCTTGTCCGTTCCGGCGGCCTCAGAAAGAGCATGCATCTTTGCCACGACGGGGTGAACCGGAACCGTCATTTTCAGGTAGTCGACCAGCCCCATCACCACCACCTTGGGCCCTTCGCCCTGGCCGATCATGAATCGTTCCGCATCTTCGCCGGAGGCACGGCGAATGATCTGCTCCAGATCGAAGCCGGCCTGCGCCACATCGATAAACTGCGGAAAGAGTTCGCTGCTGCTCATAAGCCAACCTCGCTTCCGGCCACATTCGCCCTGCCGGAGATTGCTTTCAGCATAGGACGAAGCCGGAGCCGGGTCAATGCGTCCAACTGACCAGAGAGCAAGATGGTATTTCAAATCCGTTTGGCGTAGCCTGATTCCAGGAGTCAAAGCATGGAGATATTGCTTACATCCGACCAAGAGGTATTCGCGCGCCGCGCCATCGAGGCGGGACGGTTACACAGCGAAGAAGATGCGGTAAGGGAAGCGCTTGCTCTATGGGAAGAGCGGGAACGGTGCCGCGTTGAGTTTCAGGCAACCGTGGAAGACGCACATGCTTCCCTGGCTCGCGGCGAAGGCCGCGTCATCACGCCGGAATCCATGCGCGCGCTCTCCGCCGAAGTGAAAGAGCGCGGGCGCTCCCGCCTGATTGCCGAGTTGGCCCAGGCTCAATAATGGCCCACCGTGTCGCTTCGCGAGCCGAAGCCGACCTGGACGACATTTGGCTCCATGTCGCACGGGAAAGCGGCAGCATGGATGTGGCGAGCCGGCTGATTGATTCCATCACCGATCGTTTTGTATTTCTGGCCAACTTCCCCAACGCTGGACGTTCCCGCGATCAGGATTTTGGTATTGGAAGGCGTAGCTTTCCGGTGGACGAGTGCATCATCGTCTACAGCGTTGAAGGCACGAATGTGTTCATTCTGCGGGTAATTCACGGCAGACGCGATTTCCATATTTTCTTTTGGGGCTTAGGAAGAAAAGGTCGTGATTGAGTGCTCTAAGATGTTGCAATGGCTGGAGTAAACCGTTATTTTCGTTTTTCGAAGATTTCTGAGGCCAAGTTTCGCGCTCTTGTGCGTTGTTTTGCGCTCGACATGACAGCCACGCAGACAGCCCTGATGACCGGCCTTTCTTTGCGTTCTACGAATCAGATTTTTCTGCGACTAAGAGAAAAACTTTTCAATGAATGCGAGAAGATTTCTCCCTTTAGCGGCGATCTGGAAGCCGATGAATCGTACTTTGGTCCGCGCCGGGTTCGTGGAAAACGGGGCCGAGGAGCCAGTGGAAAAACCATCGTCTTTGGCCTGCTTAAACGCGACGATCAGGTCTACACAGAGATCGTGCCAAATGCTTCAAAAGCCACGCTGCAAGCCATCATTCGCGGCAAGGCAAGTCTGGAATCAGTGGTCCACACGGATCGTTGGCGCGGGTATGACGGGTTGGTAGATCTGGGCTTCGACAAGCATCTGCGAGTCAATCACGGGGACAACGAATTTGCTCTAGGGCCGAACCACATCAATGGAATCGAGAGCTTCTGGAGCTATGCCAAGCACCGCCTGGTTAAATTCCACGGCATGAGGAAAAGCACCTTCCCATTGCATTTGAAGGAAACGGAATTTCGCTTCAACCAGAGAAAAAATAACCTTTACAAAGTGCTACTATCAATCCTCAGAAAGGACCCGCTCTGACGACCTTTTCTTCCTAAGCCCCTTTCTTTTAAATCTATGCCAGCCGAATGGTTCTCTACTCAATCTCCGCCGGAACCTCATGCAGCCACCCCGGCGCCTTGAGCAGTTCGCGGGGCCTTGAGCCGTCCGCCGGACCGACCAGCCCATCCCGCTCCATCATGTCGATCAGGTGCGCGGCGCGGCCGTAGCCCACGCGCAGACGCCGCTGCAAGAGCGAGGTGGAAGCCTTGCCAAACTCGAAGACCAGCCGCACCGCATCGTCGAAAAGCGCATCGTTGTCGTTCTCGTCGCCGCCGCCTTCCACGCCGGGACGCTCGTCCTTGGGCGACTCCAGGAAGCCTTCGACGTACTCCGCCTGTCCTTGCGCCTTCCAGAAGCCGACCACCGCCGCAGTCTCCTTTTCGCTGACATAGGGAGCATGCAGGCGCACCAGGCGGCTGGTACCCGGCGGCAGAAAGAGCATGTCGCCGCGGCCCAGCAGCGATTCCGCGCCGTTGGTATCGAGAATCGTCCGTGAGTCCACCTTGGTGGCCAGACGGAAGCTGATGCGAGTAGGCACGTTGGCCTTGATCAGGCCGGTAATCACGTCCACGCTGGGGCGCTGCGTGGCCAGGATGAGATGAATGCCAACGGCGCGGGCCATCTGGGCGAGACGGGTGATAGATTCTTCAACGTTGGAGCGGTCGAGCATCATCAAATCGGCCAGTTCGTCGATGATGATCACAATGTAGGGCAGCGGCTCCTCGGGTTCGCCATCGTCGAAGAGCGAGGGCATGGAGCCCTCGAAGAGCTTGTTGTACTGATCGATGTTGCGCACGCTGCGCGAGGCCAGCAGCTTCAGCCGCCGCTCCATCTCGCGTACCGCGTTGCGCAGGGCGTTGGCGGCCAACTTGGGCTCGGTGATGATCGGCGTAAAGAGGTGCGGAACACCTTCGTACATGCCCAGTTCGACCCGCTTGGGATCGACCAGGATCAGCCGCACCTGATTGGGCGTGGTGCGGTAGAGCAGGCTCATGATCATGGCGTTGATGGCCACAGACTTGCCCGATCCGGTCGAGCCGGCGATCAGCACATGGGGCATCGAGGCCAGATCGGCGGTGACGATCCGTCCGTTGATGTCCTTGCCCATGGCCAGCGTCAGGCGGCTTTTGGCCTTGGCAAAGGTCTCGGACTCGATCACGTCGCGCAGATGGATGGTCTCGCGATCCTGATTGGGAACCTGAATGCCGACGGTGCTCTTGCCCGCCATGCGCTCGATAAGAATGCTCTCGGCGCGCATCGCCAGGCAGAGATCGTCCGACAAGCCGGTGAGCCGCGAGTATTTCACGCCCGCCTCGGGCTTGAACTCGAAAGTGGTGACCATCGGTCCGGGATTGATCTGGACCACCTGGCCGCGCACGTCGAACTCGCCGCACTTTTCCACCAGCACCTTGGCCTCTTCGCGCAGCGCGTCTTCACGGATGGTTCCGGGAGCTTCGCCGGCATTGAGCAGGGTGCTGGGCGGCAGCTTGAAGCCGCTGATGTTTTTGGGCGCAACCGTGGCGCTGCGAATCTCGGTGTCGGCGCGGTTGTGAATGGCGATCTCGCTCTCGGCGCTGCGAGGGGCGGGCCGTGCTTCTGCTGGAGCAACTGGGCGCGCTTCTACCGGAAGTGGTCGCGATTCGATGGGACGCGGCGATACCGGCGCAGCCGCGGGCGCTTCGTCCATGAACGAAGAGCTGCTGCTGGGCGCAGCCTGCGGCACAATGGTGGGCGCGGCGGGCTCGGGTTGCTGCGCTGCGGCCTGCTTGGCGACCGGCGCGGTGTCGGTGATCGACCGCTCCCAGATGCTGGACTTGTGCTCGGGCTGGTCTTGCTGCGCCTCTTCCTGCCAGGCGCCCCGCTGGTAGGCGGGAAGTTCTTCAGGGTCGCTGGGACGGCGCTGAAAGAGCGAGCCGGTCACCCCTGCGCGTTTTGCCGCCGTGGCAGGTTGCCGGCGATAGGCCTCAGCCTTCAACTCCGCTCGTTCGGCTCTTAGCTCGGCCCGTTCGTCACGCCAGTTCCGCCAGCGGTCAAACCAGTTGACGAGTTGCAGCCAGCGATCATGGAGGCTCTCGCGCAGCGCCCAGAAGCTGACCGCCGAGGCAAAGTAGAGTCCGGCGGCAGCCAGAACGCCCGCCACCAGCCATGCTCCCTGGATATTCAGGTAAACCACCAGCAGCGCGGAGACAAAATGGCCCAGTACGCCTTCCACCGGCAGCGCGTGCATCCAGCGCCATTGCCAGGGCAGCAGTCCAAAGCAGGCGGGAACAAAGATCAGCGCCAGGGCCGTTCCCGTCCAGCGCAGCAGCGCCGAGCCGGAGGGCCGCGAACGCATCCAGGTCCAGCCCAGACCGCCCAGCCACAGGGGCAGCAACACGGCGGTCAATCCGATAGCTTGCAGCAGCGCGTCGCTGAGATAAGCGCCAAAGAGCCCGATCCAGTTGTGAATGGCGCGGGGACCGGAGTCGCCCGAAGAAGTATTGAAGGAGGGATCAGTAGGATGATACGTCGCCAGCGAGAGCAACAGCAGCAATGAAACCAGCAACAACATCAGCCCCAGAAAAATATTCAGGGGGCGGCTGCGGGTCGGCGACAGAACAATGCGAATCGGCTTCATGACAGGCTCACCCTCGCTCCGTAACCGCCGCGTACTACAGCAAAACCAGGGTCGGTGTATCCCGAAACCAGTCACTCAAGTCGGCGCGACCATCAGGGAACGACGACCTTCCAGAGCGCTTATCAGGATATAGTGACTCTGGTTTTGCTCTAGCTGCGGGAGCGGGCCACAGAGTCTCAGAGCAGTCTCTATTATCCCAGCGAAGGAGGCGAACCTACGGCAAAAGAGCGTGGGGGGAATCTCGCTCTCCACCCCTACCAGATGCGCCGAACACCGAATTGATCGAACTTTGTATCGGGGCTGAGAACCGGAATATCCAAACTGAGCGCCTGCGCCGCGATCATGCGATCAAATGGATCGCGGTGCTCGGAGGTCAACCGGCCCGCACGCAATGAAACCGCCGCATCGATGGACAGCAGTTTGTAATCGGCGACGTGCATTACCTCTATAAAATTCCGCTCTAAATTTTCTGCGCCAGGCAGCTTTCCCAGCCGCACTTTTGTTGCGACCTCCCATGCCGAGACAGCCGAGACAAAGATCGTATTGCGATCATCGGAAACAACATCCTGAGCCTTGCGGCTGAGAGCCAACGGGGTAAGCACAGCCCAGATCACCGTGCAGGTGTCGAGCAGAACCTTCACTCCCCGCCCCCATCCCACAAATCGAGTTCGTCGTCCGGCAACGGCTCCCAGAAGGAATCAGGAATCACAAAGCCAGGAGTCTCCAAAGCTCCCAATCTCTTCTTTTTGAATGGCTTGATAGCTTCCAACCGGGCGACAGGGGTCTTGTTGCGACCCGAGGTGATGGTCACTGTCTTGCCCTTCTGCGCCTCTTTTACCAGATGGGAAAGGTTGGTTTTGGCCTCGAAGATGGTTGCAGAGATCATGGAAACCTCCATCCTGCTAATTAATCTTAACCAAGATAGACGAACAAGTTCAAGCCTTTCCGGGAATTACGAAACCGTGAAGATGAGTTCCTTGCCCAGAGCGCGCAGGGCTTCGGCGATGCGGTCCACTTTGGTGGCGTGCGACAGCGTGGTCAGCCTGTTCACCTCCTGCTTGCTGGTCTTCAAACGCTTGGCCAACTCGGCTGGACGTATCCCTTGCAGAACCATCTCATTGAGCAATGCAACCTTTAACGAGAGGCTCACCGGCAGGGAGACGATGTGTTCCCCTTTGCGCATTGGAGAGGGAGCAGGCGCGGGTCGCCGCTCGTCCAGATAGTGCTCCAGCGCCAGTTCCAATGCCTCGGCAGCATAGTGCAGCGCTTCTTCCACGGTTGCGCCCTCGGTGATCGCCTCCGGCACATCGCGAAAGGTTACCGTGAAGCCGCCCTCTTCCCGGCTTCCAGGAGTTAACTTGGCAGCATAGTGCAACATTATTTTTCTCCTTTCAGTCCGAGTTGTTTTTTGATGCTCTCGATGGTTCCAATGCGCATATCCGTGCTGTGAGTCGGAACCACGGTTGTCTTGCCGTTCAACGTCACATACATGTGCGAGCCTTTGCCCCGCGAACGGTCAAACTTGGCACCCTTGCTCTTGAGCCAACGCTGAAACTCAGCACTGTTCATGGATTAACGGTACGCAAATATGTTTACCATGTCAAGGCTACAGCGGTTTCAAAATTGGTGTACCCAGGGCCTATCCGCTCAAGTCGACACGAGCATCAGCGAGTGGCGACCTTATACAGAACCAACCTGGGCATAGCATTCTGGAACCGCTCTAGACAGTACCTCCCCATTCGACGTTTGCCCCCACAATACAACGCCCCCACTGAAGAAAGCAGTGGGGGCGTGGCATTACAGAGCAGTATATTTCAGGAAGACAAGAACGGTTTATCCCAGCAGGAACATCTTCCCAAACAGCAGAATCCCCGCTCCGAGCAGAATCCGGTAGATGGCGAAGACCGTAAAGCCATGGCGGCGCACCCACATCAGGAACCACTCCACCACGCCCAGGGCAACGATGAACGAGACCACAAAGCCGATGATGAGCACGATCCAGTTTTCGCCATTCATCACCACGTGCGCGGCAACTCCATGGCTGGGAAAGACTTCCTTCTTCAAATCCCAAACCGTGGCGGCAACCATGGTGGGAATGGAGAGCAGAAAACTGAACTCCAGCGCAACCGGCCGGTCCATACCCAGCAACTGTCCGGCGGCAATGGTCGACATGGACCGCGATGTGCCGGGAAAGATCGCCGAAAGCGACTGGCAGAGACCGATCCAGACGGCGTGACCGAGGTGCATCTCTTCCACGTCGTTGGTAATGGGCTCACGGCGGGAGGCCCAGGAGTCAATCACCCACATCGCGATTCCACCGATCAGCAGCGCCAGCGCGATCACCGTCATGCTGCCCAGATGCTCGTCGCTCCACTTGTGCAACGCCAGCGCCGGCACCGAGGTGCAGACAAAAGCGATGAAAGTCAACGACAGCGGATGGGTAAAGATAGTGCGGGTATTGTTCTCACCCTTGGGAAATGTGCGCACAAAGCCCACAATCCGGCCCAAAAAGAGCAGCATCAGAGCCAGAATCGCGCCCAACTGGATGACGATGGTGTACATCTTCCAGTAGGCATCGTCCAGGGGAATCTTCATCAGTGCTTCGGTGATGCGCAGATGCGCCGTAGAACTGACCGGCAAAAACTCGGTCAGACCCTCCACAATACCCAGAAGAACAGACTGCAGAAACGGATTCAAAAAGCCTCCAAGCATCCAGCCAATATTGGGCAGGGAACGGTCAAATCCTGGGCTAAGCGCGCTTTACCATTGTTGCGCTACTGCCGGTCGTTGCCGTAAACGGGAATGCCCTCATCCAATTTGTACACGAGCGTAGCCGCTCGCGCTGTGAAATCCGACTGGGGAAACTTATCTTTCAACTTCGCCGCCAGTTCCCTGGCGTGGCTGTGGGCGGCGTCGCTCCGCTTCTGGTTGTCGTCGGCGGCAAACATATCGGTCAGCACCGCCTGACGATAGACGGCCTGATAGAGCGCCTGCGCGGCGCGGGGACCATCGCTGTACTCGGCGGCGTACTTCTCGTACTCCTCGGATTCCTTCTCCGGACACTTGGGCGAACCCTGCCAGTCGCCGCAGAGCTTGTTGTCCAGCAGGTCATAGGCCGCCAGCGCCGCCTGCCTTGTATGGGGATAGAGCCGGATCACCTTCTTCAACTCGTCCTCGTCCATCTGGTCCCTCAGGTAGTTCTCCCGCTCGTGGGAAGAGGGCCGGGTCGCGGCATCAGCCTTCTGAATCTGCCATTGCACGTCGGCGGCACGCCAACTTGCTTCGGCAAGCAGCGGCGAGTTGGGGAACATCTCCATCAGCCGGCGATAGAGCAGCCGGGCGCTCTGCGCTGCATTGACCGGTCCGCGGGGATCGGAGGCCAGCGCCTCCTGGTTGGCCGCCTCACCCAGCAGGATCTGGTCGCCATTGGGAGTCGTCTCGACCACAATGCCTCGTGATTCCAGCCAGCCGCTGATGGGCGGTGTCACCTCGTCGGTGCCGATCAGTGGAGCGTCCTTCTGCCGCGCCTCCTGCACGTCGGTATTGGCGTAGACGCGCAGCCAGGGGCCGCTTTTTTCGGCAATCACCATCTCCCGGCCGATCTGCACCCGGTCCACCTTTTGCGATTCCTTGTCGGGCGAGATGTAGAGCCAGGTGACGCGCAGCGCCGTGGCCCGCGGGCCCGCCATGGGCTTGACCTGCTGTTGCGGCTTCTTCTCGGCCAAGGCAGAGGGAGCCACGCAGGCCACCATCAACCCCAGCGCCAGGCAGCGAAGAACGGAAATGCGAATTCTCATCACCCAGAAATCATAGCCGAGAGCTGCGCCCCCCACGAGACACTTTGCCAACCAATCCAGGGCAACCCCATGGGTTCCACGCCCCCCTTTCAAAAGAATGCGCCTCCGTGATCCGGGAGACCACGAAGTTTTTCCCCGCGCAACTTGCCGGTTATTTTCCCTCCGCGGCGCACAATGCAATCATGTGCGTTCCCAGCACGTGGGCGGAGGAAGCACCACCGATCTTTCTTCTCGGATGCCTGCCCCCCTCCCCCTTGTAAAATGTCTATCTGACTGAAAGGAAACGGTAGAGCGGCTAAAACTCCTTCCTTGAGGAAACCCCTCTCTCAGGAAGCTGCCTTCGCCTTCTCTGGATGCGTTTGACCTGGCGAATCCCCTTCCCCGCCCGTGCCGATTGCGCCGTTGTAGTATGATTTGGCTTGCATATTGGGCAGTCTTTCTCTGCCTTTACTGGAACTGATTGACCCGGTCTTCAGACCCCAAACTTTCCCAGCCGGTAAAAGCAGCGGAGAGCGACCGCGGCGGTTTTCGTGACCCGCTCAATGGACAATTGAAAACAGGAGTGCAAGATTATGGCGAGAAGCGTCAACAAAGTCACCCTTTTGGGCAATGTGGGAAAAGACCCCGAGATTCGTTCCACCCCCAGCGGCGTCATCGTCGCCAACCTGACCCTGGCCACCAGCGACCGCCAGAAGGACGCCCAGGGCAACTGGCAGGACAAGACCGAATGGCACACCCTGAAGGCCTTCAATCGCACCGCCGAGATCGTGCGCGACTACGTGAAGAAGGGCGCCAAGATCTACATCGAGGGCAAGCTCTCCACCAGCAGCTGGGACGACAAGGAATCCGGCCAGAAGCGCTACCGCACCGAGATTCTGGTCAACGAACTGGTTCTGCTCTCCGGCAAGGATGATGCAGCAGGCGGCGGAGGCGGATACACCCGCTCTTCCGGCTCCTCGGCCAGCTTCGACCAACGGCCTCCCGCCGCGGCCAACGAATACGCTCAGTCCGCCGAGATCTCGGACGACGATATTCCGTTCTGAGGTATACCTGCGACACAATCTGTAAAAATTTTCCATACCGCCCTGTTTCTAAAGGGCGGTATTACTTTGCGCGGAAACGTTTAGATTTCTATCTTTGCAGAAAGTTATGGTGGAACCTGGACATCGGAAACTTTGGCAGTTAGAGAAGGCCGCCGCCATGGCCAACCATGCCAGTACGCGCACCACGTAACTCTACGACCGGCGCAACGACGAGATGTCGGTCGATGAGGTCGAGAGGGTTGAAGAATATCGCGCCCTGCAACTAGATCCGATTCCTACTGATAAGTCGCGTCGAGACTACGATTTGCCATTCGAAACCGTCCTGTATGCTCCCTTTGGCTTCAAGTGGCATCCCCACAGCGCATAGAGAAGAACCGCGCCATAGCCGGCCAACGGCACCAGATAGGCAATCTCGATCTTTCCGGTGGCCTGGGAAAGAATACCCATTACCGGCGTCAAGACAGCTCCGCCGATAATTGCCATCACCAGCAGGGATGCGCCGATCTTGGTGTTCTCGCCCAGTCCCTCCACACCCAGCGCGAAGATGGTGGGATACATCACCGACATGAAGAAACTGGAGAGGAAGATGGCCCACAGGCCCACCCATCCGGGATACATCACACCCACCGCCAGCAGCAGCATGTTGGCTACGCTGTACAGGGCCATCAGCCGCGCGGGACGCACAAAGCGCATCAATGCTGAAGATGCGAAGCGGCCAATGCCGAAGCTGGCCAGCGTGCCGGTCAGAAAGTAGCCGGCGATCTTCTCCGGGCTATGCACGCTATCCTGCACATATTGGATGAAGTAGCTCCAGGTGCCCACCTGCGCGCCCACGTACATGAACTGGGCCACAATGGCCAGCAGAAAGTGCGGATAGGCCAGCAGGTCACGAAAGCCTCCCTGCCCCGGCATGCGATCTGACCCCGTGCTCATGCGGCTTTCCACGGCAACGGGGGGAAACGGCGTACGCGCGATGATGAAGACCAGCAGGAAGGCGACCGCGCCAATCACCAGATAAGGCGTCACTACGCGCAGCGTCTCCTGCTGCAGATAGTGAGAATAGGTGTGCGCCGTCTGCATGGCCGTGGCCTGCGCCGGGGTCAGTTCGATACCGGAAAAGATGAAGGTGGTGCCAATGAGCGCGCCGGTAATCGAGCCCAGCGGATTGAAGGCCTGCGCAATGTTCAGCCTGCGCGCGGCGTTTTCCGGGTCGCCCAGTTGCGCAATGAAGGGATTGGCCGCAGTCTCCAGAAACGACAAGCCGCTGGCGATCACAAACAGCGCGAAGAGAAAGAAGGAGTACTTGCCGATCAGGGCCGCGGGCCAGAAAAGGATGCAGCCGCATCCCAGCAGCGCCAGTCCCGACAGGATGCCGGATTTGTATCCGAAGCGGCGCATCAGCAGCGCCGCCGGCGTGGCCAGCATGAAATATCCCATATAAAACGCCGACTGAATCAAACCCGCCTGAAAGCGCGAAATCTCAAAGGACTTCATGAACTGACGAATCAGCACATCGTTCAGGTTGTTGGGCATGCCCCAAAGAAAAAAGAGCGCCGTTACCATCAGGAACGGAAGCATTGCGCCAACCGGAATCAAACGTGCGCCGAGTTGCGGCTTTTGCGAAAGCGGGCTGACCAACATGGTGTTTTCTCCGCGGTTTGTTATGGGTTAGCTTCCAGGCGCTTCTCGGCAAAATTCACTTTACGGCCCGCTCACTGGCCAACTTGCAATCCCGCGATGCGGAGCTAACTTGCTGTTTCTATCCACCGCGTATGCCCTTTAAAAGAGCCTATTCATTCAGTGTGAAGCGCAGCGGGGAGTTGCAATAACTGGCAGTGAGCACCATGCAAGCCCATCGCTACGCTCCGCAATATCAGCAAAACGAAAAACAGATCTCCCTCGAAGGTGGTCGGTATCTCAGATGCCGCACAGATGAACGCGCAGGCCCATCTGCTGGAACATCACAGCTTTTGCACCCAATGCGCGGTCCGCTTCCTCGACACTGTCGGCATAAGCGACGTTGACGTGGTTGGCTGGATGACGCGCCATGAACTGGTTCTGCGATAGGCCATGCAGCAGCACATGCTGCACCGGCCACTGCGAAGTCACTTCCTTCCAGCGCCGCTGGGTCTCTGCTTCGGGCAGCAGAATCGCCGTGCCCCGGCCCAGATCCACCTGCAGTGCGCCATCCTCCAGATACACGCGGCTCCAGACGATTTCGCCCGGCTTGCAAACGCCTTTGACCGTGCCTCCACCGAGGCGGAAGTACATGGCAGGCTGGCGTTCGCTGACTGCGCCGGCATAGCCCCCGAGCAGATGCGAAGCCGGCACCGCTCCCGAGATCTGGAAGAGCCAGACGAACTCGTCAATCTCGCCCTGATTGGTCGTGCCTTTGAAGTGCTCGCCCCAACGCACATCGTGCAGCGTGGTCGCGGGATCGATGCCCATCGCATTCCACACCCGTGCAGTCACAATGGAATCAAAGCCGACGCACTCATCGACTTCATTGAAGTGCGGCAGCGCCTTGCCGGCATAGAGTTCGCGACCATCCGCACTGTAGGCCGGGGGGCGATCGACGTTGTTCAGCAGGCTCTCCACTAGATCGGAGGCGGGCGCGAGATCCTTCAGTCCCTGCTGGTACTGAATGCCGATGGCATCACAGCCAAATTGATCGGCGATGCGCAGAGCGGCAATATACATCTTGCACTGACCGAGAATCTGTCCATCGGTGAGATCGGTCTCTTCGTTGCTGCCAGTAAGAAAGCGCATCCCCTTGGCGTCGAGCCAATCGCGCACTTTCTGCGCTTCGGCATCGGTCACCTGCAACATGGCGGCATAGAGCGCAGACTGGCTGAGCCGTTCCTTGTAGATGCCCGCGGAATTCATGAAGCTGTCTTCGATGATGGCGTTGAACATGCCCATGCAGCCTTCGTCAAAGACGCCCATCAATGCCTTTTTGTGAAGCAGTTCCTTGGCCAGTGCCACGCCCAGTGCACGCTCCGGCTCGCCCACCGCGTTGGCATCGAAATCGCGCACATGGGAGAGATCGTGCGAAACCTTCTTCTCGCGAATCCACTGGCGCAGGCCGTTGCGGAAGAACTCGTCGGTGAAGTCCTTGCTCCATAGAGTGCTGAAGTTGACGCCGGCCTTGCGCAGGCATCCATTCAGGTTCAACATGCCGACCAGTCCCGGCCACTGGCCGCTCCAGTTGGCGACCACCAGAATCGGTCCGCGGTGCGAGATGAGTCCGGCCAGCAGGTGGCTGCTGTATTGCCACACTGACTCGGCCACAACAATCGGCGCGTCGGGGTGTATGTTCTCGAAGACCTGCATGCCCATGCGCTGGCTATAGATGAATCCATGACCAAGCTCACTGTCATAAGCATGAGCGCGGCGGACGCGAATGCCCTCCTGCTTGAAGGCCTCGGCCAGCATCTTTTCCAGCCCATCCTGCGCCGCCCAGCAGACCTTGTTGGCAGACTGGCGCAGATCGCCATTGGCGACCAGCAAAACCTCATCGGCAGCTACCGGAGCTGCTTCTTCTACGATCGGCAAAGTATATCCAGACATTGCTACTCTCCTCCGCGCCTGCGGTGTGCTCCTTGAATGATTCAATCCGGCCATGTGCATGAAGAACAAGTTTGTACAGCTCGAGTCCTTCAGTGCCTAGTCCCTCAGTCCCTCAGTCCCTAGTCCCTGTTCCCTACTCCCTTGTTCCCTCGTCTTCCCATCTTCTCCGCCAATCGGGCAGCAGCGGCCTGCCACTGCGTGCCGGATCGTGGCTGAAACTCTCTCAGCGCTTCACTGCGACGCAACGCTTCCTGCGCCTGTTGGAAGTTGGCAACGCCGCCGGTAGCTACCGCCTGGGCCAGCACATTGCCCAGCGCTGCCGCCTCTACTGGACCTGCCACCACCACAGCCGCGCAGGCGTCGGCGGTCATCTGACAGAGCAGCGTATTCCTGGCCCCGCCGCCAACCAGACGCACCGTTTGCAGCCTGCGGCCGGTCACCGTGGCCAGATCGATCCAGGTGCGTCGATAGGCCAGGCTCAAGCTCTCCAGCACGCAGCGCGTGATTTCTCCCGGCGTGTGCGGGATGCTCTGTCCGGTCGTTCGGCACCAATCAGCAATCGCTTCCGGCATGGAGATGGGTGCCAGGAACTCCTCGGCATCGGTATCGATCAGCGAAGACAACGGCGCTGCACATTCAGCGGCGTTCAGCAGATCCTCCCAGCGATACTGCTTGCCCTCGACCTGCCAGCAGCGCATGCACTCCTGCAAGATCCAAAGCCCGGTCAGGTTGCGCAGGCACAGCAGACCGCCGTCCACCGAACCCTCGTGGGTGAAGCCCATCGCGAAGGCTTGCGGCGAAGGCGAGAGTTCATCGAGCAGCGCGCCCATCAGACTCCAGGTCCCACAACTGAGAAAGGCGCTGTCGGCGTTCATGCCGGGAGTAGCAGCAACCGCGCTGGCAGTATCGTGCGAAGCCACGGCAATCGCCGGAAAGGCCTGCTTGTAACCGCACTCTTCCAGCACCTGCGGCAACACCGGGCCCAACACCGTGGCCGGCTGCACCGGTGGGGCAAAGATCCGCCCCGGAATGCCCAGACGCTCCACAAGCGGCCATGCCCAGTCGCGCGTTGCCGGACTGAAGAGCTGCGTCGTCGTGGCTTCGGTGTACTCGGAACGTTTTGCGCCGCTTAAAAAATATTGAAAGAGATCGGGAATCGGGAGCAGCGTCTCGGCCCGCGCCAATTCCTCGTCTTGCTCCAGCACGCGGCTGAAAAGCTGATAGACCGTGTTGATGCTCATGGGCTGTACGCCGGTGGCCTGAAAAAAGCTCTTGGCGTCGACCAACTCCGCGACGCGTTCCACCATGCCGTGGGTCGAGCCGTCGCGATAGTGGCGGGGATTGCCCATCAATTCACCCCGGCGATCAAGCAAGCCGAAGTCCACGCCCCAGGCGTCCACACCGATGCCTCGCGGAGTCCCCTCAGCCTGCGCGCCAAAGTTGCGCACGCCATCAAGAATGCCGGACCAGATGCCCAACACGTTCCAGTGCAAATGCGCGCCCAGACGCACGCCACCATTGGCGAAGCGATGCACCTCCTGCAATGAAAACTGCTCGCCGTCCCAGCCGCCCGCCATCACGCGACCGCTGGAAGCGCCCAGATCCACGGCAAGATAGACTTCCTGCGACTTCACTGAGGCTCTCCCATTTGCTGCAACACGGCCAACGTCAGTTGCTCTACCAGCGCCTGCAGTTGATCGGGCGCAATCACCGGAGCATCTGCCTGTGCGACGGTCGCAGTGCTTTCCTCCAGAGGGATGCGCGCGTCAGGCAGGCCCAGCTTCTTCTTCAGAGCCAGTAAATCCAGAATCTTCTCCGGAGGTATCTCCGGCAGAGGCTGGCGCAGTTTTTGCGCGATGGCCAGCGTCTTGCAGTAAGTCTCGACCACCTCGACGTACCAGTTGGCGTGCTCCACACTGTCGGCCCAGCAAACGATGCCGTGGTTGGAGAGCAGAATCGTATTGTGCTGGCGCACCATTGGAACCACGGTACGGGCAAAGGCGGGGGTTCCCGGCGTCTCATAGGGCGCCAACGCCACCGGCCCAACGAAGACTTCCTGCTCGGGAATCAGATTGCCCTGAGGAATCACTCCGGCAATGGCATGAGCCGTGGCGTGAGGGGGATGGCAATGGATCACCGCGCGAGCCTGCGGTACCGTCTTGTAGATCTCCAGATGCAGCAGTATCTCGCTGGTGTGAGCCCGCAGCCCAAAGATGCGATTGTTTTCAAGGTCCACAATCGAAAGCTCTTCGGCGCGCAGTGAGCCCTTGCTGCATAAGGTCGGCGTGCACAGCACCAGATTGTCGGTGATGCGAACCGAAATGTTGCCGCCATTGCCGTCCACATATTCGCGATGCCAGAGCCGCTTGCCGGCAGCCAGAATCTCCGCCTTGAGGTGGTTGACCTGCGGCGTATCAAAGAGTTGCGCGCCAGTGAGTCCATCGGCGACGGCCGGTTCGGTTGCCGCGTGCCTATGAAAGTGTTCGAATACCACGCGCTGGATCACAGTGCGCAGCGCAGCAATGTTTGGCGAAGTAGAAAGAAGACTGTTTTCCATCGGCCACATCCTACAAGAGCCGGTGCACCACTCACAAGAGAAATGAAACATAATGAACGTTTATGAAGTGTTTTGTTGCTAGTTTGGGCAGGTTTTTCACGCCATCAGGATCCAAAGAGCCGTTTTCATCCTCATGCGATGTCATGTATCTTCATGATTCTTCCTATTTGTTCACATTGCCCATCAACCCTGCTATGCTCTGAAAAATGAGGCAAGCTGAGCGTCATCTACAGATTCTGGACGTGTTGACCAGGCAGGACTTTGTCAGTCTGGAGGATCTCTGTATCCGCCTTTCCGCCTCCAAAGCTTCCATTCGCCGCGACCTGATTGAACTGGATGAGGTTGGGGGCTTGCGCCGTGTGCATGGCGGCGCAATCTCCAAGTCAGTGCGTGACGACGCTCTGGATTTTCGGCGTCTTTCAGCCAGTTGTCACGAAGAAAAGCAGCGCATCGGTAACCTTGCCGCCAGTTTGATTCGTGATGGCGAGACGGTCATTCTAGCCGGCGGCTCAACGGTGGTCGAGGTGGCGCGCTGCCTGCTCGACCGTCCCCTACAGATCGTGACCAACTCCATCCCCGTGGCCCAGGTTTTTTGGGACTGCAAGCAGAGCGAGGTAACGCTGACGGGCGGGTATCTCTATCCCCGGCTGGGCATACAGTTGGGACCGATCTGTGAGCGCATGGTCCGCACCATCAACGCAGACGTGGCGATTCTCGGCATCATGGGCATCAGCGAGCGCGGATTGAGCGACGGCAGCGCGTTGGTTGTGGAATCGATTCGCGCCATGATTCAAGTGGCTGAGCGGGTCATCATCGTCGCTGACCACACCAAATTTGGCCGCAATGCGATGATTCCGGTTGCTGAACTGAGCGAAATCCACACTGTCGTCTCAGACCAGGGACTCCCCGTTGAGTTCCAGAAGATGCTCACGGAGCACGGCATAGCCTGCTTGTTGGCGTAACGGCGCAAAGAAACCAGTTCGAGTTTTCGCAGGTTCCGCCTTGCAAACACTTCCATTACTCAGAAGTTGGAATCTTTGCCAACAATTGATCTTTTAAAATTGCATTTGCCGAATTTATAGGTACTCGAAACCAACCGCCAAGAATTTCCACTGAATCCAGCAAGCTGTTCCGCCCACTCCCCTCACGCAGAAATCGCTATACTGATGCCAGAGCATCTGACCATGCGGAGCCAGTTTTTGCGGATTTTGAAGATCATTTTGGCTCCGGCGCTGCTGCTGGCGTCGGGGTGCGTCGGTCTGGTCACAGCGCATCCCACCAAGAGATTCTGGTCAACGAACTGGTTCTGCTCACCGGCAAGGATGATACAGCGGGCAACGGCGGCTACAGCCGCGCTTCCGGCTCCTCGGCCAGCTTCGACCAACGGCCTTCCGCCGCCAACGAGTACGCCCAGTCCGCCGTGAGCTGGTCCCGGAAAATCGGACAGAGGGATAAGTGGGAGTTCCGTTCTCTTACCGCCATGTAAGATGGCAGAAACGAGGAGAACGATGAGCCGCCGTCCACGCCGGAATCACACAGCAGCCTTT
>Ga0302266_10000128_pt1 | contig 74867 bp, 71 predicted proteins | sample III_Bog_E1_2_FD_194559 | JGI IMG/M metagenome (GOLD analysis project Ga0302266, IMG submission 194559) | Peat permafrost microbial communities from Stordalen Mire near Abisko, Sweden - III_Bog_E1_2 | ecosystem: Environmental > Terrestrial > Soil > Wetlands > Peat | place: Sweden: Abisko...
TCACTAATGCGTCAACCTCTAAGCACGATAGCCGCATCACACCGTAAAGGAATAACACCATGGCAACAACAAGCAGCAAATCAGCGAAAACAGAGAAGCCCGTTTGGTTTATAACCGGTTGCTCGACCGGCTTCGGTCGTCATCTCGCCAAATATCTCCTTGATCTCGGCTATCGCACGGTCGTAACCGCCCGCAAACCTGCGGAAGTGAAAGATCTTGAAGACGAAGGCCATGCTTTGGTGCTCAAGCTTGATGTCACCAACCAGGACGAAATCACCGCGAGCATCAAAACTGCCGAAGCCAAGTTCAGTAGGATTGACGTCCTCGTGAACAATGCCGGCATCGGCTATTTTGCGGCCGTAGAAGAGAGCGAAGAAGATCAAGTGCGCCGCATGTTTGAGATTAATTTTTTCGGCCTCAGTCGAATGATTCATGCTGCGCTTCCTGGTATGCGTAAACATCGTCACGGATTCATCATCAATTTCTCCTCCATTGCTGGACTTTGTTCCTTTCCGGCGGTCGGCTACTACAATGCGACAAAGTTTGCGGTCGAGGGCTTATCTGGAGCACTCTCGCAGGAAGTTGCACCGCTCGGCATTAAAGTAATGGTCGTCGAGCCAAGCGGCTTCCGGACCGATTGGGCCGGTCGTTCGGCTAACGAAAGCAAGCTGCAAATTGCCGATTATGCGACAACGGCAGGAGCAGCCCGCAAAGAACTCCGTGCCATCTCCGGAAATCAACCGGGCGATCCGGTCCGTGCCGTTCAGGCTATCGTGAAAGCCATCGAATCTCCGAATCCCCCACACCATCTTCTCTTAGGCAACGACGCATATGCGGCCGCAACGGCGAAACTCGAAGTTCTGCGCAAAGAGTTTTCGACTTGGGAAAAGGTTTCTCGCGGGGCCGATTTTCCAAAATAATAGCCAACCAACTTGAACTCGCGATGGCTCTTCATCTTTACCTCGTTCGTCACGGCGAAACAACCTGGTCGCTCACTCACCAGCACACCGGTCGAACAGATATTCCTTTGACCGAACATGGCGAAGAAGAGGCACGCCAACTCGGCAAGCGCCTGAGCGGAACGAAATTCGACCGTACTTTCAGCAGCCCGAGTCAACGTGCCCAGCGGACATGCGCGCTGGTTACCTCGAATGCGGCTATTAAAATCGAACCTGATTTGGCTGAGTGGAACTATGGCGATTACGAAGGAGGTTGCACGGCGGACATTCGCAAAGAGCGACCGAATTGGAATATCTTTCGCGACGGTTGCCCGGGCGGTGAAATGCCCGGGCAAATTTCTGATCGTGCCGACCGACTCATCGCTTTTCTTCGTACACTCGACGGCAAGGTCGCCTTGTTTTCACACGGGCAGTTTGGTTGCGTATTTGCGGCTAGGTGGATCGGACTACCGGTCATCGAAGGTCCTCATTTCGTCCTGGGCACCGCTTCCCTCAGTATTCTCGGCTACGACCCCGACCATCCGAAGGTCCCCGTCATCGCGCTATGGAACGCCTTTTCCCACGAAATGCTGGAATTATCACCCCACTTACCACTTGGCGATACCAGGACCATGAAAGAGCGGGCCATTCAACGATGGGAAACCGATGGGGGAGAAATTCCAAACGCAGAATCTCCGGCCAGCAGAGATCGAAAGATTAAAGTCCTGCAGCCAATCAACTCTTGAGCAAGGCACAAGGCCGTCGTCAGTCGCGAGCGAAGTCAACGAACCAGAAGTGACCGTAGGAAGTCTCCATTTTCCTCGTCACACCGTCAGAAGAGGACACCTCTGAATAGTCCGGTGAATCGTGCTGATCAAGATGGAGATGCCTTTCTACTGAAAGCCGAACCAAACCAAGGCTCTAAGTCGCGCTGAACGCGTAAAGAGTGCTGCTCTGAAAAATCTCGCCAGGCCGGAGGGCAGTAGATGGAAAATCAGGATGATTCGGCGAATCGGGACAGTGCTGCGTTTCAAGAGCGAGGCCAGCGTATTGGGGATAGCGCCTGCGATCCTTCCCGAGATAGGAGCCGGTTAGCGAATTGGCGGTATAAAACTGGATACCGGGCTGGTCGGTTGAAACTTCCATCCGGCGTCCTGTTTGCCGATCATCGACGATGGCAGCTGAAGCCCATGCAGAGGAATGGCCCTTATTGAGAATAAAATTGTAATCGTAGCCGAGCGGATTATCAGTGAGTTCTTTGATGTGAAGTCCTATTACTGTTGGTCGGCGGAAATCGCAAGGCGTTCCGGCCACCTGCTTCATTTCGCCAGTGGGGATGAGGTTCTCATCGACCGGGGTGAACGTGTCGGCGTGAATGGTGAGCACTTCATCGAGAATCGTGCCGCTGCCCGCGCCTCCGAGATTAAAATAAGAGTGATTGGTGAGATTGACTATGGTCGGCTTATCGGTGGTCGCGTGATAGGAAATCCGCATCTGGTTGTCTTCCGTCAGCGCGTAAGTGACGCTGACCCGTAGGTTACCCGGATACCCTTCCTCGCCGTCCCTGCTCAAGAGCGTGAAACGGACAGAGGTCGAACCGGTATCAACCGGCTCCAACTTCCACATCCGTTTATCGAAGCCGTGAACGCCGCCATGTAACGCATTGTGCCGGTCATTGCGCGCGAGTTGGTAATGCACCTTATCGAGCGTGAACCGACCGCAGGCAATGCGATTGGCATAGCGTCCAATGGTAGCCCCAAAAAAATCCGTCAAGGTCAGGTAGGGCGAGAAACCATCGAAGCCAAGCACGACGTCATCGAACTTGCCTGTTCGGTCGGGAACGAGGAGTTTTACCAGTGTTGCCCCGTAGTCCATGACGCTCAAGCTCATGCCGTTCTTATTGGTCAGTGTGTAGAGCGTGACCATTCCGCCCTGCGGAATTTCTCCGAAAATTGTTTTGGTGACTGAATCAGACGGAGCGATGTGATCACTCTTTGCAGGTGCCATCCCTTTCATTTCGATCCGGATTTTTGTCCGTAGTAAGCATTCGCACCATGCTTGCGAGAAAAATGCTTGTGCAGCAACACAGGATCAATGAGTTCGGCCCGGCTATTTATCCCCAAGGTCCGCCAAGCCATCTCGCTGACGACTTCGAGAGCGAAGGCATCTTCCAGAGCCTTGGCCGAGGTGGGTCCCCACACGAAGGGCCCATGACTGTGGACGAGGACAGCGGTGACTTTTTCCGGATCGAGCGTAATGAATCGTTCGACGATCACATTCCCGGTTTCCCATTCATATTCACCTTCTATTTCCTTGGTTGTCATGAGCCGGGTGATGGGAACTTCGCCAAAAAAATGGTCGGCATGAGTGGTCCCAAAGCAGGGAATACCCCAGCCCGCCTGAGCGAAGGAAGTCGCGTGGCGGGAATGAGTGTGGACCACCGAGTTGGCGGCTGGGAAGGCCTGGTAGAGGCGGCGGTGGGTCGGGGTATCGGAAGAGAAGCGAAGTGTTCCTTCGACCACCTTGCCCTCCAGATCGACGACCACCATATCCTCTCTCTTGAGGTTGGCGTAGGCAACGCCACTGGGCTTAATGGCAAAAACGCCCGCTCGACGATCCATCACGCTGACGTTGCCCCAGGTTAAATCGACAAGACCGAGCGTGGGCAGTTCATGATTGGCCCGGCAACATTCGTCCTTAAGATTATCGTAATTGTTCATATTTAGAGGTGAGTTAGACCGGGTGCCAGGTGATAGTAGATTTCATCGTTGCGGAGTTGTTGTTGGAAGCTGCGCAGACGGGTTTCACCATCAATGAGTGCCATTTCGATCCCGGCGATTTCCGCAAGATCCTCGAGATGCTCGGTCTTCACGGCGTAGCTGAAACTGGTGTGATGAGCGCCACCCGCGTAGATCCAAGCTGCGCAGGCTGTCTTTAAATCCGGGCGGTTCTCCCACACAGCTCGTGCCACCGGTAGACGAGGTAGAGCGTGGGGCGGTTCGATGACGTCGAGTTCGCGCACCACGAGCCTAAATCGGTTCCCCAAATCAATGATGCAGGCAGCAGCAACTTCTCCTGCCGGGGCGTTGAAAACGAGCCTCACCGGGTCTTCCTTGCCGCCAATGGCTAGGGGATGAATCTCAAGTGAAGGTTTGGCTGCGGCAATCGACGGGCATACCTCCAGCATATGAGCTCCGAGTTCCAAGCCTTTCCCATTCGCAAAATCATAGTCATACGTATAGTCCTCCATAAAGGAGGTGCCGCCCTTCAAGTCGACCGCAATGACCTTCATGGCGCGCAGCAAAACGCATGATTTCCAGTCGCCCTCAGCCCCGAAGCCGTAACCGTCGGCCATCAACCGTTGGACCGCCAACCCGGGGAGTTGGTGCAGGCCGGTCAAATCCTCAAACGTGTCGGTGAAACCCTTGAAACCACCGTCTTGAAGAAAGGATCGTATGCCCAGTTCGATACGCGCACCGTCTTGCAAGGATTGGTGGCGACTGGCTCCTTTGCGCAGCACCTCGGAAACCAGATAAACCTCTTCATATTCCGCACAGAGTTTGGTCACCGCACTTTCCTCGATGGCCTCGACGTGCTTCACCAGATCACCAACTCCGTAGCCATCGACTGAAAAACCGAAGCGAAGTTCCGCCGAATCCTTGTCCCCTTCGGTAACGGCCACATCCCGCATGTTATCGCCAAAGCGGGCAAACTTCGCGCCCTGCCAGTCGGCCCAAGCGCGTGCGGTTCGCATCCAGGCGGCAATACGGTCTTGCGCCTCAGGATCAGACCAGTGTCCCACCACAACTTTTCGATTCAGCCGCATACGGGTATGGAGGAAACCAGCCTCCCGGTCACCGTGAGCAGACTGGTTGAGGTTCATGAAATCCATGTCAATCGTGGCCCACGGAAGTTCGCGGTTAAACTGGGTGTGGAAATGGAGCATCGGCTTGCTCAAAACCGAGAGTCCGCCCATCCACATCTTCGCGGGTGAGAACGTATGCATCCAAAGCATGACTCCGGCGCAAACGGGTGTGCTGTTCGCGTCGAGGCAGGTGCGTTTAATTTCCTCGGGGGTGGTCAGGACATCCTTGAAAACGATCTTCAGTGGCAATTTGTGGCCCAGGGATTCGACAATCTGCCTGGAGTCGGACGCGACCCGGTCCAAAGCCTCCTTCCCGTAGAGGTGTTGGCTGCCGGTGAGGAACCAAATTTCAAATGTTTCAAGGTTTTGCATGAGATTGATTGGGTGTTGGATTGGCTGTCTGTTGTTTAAGATCGAGAAGATCCTTCATCACGTTGGAAAGGTCGGTCTCTTTAGCCACCCCTCCGAACGAATCATGGAGTTGTTGGTAAAGGGCGTAGAGGCGGTTGTAGACTTTTTGGTTTTGGGTATCGGGCGAGTAAAATACGCTCTTAAGACTGGTCATTTCCTTTTGTGCTTCCGCAAAAGAGGCGTGACCTCCTTTTTTGGTCCCAGCGAGAACTGCAGCCGAAATAGCGGCACCCAGGGCGCAGGCCTGCGCAGAGCCCGCCACATGGATGGGAAGCCCGAAAACATCGGCATATATCTGCATGAGCAGAGGGTTCTTTTCGGCAATGCCTCCGCAACAGACGACGCGTTCTAAGGGCACTCCGTATTTGCGTAGTCGTTCGATAATCTCGCGCGCACCAAACGCGGTGGCCTCGATCAAGGCCCGGTAGATCTCGGCCCGGGTGGTGTAAAGCGTTTGTCCTAGGATCAGTCCAGTGAGTCTCGGATCCACCAAAATGGTCCGGTTGCCATTGTTCCAATCCAGTGCGAGGAGACCACTTTCTCCGGGGTGCAGTTTGGTCGCCTCGACGGTCAATTGATCATAAGTGGAGGCCTCCCCTTGACAGATCGTTTCCACCCACCATTTGAAGATGTCCCCGACGGCGGATTGGCCCGCTTCAATACCATCGTAACCCGGCATGATATCGCCCGGTACAATGCCGCAAATACCCGGTATATCCGCGAGCTTTCTGGTTCGAGAGACAATGACGCAATCGCAAGTGGAGGTGCCTATCGCCTTGACCAAAACTCCTTCCGCAATGCCGGATCCAATTGCGCCGTAGTGAACGTCGAACTCTCCAATGGCCAGGGGAATCTCCTCCGGCAGTCCTAGCTTTGCGCTCCAAGCCGCCCCGAGCAGCCCGGATGCTTTCGATGCGTCGTAGGCCCGCTCGTAGAGCCGGTCCCTCAGCAAGGCGAGCTTGGGATCGAGCATGGTAAGGAATTCTTTGTCCGGCAGTCCTTTCCATTCATCGCTATAAAGAGCTTTATGACCTGCGGCGCATATCCCCCGGACGATCTTTTTTGGATCGTTGACGCCAGCAAGAACGGAAGGAATAAAATCACAGAGTTCCACCCAGCTATAGGCCGCCTCGAAGACCTCTGGCGATGTCTTCAGACAGTGCCAGATTTTCGACCAGAACCACTCCGAGGAATAAACGTTCCCGCATTTGGCGATGTATTGGGGGCGGTGTTTGGCGGCGAATCGGGTTATTTCAGCCGCTTCAATATGACTAGTGTGATCCTTCCAAAGCCAACACTGGGCGGCGAGGTTTTCCTTCCATTTAGCGTTCAGAGCGAGTGGAACATTACGCTCGTCGACGGGCAACGGGCTTGATCCCGTCGAATCAACACCGATACCGATAACTTTGTCCGCCGAGAAATTGGGCGTACGCCGGGCCTCCCCGAGAGCCCCCACGATACTTTGCTCCAATCCATGGATGTAATCGCTCGGGTTTTGCCTGGCCAAATAGGAATCGCCGTGGTGAAGCAGTACGCCCTCCCGCCCGCTCGGATAATTAACGACACAGGAACCGACTTCGTGACCGTTGGCGCAATCAACGATAAGCGCGCGGACGGAATTCGTCCCATAATCGACGCCAATTGTATAGGCCATGTTATTTGTCCTCTGAAATGTCGTGCTCAGGTCGAGGACGGAATTTGATAATGTAGACAATGCCGACAAACAGCATCAGCAGTCCCCACCAGATCGCCGCGTGAACATTGGCTAAAGCCAGTTCAACAGCTGGGGGTACATAGTAGGCGTAGACTCCAGCGGCAAAAATGATCAGGCCATATAGCGCCATGATCAGCCCAATAAAAAACCAGATAGGAAGACGATTTTTTTGCATAAGTTTTACCAGAAAATCACGTTGAGAATGACGCAAGCGACTCCCACAATCGCGGCCCAAAAGACCGGGCGTTGTAGAAGAGGATAGTGGATAGCAGGAATTTCGGTGCAGCCCCGCACGAGCCCGGCCAACTCCTCGCGAGTTCGTGGCTTGGTTAAGAGACTGACCACGACCGTGACAATCACACCGATGAGAAACGACCAAAGCGCCCGATACATATCTTCCGCCATTGTTTTGGCGTCGCTGGACAGCGCAACAAAACGAAGCGCCGAAGGATCGATCTTAACCCAGAGCCATAATGAGATTGATGAGCCGATGCCGGCAAGCAGCCCCCAAAATCCTCCCGCGCTCGTTATCCGCGCGAAGAGCATACCCAGAATAACCGTGCCGAAGAGAGGCGCGATGAAGAGGCTGAAGAGCGCCTGCACATAATCCATGATGCTGGCGAACTGCATCACAAAATAGGCGGTACCGATGCTGATTAGCACACCGATGAAAGTACACCACCGTCCCATCCTGACGTTTTCGACATCCGACATGGGCTTTTTTCGAAGTGGGTTATAAATGTCGTAGGTCCATACCGTCGCGAAAGCAGTCAAGTTTCCGGCCATGCCCGACATAAATCCCGCGATGAGTGCCGTGATCCCGAGCCCGAGCAAACCGGGGCCACAATAGTGCGCAAGCATTAAGGGCAGGACTTCATTGTAGCTGTGGCCTCCGGTGACTTTGGCCACATTTTCCCCTACAAGTGTTTCCGGTAAAAGTGCCAGACCCAGCAAGCCTGGAAGAATAACGATCAGGGGCACAAACATCTTGAAGGCCGCACCAATAATGGGAGCCATTTGGGCCGACCGAAGATCCTTCGCGGTGAGCACTCGCTGCACGACGAGAAAGTCCGTTGTCCAGTATCCGGTCGCTATGACACACCCCAAACCAAACACAATACCGATCCAGCTAATTCCCATGGGATTATCCGCCGGGCTACCGAGCGTACTCCAGACATGGGTGTAGTTCTGGGCTGGAAACTTTTCATGAATCCGCGCCACCATCCCGTGCCATCCTCCTGCCTCGGATAAGCCGAGAATGGGAATCAGTAGAGCCCCAAACCAGATCAACACGAATTGCAGAACCTCGTTAAACATGGCGGATAAGAGCCCGCCGAGGATTACGTAGGCCGCTACCGCGAGGGACGAAGCCCAGATGCTAAAATGAATGTTCCAGCCCAACACCACATTCATAACCAGCGCCATCGCATACATATTGATACCGCTCATCAGCACAGTCATTATTCCGAACGAAACCGCCGCCACCGATTGGGCCCCGCGTCCATACCGCAGTCGCAGGTATCCCGGGACCGAATGGGTTTTGCAAATGTAGTAGAAGGGCATCATCACCAGCGCCAGAAACAGCATGGCGGGCACCGCACCAATCCAATACCAATGCACACACAGGATGCCGTATTGGTAACTCGAACCGGCCCACCCCAACAACTCCAGCGAACCTAGATTTGCGGAAATGAAAGCCACACCCGCAATCCATGCGGTCATTCCTCGACCGGCCATGAAAAAATCAGTTCCGCTCTTAGTAAAACTCTTCAGATAAAAACCAATACCAAGCACGAAAACGAAGTAGATTCCGACGACGAGAAGATCGACCCAACTAAGATTGACCAAGTGTGTGGACGTAGGGGCGATCTGCGCAAACAGGGGAAAGAGGCTGAAGTTCATTCGGAGTTTGTTAAAAGGTAATTCCGACACGCATGCCCAAAACCACGGCATTCGGGATTTGGTTCGCCCCGTTTGGATCGACGATCCATTGCACATTCGGCTGGAAGTAGGTGAACTTAGTGATCTGCGCCCGGTACGAACATTCGAAGACTTTTTCCGAACCTAGAGTCGAGACTCCGATATTCTGCGATGTCAGTGCGCGATTATCGCTAAAGAACCCATCGGTTATTCCCACAACAACTGAATCATCATCCCGAGTCGGAATGAGACCGCGATAAAATGCCCCACCGGTGAACTGGTAAGGTATCAGTTGAGCCTCCTGCTGGGGCTGGAGGACGAAATCAGCCCAAACCGTCAATCCCTTTTCTGTTCCCGGCTGGGCTCGATAAACCATCTGGTCCGCGTGCCAGTAGAATCCATAGGTGCTGGTGGCACTCGATTGAACAATTGTGGATGCAGGCCCCGTGATTGTGAACTCGGGCGTACGCAGAGTGCTGTAATAGCTGCCGAACCAATAATGGCCGGGTAACCCGGGGGTCGCATCGGCTCCGGATTCGTTCGCGATGGCTTTCGAATCGGAATTTTCCTCACCTGTCTCGTGGTGCTTGAACAATACCGGGTCCCACTCCATCTGCTGGACAAACGTTGCTCCGTTATTTGCATAAATGCCGAAATCGTCCCTGGTGTAAGGCTCGTAAACATCAGGGTTGGCCTGAACGACGCCCGCCCTGAAGGTGAATTCCTTGCTCGGACTGTAACGGAGGCGCGTTCCCCAGACCGAGGCGGGATAAACCGGGAAGGCCGTACTGACAAGCATGCTCTTCGGATTGCCGTCAATCCCGTTATTCATGTAGAGGCCGTAAATGGGGGAAGTCGCGAAGTCGTCACTCAAGGAAAAGCGACCAATCTTCCACGCCAACCGGTCTTGCATGAAACTCTGGTCGAGATAAAGGGCGTAAAGTAAGAGTGTCTCTCTGCCGTAAACCTGCTGCACGGGATAAAAATTGCCCACATGATCGGCAGTGAGATTTTGCCCGTCTCGATTGATTCCGCTGACCACAATTTTCGCGCCGTCCCAACCGACCAGCTTTTGCATATCGAACCGCAGCCCGAAGTCGAAGTTGTCGGCATAAGCCTGTCCCAAGCTTTTTCCTCCACTCACGTTGGCTGCCATGTCGGCTTCATAACTTCCAAAAAATGTCACCCCATCATTCACCAGTCGTTCGCGTTCACCTCCCCAATTTCCCAATACTCCATTTCCATCAAGCCACGTTGTCCAAGGATCTTTCCCCGGCGGTGAGATGGGGGACGGAGGGGCAGCCTCCGTGGGAATCGTGCTCTCCCGTTGTTGCCGCTCCAACGCGGAGGGTTGAGAGGAAGATTGTCCAAACAGCGGTGCGCAAGGACTCGAGAAAAGGATAACGGAACCGACCGTCGCAACAGATACTTTGGACTGTGCCGTGAGAAAAGTCATAAAACCTCGAAGACCCGTTTTTATTGTGGCGGCATTGCTTCGGGTCACGGCTATGACTTTAATGTTTTCATCAAAGATGGCTATGGGGTGTTCACCCCATAGCAGTCGCGCAACTTCCCGGTATAAAAATTAGTCCATGGTTGGAACGCGATTAAAGAAAACGGTGCCGGTCACGACCTTATTCGTCGATATCGGAGGTGTCCTGCTTACAAACGGTTGGGATGATGCTGCCCGCAAAAGGGCGGCAAAGAATTTCAAGTTCGAATTGGCCGAGATGAACAGTCGGCATCATCTGACTTTCGATACCTACGAAGAGGGAAAGCTGACGTTGGAAGAGTACTTGGATCGGGTGGTTTTCTATCAAAAGCGCCCTTTCACCCGGAATCAATTTCGGCGCTTCATGTTCGCGCAATCGAAACCCTACCCAGGGATGATCGAGTTGATTATTCAGCTTAAGCAGCGGCACGGCCTGAAAATAGTTGTGGTCAGTAACGAGGCCCGTGAGTTGAACGACCATCGGATTCGTACCTTCCAACTGAACCGGTTTGTGGACTTCTTTATTTCTTCTTGTTTTATCCATATTCGCAAACCTGATACGGATATATTTCGGCTGGCGTTGGATATCGCTCAGACAGACGCCGAGGAGGTCATCTACATCGAAAATACCCCGATGTTCGTTCAAGTAGCGGAACGTTTGGGAATACGGAGCATTCTGCACATGGGTTATGAGTCCACCTGCCAGAAGCTTTCGTCTTTCGGACTGGTTAGTGCGCAAAAATAACTCGTGAGCTCAGATAATCCGATAGGGCAATTCGTCGTTCCTATCTTTGACGAAAAGAAGCGGCGGCAAAGGGCTTATTTTGCCAGAGTCTCTCCATGGAATTAATCATCGATAAAGATACCCAGCTCTGCATGTCGCTTTCGGGGCGTCCCGGAAATTTTGGAACCCGATTTCACAATTTCCTTTATCGGGAACTGGGATTGAATTTCATCTACAAGGCGTTTACCACGCGCGATCTGGCTGCCGCCATTGCCGGTATACGTGCGCTTGGCATTCGGGGTTGCGCCCTTTCGATGCCCTTCAAGGAAGCTTGCATCGAGTACATGGACGAACTGGATTCCACGGCCAAGGGAATTAGGTCCGTCAATACCGTTGTCAATACCGCCGGTTACCTCAAGGCCTATAACACGGATTACAAGGCCGTTTTTGAGCTCCTCAAGTCGCACGAGATCCCCGCAAACACGCCTTTCGCCGTTCGCGGAAGCGGGGGCATGGCGAAAGCCGTGATTTGTGCTTTAAAGGATGCGGGATTCAGAGACGGTCAAATCGTGGCCAGGAACGAAAGCGCGGGAACGGCGCTGGCCCGGCAATATGGCTATCGGTGGGAAGCAGCATTGGGTGCCGTGAAGCCCGGCCTACTGATCAACGTTACTCCGATAGGGATGGCAGGAGGAAAGGAAGCGGACGATCTTTCTTTCCCGGCCGAGATTGTCCGTTCGTCCCAGTTTGTCTTCGACGTGGTTGCGCTTCCTGTGGAAACGCCTCTAATTCGGCTGGCGCGTTCAATGGGGAAGAGTACGATCTCAGGATCCGAAGTCGCAGTGATTCAGGCGGTCGAGCAATTCGTGCTCTACACGGGTTCCCGGCCTAATTCAGATCAGGTCAAACGCGCGGCAGCCTTTGCGCGTTCATGACCGATGCCGACGTTCCCAAACTGAGGGATTGACCAGGTCGGCGGGGCGCTCTCCGCGTAGCCCGGCTGAAAGATTTTTCACCGCCAGTTCTGCCATGGCCTTGTGGGTCTCCTGGGTCGCTGATCCAATATGGGGAGTTGCGACGACGTTAGGCATGGTCAATAGAGGTGAATTCGTCGCCAGGGGCTCCTGCTCGAAAACGTCAAGTCCAGCAGCCCCTATTTGTCCATGTTTCAAGGCGGAGACGAGAGCCTTTTCATCGACCACGCGACCTCTGGCAATGTTGATGAAGATTGCCGTTGGCTGCATGAGCGCAAATTCCCTTGCGCCGATCAAATGTTCGGTTTCAGCGGTTAAGGGAAGCGTCACGCAAATGAAGTCCGTGTCGCCCATTAGTTCATCGAGATTACAAAAGCGTGCCTTCAGCTTTTCAGCTTCCGCCTCCGGGTTTCGATTCCAATAGCTGATCTTCATTTCAAAGCCAAAATGTCCCCGGCGTGCGACGGCCTGGCCGATCCGTCCAAATCCGACAATACCCAGTCGCTTGCCATGAACATCTATTCCATAAAGAGAGTGGTCGATGTTCTGCTGCCATCGGCCCTGTTTAACGTACTCCGCCAATTCGACCACCCGCCGGGCAGTTGCCATAAGCAGGGCGAAACCTGCATCGGCGGTGGTTTCGGTCGAGACATCGGGGGTATTGGTCAGCAAGATTCCACGGCGGTTGAGGTAATTCAGATCGTAGTTATCGTAGCCAACGGAAATGCTCGAAATGATTTCCAAATGCTTAGCTGTTTCCAGAAGTTCCGATCCAAGTTTGACGCTGCCCCCGATAAGTCCGTTGGCATTGCGGATAGCCTTGGCAAAAGCGATTTTGTCCTTATCCGGCTTTAAAATCACGCTGACCTCAAATTCGTTTCGCAACGAATCAACGAGGGACGGTGTTAATCCGCCCCCAAAGGATACGATGTGCTTTTTCATACGAGGACTCGTCGTGAGATCATTATTGAAGCTAGGAAAAGCTCCTATGGGGTAAACACCCCATGGAAAACGCCGGCTCCTCGCGCAATGTTCGAGTCTCACCGCCGACTTCTTAAGTGCGAAATCCTAAGCTAGGAGCATCAACATGAGCGAAACCATTTCAAACGCGACCAAACGATCCTCCCTTTTGCCTCAATCCGGGGACTCTCATTCGCAAAGTGACCGGTGTGGAACCGCCTCCCGTGTCGGCTTCCCCAATTAACCTTAGAACCAACCACTGAGATATCATGCCTACCTCGAATCATAATGCGCCTGGCGCACCTGGAATTAACCCCCACTGGACTTCCAGCGCCAAAACGGGCGTGGGCACAGCTCTCAGTAGTAAGAGCCGTGTCTGGTTCACGCTGAGCCATGGCATCTTCAACGAAATCTATTCCCCGCGCATCGACAAGGCCTGTATTCGCGACATGGGGCTCATTGTCACCAATGGCGGGGATTTCTTCTCGGAGGAGAAATCGGATACGGCTTCCAAAATTAGCCATCTGGTAGAAGGGGTGCCGGCTTTCCGCTTGGAAAATACCTGCCGGGAAAACCGATATCGCATTGAAAAGGAAATCGTGACGGATCCTCAGCGGGACTCGGTCTTGCAACAGGTCAGGTTTATCCCGCTGCAAGGCGCTATGGCAGATTTTCGCCTCCACGTCCTCCTCGCGCCGCACTTGGGGAATCAAGGTAGGGGAAATACCGCCTGGGTGGGTGATTTCGAAGGCACACCGCTGCTGTTTGCCCAACGTGACGACAACTGCCTGGTGTTAGCCTGTTCCACCCCGTGGGGAAAGCGATCTGTTGGCTATGTGGGTTCGTCAGACGGATGGCAGGACCTGAAGAAAAATAAACATATGACGTGGGAGTTCACCAGAGCTGAGAACGGCAATGTGGCCATGATGGCTGAGATCGACCTTTCCAAAGCAGAGGGAACCTTCGACCTGGCGCTCGGATTTGGAAAAACCCCGGACGAGGCGGCCCGGAACGCCATCGCCAGTCTTCGTGATGGTTTTAAGAAGGCAAAGTACGACTACATCGCTGGCTGGGAAGACTGGATGAAGAACCATACTTCTCTCAAGGCGAGTGCTCCTCGCTCAGGTGACCTTTCTCTGATCAGCCTCGCCGTTCTACGCAGCCACGAATCCAAGACAGCGCCCGGCGCGCTCATTGCCAGCCTCTCGTTCCCATGGGGAGACAGCCACGGCGATGCTGATCAGGGAGGTTACCATCTCGTGTGGGGACGTGACATGGTCGAAACGGCCGGAGGCCTGCTTGCCGCCGGGGCGCATGAGGAAGTCCATCGCGCCCTTTCTTACTTGGAAAAGACTCAGCTGCCGGATGGACATTGGCCACAGAACATGTGGCTGGATGGCTCTCCCTATTGGAATGGAATCCAAATGGACGAAACGGCTCTGCCCATTCTCCTCGTGAACCTGGCCCATCGTGAAAAAGTCCTGGCCGAAGATGACCTGATTCGGCTTTGGCCGATGGTGAAGAAAGCCGCTGGTTATTTGGTGCGCAACGGCCCGGTGAGTCCGCAGGATCGCTGGGAGGAAGATCCCGGATATACACCATTTACCGTCGCGGCCCAAATTGCCGCACTCTTGGCTGCGGCCGATTGTGCCGACCTAAATCATGAAAGCTCAATCGCCGAGTATCTCCGTGAAATAGCGGATGTTTGGGATCTATCCATCGACCGCTGGATGTACGTGTCGGGCACGGATTGGTGCCGGAAGTTCGACGTCAAAGGTTATTACGTCCGGATTGCGCCGAAAGAGACCGGGCAAGGCGTGTCGCGCTTTCAGGATAAAGTGGACGTAAAAAATGTTCTCGCCGCCGAGGATACCCGCCGCGCCAATCACTTGATAAGTCCCGACGCTCTGGACTTCGTTCGCTTTGGCCTGCGTACGGCCGACGACCCGCGCATGCGCGACACGGCAACCGTCATCGATGCCCTGCTCAAGACAGAAACCCCGACCGGTCCCGTGTGGCATCGGTACAACGATGATGGTTATGGCGAGCACAAAGATGGAGCACCTTTCGATGGTACAGGAATAGGCCGTGGGTGGCCGTTGCTCACGGGTGAGCGGGCTCATTACGAGCTGTCGGCTGGCCGGATCGACGAAGCAAAAAAACTCCTCAGAACAATGGAGTCGTTTTCCAATGAAGGTGGCTTGATCTCGGAACAGGTCTGGGACTCGCCCGATATACCGAGACATGAACTTCATTTTGGACGACCTTCTGGTTCTGCTATGCCGCTCGTGTGGGCTCACGCGGAATACATTAAGCTGCAGCGTTCGCTCCGCGACGGACACGTCTTCGACACACCGCCGCAAACGGCGCAACGCTACCTGACGGAGAAGACCGAATCTCCCCGCATGGTCTGGCGGTTCAACCATAAAATTCGGTCGCTGCCAGTCGGCAAAAACCTGCGCGTCGAGACGTTGGAGTCTGCCCTCATTCATTGGAGCTCCGATGATTGGAACACAGTCCAGGATGTAATTTCACATGACGTGGGGCTGGGGATTCACACGTCCGATCTGCTGACCAAGGCCCTGCCCGAAGGAAAGCAGATCAGGTTTACTTTTCACTGGCGGGACGCAGATCGTTGGGAAGGCAAGAACTTCGTCGTTCGTGTGGGGTCGTTGTGACCGCAAAACCTGCCGCTTTTGAAAAGCCAACGCCGACCCAGGCGGACGAAAAGACTAAGGTAAAACCTTTTGTCTACGTTGCCGTGGTCGTTGCGGCTGTCGGGGGGCTTCTCTTCGGCTATGACACGGGGGTTATCTCAGGAGCCATTCTGTTTATCAAAAGCGAGTTCTCCCTATCGGACACCATGGAGGAGATTGTCGTCAGCGCCGTTTTAGTGGGCGCGGTGATTGGTGCCACTCTGGGGGGCACACTGACCAACCGATTAGGGCGTCGCCTGCCCATCATCATAGCGGGAATCATCTTCACGGTCAGCGCTGCGGCTACGGCTCTAGCACCGACGGTCTCCTGCTTGATTGCCGCCAGAATATTGAGCGGAGTCGCCATTGGCATGGCTTCCTTTCTATCTCCAATGTATATCGCCGAACTGGTACCGGCGAGGGTCCGAGGTGCACTCGTGGCGGTCAACATGCTAGCGATCACGTCCGGCATCGTTATTGCCTATTTGGTCGACTATGCCCTGTCTGGCATTCAGGGATGGCGCTATATGTTTGGCTTGGCAGCCGTACCTTCTATCGCGCTCGTCGTTGGAATGTGGCGGTTACCCGATAGCCCGCGCTGGCTGATCAGCAAATCCAAAATCGAACAGGCCACTCAGGTTTTACGCCGTGTGCGGACTGAATCAGAAGTAAACCCTGAAATCACCGAAATCCAGAAAACCATGGAAAAGAAGGGCGACAGCGGGATTGCCGGATTATTCCAGCCTTCCGTCCGGATGCCTATGATGGTGGGTTTCGGGCTGGCTATATTTCAGCAGATAACTGGCATTAATACGGTTCTCTATTACGCCCCAACCATCTTCAAGTTCGCAGGCATCACGGCCCAAGGCCCCGAAATACTGGCCGGAGCGGGATTGGCCATGGTGATGTGGTGCTTTCATGTGCTGGCCATCTTCCTGCTTGACCGGGTGGGCCGCAGACCTTTGTTATTGACTGGAGTCGCAGGCCAGATTCTTGGTTTGGCGATCCTGGGGGCGGCTTTCCAGTTTCAAGATTTGGGGAGCTTCAAAAGTTACATCGCCATTGTTGGTCTGGTGATCTTTGTCGCCTGCTTCGCCTTTGGACTCGGGCCGATCTTCTGGCTGATGATTTCAGAGATCTACCCGCTCAAGGTTCGTGGTACGGCGATGAGCGCTGTGACCGTTTGCAACTGGGCGTTTAACCTTTTGGTCGCAGCGACATTCCTGACCTTGGTCGCGGTTCTCGGCCACGCAGGAACTTTCTGGTTGTATGGCGTGATAGCGATAGCCGCATGGATATTTTTTTATCGATACGTGCCGGAAACCAAGGGCAAAACGCTCGAACAGATTGAGGCTCACTTTCAAGCCGGCAAGAATCCCCGGAAATTATGAAAGCATGGCAAACCGATACCGTGGTCACCCTGCCGAAAGGTTTCGAGCAGCCATGCTCTGTACCGCCTCCGACAATCGCGACCGGACCGTCACTTAAAGGAGGATGCCCATGGATGAAATAAATCACCGTGAGTACAAACCCGATCTTGAGCCGGGCAGTGAGCGGCAGGAGCACTTTGAAATATTTGGGCAGCGGTTAAAAGTGGAGGGAAAATGTCAGAAAAACAAAATACCGCAATAACGTATCCGGGCATGGGAGCCGTGCCCAGTGCCACCGGTGTAGCCTTTCGCGTTTGGGCACCCCATGCCGAAAGGGTTTTTGTGACAGGCACCTTCAATAACTGGAACAAGACCTCAACCCCGCTGATTAGTGAGAAGAACGGTTATTGGCTCGTCGAGGTGCCAGAGCCGAAAACGGGGGACGAATACAGATACCTTATTCACGGTCCCAAGGGCCCCCTTTCTCGTATTGATCCATACGCCCGAAAAGTGACCAACTCCGTTGGTAACGGGGTTATCTATGATCCGCGAGCTTTTGCCTGGGGCGATGATCACTTTCAAATGGCCACGGGGAATGATCTGGTCATTTATGAGATGCACATCGGTACTTTTAACGTTAAGGAAGAAGGACATCCCGGCACGTTCCAGAGTGCTATGGATAAATTACCATATCTTCAAACACTGGGCATCAATGCCGTGGAGGTGATGCCGATTGCAGAGTTTCCAGGCGACTTTTCGTGGGGTTACAATCCTTCTCATCCCTTTGCCATCAAGAGCATCTACGGAGGGCCGGACGGGTTTAAGCAATTCGTCAAAGCAGCCCACGAGCATGGTATCGCAGTTATCGTCGATGTCGTTTACAACCATTTCGGCCCCTCAGATCTTGATTTGTGGCAGTTCGACGGTTGGAGTGAAAATGAAAAAGGCGGCATTTACTTTTACAATGATCGCCGTTCAAAAACCCCCTGGGGCGAAACACGCCCCGATTATGGACGGGGTGAAGTTCGCCAATATTTGAGTGACAACGCTTTGATGTGGTTTGAGGAATGCCACGTGGACGGTTTACGCTGGGACTCAATCCCCTATATTCGGAATATCGCGGGTCGGGACGAAGATCCGTCTGACGATCTTCCCGACGGCTGGAGCTTGATGCAGTGGATCAATCTTGAAATTCAACAACGGTATCCGGGTAAAATCACCATCGGTGAAGGCATGCATAACAACGCTTGGGTCACCAAAGACATTGGGGTGGGAGGTGCGGGCTTCAATGCACAATGGAATAGCGAATTCGTGAACGCGGTTCGTCGCGCCGTTATTGCTCGTGATGATACCTCCCGTGATTTGGGGGCCGTCAGTAAAGCGATTGAGTGTCGCTACGATACGGATGCCTTTCGGCGGGTCATTTTTACCGAATCCCATGACGAAGTCGCCAATGGTCGGTCCCGGGTGCCAAAGGAGATTTGGCCGGGCAAGGTGGACAGTTGGTTTTCAAAAAAGCGCTCCACCTTGGGCGGAGCGCTCGTGCTTACGTCACCTGGCATACCAATGATTTTTCAGGGGCAGGAACTACTGGAAGATCACTGGTTCCAGGATAAAGCCCCGATGGAATGGTCGCGAGTTGATGATGAATACGGAATTCTCGCAATGTACCGGAAGATGATCGGCCTGCGACGCAACCTGTCGGGGGTGACACGGGGGTTATGTGGGCAAAACCTCCATCTTTATCATTTTGACGACGAGGCCAAGATCATTGCTTTCCATCGCTGGGACAAAGAAGGACCGACCGATAGCGTCATTGTTGTGGTGAATATGAGGAACAAAAGCCGCGATGGTTATGCCATCGGTTTTCCGCGATCTGGATGGTGGAAAACACGATTGAATACCGACTCATATAAATTCGGCCCCAAGTTTGCCAATCATCCTGCGCCGGACGTCGAGGCCCACACGGAAAACAGGGATGGACTGCCCTGCTCCGGACAAATCAGTATTGGGCCGTACACCATGGTAATTTTCTCGCAGGATAAATAATATCTCTGGATTTGGTCCGCGAACGCCGATAAGGGGGCAGCGGTGGCAGCGCCGAATCGCCCGCAACTCTTCTTCGGCACGTTTCGCGGGCTCCCTTTGTTTCGCTAAGCTAAAATTAATATGAACACCCCTCTTCCTGCTTCGCGCCAAAGCCTCGCGGCCGAGGTTTTATTCGAAGGCCACTTTCTCAGGGTTAAAAAGAAAGATCGCTGGGAATACGTCGAGCGCTGCAAAACGAGTGGGGTTGTTGCGATTCTGGCTATCACAGAAAAGCGGGAGCTTATCCTGGTCGAGCAGTTCCGCGTTCCGGTAAACAAACGGGTCATTGAAATCCCTGCCGGACTCGCTGGAGATATTGCGGGTAAAGAAGCCGAAACACCGTCCGAAGCAGCGAAACGCGAATTGCTCGAAGAAACCGGTTATGAGGCGCAGCGAATGGAATACCTCTCGGAGGGACCTACCTCGGCCGGACTTTCGACCGAAGTGATCACCCTTTTCCGAGCGCACGACTTGAAAAAAGTTTCCAAAGGTGGCGGCGATGAATCCGAGAACATTCAGGTTCATGTCGTGCCTTTGGCGGAACTGCAATCATGGATTGAAACCAGGAGGCAGGAAGGTTGCCTCGTCGATTACAAGGTCTTTGCCGCTCTTTATCTTGAGATTAGCTGACTTCGCGCCGCCCTCCGACGCGGAGCCCACGAAAATCGCCCGTGGGGTGAACACCCCATAACCGTCGCGCGAGTTCGCGGTATAAAAATAGGACTGCTTTGAGAGTCCGATAAAATGACAAGGAGTCGTCCGTGAAAACAGATAAGACATACATCCTGACCATCAATGGAGGTTCATCCAGCATTAGGTTTGCTCTCTACCAAGGCGAAAAAACGCTGAAGAAAGCTCTCTCCGGAAAGATTGATCGGGTCGGCCTAAACGGCAGCAACCTGACATTTCATGACGCGGCAAAGAACCAGCAAGGAAGTCTGAAACTCTCCACCTCCGATCACAAATCGGCGGCCAATTTCCTGATCGATTGGCTCGAAAAGTTAGATAGCTTCCTGTCCGTTCGGGCGGTGGGACACCGGGTGGTGCACGGCATGCATCACACCGCGCCCGAGTTGGTCAGTCAGAATTTACTGGATGAATTGCATCGCATAAGCCCCTTTGATCCCGATCATTTACCGAGCGAGATTGAATTGATCGAGACGTTTCGTCAGAGGCATCCCCAATTACCCCAAGTGGCCTGCTTCGACACCGCGTTTCACCAGACCATGCCGCGTGTGGCCAAGCTGCTTCCGATTCCAAGACGATTCGAAGCGAAAGGAATTCAGCGCTATGGCTTTCATGGCTTGTCCTATTCGTATTTGATGGAGGAACTCGCGCGTATCGGTGATGCCTCGGCAACGACCGGACGAGTAATCCTCGCCCATCTCGGTAACGGAGCCAGTCTGGCTGCCGTACGCGACGGCAAAAGCATCGATACCAGCATGGGGTTTACTCCGACGGCGGGGCTGGTGATGGGCACACGAACCGGTGATTTGGATCCTGGCGTGGCACCTTATCTGGCCCGAACCGAACAGATCGACACGAAACAGTTCTACGACATGGTCAATCACAAGTCTGGGTTGCTCGGAGTTTCTGAGACCAGCTCCGACATGAGAGACTTGCTCTCGCAGGAACCCCACGACGTTCGAGCGGTGGAAGCGGTGGCGCTATTTTGCTATCAGGCAAAAAAATGGATTGGTTCCTATGCCGCTGCACTTGGCGGATTGGATACGCTCGTTTTCGCAGGGGGCATCGGTGAGAACGCACCGGCTGTTCGCAAGCGAATCTGTGAGGGCTTGGAGTTCCTTGGCCTTGAACTGGATGAGACGCGCAACGCGAAGACGGCGGATGTGATTTCCACCGAAGCCAGCCGGATCACGGTTCGAGTCATTTGCACCGACGAAGAACTGATGATTGCCCGTTCGGTTTCAGGCACATGCGCGGCAATCATGAAAGCTTAGATCAGCGATGGGACCACACCTGAATCAAAACATTATGAAAGCTACCCAACTACTGCACAACCTGGGCCAGAGTCTCTGGCTCGACAACATCACGCGCGATCTGCTCAACAGCGGCACGCTCAAAAGCTACATCGACGAACTTTCGGTAACGGGGCTGACCTCGAACCCAACGATCTTTGATCACGCCATCAAAAAGAGTTCCGCTTACGACGATGCGATCCTCAAGGAACTGGCGACGGGAAGGACGGACGAGAGCCTCTTTTTTGATTTGGCACTGGACGACCTTACTCGCGCCGCCGACCTCTTCCGCCCAATTTACGACCGCACGAACGGTGTGGACGGATGGGTTTCGCTCGAGGTTTCGCCGCTCCTGGCCCACGACACGTCCGGCACCATCAAGGCCGCCAAGGAACTTTCCCAACGGGCGGGACGGCCCAATCTGTTCATCAAGATTCCGGGCACCAAAGAAGGTTTGCCCGCCATTGAAGAGTCGATTTTCGCGGGCATTCCGATTAACGTCACTCTATTGTTTTCGCGTGAACAGTATGTGGCTGCGGCCAGTGCCTACCAGCGTGGCATCGAACGACGCATTGCCGATGGGCTCAACCCCCAGGTCGGCTCCGTGGCCTCGATGTTCATCAGCCGTTGGGATGCTGCGGTGGCGGGCAAGATTCCGGAGGCGTTAAAGAATCGACTCGGTATTGCGATATCGGGTCGAATCTACAAAGCCTACCTCGATTTGTTGGGCAGTCACCGGTCTCAGCGTATGCTTGACGCAGGTGCCCGGAATCAACGACTGCTCTGGGCCAGCACCGGCACTAAGGACCCCAAAGCGTCTGACACGCTCTATATCCAGGCGCTAGCCACTCCCTTCACTGTGAACACCATGCCCGAAGGAACGCTGAAAGCATTCGCTGACCACGGCGAGCTCGGCCCGATCATGCCTGCGGACGGTGGTGATTGCGAAAAGGTTTTGGGGCATTTCGCGGAGGCAGGTGTGGATGTGGACACCTTGGCCGATCAACTCCAGGACGAGGGCGCAAAGTCGTTCGTGAAGTCTTGGAACGAGCTGATGACGGTAATTGCCTCCAAGAGTGAGGCGCTGAAGAAGGCAGCTTGAGAGGTGAAGGTATGGCACTGGAATCATTTCTGGAGCCAACTACCTATCCTCAATCAGCCACGTCCTTAAGGGCTAATGCATATTTGACCTTACCCCAGATATAAAGATGAAAACGAAATTAGGGAAAATGATTATCGCGCCGTCGCTCCTTGCTTCGAACCAAGCCCGTTTAGGCTCGGAAGCCGAACGAGCCGGGCGGTCAGGAGCCGACTGGCTTCATCTTGACATTATGGACGGTCATTTCGTCCCGAACATTTCCTTCGGCCCGCAGGTCGTCAAAGCCATACGACCGCTCACCAACCTATTTTTCGATGTCCATCTCATGGTTTCCAATCCGGAAATCCTCTTGAAACCATTTGCGAAAGCCGGTGCCGACGAAATGATCATCCACATTGAACTTGGCGAACAAGTTCCGTCCCTAATCGAAAGAATAAAAGGTCTCGGGAAAAAAGTCGGTCTGGCGCTCAATCCTCCCACCCCATTTGCCGCCGTGCAGCCATTTCTTGAACAAATTGATCTGCTCCTGGTCATGACTGTGAATCCCGGATTTGGAGGACAGGAGTTTATGCGCGAAACCGTATCCAAAATCCAGCAGGCCGAGGCGTGGCGGCGGGACAAAAAGTTGTCTTACCGCATCAGCGTGGATGGCGGCATTAACCACCAGACCGCTGCCGAATGCGTTCGATCTGGAGCCGACACCTTTGTGGCCGGAACAAGTTTATTTGGCCCCGGTAGCATAAAATCTCGCGTCACCGAAATGCGCAAGATCATCAATCAATAATTGCCAAGATTAGCAAAGTGAAAATTCTCGCTTTGAGCCGAACGCAAGAATTGAAATAAAGACTATGATCAACAGTGCGATCAAACCTACAGGAACCGAACTAGACGCTGGGCACAACCAATCGAAGCAAGTCTGCCAACGCCAATCCACCGACCGAGCCACCCTTGTCGCCATTGCGCGCCAGGCGATGCTTGATCGAGGGTTGGAGCCGGATCTCACGCCTGCTGCGCGGCAAGAATTGGCAGCCATCAGTGGGCCGGCCCAGGCGATCCCTGACCTTCGCGACCTCCGCGAGCGGCTGTGGTCGTCAATTGATAACGATAATTCCCAGGATCTCGATCAACTCACGGTCGCCGAATCACTTTCGGACGAGCGGGTCAGAATTCTTGTGGCGATAGCGGACGTTGATGCCCTTGTACGCAAGGGATCGGCTCTCGACGGCCATGCGTCGCGCAACACGACCTCGGTGTACACGGCCGCCGTGATTTTCTCCATGCTTCCCGAGGCGCTGTCCACCGATTTGACGTCGTTGAAGCAGGATGAGGATCGGATCGCCCTGGTGGTTGATATGGTTTTCGATACGAAAGGACTGCTCGTAACGTCCGACGTGTACCGGGCACATGTCCGGAACCGCGCTAAACTTGCTTACAACAGTGTTGCCGCATGGTTCGCCGGCACGGGTCCGGGACCCCAACGCATTTTGGACACACCCGGCCTCGACGCCAATCTTCGCCTACAGGACGTAGTTGCGCAGCGGCTGGCGGACCTGCGGCACCGCCGTGGTGCCCTAAGCCTGGAAACTATCGAGGCAACTGCGATTTTCGAAGGAGATGCAATTTCTGGTCTTGGTCTGGACGAGAAGAACCGCGCTAAGCAGTTGATCGAAGAATTCATGATTTCGGCGAACGGCGTCACCGCTACATATCTTACAGGTCAGAACTTCCCCTCCCTGCGCCGGGTCTTAAGAGTCCCCAAACGTTGGGATCGCATAGTGGAGCTTGCTGCGGGATTCAAGGAGCAACTGCCCGACAAACCGGACGCCGTCACTCTCGAAGCCTTTCTTACCCGGAGTCTCGCGAATGCCCCGGACAAGTTCCCCGACCTTTCACTTTCCATCGTAAAGCTTTTGGGCCGAGGCGAGTATGTACTCGATCTCCCAGGCGGGAAGCCGCCGGGGCACTTCGGGCTCGCCGCGAAAGACTACACCCATTCTACAGCGCCAAACCGGCGTTTTCCGGATCTCATCACTCAACGCCTCCTCAAGGCAGCACTCGAGGGTTCGCCGCCGCCTTACTCGATTCCGGAACTGATGGAATATGCACAACGCTGTACGGAGCGGGCGGACGCCGCTGAAAAGGTGGAACGCCAAGTTCTCAAGTCAGCGGCCGCTATGCTATTGTCGGGCCGGATTGGGGATTCATACGATGCTATAGTCACAGGGGCTTCGATCAATGGCACATGGGTTCGCCTCTTTCAGCCGCCGACCGAGGGTAGGCTGACGCTCGGTTTCCAAGGTCTCGACGTAGGCGACCGTATTCGCGTCAAACTCGTCCATACGGATGTCGTGCGCGGGTTCATCGACTTCGCACGCGACTGATGAAAGTAAATGCCACCCGCTCGAAGCGCTCAACTTCCTTGCAAGGCGCAAAAGCGTAAAGGATCGATGATTTTAGTGCCGGTCGTGGACTCTGCGTGAGTGACCCGCAAGTTCGCAGAACCTGTGGGGTGTTTACCCCATTTCTTCCCCGGTTCTGAAAGCTAATGTTAAGGGAGTAATCACCGCAAAGATTGAAATTAACCCCCAAGGATTGACCATGCACGCCAACGCCAAGACGCTCACCCCCGACCTACTCCAGAAAATGAACGCCTACTGGCGCGCCGCCAACTACCTTTCGGTCGGGCAGATTTATCTCTACGACAATCCGCTTCTTAAGGAGCCGCTTAAGCTATCCCACGTGAAACCATTGGTAGTCGGTCACTGGGGGACAACGCCGGGTCAGAACTTCATCTACGTCCATTTGAACCGGGTCATTAAAAAGTATGACCTCGACATGTTTTACGTTGCCGGTCCTGGACACGGTGGGCCAGCCATCGTCGGAAACGTCTACCTCGAAGGTACTTGGAGTGAGATTTATCCCAATGTCACCCAGGACGAGTCAGGGTTGCAAAAACTCTTCAAGCAGTTTTCATTTCCAGGCGGCATTTCCAGCCATGTCGCGCCGACAACGCCGGGTTCGATTCACGAAGGCGGTGAACTGGGCTATTCGCTCAGCCATGCCTTCGGCGCAGCGTTCGACAATCCCGGGCTGATCGTCGCCTGCGTTGTCGGTGACGGCGAATCGGAAACAGGGCCGCTCGCGACCGCCTGGCAGTCCAACAAATTACTCGATCCGATCACGGACGGAGCCGTACTGCCCATTCTCCACCTCAACGGTTACAAGATCAGCAACCCGACCATCCTTGCCCGCATTGAGCCTGACGAATTGGAGCAATTTTTCCGAGGCTGCGGCTGGACACCTATCTTCGTGGAAGGTGATGAGCCGGAAAAGATGCATGAACTCATGGCGACAGCAATGGAAAGAGCCATTGATGGCATTAAACAAATTCAACAGAACGCCAGGGAACACAACGATGCTTCGCGTCCGCGCTGGCCGATGATCGTGCTGCGATCACCCAAAGGTTGGACCGGGCCCAAGGTCGTCGATGGCTTACAAATTGAGGGAACGTTCCGGGCGCATCAAGTCCCGCTCCTAGTTGATGGGGAGCATCCGGATCACGTCCAACTCTTGGAGAACTGGATGAAGAGCTACAAGGCCGAGGAACTTTTCGATGAAAGCGGACGTCTCAGGCCTGAATTGGCGGAATTAGCCCCCAAAGGTGATCGCCGGATGGGTGCGAATCCTCACGCCAATGGCGGAATCCTGCTCCGCGATCTGTGCATGCCGGACTTTCACCAGCACGCAGTACATGTGCCTTCTCCTGGTGCGGTTGATGGGCAGGACACTCTCGTCTTGGGCAAATTTCTCCGCGACGTGGCGAAGCTAAATCAGGATCATCGCAACTTCCGTGTCTTCGGACCGGATGAAACACTCTCCAATCTGCTGGGCGCAGTCTTTGAAGTCACCAACCGGCAGTGGGACGCTCGGGAGGTCAAAAACGACGAATTCCTGGCACCTGCTGGACGCGTACTGGATTCGATGCTCAGCGAGCACCAGTGCGAAGGCTGGCTGGAAGGCTATCTGCTGACGGGACGGCACGGCCTGTTCAACAGCTACGAGGCGTTTATTCGTATCGTCGATTCGATGTTCAGCCAACACGCAAAATGGCTGAAGGTAACAGCGGAATTGCCCTGGCGGCGGAAAATCGCGTCGCTGAACTATCTGCTCGCTTCCCACGTTTGGCAGCAGGACCACAACGGATTCACCCATCAGGATCCCGGATTTATTGATCATGTCATCAACAAGAAGGCCAGCATCGTGCGCGTTTATTTGCCGCCCGATGCGAACTGTCTTCTTTCCGTATTCGATCATTGCCTCCGCAGTCGGCATTACGTCAACGTGGTCGTGGCGGGCAAACACGCCTTACCGCAATGGCTCACCATGGACGAAGCCGTCGTGCATTGCACTGAGGGCATTGGCATCTGGCAGTGGGCCAGCAATGACCAGAACGCCGAGCCGGATGTCGTCCTGGCTTGCTGCGGGGACACCCCAACTCTGGAAATTTTGGCCGCCACTTCCATCCTGCGCCAGCACCTGCCCGATCTTAAAATCCGGGTGATCAACGTGGTCGATTTGATGAAGCTGGAATCTTCCAGCGAGCACCCGCACGGATTAAACGAGACGGACTACGACTCTCTGTTTACCAAGGACAAGCACATCATCTTCGGGTTTCATGGCTACCCATGGCTGGTCCACCGGCTGACTTATCGCCGGACCAACCGCAATCTGCACGTTCGTGGCTATATCGAGGAGGGTACGATCACGACCGCCTTCGACATTCGCGTGCAGAACAAGCTCGACCGTTTTCACCTCGTGCAAGACGTGGTGGATCGCGTGCCCAATCTCGGAACTAAAGGGGCGTACCTCAAGCAAATGATGCAGGACAAGCTCATCGAGCATAAGGTCTACATCGATCAGCATGGCCAGGACTTGCCGGAGATACGGAATTGGAAGTGGGGCAACGCCAAGTGAGCGCGCTGACGCTCATTGAAACCGCGAAGGCGCTGGTTGCCGATGACAAAGGCTTGCTGGCGATGGATGAAAGCAATCCCACCTGCAACAAGCGGTTTGCCGCCTTGGGTATCCCGCAGACCCACGAGTCCCGTCGAGCCTACAGAGAGTTGATTGTTACTACGCCCGCCCTAGGCGAGTGCATCAGTGGCTTGATTCTTTATGACGAGACGATTCGCGAGGGAAAGAAGGATGGTACCGCGTTTCTTAAAATCATTGTCGATGCGGGAATCATACCGGGCATTAAAGTCGATACCGGCGCGAAGGACATGGCGGGTCATCCTGGGGAAAAAGTTACCGAAGGCTTGGACGGTCTTCGTGATCGCCTCAAGGAATACGCTCAAATGGGAGCCCGTTTCGCCAAATGGCGGGCGGTGATTACCATCGGTCCAGGCATTCCCAGCCGGGGTTGCATCGAGGCCAATGCCCAGGCACTTGCTCGCTACGCGGCGTTGTGCCAGGAAGCTGGGCTCGTCCCCATTATCGAGCCGGAGGTGCTGATGGAGGGCGAACACACCATGGCGCGATGTTGTGAAATAACTGAGGAGGTCCTGCGAACCGTTTTCGACGAGATCTATGAGCAGCGGGTCATGCTGGAAGGTCTGATTCTAAAGCCCAATATGGTGCTTCCAGGATTGGCCTGTCCTCAGCAAGAAGTCGTGGATGTGGTCGCAGATGCGACGGTGAAGTGTCTCTTGCATGCCGTTCCTGCTGCCGTGCCGGGGATTGCTTTCTTATCGGGCGGTCAATCAGGCGAATTGGCATCCGCCCGGTTGGATGCCATGAATGTTCGATTCAGAAAGCGACTTCCCTGGGCTCTCGCGTTTTCTTTTGCCCGCGCCATCCAGCAACCGGCTATGGAAATTTGGCGTGGTCAGGAAGGTAACGTCCATTTGGCGCAGGAAGCTCTTCTCTATAGGGCCAAGTGCAATCGAATGGCCCGTCGTGGTGAGTATCCTGCGGCCATGAAAGGGAACTCCACAGCAAGTGCGTCACGTTGCGACGCATCCTCCAATTTAGTGAGCACTAACTAGGAAACGACTATGCGCCAGAAATTCATCATCGGTAATTGGAAGATGTACACCAATGCAGCCGAAGCCGAAGAGTTGGCCAAGGCCGTCGCGGTTGGCGTGGGCATGGAAGACCGCGTATGCGTCGCCGTTTGTCCGCCTTTTCCTTATCTCGCACTCGTCGCGTCGAATCTTAAGGGCAGTAGCGTCACGCTGGGGGCGCAGAATCTCTATCCCGAAGAAGAAGGCGCATTCACCGGTGAGGTCAGCCCGACGATGCTTCTCGATCTCGGCTGCAAGTTCGTCATTCTTGGACACAGTGAACGACGTCACAAGTTGGCGGAATCCAACGGTTTTATTAACCAGAAGGTGCTTGTTGCCTTAGACGCTGGTCTCCATGTGATTTTATGCGTTGGCGAGACTCTGGAACAACGCGAGTCCAACGAGACGACACAGGTGCTTGAACAGCAAATCATCCTGGGGCTGGCGGCAGTTTCAGCTAATTCCTTGCCCCGGCTCAGCGTCGCCTACGAACCGATTTGGGCCATCGGTAATACCGGACACCACGCCACCCCTGAGCAAGCGGAGATGGAGCATATCGTGATCCGAAAGCGCCTTGCTCAAATGTTCGGGAAGCCAGCCCAGTCGGTGGTTATTCAGTATGGAGGCAGTGTCAAACCAGAGAACGCCGCCGCGCTGCTCAGTCAACCTAACGTGGACGGTGCCCTCATCGGCGGAGCCAGTCTGAAACCCGAGCAATTTCTCGCCATTGTCCAAGTTTCGATCAAGCAAACGCAAACGGATGAAAAAGCGAAATGAGAGCCATGTCGCAATCCATTGACGAATCCGAATGCTGGACCGACTAAGATGACTGAAATTCCTCTGTATCCCTTGCGCTTTGACCCGATCTACCAATACCGGCTTTGGGGTGGTCGGCGTTTGTCCGATTTGTTGTCGACTCCGCTTCCGGGCAATGGGCCCATCGGCGAAGCTTGGATCCTAAGCGACCGCGATGACCATCCCAGCCTTGTTGCCGAAGGGCCGCTCAAAGGGGCAACGCTAATTCAACTCCTCAAGCGATCACCCGAACAAATGATGGGGAAACTAGCGGGACACTTTTCCCGATTTCCTCTGCTGCTCAAGTTTCTCGATGTGACTGAAGGGCTCTCGGTTCAGGTGCATCCATCGGATGCGTATAAGGAGCTCATTCCAGCGGGGGATACCGGGAAAACCGAAGCATGGGTTGTTCTGGAAAAGGGAGAGGAAGCTCGGATTTTCGCAGGGTTGAAACCGAACACCACAGCTGATGTTCTACGTAAGGCAATCACCAACGGGACCGTGTCCGACCAACTGGCCAGCTTCGCACCCCGTGTCGGTGACGGCGTTTTTATTAAAGCAGGAACCGTTCACTCTTTGAAGGATGTTGTGGTTTTCGAGGTACAGGAAAACAGCGACGTGACGTTTCGTCTTTACGATTGGGACCACATCGACCCTAAAACAGGCAAGCGTAGGCCCCTGCAAGTCGAGCAAGCCATGGCTTGCATCAATTTTACTCAAGGGGTTATCGGACCCGTCGTACCAGAAATCCACGACGCGAAGCCACTCCCTTGGGAGAGGCTTATTAATTGCGATCATTTCGGGGTATGGCGTTTAACCGAAGAGTTCCTCTTTGTGGCAGGTGCCGCTGGAACTTGTCGTGTGTTGGTCTGCACTGAGGGACGGGCTGAACTGGAGTTTGACGGGGTCGATTATCCCTTCGGTGAAGGTGACGTACTACTTTTACCAGCCGTCGTCGGAGCGTGTAACTGCCGACCGAACGGCAACGTCACAGTGCTCGAAATTTCGCTGCCGGAAATCCAATAACGCTATGAAACGGCTAATCGTCTTTGACTTGGACGGCACGCTGGCTGAAAGCAAGGCATCCATCGACACCGAGATGGGCACGCTGCTCGACTCGCTCCTCAAAATCGTCAAGGTGTCCGTTATCTCCGGCGGAGCTTGGTCGCAATTCGAAAAGCAGGTGCTTGCTCATCTAACGCAGGATGAACGCCTGAAGAATCTGTCCCTTCTACCCACCTGCGGGACCAAGTTCTACAAATATGACTCGAAGTGGGATTTGCTTTATTCGGAGGATTTCACCGCAGCAGAAAAGAAGAAAATTCTTGCCTCATTACAGGAGGCTACCGAGACCCCTGACTTAAAACCCACCAAAACCTGGGGTGAGCTGATTCAAGACCGGGGTAGCCAAATCACATTCTCCGGCCTGGGGCAGGAAGCTCCCCTGGAAGAGAAGAAGAAATGGGATCCTGACTTTAGCAAACGACAGAAGATCAAAACTCTGCTCGACAAACTTATCCCGGAATTTTCTGTGCGACTCGGTGGCGCGACATCCATCGACGTCACCCAGCACGGCATTGACAAGGCTTATGGAATTCGAAAATTGCGAGACGTTCTAGGTATTCCCATTTCGGAGATGATTTTTATCGGCGACGCTGTGTTCCCGGGCGGGAACGACTATCCGGCCAAACAGGCTGGCGCTTTATCCATCCGCGTGAAAGACCCCCACGAGACCAAGAGAGTCGTTGAAGCCATTATCGCTTGTCTGGAGGAAAATTGACTAATCCCTTCCAATTGCGCCGCATGGGTATGCTCATGGAGCCGGAACCCGGAAACCCGCAGGAGAGCGAAGGCGTGTTGAATCCGGGCGTCGCGCGTGCTCTCGACGGAAAGCTTTACCTCTTTCCACGAATGGTGGCACAAGGCAACTATTCGAGAATTGGCATTGCCGAGGTTCATTTTAACGAGGTTGGAGACCCATGCAGCGTTGAACGCCTTGGGATAGCGCTTGAGCCGGAAGCCGATTACGAAAAGACGTCTCATGGCGGCGGCGGATGCGAGGACCCGCGCATCACGTTCGTGGAGCCACTTCAGCGCTATGTGATGACTTACGCGGCGCTCTCCTCTATTGGTCCACGGATTGCCATCGCCATTTCGGACGATTTGTTTCATTGGAAGCGGCTGGGCCTTGCGACTTTCGCTCCGTATGAAGGGATCGATTTCGTCCATGTGGATAATAAGGACGCCAGTCTCTTCCCCATTGCGATTGCCAACCATTGCGGAAAGATGCAAATGGCGCTTCTTCACCGCCCTCTTTTTCCCGGTACTCGCCCCGAGGAAACCGCCTGTGAAGAAGGCCCTCGCCAGGTGGATTTGGACCATGAGAGTATCTGGATTTCCTACTGCCCGATGCCTCAGATGGGTCACGAACCGGAGCACCTTGGTTTATTCAATTCACATCATCGCCTGGCCGCCCCGGTTGCTCCTTGGGCACGATTGAAAATCGGTGCAGGCACTCCCCCGGTCCTGACCCGGCATGGCTGGATGATCATTTATCACGGCGTAAGCGAAATGGCAGGATCGAGCAACAAAGCACACCATTTGTGCTACTCCGCCGGAGTGATGGTTCTATCGGAAAAGCACCCACACGAAGTGCTCTACAGGTCAGCGGAACCGATTTTGACTCCAACGCTCCCCCAAGAACGCATCGGAACGATAGGCAACGTCGTCTTCCCCACCGGCATTGACCGTCGCCACGATCTTGGTTCGCCCGAACGTTTCGACGTTTATTACGGCATGGCCGACAACCGAATCGGTGTGGCTCGACTCGATGTGCCGGATTCCTTGCCCTCGGGAGGAGTCGCCGCTCAGCCCACAGGGAAGGTGTAAGACACCCGAAGCCGGCGCTTCAAATCGCAAAGGAATATATGGACCCCAATACCAAGAAACCGACGACCGCTGACCTGAAGCCAGGAGCGAAGCCTGAGTCCAAGGACGATTTGAAATCGATTCCGATGGCGGAGGTGGAGAAGAAATTAGGTTCGTCGCCGGATGGGCTCACCCAGGCCGAGGCCACAAAGCGGCTGGCCCAATACGGCCCGAATGAGCTTGAGGAGAAGAAAACCAATCTGATTCTAAAATTTCTCTCCTATTTCTGGGGTCCCATCCCGTGGATGATCGAAATCGCCGTTATTCTGTCCGCTCTTGCAAGGCACTGGCCCGATTTCTTTATCATTCTCGTTTTGCTTCTGTCCAACGCCGTCGTGGGATTTTGGGAAGAGAAGCAGGCGGGTGATGCGATAGCCGCACTTAAGGCGAAGCTGGCCATCAAAGCCCGGGTCAGGCGGGATGGTAAGTGGGTTAACCCGGCAGCACGCGAACTTGTTCCGGGGGACGTCATCCGATTGCGACTGGGAGATATTGTGCCAGCGGATGCGCGGCTCCTCGATGGCGACGAAATCTCGCTCGATCAGTCGGCGTTGACGGGAGAGTCTCTCCCCGCTACGCGCAAACCGGGCGAAGCTGTTTTCTCGGGATCGATTGTTCGCCGGGGTGAAATCGGTGCGCTGGTTTACGCCACAGGTACCAAAACCTACTTCGGCAAGACAGCCCAGTTGGTGGAAACGGCCGTCACCGTCAGCCATTTTCAGAAGGCGTTGTTGAAGATAGGAAATTATCTGATCGTCCTGGCTGCCGTGCTGGTTGGAATCATTGTTGTCGTCGCGATCTTTCGCGGCGACCCCATTCTCGATACGTTGCAGTTCGCGTTGGTTTTGACCGTTGCCGCCATACCAGTTGCAATGCCGACAGTTTTGTCGGTGACAATGGCCGTTGGTGCGCGTCTGCTGGCCAAGAAACAGGCGATTGTGAGTAAGCTGGTGGCTATCGAGGAATTGGCGGGGGTCGACATCCTTTGTGCGGACAAGACTGGCACGCTGACCCAGAACAAACTCACCTTGGGCGATCCTTTTTGCGTTAACGGCATCCCGGCTGATCAAGTGATCCTCGATGGCGCTTTGGCGTCCCGCTCCGACAACAACGATACCATTGACCTGGCAGTCATCGGCGGCCTGAAAGATAAGGAAGCGACCAAGGATTTTCAGGTCACGCATTTCATGCCCTTCGATCCGGTGCATAAGCGCACAGAGGCCAGCGTCAAAGATAAGGATGGGAAGGAATTCAAGGTCACCAAGGGCGCACCACAAGTGATTATACAATTATCGGCCAACGCCGAACAGGTGAAGCCCGACGTCGATAAAGCGGTTAACGAATTCGCAGCGCGCGGCTTTCGTGCACTGGGCGTCGCCCGAGCTGAGGGCAATGGCCCGTGGCAGCTCGTCGGTGTTTTACCCCTCTTCGATCCACCTCGCGAGGATGCCAAGGAAACCATCGCAACGGCGTTAAAGATGGGCGTGAAAGTCAAGATGGTGACAGGGGACGCCCTCGCCATCGCGAAGGAAACCGCGAAGAAGTTGGACATGGGCACGAACATCCTCGATGCCGCCGCCTTGGGCGACTCCGAGAAGCAGGAGACCGATCAAGTGACCGAGGAAATCGAGAAGGCTGACGGGTTCGCCCAGGTTTTTCCCGAGCATAAGTTCCATATTGTGGATGTCCTCCAGAAGAAAGGGCACCTCGTTGGCATGACCGGTGACGGCGTCAATGATGCCCCGGCTCTCAAGAAAGCCGATTGCGGTATCGCCGTGTCGGGCGCAACTGACGCCGCCCGCGCTGCAGCGGCCATTGTTCTCCTAACGCCGGGCCTGTCGGTGATTATCGACGCGATCAAGGAGAGCCGGCGCATTTTCCAGCGGATGAACAGTTACGCGATCTACCGCATTGCCGAGACGTTGCGGGTGCTCTTCTTCATGACTCTGGCGATCCTCGTTTTCAATTTCTATCCACTGACGGCCGTCATGATCGTGATGCTGGCGCTGCTCAACGACGGAGCCATTCTGTCCATTGCCTATGACAATGTTAAGTATAAGGCCCAGCCCGAGGCTTGGAACATGCGCATGGTGCTCGGGATTTCCACCGTACTGGGCGTCATTGGGGTGGTGGCGGCCTTTGGACTTTTTTATCTGGGCGAGCGCGTCTTTCATCTCGACCGTCTGCACATCCAGACCCTGATGTATTTGAAGCTGTCCGTAGCGGGACATTTGACGATCTTCCTGACGCGTACGCGGGGGCCATTCTGGTCGATACGTCCGGCCCGAATTTTATGGATGGCTGTGCTAGGCACCCAAACTTTAGCGACGTTGATCGCGGTCTATGGAGTCTTTATGACGCCTCTTGGCTGGAAGTGGGCCGGTTTTGTGTGGGGCTACGCGCTCATTTGGTTTCTCATTAATGACCGAGTCAAGTTGCTCGCCTATCGGATTTTTGACCCTATCAAAGCCACTACAAAACTGGCAGACAAAGACGTACCAAAACCTGATTCCAAGGCCGAGCCTAAACCTGAATCGAAGCCCGAGGGCACAGACAGTCCAAAACCTGGTGCCAAAGCAGCATCGAAGCCTGAAACCAAAGGGGGACCGAAATCCGATGACGAAGACAAGTCAAAGCCTGAGGTAAGGGTCGAACCCAAGCCCAAAGACAAGAACGAGCCGGCTCCAGTGGCGAAAGCTGAATCGAAACCTGAAGCGAAGCCAGAGTCGAAACCGGAGGTTAAAGACGAATCAAAGCCTGAGGCCAAGGTTCAACCTAAACCAGAAGGGCAGAAGCCAACCGAAGCGACGCCACAGCTTGTCAAGCGGGTCCATCAACTATACGAGGAACTGGGCCGAGAGGACGTAAAGGCAGTTCAGGACTGGGAGAAGGCAAACCAGGAAACTCGGAAGAATGCTCCCGATGAAGCGCATAAATAGAATCGGGCAGACCTAGCGACGGTCGTGCCAAAGGAATTATAATGAAAATTCATTCAAAGGATTTCCGGGTCCAGCCTGGGAAAGAAGTCAAACTCAAGGATTGGCCAACGACGATAAAGCCCTTCTTTAAATCCAAGCAGGCCTACCGCGAGCATCTGGCGGAACATATTGAGGAGTTGAGTTCCTTACAACAACTGCACTATGCGTCCAACCGCCACGCGTTGCTTTTGATCTTTCAGGGGATGGACGCCGCTGGCAAGGACGGGGCCATCCGCCATGTCATGTCCGGCGTCAATCCGCAGGGCTGCGAGGTTTACAGTTTCAAACAGCCGAGCGCCGAGGAACTCGAACATGACTTTCTCTGGCGTACGACGTGTCGTTTGCCGGAACGAGGACGGATCGGCATTTTTAACCGGTCCTACTATGAAGACGTGCTCGTCCTTCGCGTTCATCCGGAGATTCTCCTCGGTCAGGGATTCAGCAAGGAGAAATACGAAGAAAAAGGCTTCTGGCAGGACCGGTATCGCTCGATAGTCGACCTCGAGAGACATCTTTATCGTAACGCATCACGCACGGTTAAAGTTTTTCTTCATCTCTCGAAGGATGAGCAGCGAAAAAGGTTCCTGGAGCGCATCGATGCCCCGGACAAGAACTGGAAACTTAGCACGGCAGACATTCACGAGAGAAAATATTGGAACCATTACCAGAAGGCTTACGAGGATTGCCTAAATGCGACAAGTACCCATCACGCGCCTTGGTACGTCGTTCCCGCCGACGATAAGGATAATGCGCGCCTGATTGTTTCTCAAATTGTCCTTGATTTGCTTGGTGATCTGAAGATGGCCTATCCGACGACCACCACGAAGCGTAGGCAGGAACTGAAGTCTATTCGGAAGTTACTCACTGATCACACAGGCTGATCAAATTAGGCGGTGAATCTACTTGTTCTCAATGCTGGAAGCGGAAGTCACAAATGCTCGTTGTTTCGCGTCGGGCAAATTCTACCGGTGGAACCAATGGAGCCCGTCTGGAAGGCAGTCATCATGGCGACCGACCCCGGTACCTCTTCCCAGGAAATCTCCCTATCCATAGAAGGGGAAGGACGAAGGAAAGAGCAACTGAAGCTACCAGCGGACCTTTCTTCGAGGAAGCGGGTCGAGTATCTCTTGAATCTGCTGCGAGACGACAAATCGTTGGGCCTAGGAAAGACAAACGCAATTGACGCGGTGGGGCATCGGGTGGTGCACGGTGGAATCGAATATGACAAGGCGGTCATCATTGACCCGCAAGTTGAGGCGGTCATCAAACGCCTTGCTGCCTTCGCACCGCTTCACAACCTGATCAACTTGGAGGGTGTTCAAGCTGCGCGGGAAATCCTGGATCCTGATGTTCCGCAGATCGCCGTTTTCGACACGAGCTTTCATCGAACGCTTTCGGAAGCGGCTTCGACCTATCCGGGACCCTATGCCTGGCTGCAAAAGGGAATCCGACGCTATGGATTTCATGGTACCAGCTTCCGCTGGGCCAGCGCCCAGGCTTCCCGTTTGCTCAAACGCGAAAACGATCCTGAACTGCGATTGATTATTTGCCATTTGGGTGGCGGATGTTCGCTTGCCGCAACCATCGGCGGAAAAAGTGTTGATACCACGATGGGTTTTACTCCCATGGACGGCATCGCCATGTGTACCCGGTCGGGTGCACTCGATCCAGGTATTCTGCTCTTTCTCATGCGAGAAAATCCCGATATCAATGAACTCGAGAAAACGCTGGATAGCGAAAGTGGGCTAAAGGGGCTTTCTGGACTTCCTGGCGACACCCGAATCCTGCTGCCTGAAGCCAGTAAGGGCAACCATCGAGCCAAGCTGGCCATGAACGTCTTCATTCATCGTTTACAAGCCGGGATTGGCCAGATGATCGCTTCGCTTAACGGCCGTCCCGACGCCATCGTGTTTACCGATGCTATAGGCGAGGACGAACCTTTAGTCCGGTCTCGCGCTTGCGAACCTTTCAAGTTTATCGGCATGGAGGTTGATCCCGAGAAAAATGCGACTTCGCCCATCGACGCCGATATCTCGAATCCGAAAGTTCATGTCCGTGTCTTGATCGTCAAGTCGCGGGAGGATTGGCAAATTGCCAGGGACTGCCACAAGCTTTGTCAATCGAAGCCGTAACGCCAAGATTGATTATATCAGCAACTCCAACATTTCCGGTGAGAAGGTGTTCCAAAGGTCGTTAACCGGCACCTTAGGATGATCAGGGCCGTAGCCGAGAACACTGAGCCAAGAGGTGCCCAGCAGGAAACGACGTTCTTCAGGTACCGGTAAAGGCGGAGAGCTATTCGAAGCGTGATCTTTTCCTTCGGCAAGGTTTGGGAAATGGGCTTAACCCCGTTCCAATCCGCGTCACAACTGTATCGCCTCGACTATCGCGCTGGAACGAGCTTCAAGATGATAACTGGGAGAAAGAGTTGGCAGCCTTTCTTGTTTCGCGGGGAGCGGGGCTTGCGGCAATAAGCGATACGTATCCACCGCAAGATGCCACCACTCATTCGAGGGCAGAGCCGGAAGCAAAAAATTGCTCGCTTCGTTGCCGGAATTGAACATCAGGTAAAGCGTGTGCCTTCCTTCTTCTTGAATCAGGCAGGCAAGCTCTTTCCGCTTGGGATCGGCCCAGATTGGCAGCCTGCCTTGGGGACTGAACCAGGCAATTTCCGCATTAGTGTAGAACTTTTCCTCGCTTAGAACGGGGTGGGCCTGACGAAAAGCGATCATATAACGGGCAAAGAGAAAAATCTCCTTGTGCTCTTCCAGGTTTCGCCAGTTAAACCAGCTTGTTTCGTTGTCCTGGCAGTAGGCGTTGTTATTGCCCGCTTGAGTCCGGCGAAATTCATCGCCACCCAGCAGCATGGGGACGCCGCGCGAGATTAACAGCGTCAGTAAGAAATTTTTAATCAGTCGATTTCTTAACGCCTCGATTTCCGGGTCTATACTCATCCCTTCAGAACCGTTGTTTTGACTAAAATTATCGTTTGAACCGTCATGGTTATTTTGGCCATTGGCTTCGTTGTGCTTACCGCAATAACTGACCAGGTCATTGAGCGTAAACCCATCATGACAAGTGAGGAAATTGATGCTGCTTTCGGGACCTTTACCTGACTTGGCGTAAATGTCGGAACTTCCGCAGATGCGGCTGGCGAAACGACCGAGCATCCCGTTTTCACCGCTCCAGAAACGTCGGATGTCGTCGCGGTACTGCCCATTCCACTCAGCCCAACGCCTTTCCGAAAAGCTGCCTACCTGGTAAGCACCAGCTACATCCCAAGCCTCGGCAATAAGTTTTACATCTCTCAAAATCGGATCTTCGGCGATCCGAGCCAAGAGAGGAGGATTGGCCAATAGCTTTCCAGAGCCATCCCGCCCAAGAACGGAAGCTAAATCAAACCGGAATCCATCCACGTGCATCTCGATCACCCAATATCGCAATGCGGTCAGGATATAGTCACGGACTACCGGATGGTTGGCGTTTATCGTATTACCCGTTCCGGTGAAATCCTTGTAATAGCGCTTATCCCCTTCGAGCGTGTAGAAAATGGCGTTATCCATCCCACGAAAGCAAAGAGTTGGCCCGAGTTCATTGCCCTCTGCCGTGTGATTGAAGACGACATCGAGAATCACTTCGATTCCTCCGGCGTGGAACGCCTTTACCATTTCCTTGAACTCTATTTTCTGTTGCCCTAGTCCTGTGTTGCTGCTGTAGGAGGCCTTTGGCGCAAAGAAAGCTACAGGATCGTAGCCCCAGTAATTTCGAAGGATTATTCCTGTCTGCGGATGGACGGCGGTGACTTGATTTTCGTTAAACTCCTGTACCGGCATCAATTCGACGGCTGTCACGCCCAAGTCTTGAAGGTAACGTATTTTGTCGATGAGCCCCCGGTAGGTGCCCGGGTGCTTGACGCCGGAACTGGCATCGATGGTGAAACCACGGACATGAGTTTCATAAATGACGGTCTTAGACCACGCGTGTTTAAGCGGCTGGTCGTTTTGCCAATCGAAGGAGTTATCAGTGAATACGCTTTTCGGCATGTTTCCGGCATCATCAAGTCGAGAGCAAACCGCATCTTGTCTTGGGGCCCATGGATCGAAACCGTGAGCCGGATTAAAGTCCCAATTTGGCAATCGTGAGATGGCAGTGGCAAACGGATCAAGAAGTAGTTTGTAAACGTTGAAGCGATGCCCTTCCGTTGGTTGGTAAGGCCCATCGACGCGGTAACCGTAGAGCTGGCCCGACTCAATGCCTTGAACCCAGATATGCCACACGTCACCGGTACGGTTGTAGGCTGGATCAAAATCAATCACTCGGCTCGGCTTGGCATCTTTGGAAAAATCAAAAAACTCCAATTGGACCCGGGTCGCATGACGGCTGAAGAAGGCGAAGTTGATACCACCCTCGCATTCATGGGTTCCCATCGGTAACGGAACTCCCTTTCGAACATGCGCGTGCTCCAAAGGCTCCGCGATACCAACATGCTTGGCAACGATAGTTGAGTTCATGATTGTCCATGCATGCGGGCGGCTTATCAGGTGATTATCGTGAGTTAGCCGCCTATTCGTTCGCCCAGGCTGTAGCCGATTGAATTTCCTCTTTCGGGAAAACTTTAACCGGGCATGGCACAAAAAATCCAAAAAAGCGCACGGCTTCTTTAACCCACTCGGTGTTGGTCACCACAGCAATCTTTTCAAATGCAGTAAGATGTTGCAGTCCGATTTTCGTGTCGTCCCACATGGCTTCGGCGGTGTACCCTTCGAAATCATCGGCCAAGACAAAAAGAAACCGGACCTTGGAATATAACCTGATTTTTTCTTCCACGGTTGGAATCACCACTCGCTCGTAGTCTTTGTGGCTAACCATGCCATGCGCGCACAGAGCCACGACATTGTTTTGCATGTCCTCGCTTATTTGTTCGATCATGGGTTTCTCGTTTGATTTGTAGGATGCTCTCTCTGGCATGCTGTTGCTTCGTACCCCCTGGAAAAAATCCCCGTCAAGAATCGATGCGGCGTTGGCCACACCGATATGTCCCTAAGACTTTTTCTTGATAAGCAAAACCTCAAGCCGGCAGCTTAAGTGCGCCGTCCTGATGTCCGTCCGTGTCTGCGGGAATCGCATTCGCACGTGGCGGTAGGTTGCTCGGCAGAACGCCATTCCCACGTTCCTGTCCCAATCCCATGCTGAGCGCTGTCATCCCGGCGAGACCCCCAAGCTGCATGCTTTCCACGGCTGTGCTTGGAACAATGACGATGGTTGAATTCTCCTTTAAACCCTCATACAGCATGTTCATGGCTCGCAAATGGAAGGCAATCGGATTGTGTTCATAATGTTTGCCAGCTTCCTCGAATTTCTCCGCGATCTGCCTCTCGGCATCTCCAAGGATGACGCGGGCCTGACGCTCCCTTTCCGCCTGGGCTTGCATCGACATCGCATCCTCCAAACCTGGCGGAATCAAGACGTCTTTCACCTCGACGGAAATGACGTTGATGCCCCAGGGTTCGGTGCGTTCATCGATAATCGTCCGGAGCAGGGCGCTGATTTTGTCCCGGCCCTCCAGCATATCGCCAAGCATGGTCTTGCCGATGACATCGCGTAGCGCGGTTTGGGAGGCCCAACCGATTGCGCTTTGATAATCCGCGACATCCAAAGCTGCTCTTTTGGGGTCGACAACCTTCCAAAACAGGACGGCGTCCACATCGACCGGTACGGTGTCCTTCGTAAGAGTCTTTTCAGCCTTGAAGCCTGTCGTGATGACACGGGTATCGATCCAGTAAGGAATTGTATCGATCACCGGGATAAGGAAAAACAACCCCGGCCCCTTAAGGGCATGGAATTGTCCCAGGCGCAATATGACCGCCCTGTCCCACTGATCGGCCACCCGAATCGCGGAAGAAGCGATGCCCGCCACAACAAAGGCAACGATGGCGACACTAATAGCGGCCACATTACCAGCAATACCGTTCACCGCATAGGCGATGGCTGCGCCAACGCCAAAAATGACGATGAATACCAATGTTCCGAACGCACTACTTTGTCTCATTTTATTTTCTCCATATTTTTTTGCCGCAAACGATTTTGGTTTCACCCCGTGATAAATGATTCGGAACGAACCTAGTGTCTGCGAGGGGATAAGATAGTTCAGTTGATGATCGTGGCGCTATGGGGTCAAACCCTACCACTGCCTCATCTCTGCCAAACGATTCGTTCGTCTTCCAAGGGCACGGAAATTCCGTCGCAGTAAGGGATGAGACGAGCGGTATAATCAGATAAAGGGCGATCTCCAGGAGCAGATCCGTTGTAAAGGTAGAGGCCTGTGGCTCCAGCAAGTTCGCGTATGCGCTTCATCTCCAGTCGCACGGGATTGCCATCCTTATCAACGTTCGCAAACAACTCGACGCGCACCGCCGCTGGGTCGAGATCATTGAGATAAACTTGCGCCTCGAATAAATGCTGCCCGTTCCGGGTTTCAACTTTAACTTCACCGAAATGGATGGATTGCCATTTCTGCTGTAGATTTCGCCGCCAATCGACCATCTGCTTGCCCATTTTGCCTTTATCAGCTTTTCGTAAGTTGTACGCGGTGGCACCGGGCAGATAGTAGTGCTCGGTATATTCGCGCACCGTTCGTTCTGCTGAGAAGTGGGGCGTTAGTCGGGCCATGCTTTCCCGCATCCGGGCCACCCAGGCCGTTGGAATGCCCTGATCATTACGGTCGTAGAACTCAGGAATGACATCGTTTTCGAGCACATCATATAGCCTTTCGGCTTCGGCACGATCCCAGCCAGGGTCGTTACCATGTTCCTTCCCATCACCTAATGCCCACCCAAGGTCTGGAAAAAAGGCTTCCGCCCACCAACCATCCAACTCCGAAAGATTAATGCCACCATTGACCAAAATCTTCATCCCGCTTGTTCCACAGGCCTCCCATGGTCGACGGGGTGTGTTGATCCAGACGTCCACGCCCTGTACCAAACGCTCAGTCAAGTTCATGTCATAATCGCTCAGAAAAATCGCGTGCGGACGGGCTGCCGGTTGGCGAATGAATTGAATCCATTTTTGGATCAGGGCTTGTCCGGCCACGTCCGCCGGATGAGCCTTGCCCGCAAGGATCAATTGCACCGGTCTCTGGGGATTGCAGAGTAGCCGAAGAAGCCGATCAGGGTCTTCCAGGAGAAGATTGGGCCTTTTATAAGTGGCGAAACGGCGCGCGAAACCAAGCGTAAGCACATTGGGGTTGAAGAGATGCCGCGCTTGCTCCACGGTTTCGATGGGCGCTCCTGCAGCCGCATAATGCCGTCCTAGACGGTCTCGGGCGTATTCAACGAGAGACTTATTCGCCTCAAGTCGGAACTGCCAAAGCGTGGCATCGGATACGGCGCGAATGTCATGTTCGAGGTTCTCTTTCGTGCCCAACCAGCGGTCCTTTCCACAAGCCTTGGTCCAAAGAGCATCGGCGGCCGCCGAATCCCAAGTCGGCATATGGACTCCGTTTGTCACGTGACTGATCGGCACCTCGTCCTCGGGCCACCGCGGAAAAAGCGGCTCAAACAACTGACGACTCACTTGACCATGCAGCCGACTGACGCCATTTACCGCACCGCTGCCACGGACAGCCAGATAGGCCATGTTAAAACTTTCCTTCGAGTCGTTTGGATTCTGCCGACCAAGCGCCATAAGATCGCGCAGAGAAATCCCTAAATGTTTCTTCGCGTAAAGACCAAGGTATTGCTCAATCAAAGCCGGATCGAATCGATCAAAGCCAGCAGCCACAGCGGTGTGCGTTGTGAAAAGGTTTCCTGCCCGAGTCGCGGTCAGCGCGACTTCAAAGGGCTGGTCGAAATCCTCCATAAAATTGCGAGCTCGTTCCAAGATCGCAAAGGCTGCATGCCCCTCATTCAGGTGGCAGACTTCCGGTTGGATGCCGAGCGCTCGAAGCAAGCGCCAGCCTCCAATCCCTAGCAAAAGTTCCTGCTTGAGACGCAACTCTGGACCGCCGCCGTACAGCTCACTGGTAATCCCGCGATGCGCGGGATAGTTCGCCGCATCATTGCTGTCCAAAAGGTAAAGCTTCCTGCGGCCAACTTGGACTTCCCATGCGCGTAACCAGACCGAGTAGCCCGGAAGGGCGATCTCGAGTCGCAGCCACTCGCCGTTCGGGTGCCTTAACGGCTTTATCGGTAATTGCCCAGGGTCGTTGTAAGGGTAAAGTGCTTGTTGCGCACCGTCTTTATCGATGACCTGGCGAAAGTAGCCTTGTTGATAGAGCAACCCGACGCCGACAACGGGCACGTTTAGGTCGCTGGCTGCTTTGAGCTGATCGCCTGCCACGTTGCCGAGACCGCCTGAATAAATCGGGAGAGCTTCGCTCAGCATGAATTCCATGCTGAAATAGGCGACGCAATTGAGCGGGCAATTGGGATGATTGTTCTGGAACCAGGCGGGCGTATCTTCCGCGTCGTGCTTGGCTTTAAGGATCTCGTCGATTTTGTTTTGAAAAGCTGGATCTCCCAGCTTCTGCTCAAGACGATCTCGTGAGACAGTCTGCAATACAACCCAGGGATTCTGGGTGAGGTCCCAAAGAGTGGCGTCAAGCTGACGCCACAGGTTGTCGCCCCCATGATTCCACGATGAACGCAGATCAAGGGCCAGTTCGGTTAGTTGGTCGATTCCTTCGATTTTAGCAGGAAGACGGACATGAAGATTAAAATCGGGAGGTGTTTCAATCATAATTGTGAGGTCGCAAGGTTTTCCAAATCCGCAATTTTTGCTAGACGGCGACGGTGACGCTCAGCGCCGCTGAATCTTGCCGCCAGAAACGTCTGAAGTAATTCCCAGGCCAGAGCATGCCCGATGACCAGCCCCCCGAAGCAGATCACGTTGAGATCGTCGTCTTCGACGCCTTGGTGGGCCGAAAAGCTTTCATGAATCAGACTGGCCCGAACCCCGGGGATTTTGTTCGCGGCGACCGACGCCCCGACGCCGCTTCCGCAAATGGCCACGCCTCGTTCCACTTCCCCACTGGAAACAGCGCGCGCAAGGGGCACGATGTAATCGGGATAATCATCATCCGGCTTGGGCTGCCCATCACCGAAATCGATCAACTGGTAGCCCTCTTCGCGTAACCTATCGACCAGAAATTGCTTTAACTCGAAGCCTCCATGATCGGCAGCAATGCCAATTACTTTCGGTGTCAGTGGAAAAATGGAGGGTAGGTCGGGCATGGCCTTTTGACGCATGTGGTTTCATGCCTGCATGACGGGTTTTATGCCCACCACGCAGACGACAATTTTTGGAACCGGAAGGATTTATTTGCTGGTACTTGAAAGTACGTGATCCTCCTGTGACTCCGGGTTGCTGCTCTTGATAATCTCTCGGGCACGCGCCGCCTCTTGCTCTGTCCCGTGGGCAATAATCACAAACTTGCCGTTTTTGATCTCTGTCTCGTACTTTAACACGCTGTTCTGCGGAATACCCCAACTGTAGAGGCCTGCCCCGAACGCGCTAACGCCACCAACCACGACAGCACCTTCAAGCGCGCTGACGATCCAACCCACGATTGGGCCAGCAGCGACCAAAGGACCGACCCCCGGAACGAAAAATAAAGCGGAACCGAACAGCAAGCCCCAGATCCAGCCCCAGAAGGCACCCAGGCCACCCCAGTATTTCATGCGATCCCCCGTGTTGTAGTAACCGAGCACATGCTCGTCGGTTTGGTAGTCGCGCCCAACAATCGACAATTGTTTCATGTTGAATCCAGACGACTGGAGTTCCTTGACTGCACTTTCGGCTTCGTTGTGGGATTTGTAGATGGCCACTACGGCATTGCATTCGGTCATAATCTTGGGTCTTTCTTGGTTATTTGCTTGGAAATTGCACCCTAAGACATGGCGTACCTTCCTTCTATGGGGTAAACACCCCATACGGGTAGATGGCCCACTCCTGCGGTCCAACCACCCTGAGCCCTCCCCGTCTGGTGCGGATCGGAGGCAGGGCCTGGTGCTGCCGCAGAGCATTGGCTCGGCCTTAACGTGCATGTTGAATCCCCCGTTCGTGTCCAAACGAAGCACCGAATGGACTGCTAACACTGGTGGGCGGGGATGCTCTAAATCCCGGCGCGGCAAATGATACGAGGCAACCCGGTCATTCGTCTGCTGACTATGGGGTGAAGACCCCATTCCATAGATTTCGTCCCAAGCATAAGCTCTTCCTAGAATCATTATGAAATTATTACAAAATCTCATTTTCAGCGGCTTGATTGCCACTGTTCTCTTTTGGCATGCTCCGGGACAAGTCGCTGGCGATGTCGCAGCTACCAATCAAAATCCCCATTCGACTCCCAATCCGAATCCACCGGTCGTTCCATCGTCAACTACATCAGTCGGTCCTGGTACGCCGGGAACCTCTAACACGCAGTCGGCCGATTCCACACAGTCCATAACTATTGCAGTTGTGATGGCATTTCTCCTCTCAATATACTGGCAAAAGCTCGGAATCGATTCCGGAGGCGTCAAGGGTGAGGCACCGTCTCGTGTTCTCAAGACCCTGATTCGCGAAGTCGAAGAGAGTTCTGGCTACACGAGGAACGACGCGCGAGCCAAAGCCAAAGCATGGCTGCTAGAAAACGTCGCCTCTTTGGGGGAGAACGAGATTTTCCTGGCAAAGACGCACTTTAATTATCTGCTTCCCACAGATTGGGGAGCCAAAGCATAGAAGGCCCAAGCACAGGCGGACCGGGCTCTTCAGGCCAAACGCATGTCATCGCTATCGGTGATTCTCAGAGCACTCGTTCCCGTCGCTTTTGTCATTTTGCTCGGCGTTTTCGCAGGCCGCGTGCGGTTGATTAGGCCTGAGCAGAGTAATGTACTAGCCACTCTGGCACTCGATTTCTGTTTGCCAGCTCTCCTTTTCGGCGCAACCGCCACGATGGCTCCAGGGGATTGGTCCAATTGGCGTCTCTCGTTAGGAATTGCCTTGGGGTTGCTCGTCATTTTCATTTCTGCGCTAATCATCTCGCTAGCTTTTTTTAGAAATACCCTTGCCGCGAGTTCCCTTCAGGCACTCAATAGTGCCTTCCCGAATGTCGCCTTTATTGGTGTTCCCGTGTTTACAGCCGTACTGGGTAAATCCGCGATGCTGCTCGTCGTCATCGGAAATCTTATTGGCAATCTGGTGCTGGTGCCCCTGACGTTGATCTTGCTGGCTGCCGGGAGTCAAACACGAACCGGCACCAAGTTGCGAGTGATCTGGAATTCCCTTCTCGATGCGATCAGACAACCGCTGATTTGGGCACCCCTAGCAGGGCTGTTCATGGCGTTGACTCATATACCGCTTCCCGTACTGGGTCAAAAATCGCTGTTTCTCATTGGTGACGCGACCTCGGGCGTCGCCCTTTTCGCCACAGGGTTAATCCTGAGTGGGCAAAAACTTTCGCTGAGCCTACCTACCATATTGAATGTAGGATTCAAGAATGCGGTTCAGCCCGTTGCGATGTGGCTCTTAGCGTTACTCTTGGGGATTACTGGATTGGAACAACATGAAATGATTTTGTTGGGAGCACTCCCGACCGCTCCCATCACCGCCATGTTTGCAGTTCGTTACAAGGTTTACGCCGAAGAATCAGGCGCGACTATTTTGTTCAGTACCATCTGCTCCATCGTAACTTTAGGACTCGTTATCGCCTTGACTCGCTGACTCGCGGCTCTGCCGTACCCGACCTGTAGCCGTTTTAGAAAAACATCTGGATCTGGATGGAGAGTATTTCTTCCTGAGTTTGAGGCTGGAGTACCCTCGCCTTGGTTTGTTCATAACCGACGACATCGCACCCCAAGTAGGGCAAGGAACAACAAGGCTACGGAGACGACGAGGAGGAAACAAAGAACCTTCAGGATCCCCCTTGCGAACACGGCCTTTGATATAAATTCCAACGTTGCCACAAAAGCCGTGGCAACAAGGAAAGCAAGAGTGGATAAAAGAATTCTAACCTTCTTTAGTTTTCTAAGGAGCTTGCCGCCCGATGGGTTCGTCGAGCACTGGCTGGCCCGTTTTGCGAACGTCGCCTTCAAGTTCGGTCATTCGAGCAAAGGAGATAGCCGCACTTCGCGCTTCCACCCCATCGGCGGAGGTGGCGTTGACCGGGATGTGGAACCGACCATCCGGGAAGGCGAAGTGATACCGGAAGTTGCCATCCTCGCTCGGGTTGATTTTCTGGCCATCGATGCAGACCTTTGCGTTCGGCTCCGTACCGCCGTAGATGATCAGCTCAGCATTGACGTGCATATGGAAACTCCGTTCACGTTTAAACGAAGCACCAAATGGACTGCTGACACTGGTGACCCACCCCCCGGCGCTGGAGGCCCATTGCCCGGAGGAAACCATCGTTTCAAATCGCTTCTTGAGCATTTCGGTGATCTCGAAGGAGCCAACCATGCGACTGCGGACGTCCTCATCGCCCAGGTGTTCGAGCAACTCGTGGGCCTCCTCGTGCTTGAGGTCACGCGGAACGCGGGCCTGGAAGGGTAGTTCGTAATCGCTGCGCTGGAGACGGGCCCGTGTTTCCGCCAGTTCCTCCCCGGGTTGCCCCTGTATGGCGATCAACTCGCAGAGTTCTCGAAAGGAGACCTGGTAAGGGATCGTGACAAACCGGGCGTCGGTGTTGGGCGATAGCGTATCGCGAGGCATGCAAACTTCAGCGGAACGGGTTAGGACTTCCAAGCCGCCATCGGCCCGATAATAGCCGAGTTGGGCGATAAAGGCTGCGCCGGGCCGATTGACCTGGAGGTACCAATGTTGGTGGCAATCCCAAATATGTATCTGCTGCACTCGACCTTCTCCGGGGACGTAGACTTCGAGAAAGACCTTGCCGTCATGGGCGGCGTGGACGGCTGACTGGTACTGGGACCGGCTCAAATCCCAATAGGCGAAGAGTGTTTGGGGGTCGCGAGCTACAAGATATAATTTCATTGTCCCATACGATTCGGGAAGATACCCGAGGAACTCGTAAGCGGGAAGTTCCTCGGCTTTGACCTTGGGCTTAGGGGGCAAAATCGCTGCTGAAACAGCAGGAGCAGACGAGGACGAAGACGCGTTCGCGTTAATAGCGGGGCGTATGCGCGGGGGCTTTCTCCGAGGAAAGGAAGGCTTGGTAGCGGGCATATTATTCTCCACAGGCTATTAACTTCTTGAGAAGCGTCTATGGGGTGAACACCCCATGGCTAAACTTGAAATCGTCCTCTCTTTCTGTTCCTCATATCACGGCTCAGCTGTATTCCATCAAGCGCAATCCCGGCAGTTCGGCGGTTCATAATCCAGAATAATGATCGATTTATGAATATTGTTGCTGGCGCGACTAACGAGGTTTTGATGGTATCCGGCAACTTTTGCAGCCCCTTCCATTTTATGCCTGTAGAACCACGGGCCTAGGCAAATGTGGCCGGGCGCTTCGAGCGACTTTGGCGAAAGAAAAAGAAGATAATGACGCTCATGGCTGCGGCATAGGCGCACCACAACGAAGTAAAGGCATAAGCGTAGATCACGAGCACAGCGATCAAGCCGATGATATTAAGAATTCCGAAGACGACTAAATAGCGATAGCCCGAGAACAACAGCGCCCCGCAAGTTGCAATCAAGTATGCTCCCCCTACCAGGATTGATGAGGTAAACTTGTTGTCGTAAACGATAGTATGACCGCGCACAAAAACGTGCAGAGGGGCAGCGATAAGACCCCATAAAATATAGAGGGACAACGCACCGCCCAGAACCACAAAACCAAGCATATGCCGCCTTTTTTGGGAAGTTGGTTCGATCAGTAAGACGCTCAAAGGCAACAAAAAAGGCAAAAGCCCCTGTGCATACAACGCGAAAGCGACTCCAGCATCATATCCTACACTCGATGGTACGATATGATCGGCTCCAAGCCAGACTATGCCCTCGGTAAATTGGTGTACTGCAAATAAAGTTGGCACAGCAGCGAAAAGAAGTTCTCGACGGTGTTTTACCTCCAGGAGGGTGGCCACCCCGACAGCACCGAGTACGGCGCTACCTGCGAAGTTAGCCGTTGCACAAAAACACATAGCTGTTCTACGACCCGAGGTCTCAGTACAATCGGGCACCAATGAAGACCAGAACCGTCGTGGTCATTGCCATAGCATCACTTCCACAAGAGTATTTCAGGTGGCTTGCGTGATGTCGCTGGAGGCTCACTAGTAGGCACTCCGATGATGATGGGCGCGATGACGGTCATTTCATTCGGAATTTTTAACTCAGTCTTCCACTCCGCAGTGTTAAGGGCCTCCACGGCAAAACCAATGACACAAGTGCCCAGACCATTCGCGCAGGCTGCCAGCATGAGGTTCTCTGCAGCCAGCCAGCAGTCGGCTTCCACAAACGGTCCTTTGTGCTTGCCACAGATGATGATGAGCGTGCCTGCCTTGTGGAAGACGTGAAATTCGGGGACGTCGGCCAGATGGAGCCGATGCTTAGATGACGGGGAATCTCCACGCTTCGCTTCCTCGCGCACTTGCTCTTCGCACTTGTCCGACAAGCGGTCAAGCACGCCCCTATCTTGGATGACGACAAACGACCACGGCTCCTGGTGCATGGCGGTGGGCGCGAGCACGGCGGCATTGAGTAGCGCGTTGACGGTGGCTTTATCGATGGCTTGCTGCGTGTAATTGCGCACCGATCGACGTTGATGGATGGCGTCCATCGCACTCATGGTTGGTTTAGATGGAATGGGGTTTTTTCTGTCAGTCATAATGTTTGAAATGTGTGAGTTTGTGTGGGCTGAAATTCGCTTTTTTAGAATTAGGCAAGAGTGGCGAGCGCTTCCTTGGTGAAGCCGACCAATTCGGAAGTACGCCCTTCGTGAATCTTTTGAGTCCACCCTGCGTCGGAGATCAAGGCGCGACCCACGGCGACCAAGTCGAAATCTCCCCTATCCAAGCGGCGATGGAGTTCATCCAAGGAGTTGGGCACTGAGGCTTCCCCACGGAAGGCCGCGAGAAACTCTCCGGAAAGCCCGACGGAACCCACCGTGATACTGGCTTTTCCGGTCAGCTTTTTCGCCCAGCCCGCAAAGTTCAAATCCGAACCCGTGAACTCGGCATCCCAAAACCGGCGTTGCGAACAGTGGAAGATATCCACACCCGCCTCCGCCAAAGGAACGAGCCAAGCCTCCATCTCGTGAGGCGTCGTCGCTAGCTTTGCGGTGTAGTCTTGAAGCTTCCACTGCGAGACTCGAAGACTAATCGCGAATTCAGAACCGACTGCGTGGCGAACAGCCCGAATCAGTTCCTCTGCGAATCGGGAGCGTTCAGCTAAAGACTGTCCGCCGTATCGGTCGGTGCGTTGGTTGGTGGGATGCCAGAAGAATTGATCAATGAGGTAGCCATGAGCGCCATGAATTTCGACCGCGTCAAATCCCAGCGTTTTGGCGTCCGCCGCCGCCTGCGCAAACGCCCGGATGGTTTCGGCAATATCGTGCTCCGTCATTGCGATTCCCCCGATCTTGCCGGGAGCGACGTAGCCCGATGGTCCTTCAAACGGTGCGGGTGGCAACCAACCGGAATCCTTGGCAGCCACCACGCCCATATGCCAGAGCTGTGGAGCCATGACACCCCCGGCCGCATGCACTTTATCAATCACCGTCTTCCACCCACCAAGTGCCTTCTCGCCATAAAAATGGGGAATATCCCGATCATTGGAAGCTGCCGGGCGGTTGACCACCGTACCTTCGGATATGATCAGGCCCACCTCTCCCTGTGATCGGCGAACATAGTAGTCCGCCACAGCCAAAGTAGGCACTCCGTCGGGAGAGAACGAGCGCGTCATGGGAGCCATGACGATCCGGTTATTAAGTTTTAGCGACTTCAATCGAAATGGCTGAAAAAGTAGATGCGTATTCGCGCTCTTGGGGTGTGACACTAACCGAATCTCGCTGCTCGTAATTTGGGTCATAATTTACTTTCAGCCTCTGCATCGGAGGAGGAGGCGCATCGCGTGGTCGAAATCCCGACTGCCTTGACGACGATTATTTATCCTCTTCCTTCTGTTTCTTCGCCGCTTGGACCATCTGATCGTGTTCGGCTTCGAGCATCCCCTCGTCGATCAATCTTTCGGCGACGCTTCGACCTTCGTCATCCTCATCGTCGATGGAAGTTACGGGCACAACACGCCCAGTGGATCCGGGCAGCGGATCCCACCGTTCGGATTCGGGAGCAGACTCAAGGAGGGCTTCCTTCGGGTCCTGATCCGACTCGTTCGTCAACTCCCGTTTGGCCTGTTCCCAATCGGAGGTGGATACTTCTTGCGCGGTGCGGCCGTCGATAACGGCCAGTTCAACGGCTCTTTCCCGAACCATCTTTTCGGTCACTGTCCCGACACCAGTAGAATTGATGATTAAGGCCGCGTCTTTTGGAGGGTCGATTTTCATAATTAGGTGGTTGATTACTCAGTGGCCTGACTGTGAGCCTCGACAAACCAGAGCCACTTATCGATTCCCCGCGAAACCTCGGTAAACAGATCGGCGGTGTCGGCGTCGTCCAGGTCATCCGCCTCGGTGATGGTACCCCTCGCCTCATGCCCAAAGGTCGAAAGGGCAGTGACGACCGCGCTGATATGTGACGTGCCTTCCGCAACCGCGAGTGGGTATTCGTCGAGTTGGGAACGGGCAGCCGAGACGCGAACGGTGCCTTCCGCAATGCCTCCGAGCTGAACAATACGCTCGGCGATCAGATCGACATAACCTTCTGCGGCCTCGGCAATCTTGTCGAAGAGCTCGTGCAGGCCAATAAAGTTGGGCCCTTTGACATTCCAATGCGCCTGCTTCATTTGCATTTGCAGATCGACGGCTGAAGCCAATCGTTGGTTCAAGATCGCGTTGATCTCAAGCCTTTGACTTTGCGAGATATCGTTCCCCGTCTTGTACATTTTCAGGTCCTCTTCTTTTCCTGTACTGGCAGCATTTGCCTTTAGTGCTTTCAGAGAAATCTTGCCGAAGCTGGCGCGGTCATCCGCTTCGAGCCAATCGAACGTGCTACTCGTTTCAGGGATAAGTCCGAGCTTCGAGCAATTACTAATGAAAGAGTCGCGCCTTTCCGGGTTTTTCATCGGGCTGCCGGCCTCGACTTCATCTGACCAAGTTTTAATCTCCGCAGATGTTTTCGATGTGCCATTGGCCAGGAGCCAGGCACCGACGTCTTCGTAGGTTTTGGAGCCTTGAACAGCGGTTTTAAACTGTGCGCTGGTTATGCCCTTGAAGGTGAAAAGCACATTGTCCAGGGGACAATCGTAATGATAATCACCTAGCATTCCCGCCGCTTCAGCGCGGCATTTATCGACGGCCCGGCTGGCGATGGCGAATCCGCCGATACGGTTGCGGGGGCTATGTGGCGCTTGTTTGGTGAGATCAGATGCGAGGATGGGAGTTTTCATAATTATCTATTTCCTGGTTTGGTTTAAATCGTGGGAGATGCGGTTACTTTTAATTTGTGCGCTTAGAGAGCCACCGATGGGCTGCGAAAAATCCAAGGAATGCACCAACCGCGACGCCGATAGCGTGATAGGCGTATTTGGAAACTGCCTCGTCAGCGTTCAATGCGCTGTCGTATGCCTTCACAGAAAGATCGCCGTATAGTTTCTTGCCTCGTTCCAGAGTGTTGGTAAGACGCTGGCGGGATTCCGCGACTGTTTCTGTTGAGACGTCGGCGGTGGCGGAGACCAATGCTTCCGCGTCCGCGATTAGCTGGCGGAAATCATTCCTAATTGATTGAGTTTGTTTTTTCATAACGTTTGTTTTTTGTAGGGGGCTTTTTTGAGTTCAGACCCGAGGACTTGAGTTTGGCTTACTTCAATGCCGCTGCTGTGGATTAGCGGATATACGCTTGGTTGCCCGATTGTCCCTGCGTACCAACTTTAGATTACTGGACGGCCCTGCCAACGATATGGGGTGTACACCCCATACACCTCGCCCGGTAACTAACCTAGGTTTTGAACTGCGGATAACCTCTACCGAAAGATTCAAAATTATGACCGAACACAATGCCATCGTGGCGACTTACAAATCCCACACCGAAGCCGAAAGCGCTGTCAAAGAACTGCAACAGTCCGGGTTCGACATGAAGAAACTCTCCATTGTCGGACGCGACTACCAAACCGATGAACAGGTGGTCGGCTATTACAACGCCGGTGACCGCGTCAAGTACTGGGGAACCTTGGGAGCCTTTTGGGGCGGAATCTGGGGATTGCTATTTGGATCCGCATTCTTTTTGCTCCCCGGTTTTGGACCTTTACTCGTTGCGGGACCTCTTGTCGCATGGATTGTCGCTGCGCTCGAGAACGCCGTGATTGTCGGCGGGCTAAGTGCGCTCGGGGCCGGGCTGTATAGCCAGGGTATTCCGAAAGACAGCGTTTTGAAATACGAGACCGGCATCAAGACCGGCAAGTTTGTGCTGATCGCGCACGGTACGGCACAGGATGCGACCCGCGCCCGGGAAATCATTGACAGGACCAATCCGGACGCATTGGAGGGTTACACGTTTTCCAAGAACGGCGAAGAGTTGTTGGCTGCATAGCTCTTCTCCGGCAATCGATCTTCCTAAAGATCGTCGAAGCGACTGACGAGGGGTTCCGCTTAAACGGAAGCCCTCGTCGTTTATAGGACGCCAATTGAACCTATGCCGGGGATTCAATCGAAGCGACGCGAACTAGCTTCTTGTTCACGAACTCTTGGATGCCCAGGCTGGACAGTTCGCGTCCGTAGCCGGAGTTCTTGATGCCGCCGAATGGAAGGTCCGGAGTCGTCCAAGTAGGATGATTTACGAAGACCATGCCCGTATCGATCCTGCTCGCCAACCGTTTGCCGCGCTCGATGTCCTTGGTAAATATCGAGCCGCCCAAGCCAAATTCGGAGTCGTTGGCCAGCGCCACAGCTTCGTCCTCATTCTTCACACGGAAGAAGAGTGCAACAGGTCCAAAAAATTCTTCTCTAAATGCAGGATTACCCGGGCTGATGTCAGCCAGAATGGTTGGTTGCATGAAAGCGCCCGGCCTATCAATCCTTTTGCCGCCCATGACCAAGGTGGCACCCTTGGCGAGCGCCCGTTTAACCTGATCGAGGAGTTGTACCAAGGCCGCTTCCGTGGAAAGTGGCCCGAGCGTCGTTGCCGTATCCATCGGATCACCTGGTTGAAGCACTTCCATTGCGGCCTGAAATTTATTGAGGAAAGCATCAGCCAATTGATCGACGACAATGAAGCGTTTAGCCGCGACGCAACACTGCCCCGTGTTGTTCATCTTGGCCCAGACCGCCCACTTGACCGTTTCCTCAAGATCAGCGTCTTCAAGTACGATAAAGGCGTCGCTGCCGCCGAGTTCCATGGTGGACTTCTTGAGGTTCCGGCCCGCCCTGGCGGCTACTTTCTTTCCGGCATCAACGCTACCAGTCAGGGCGACGCCCTTGATGCGGGGATCATCAATCACGCGGTCGACCTGATCGTAGGAGATCAAAAGGTTGGTATAGGCTCCCTGGGGCGCACCCGCATCCAGCCATAGTTGCTCAAAAGCGATGGCGCATTGAGGAACACAACCCGCGTGCTTAACCATGACAACATTTCCTGCCATGAGATTCGGGGCGGCAAAACGGGCCAGTTGGTAATAAGGGAAATTCCAGGGTTGCACGCCGAAGAGTACGCCAAATGGGGCATTTTCGATCTGGGCCTCGCCCGTACCCGGCTTGAGAGACAACGGCGCTAAAAAGGCCTCCGCATTCTTGGCGTAATAGTTGATTATATCAGCGCTGAGAGCCACTTCTCCACGGGCTTGTTCAATTAGCTTACCCATTTCAAGCGTCACCAAACCGGCTAATTCGTCAACGCGCTGACGCATGAGTGCAGCTGCTTTTGCCACAATAACGGCTCGCTCGGCAAAGGTGGTATTCCGCCAAGTCAGGAAGCAGCCTTCTGCCGTAGTGACTGCCGATTCAAGTTGTTTATCGGTAAGCTCCTCGAATGTTTTAAGGACTTTACCACTATAGGGACTGACGCTTCGGTAGCTCATGATTTTGTCTTCTTTCAGGATAAGGTTGATAGATTGACGAGGGGTTTAGGGGTATTGCCCTGGTCTGGGCAATTGAAGCGTTTCACAAAACTCAAGAGACTCATGCGTCACGCAGGTACCGAAGTTCAGTTTGCAGAAGTTCGATATCGCGCCAGAGACTGAAAATTAACCGGAGCGTCTTTCGGCTCACCGGAGTATTACGGCGGTAATGCTCGAATCTGCGCAATTGGTAGATGTCATCATCATCAAAGATCAAGTCAGCTTCGGGTCTGGCTTGGACATCACCGAAAAGACCAAGACGGCAGTAATGGCGAAGCATCTCGGGATGGATGTCAGCCAGGCCAGCGGCCGTCTCGAGCGAATAGGTCGCGGGCCCTGTCTCAGTCACACAAACCAGCGTTAGTAAATTTTTATCGGCTAAGACGATGTTATTCATGACTCACTCCTTGGTTTGAAATTGGAGATGCTTGAAAGTTGCTCCCAAAGAACGCGCTCCTTCTCATTAGTGCTTTTCGGCAGTTGGACATCGACCACGACGTAAAGATCGCCGGGATCCGCTGTCTTTCCCCTGGGCAAACCATGCTTGGGAACACGCAACTGCAAACCATTATTGGTTCCCGGCGGGATACGGAGGTTGACGTGACCTTTGAGTGTCGGGACCTTTATGGTCGCGCCCAAGACGCCTTCCCAGGGCGCGAGATCGAGATCGTAAAAGAGATCAGAACCTCGGACGCGGAAATCAGGATGTGCAGCCAGCCGTACCCGTAGATAGAGGTCCCCAGGTAATGCCTGCCCGGATCCTTCTCCACCTTTTCCAGGCACTCGGATTCGTTGGCCTTCGTGGATACCCGCAGGAATACGGACTTTGAAATGGTGCGTTTTGGCTTCGCCAGTGCGTGGGTCGTTGCTTTGGAGAGAGAGTTCACGAACGGCCCCGTTCACCACTTCATCAAGGGTAACGAGAATATCCCCTTCAATGTCTCTTCCGGGCATTGAACCGCGCGATTGGCCAAATGGGTCAGAATCTGCGCCATCCCCTTGAGGCGGAAAGCCTGACCTTTCCCGTCCTCCAAACATTTGTTCGAAGAAGTCGCTAAATCCCGTGCCTTCAAAGTGAAAATCACCTTGCGGTTGGCGGGAACGGCCGTTACGGCCTGGTTGCTGGCCGGAGGGTCTTTGGTACGCTGATCCTTCCTTCCAATTCGGCCCCAACTCATCATATTGCTTCCTCTTGATGGGATCGCTCAGAACCTCGTGTGCCTCGTTGATCTCCTTGAACTTCTCCTCACCCAATTTTTTATCCTTGGCGACGTCAGGATGATATTTACGGGCGAGCTTGCGGAAGGCCTTCTTAATCTCGTCATCGCTCGCGGTTCGCGAAACTCCCAGGGTGACGTAATAGTCTTTAAACTCGACGGGCATCGCGGGAATTCTTACTTGCTCAGATCGTTGACGATAACCTTCGCTGGACGGAAAATGTCCTTACCTCGACGATAGCCACGCTGGGTCGTTTCCAGCACGGAATGGTCGGGTTGAGTCGAATCGCTACGCGAGCCAATCGCTTCATGGCGGAGGGGATCGAAAGGCTTACCCTGGCTTTCTTCCGGTTCCACTTCGTTCTGGCGAAGGAGTTGGCGAAGCTGCTGCAGGATCATGTCCACCCCTAGGAGGAGTTGATCGAATGCCGTGTTGGGACCTACGGCAAGGGCCCGCTCCAGGTTGTCGATGATGGGCAGGAGATCCTGAATCAGCGCTTCCTTCTTCGCGCTGGAGCGTCGCTCGGACTCCTGAGCCGTTCTTTTGCGAAAGTTATCAAAATCGGCCGCCAAGCGGAGATAACGATCCTTCTGTTCGGCCAACTCGGCTTGGTAGTTATCCGGCGCGGTTTCGACAACTGCACTAGCGGTCGTAGTTCCGTTGTCCGTCGGTTCAACATGAGAATGTTTTTTTGAATTCATAGGAAGCCTTGATTAAACCGTTTGCTGACCTTGATTTGCCCCACGAGCTAAGCGCAAATTAAACTCAATGCTTGGCATCTTCCTCGACCAGTTCCGCTTCAACGACATCCCCGTCCTTATGTTCAGGTCCAGCGGCTCCATTTTTGTGATCACCGTTCTGTCCGGCGGCGGCCTTGGCTGATGACGTTCGATAGAGCGCCGCAGACGCGGCTTGCCACACCTGGTTCAGACGCTGGCTGGCGGATTTCATGCTGGCGACATCTCCGCTCGCCAACGCATCCTTCGTTTTTTGGGCGGATTCTTCAATCTGCACCCGGTCGCTTTCAGAAAGCTTGTCCAAGTTGTCCTTGAACATCTTATCGGAGCGATAGACGGCACCATCTGCTTCGTTGCGGACCTCGATCTCTTCGCGCTTTGCTTTGTCTTCGTCAGCATGAAGATCGGCATCTCGTCGCATCTTTTCGATCTCATCTTTGGACAGACCGCTGCTGGCGGTGATGGTGATCTTCTGTTCCTTGCCGGTGCCCAGATCTTTGGCGGTTACATGCAAGATCCCGTTGGCGTCGATGTCGAAGGATACGGCAATCTGAGGGGTGCCTCGGGGCGCAGGCGGAATATCAGCGAGTTGGAATTTTCCAAGGGATTTGTTGTCCTTGGCCAAGGGGCGATCTCCCTGCAAAACATGGATTTCAACGCCCGGCTGATTGTCCGCAGCCGTGCTGAATGTTTCCGATTTTTGCGTCGGAATGGTGCTGTTACGCTCAATGAGCTTCGTGAAGACACCACCCAGGGTCTCAAGGCCGAGAGAAAGCGGCGTGACATCAAGCAATACGACATCTTTCACTTCACCCTTCAGTACTCCGGCTTGGACAGCTGCACCAATGGCCACGACCTCGTCTGGATTGACGCCTTGGTGGGGCTTCTTGTCAACGAGTGACCGCGCCACTTCCACCACTCGAGGCATGCGTGTCATTCCGCCAACCATGACCAGTTCATCGATCTTGTCGGCGGTGATTCCGGCGTCTTGGAGGCACTTCTTCACCGGACCAAGGGTTCGGTCGAAGAGGTCCTCACAAAGTTGATCCATCTTGGCCCGGGTAAGCTTCAGGTCGATGTGCTTGGGGCCACTCGCGTCGGCGGTAATAAACGGCAAGTTGATCCCGTATTCGAGAGTGCTCGAGAGGGCGATTTTGGCCTTTTCGGCTTCCTCCTTGATGCGTTGGAGGGAATCCGGCTGTTTGCTCAGCTCCATTCCGTGGGTCTTTTTAAATTCGGCCAGAATCCAATCCATGATGCGAGCATCCCAATCGTCCCCGCCCAAATGGGTATCGCCGTTCGTGGCTTTGACTTCGAAAACTCCGTCGCCTATGTCCAAAATCGAAATATCGAAGGTTCCTCCGCCCAAGTCATAGACCGCTACCAGCTCGTTCTTCTTTTTATCGAGGCCGTAGGCCAGGGAAGCCGCCGTCGGTTCATTAATAATTCGCAAGACCTCCAGTCCAGCAATACGTCCTGCATCCTTCGTCGCCTGGCGCTGGGAATCGTTGAAGTACGCGGGCACCGTAATGACCGCTTGAGTAATCTTCTCGCCAACGCGCATTTCTGCATCGGCTTTCAACTTCGAAAGAATCATCGCGGAAATCTCGGGCGGGGTGAACTGCTTGAGCTTGCCGTCAACGGTGACTTCAACCGCAGCGTCGCCATTGGCCGCACGGACGACTTTATAGGGCACGCGCTTGATCTCCTCCTGAACCTCGTCGAATTTGCGTCCCATGAAACGCTTGATCGAATAAATGGTATTGCGCGAGTTGGTGACGGCCTGCCTTTTGGCGGCATCACCGATGACCCGTTCACCGGTTTTGGTGAAGGCCACAATCGAGGGCATGATCCGTTTGCCTTCGGAGTTCTCCAAGACCAAGGGTTCACCACCTTCCATGACTGCCATACATGAGTTCGTTGTTCCGAGGTCAATGCCGAGTACTTTTGCCATATGCGTGTTTCCTGTCTTTGGTGTTAATCTGAATGAGTTGGCCCAACGATTTGTCCGTTAGAGTCCAAGGTGGTGTTTGATTTCATGCTCGGCCTTTAGCCAATCCTCGACTTCGTGGTTATGGCCCCGTCCGCGTCTTTCGAAAAAATCGTAAGCTCGTTTACTAATTTGCTCCGGAAGAGGAACCTCAGCGCCTGACGTATCAACGGTAGGACATGTGTCGGGGAATAGAGTGAACGATGAATTATTGTTCATTGGGTGGTGCCCTCCAGAGTGCCGCGTGGGAGTCATTGGGGTTAGGCTTGAAAATCACGTTAAGCCGTGGACTTTCCATCTGCTATGGGGTGTTCACCCCATAGATCGCATGGAGACCTTGGCGCATCCTAATTGTCTGGGCAAAGCGCCGCGCTGGGCCGCCATCCGGTTAGAATAAAAAGCATTAGTCGTCTCTCTGCTCCAAGCCTTAACCATTTATGAAAACAACCACTCCTCTTACCAACTCTCATCAGCGCACCTTCGACAGAATCTTCCAACACCCGATATCTCACAATCTGGAATGGCGCGATGTTCACGCGCTTCTGGGAGAAATGGGAAATGTCACCAAGGAACACAACGGCAGTTTGAAGGTCACGCGCAATGGCCAGACCCTCGTTTTGCATCCGACCAGCAAAAAAGATGTTTCCGAGATGGACGAGGTCATGAATCTTCGTCACTTTCTCGAACGGTCGGAAATGGCATCGCCCCAAAAGAATGAAAAAACCATCCATTGGCTACTTGTCATCGATCATCACGAGGCCCGCATTTTTCAATCGGAACTTGAAGGGGCCCAGGTGCACCGGCTCATGCCTTACGAGCCGAAACCTTATTTTCGCCATGCGGAGGATTCAAAGGAAGTCTCCATGGGCCAGGAAAAGCCCGATCCAAATACTTTCTTTGAACCCCTAGCCAAAATTTTGGCAACGGCGGGCCAGATTCTCGTATTCGGTATTGGCACTGGCACCAGCAGCGAAATGGATCAGTTTATTGGATGGTTAAAGCACCATCACCCCCAAGAGGCTCAAAGAATTATTGGCTCCGTTGTGGTGGACGAACATCATTTAACCGAGGGAGAGCTACTGGCGAAGGCACGAGATTTTTACGGAAGCACCCTGACCAGGGGGACTGGAAAGCCATGAAACTGCCTGACCTCTTCTCCCAATCTAAATCTTCCACCGTATGCCAAGATATATCGACTGCCTTTGTCACTAATCTTACGGGCTAAGGGGGACTCTTTGATTGCAAAACTCGGCGCACTTACGATCAATTTGCTTCAAGGTATAAGCAGCATCGTTTGGATGGCGCGGGAAACAATCTCCGAAATAGGCGAAAGGATTTCCCAACATCGCGCCCCCTTTCGACTCAAAGATTTTTTTTATCAGTGCGCTCGGGTTGGCCCAGGTTCCGTACCCATGATCATTCTCCTGTCCGTCTTTGTTGGACTAACCCTAGCTTTGCTTACCGGCTATCAGCTGAAGATTTTCGGCCTCGTAACCCTTGTTCCGCCGATTGTCTCGGTTGCATTTACTCGCGAAATGGGGCCCCTCTTCACCGGGATTGTACTGGCGTCCCGTATCGGTGCCGCTTACACCGCTGAATTGGGAGCAATGATCGCGGGCGGAGAAGTGGACGCCATAGAAGCTATGGGCGTCGGTGCCCTGCGTTATCTGGTCACGCCGCGAGTTCTGGCCATCTTTTGCCTGACACCTTGCCTGACGGTTATCTCGGTCGTGGCCGGGATTCTTGGGGCGGCGTTCATTTCCAGTCTTATGCTGCAAATCAGCTACGGCTACTTTTACGACCAGGTTATGACCTACCTGCTCGTTAAAGACATGATGGCAGGAATCGTGAAAAGCTTTTTGTTTGGCGCAATCATCGGAATTACCGCCTGTTACAAGGGGCTGTCCGTGCGGGGTGGCGCGGTCGGGGTGGGAACCGCGACGACCTCCAGCGTGGTCACGGCCATCACCACTGTGATTATCTGCGATTCCCTATGCAACATTTTTATCGTCATTTTTTTCCCATGAATCCACCGGCCGGAAATCTTGTTGAGATGCGCGGAGTTCACTTTTCATTCGGCAATAAAGTGATTTTGGACGGAGTCGACATTTCCATCCGCGAGCAGGACGTTCTCGTGATCATGGGGCTCAGCGGGGGTGGAAAGAGCACCCTGCTCAGCATCCTCCTTGGGTTGCTCAAGCCGAGTTCGGGGGAAGTACTTTTCAAGCAAGAGGACCTGACCAAGCTTTCTCGCCCGAAATTGAATGACGCTCGAACCCATATGGGCATGGTCTACCAAAATGCGGCGTTAATCAGTTCCATGACGGTTCGTGAAAACATCGGTTTCCCCCTTGAAGAGCTCTCCGATAAAAATGACCAGGAGATCGCTCTAATCGTTGAACAGAAGCTTGAAGAGGTGGGTCTTAAAGACACCGCAGACAAGCTTCCCTCCGAACTAAGTGGCGGCATGCAAAAAAGGGTGGGCCTGGCCCGAGCACTGGTCTTGGAACCGGAGTTAGTGCTCTTCGACGAACCGACGGCGGGTTTGGATCCGATCAGTACAGAAACCATCGACGATTTGATCATCAAATTGCGGAAGAAGCAGGAGGTCACTTCCATCATCGTCACGCATGAAATGGAAAGCGCGTTTGCCGTGGCGACACGAATGGCTTTTCTCTATGAGGGAAAAATCATCCTGGAGGCAGCACCGGAACAATTTCGGAATTCCGACATTCCCATCGTCAGAAAATTTCTTTCGTCGTTCTCAGGACACGAAACTGGGAAGGGACTAACTCATGCAAATCCATAAAAATGAAATCACCACGGGCATTCTCGTCCTGGTGACATGCGGTTTTTTCATCGCCATCTTGACTATTATCGGTCTGCCGGGCCTGATCAAGCCGCTCAAGACCTACCGAATTTACTTTGACAACGCGCAGGGTATCCGTCCGGGGGCACCCGTATTGCTGGCAGGGCGCGAGATCGGCAAGGTCACGACCTTGAAATCACCGGTGCCGTGGGAGAAGCGACCAGTTGGACACTCTGATTACGAGGTTTCCATTGACGTGCAGGTGGCAAGGGATGCTGAGATTTATCAGACGGTGACCGTCCATTTGACTAGCCAGGGTCTCATGGGTCAGGAGGTCATCGACTTTGTGAAGGGGGACCCCAGCAGTGGATTGGCGGAAAATCACACCGAGTTTGTCGGCACCCGGGTGCCTGATATTTCCGAATCGGTCTCTGGTGACATGACGCGCCTGACCGGGCCTAACTCTGATCTGGCTCATACCATCAAAAATATCAAGGGCCTAACGGAACCCGATTCTAATCTTGCGCTTTCCATAGCCAATTTGAACCGTCTGACGGGGCCAGACGCTGATTTGTCACTTACGCTTAAAAAGACGAATAGCTTTATGGGGACGCTGAATGACTCCCACGTATCTCAAGTAATTCTGAATACCGAGCAATTGACCGATACGCTCAAGCGGCAGCCTTGGAGGTTGTTTTGGCCCAGCACGAAGTCCTACCCCGGTGATAAAGACCCCTCAACCGCAAAACAAACGAGGCCATGAGATGGCACCTTCAATCGTCAATCGACCGTCCTTTGCTTTTCATCCCCATGAAGCCGTTGAAAAAGGATTCATTCGGATCCTCGAGCAGATAGCGGCCCTTGTGGTCATTGTCTCGCAACATTCCCAAGGAAAGCTGTCGAACTCGGTCCATAACACGCGAGTTTTGATTAAACGGCTTCGCGCGCTTCTTTGGTTTGCCTCTCCAACCATTTCTCAATCGAAAATGAATCGAGCGAAAGCGTCATTGCAAAAAGCCTCTCATCTTTTGGCCACCAATCGTGATCTCGTAGTGAAACGCGCTATTTTCCAGATGCTGTCCCGCAAAACTTCAAATCTGGCGTATCGACCAACGCTTATCCGGATTTCCAATGAGTCGACTGATACTCCAGCCACCTATGCAAAGACCGTCCAGGCCCTACTACATGCTGCCTCCATCATTCTCAAGACTATCAAGACATTGGAGCTTCACCTCAAACACTGTTCCCATTGGCCTAAAGCCGCTAAGCGCGTCTCCCAAGCTTTCCACGCCTCCAGGAAAGCGGGCAAAAGGGCGCTGGGAAGCGACAGTCCATCGCAATTTCATGAATGGCGCAAAAAAACCAAAAGACTTCTCTACCTGTTGCAACTGACTCAGGTCGCACCCGACACACGCAGATCTCGGCTCATCGCGAGAGTCGATGAGATTCAAGCAAAACTCGGCGACTATCACGATAGCGTCATCGCGGAGGATCATTTTCAGAAGAATCCTCAAGACGGAGCCGCTCCGCTACTTATTAAACATAGTTTGAAACTCCTCGAAGCGAGAAGGCAACATTTACGAAGCGATGTGCAGAAGATTGCCAAGCACATCAAATCGATTTGATTCACTACCGATCCCAACCCCGAATCCCCGAAAATACAATCATGAGCACCCTTACCTCCTCCACTGCCTGGCAGAATCTTCAGAAACATTACGATAACCAAAAGGATTTCCAGATGCGCGTCCTCTTCGCACAAGATCCGGAACGCTTCAAAACGTTCTCCCTCGATTTTGATGGCCTTTTACTCGATTTCTCGAAGAACCGGATCACCAGTGAAACGATGAAACTGCTCCAAGCGCTGGCCGTGGAATGCGACGTCCCGGGCTGGGCCAAGAGAATGTTCACCGGGGAGAAGATCAATCTCACCGAGAATCGGGCCGTGCTTCATATCGCCCTTCGTAATCGAACCAACCGGCCCATCCTCGTTGATGGCAGAAATGTCATGCCCGAAGTGAATGCCGTGCTCGACCACATGGATAAATTCTCCAAAGCAATCCGCTCGGGCCAATGGAAAGGATACACGGGGAAGGCGATCACTGACTTCGTCAACATCGGCATCGGAGGCTCCGACTTGGGTCCCGTTATGGTTACCGAGGCTCTCAAGCACTACGCGGATGGTCCGAGAGCCCATTTCGTATCCAACGTGGACGGCACCCAAATCGTTGAAACGCTAAAGACACTCTCGCCCGAAACAACCCTCTTCATCATCGCCTCCAAGACTTTCACCACTCAGGAAACGCTGACCAACGCCCATTCTGCACGCGATTGGTTGCTTGCCGCCGCGAAGGACAAGGCCGCCGTGGCCAAGCACTTTGTTGCCCTTTCGACCAATGAGAAGGAGGTTCGCAAGTTTGGCATTGATCCGGTCCATATGTTTGAGTTCTGGGATTGGGTGGGCGGACGTTACTCGCTTTGGAGCGCCATCGGGCTGTCCATCGTGCTCAGTATCGGCTATGAAAACTTCGTTGAAATGCTCGAGGGAGCTCACGCGATGGACGAGCATTTCTTGAACACTCCTCCCGAGAAAAACCTTCCTCTGACCCTCGGCCTACTCGGCATCTGGAACAACAATTTCTTCGGAGCACGCACCCATGCGCTTCTCCCCTACGACCAATATATGCACCGCTTTCCTGCCTACTTCCAGCAGGGCGACATGGAGAGCAACGGAAAGAGCGTAACTCGCCAGGGCGAGAAGCTTGATATCGCAAGCGGGCCTGTGATCTGGGGAGAGCCAGGTACGAATGGCCAGCATGCCTTCTATCAACTGATCCACCAAGGCACCCAAGTGGTCCCAGCCGATTTCCTTGCTCCCATCGAGACACAAAACCCTCTTGGTGAACATCACCTGATCCTACTTGCGAATTTTTTCGCACAGACCGAGGCGTTAATGAAGGGCAAGACCGCTGACGAAGTACGCAAGGAACTCGAGAAAGATGGGCTGAAGGGGGAGCCGCTGGAAAAGTTGATCCCTCATAAGGTCTTTACTGGAAATCGCCCGACCAACTCGATTCTTTTCCACAAGCTGACGCCAAAAACGCTCGGCGTCCTGATCGCCCTCTACGAACACAAGATTTTTACTCAGGGCATTATCTGGAATATCAATTCTTTCGACCAGTGGGGAGTCGAACTTGGCAAGGAACTTGCCAAGGCGATCCTGCCTGAACTTGAAAAACCGGGCACTATCACCAGCCACGACAGCTCGACCAATGGCCTGATTAACCGATTCAAGGACTACCGTACCGCTACCAATGTGGACATAAGAGATTGAGGAGAGTAAGCGACGCATGATTCGGACGGATCTAGTCCTGCTCCCGTGGATTTATCACTGAAAGCGAGTACGTTATTCCATGACAGAATATTTTGCCGTGTTGGATGACCATGACCGCCTAGGTCCATTTGAATCCATGCACGAGCCGGTCGAAATCCTCAAGCAAACTTCGAGAGACCGGGGCTATACGGACGAACAGGCCCAGCATTTCTTTCTCCATCAGTCGGCAGTTGAGCAGGTGGATACCATTGGCGACAAGTCGGAGTGCTTCCGATTGGGCTGGCTGGCACGGGAAAAATCTGGAATGAGCGAGGAGTTACCGCCGGAAAACCCAGCGGAGATTCGTTCAGAGGACGAGATTCTCCGAGTTAGAGCGGACGATCTGGCAGACGCTCACTTCACCGTGACTGCCCGCAAGGCAGACGAAGTCAACAAAGGCGGCTTGGTTGATCCTCGCACGCCTTAGGGCATCGTCAATACCGCTGCGCCTTGCACATGGCCGGTGCGCAAGTGCGTCATGGCATTATTTGCGTCAGCAAGTGGGAAGGTTTGAACACTGGTCTTTATCGGAAAGCTTGAGGCTAGGGTCATAAATTCTTCTCCATCGCGCCGGGTCAAATTGGCTACTGAGCACACGCTTCTTTCCCGCCACAAGATGTCGTACGGAAACGATGGAATGTCGCTCATGTGAATGCCTCCACAGACGACGGTTCCACCCGGGGAGACGGCCCTGAGCGCTTGAGGCACCAATTCCCCGCTGGACGCAAAGATGATCGCTGCGTCAAGTTGCTCGGGAGGCTGTGTCTTGGAATCGCCTGCCCAAACCGCCCCTAAAGATAGGGCGAACATTTGAGCCTTATCATCGCCCGGTCGAGTAAAAGCGAAAATCTTGCGTCCTTGGTGCTTGGCGATCTGGCAGACAATGTGCGCCGCTGCCCCAAAACCATAAATGCCCAATCGTTCCGCATCGCCCGCCTTGACCAGTGACCGATAGCCGATGAGCCCCGCGCACAAGAGTGGCGCGGCATGCACATCGGAATAACTTTCGGGAATGGCAAAACAAAACCGTTCATCGGTGGCCATGTATTCCGCATAACCGCCATCAAGGGTGTAGCCGTTGAACTTGGCTTTTTCGCAGAGATTTTCCCTGCCAGAACGGCAATATCGGCATTCGCCGCAGGTCCATCCCAGCCAGGGAATGCCCACCCTGGTACCTAGCTTGAAGCGTTCTGCCTTCTTACCAGCTTCGACCACCCGGCCCACGACCTCGTGGCCAAGTATGAGTGGCAACTTGGGATGAGGCAACTCTCCGTCCGCGACTTGAAGATCGGTCCGGCAAACGGCGCAGGCACAGACTTGCACCACTATCTGGCCTTGCCCTGCTTTGGGTCTTGGCAGCTTTTTCTCAATTAACTGAGACTTAGCTGACTCAAGATCCATCGCCCGCATCATCGGGGCTTCAGGCTGATTCGTGTTCACATCGGGAAAAGTAGACAAGGCGTTTATGCTCCCGAAGAAGTCTGATCGACCGGGAATGCAATCTCCCCGGCCTTCGGTTAGCCATCTTATTTTCTGTGTTCGACAGCTTTTCCAGCCGCCGCGCCTGAACCACCGCCTACGACTGCGCCAGCGACTCCACCGACTGCGGCTCCTACTGGCCCGCCGACTGCAGCGCCAATCGCTCCCAGAGCGGCAGCACCCACAACCGCTCCGACAGTCATGCCAGCCACATCGTCACGAAGGTTGCGGGAACCGTTCGGATTGTATTCAGCTTTAAATTTATCGAAGATGTCAATGACAGGGGCAGGATCGGTGACACCGTAAATTGCCACCAGCACCTTGCCTTCGCGGATCACCGTATCGTAATAATTTGCGTGATACTCCGAGAACCCACGATCCGTAAACAGATCGGTGTAAACGTCCTCATTTTCATCATCATCCAATGGAACGATTACTTCGATGTTGTCCATTGGGATGCCTGAATCTTCAAAAGCTGCTACGGCCTTGTCGGCATCTTTGCGATTTGAGAATGTTCCGCCAATAATTTGGCCGTCGTATGTTTTATCTAATGTTTTGGGCATAATGACTTTCGTTATTAGGTGTTTGAAAGAGCTACTGAATTGCATTCATCCGCAGGTGACTGCAACCAAATCAACACCGAATTAGTGGGTGTTGTTCTGGCTTCGGTGATGCACATCCTTCATGTCTTTGCTATCCGTCGCCGACGATTGGGAACTGGAGGAATGGCTTTCATCTGAAGCGCAACCAACCAGCGAAACCAGCATCAAACCGAGAAGGCAGGAGATAAGCAAAGAAGGGATTCGAATGGACTTTGTTTTCATATTGATAAAGTAACCATAAGCTCAAGGTCGATTGAAGCCTATGGGGTGAAGACCCTATCCAACAAAAATGGCTTTCGAGAGTACGCTTTGCCTACTTGATTTATTAGGGCGTGTTTTCAAAATACAAAAAGTTTGAAGCGTGAGAGGAGAAGCGGCGTCAGAAAGAGCAACCAAGATGCTCAAAAAACATAGTCGGTTTCATTTGTCGGACCTGCTTTGGCTGCGGGTAAAAAAATTAAGTTAAGCGGGCCAGAAGTAGTTTACTAGGCGGTCAAGTTCATCGTCGCCGAGGGCGGCCACCCAAAGACGACCGGCTCATGGTCGAGGCGATATTCTATGTGCTGCGCACGGCGGTGGCTTGGCGGGATCTGCCGACCTGTTACGGGCCGTGGAACTCGGTCTACACGCGGTGGCGGCGTTGGTGCGCGCTGGGATTGTGGCAGGAAATCCTGCGGCTGTTGTCGCGGCACGCTGAAGGCCGAGTGCGTTTTATCGACGGCTCCCATGTCAAGTGTCACCAGTTCGCGACCAATCCTGCCGGAGGACAGAGTGCCCAGGCCATCGGGCGCACCAAGGGCGGACTCAACACCAAAATCTGCGCCCTGGTCGAGGCCCGGGGCCGACTCATGGCGGCGGCCATCGTCCCCGGCCAGACCTACGAGGTCGAAGCCTCCGCCCCACTGCTGGACACGTTGCGCCGCGTTCTGCTGGTGGGCGACAAGGGCTTTGACAGCGACCCGCTGCGCCGACAGATGCTGGCCCAGGGTTGTCTGGCTTCCGTCCCACCGAGATCGGGGCGGCGTGCTCCCGCCTGGTTTCATCGCGGTCTTTATCGGCAGCGTCATAAGATAGAAAACTTCTTCCAGCGGATCAAAATCTATAAGCGTGTCTCCACTCGTTATGAAAAACTCGCCCTCACGTTTCTCAATTTTATCCTCGTGGCCGCCGTCTTCGACTGGCTTAAATCATTTTGAAAACACGCCCTAGCTCATGCTATCTTTCCTATTTTTTCTTCTGGCAGTTGGACTCACTGCATTTTCCGCCAGTCGTTTTCGACCTGGTACGTGGCACGAACAACTGACTAAGCCGTCCTGGAACCCTCCAAACTGGGTCTTCGCTCCTGTTTGGTCTGTGCTCTACTTATTCATGGCCATTTCCGGTTGGCTGGTTTGGATTCAAACATACGATCTCTTACATCCCGCCCTGATCATCTGGATCCTGCAATTGTTCGTTAACGGATTTTGGTCTTACCTGTTTTTTGGACGACATAAGCCAGGCTTGGCCTTGGTCGATATCTTCGCGCTCCTCACTTTGATCATTGTCTTCCTTTTTTGCGCCAATTCGGTAAGCACGCTGGCGACGCTTTTATTCGTTCCGTATTTATTGTGGGTGATGTTCGCCACCGTCCTCAACTTTCAACTTTGGCAATTGAATCGACCGGCTTGAGAAGCCGGAGATGTTTCGCATCATCAGTTAGACGGTCCACAACTTCATAACGCCAGGCACGCCAAGGCTCTTTCCTCCACGTCTCAGGGAGGCATGCTTCTACCAAGCTCGATGTCTAAAGGGATGAGAGCTAGTCGACTCTACGCGGATCATGAGCCGAATTGATGCCAGCTGGTTTCTTTCATCTTAATATCGAAATGGTTGGCGGCTTTTTGAATATTCGAAAAAGCGAGGTCTCGTTCTGAGTCGGTCACGTCACGGACCTGATCGAACCTTGCCATTGCATCGCGAACATGAGCTGCATCGAACAAGGGCTCTTTTCGGGAGCTTGGAAATGCGAAAGCACTGGTTGGCAGAGAATCTCTTACCGCCGAGGAAACTCGGCCAGGCATTGCAGGGCTAAAAGGTTTCCAAGTGGGGTGTTGCATGCTTTTCCTTTTAAAGGCTTTTTTGATAGACAATTTATGGTCCCTTTTCTGGCTAACCATCCGTATGACGCAGTCGCTGCCAAGATTCCTTACGGCCATCATGAATGAACTTGGCGGGGGACATTCGGATCACAATTTATTCGTTAACGCTGATGAATCCTCAAAAGCCCACGGTGGTACATGATATTCTGGAGCTTTCAGGATGGTTTCCTTGGTCAGATTGACGAACACTTTTGATTCATCGTAGCTGATCCGGTCGATGTTTTTCGGAGAAATCACCATCTCTTTGCCGGAAAACCAATGGCCGGTTTCGACGACCAGATGACAAATCGCCCAAGTATTGCCATGGATGATGAAGTCCGTGACGTGGCCGATTTCTCCGTCATTGGCTTGGATGTGGTAACCGCTGAGTGCTTGGGTGCTCCGGAGATGCACATCCAAAAGTTGGGACTGCGAGGCGTCTCCACCAATGGGTTCTTCAGGACGATCATCTGCGGTCAGCTCCAGAATTGGGAAAGCACTACATCCCCATAAGCCATCACCCCGCCAATAGTTTGGCCAGCCATAGTAACGATAATAATCCTCTTCGTACTGTCGTGACACCGGTTTATGCGAATCAAAATCGGGACTGTTTTCGATCTGTTTACGAGTGAGATTCACGTCACGAGAGACACCATCCTGATAAAAGTTCCTGAAAGCGTGGGGAGAAATCAGAACCAGCCGACCTGACAGCCAGGAACCGGTATCCGCGACGACATAACGAACGGCCCATTTCTGGTCATCAAAGTAGAAATCCTTGATGTGGCCGATTTCACCATCGGATGCCTTAAGTGAGTCTCCGTACAACTGTTTGATGCTGCGTAGCATAATTTGATCCTTCTTTGGGTTATTGACCATTCCGCAAGCGAGAGTTCGCTTAAGTGGAACGTCTCATCCGCGAGGTATAACCAAAGAGTACAAGAATCCTTCGCTCATGGTATGGGGTGTAAACCCCATGGCGGATAAACTCATTCGGGGTGAACCTTTCCACTCAGAATAAACACGGGGACGACTCCGTCCCAACTTCAACCCGAAAACAAGGATTCTAACCATGAAAACTATAGATGCAAAAAGTGATGCCGAAATCAAAACCGACGTGCTGGCGGAACTGGAATATGAGCCGAGCGTAAAAGTCGCTGACATTGGAGTTTTGGTCAAAGACGGCACTGTGACCCTGAACGGTTTCGCCACCAGCTATGCTGAGAAATGGGAGGCGGTTCGAGCCGCCAAGCGCGTTTCCGGGGTAACGGCCATCGCGGACGATATTAAGGTCAAACTCTGGGACTCATTTGTCCGCACCGACGGGGATATTGCGACGACCGCCGCCAATCAAATCAAATGGATCACCTCTATTCCCACTGGAAAAGTCCAGCTCACGGTGAGCGACGGCTGGATTACCCTCGAGGGGGAATTGGAATGGTGGTTTGAGAAAAACGAAGCAGAGCGTGCGGTACAATCTCTGGCCGGTGTCAAGGGCGTGACGAATGAGATTAAAATCAAACCGAAAGTTTCTGCTCCAGTAATCGAACTCGATATTGAACGGGCCCTAGAGCGGAATGCCTTGTTGGACGATAGGGACATCGAGGTAGCGGTTTCCGGTACCAAGGTCACCCTTCGTGGCACCGTGAGCAACTACTCCGAACGCGAGGAAGCGGTGCGAATCGCGTGGGCGGCAGCCGGGGTAACTTCGGTGGATGACAAGCTCGACATCGACTGGTCTGACGATTCGGACGACTAACGAATCTATCGGTCATTCAAGTCCCATTAATCAGTGGATGCGTCGACTGCAATCAGTGGGCGCATCCCAATCTTTCTGGATATCCATGCCACAAATAATCACGCGAAAACCTCGGGGCAAGTTAGCGATACTTCCCAAAATCGGAAAAGTTGATGTCGTATATATGGGGCTGTCGTTTGTTGGCTTGGTTCTCTTCGTTTTTGCGATTTGGCTCATCCCCCTTTCCCTGCTGATTGCCATTCTTCTCCTTTACACTCTGTCAGCTTCGGGAGTCGCCTTTTGGAAGTATTATGCTCTTTGAGTGAAAACGATCTGTCGCTGAATTTAAGTCAAAAAAGAGTGGGGGTAAGACCCCATGGCCAGCCTTATGCCCACTAGCTAGGGTCAACTTATATCCGTTATGAAATCACTACAAAAAGCTAAACCCTTCCTACACCCGACCGAAAGCAAAGCTCTCACTTTGGGCGACTTAATCGCTGCCACCTACGGTGCTAGCGGAGAAAGAGGAACTGGCAAGGTTCTCCAATTCGCGATGGCCGCCAACGTCATAAGGTACTCCCGCCCGCATTGTGCAGACGAATGAGTGATCTGAAACTCATGTGATGAGTGGATATGCCTGTTACCCAGATGAATCCGATTCAATTCTTGTCCCTGAGGAAGTTTTGAAATCCCTGCTGGGAGTCAGTGGCGACGATCTCATGTCCGAAGCAGTGGAGGTCGCGGATGAGAACGGTTGGACCGTCAAGCCAGCTTCCGAGGGCTACTGGCTATTCAAGCGAAAATCGGCGACCGGCGCATCGCCAAGGGCGCAGCTTTACTCGGTTTGAAACGTACTTCACCCCATATTCACCGTACGGACTCACTAGTTGCCAGGTGAGCAGTTCGGAATTCAGCGAATGGAAAGCCGATCTTCAACGTGAGTAACGCCTGGAGAAGACCACGTTACCCGACAAGCCTCCTCGCGTTCGGCCCAAGAGCCGACCTGGCCCTTCAGCGTCACCGTGCCATTATCGACTTCGATTTCGATCGAGTTGGCATCAAGTCCGGCGTTACGCTTAAAGGCGTCTACAATTTTCGCCTTTACTACGGTGATCTCGACATTCGGCTTAATCACGATTTCATTACTTATACCTTTGAGGCCCTTGAGCGAGCGAAGGACGTTTTCAGCCTCGTCCATTTGATATTTCGCCTCGACCGTTCCTTCAAACTTCACCCATCCGTCGGACACGGAGACTTTGACCGTGTCGGGAACAGAGTAATTCCATTGCAAGTGGCTGATCGCAATGCGCGCCAGATCAACGTCAGACTGAACGTCTGCAGGCAAAAGTGCGACCCTTATTTCGTTGGCTACCGAACTAACCCCCACGACGCGGAGCGCAATATTCCCAGAAATATATTTTTCGGAATAGCTGTTAACCGTGCCGTCCAATTCGACAACGCCCTCTCGCGCTGAAACTCCGATCTGTTCCGCGTGAAGACTTGAATCCGAAAGGAGCGCCTGTTCGACATCGTGTTGTAAGGTTGCGTCATGTGTCATTGATTAAGATTCTACGGATTTATCAACGCCAGGGCGGTCAGGGTTAGAAACCCTGACCATTGAGGTGCATCCAATTGCCAAGAGGACTAACACTCAAGTTCCTGGTTGTTGATCTGTGGGAATTGCGCTTTAGTCGTCAAAGCCCCCGAACCATTCGATATCAAGCTGATCATCGACCGACGAAACCCCTGCCGCTGCCCAAGCAACCCGCTCGGCTTCCTCACGTTCCGAATAGTTTCGAACTTTGCCACGAAGGGTAATTTTGTTTCCCGAAGCTTCCACTTGAATCTTGCTGGCATCCAGAAGCGCATTTCTTTCGAAAGCGCTTTCAATATCCGATTGGATGTTTGCCGAACTCGGCTTGGGCTTAATAGTGATCTGGTTGGATACACCTAGGACTCCGGTGAGGTCTTTTACCGCATCTTCTGCTGCATTTTTTTCGTACCACCAGCCCACTTCTCCCTCGAGGGTGATCCACCCATCTCGCAAGGTGACCTTAACGGCTCCGGCGGGAATAGAGGTGCTCCACTTGATCTGGTTTGCCGCCGCTGCTGCGATATCTCCATCTGTACGGACGAAGGAATCCCAGAGTTTAACTTTGATGTCATCAGCGAGGGCCCTGACGCCGACCACCCGCTTGGCAGCAGCTACCGCTTGCCATTTTTCGCCGTAGTTCGAAGCGAAGCCATTGAGGGTCACCGTGCCGTCTTTGACCAAAACGCCAATGTCTGTGACTTTAACGCTCGGCTCATATTTGAGCTCTGCAAGTACGTCACTTTTAATTTCTGTATCAGTTTTTTCTACGCTGCTGATCATATTAAGATCCTTGTGTTTGCCGAATTTGATTCTTTGTTAGGATCATGACCTTTCATGACAACTCCACTTTAAGTGAAGGCACCGGGTTTTCTATGGGGTGTTGACCCCATAGGGAACCTGGGTGTTTTAGGCATTATAGTGTAATCGCTCCCAACAATCAGGCCGTACGGAGAAAAGTTTGGCGAAGGATTCTAACAATTTCCTTCGGTCAAGCTGGAAGGTGGTGTGCCTCGGATTTGTATTACCAAACCGGAGCATAATCCATGACAGCTCGTATCAAACCGAAGTCGCCCCACAGGCATTCCAGTTATCACCGGTCATATCTGCGATGTCAGGGCAAATTGTGACGATAGATATCCCTTTCAAAGAGGAACTGAAAAACGATCTCCAGAAAGCTGGATCGATTACCTAAATGAACAACCCCCTACATTACCAAGTTATCGTTGCTGGTGGCGGTTTTGCTGGGGCCTACTGTGGTAAGAGCCTGAGCAAGTATTTCGGGCGAGAGGCATCGAAACGGGCTGCCCTCATCGCCGACGGCAACGTCTTCGCATTTCAACCGATGCTGGCAGAGGTGGTTGGTGCAGCACTCTCGCCGTTGGACGTGGTGATCCCACTGCGTCAGTTTTGCCAGGGGCTCAACGTCCTGCAGGGAAATATTGTAGCGCTCGATCTGAATGGGAAAGTGGCGACTCTGGACTCAGGGCGCTTCACCCCCAATTCGACAATCACCTTCGATCATGTTGTCTTGGCTCTCGGGAGCATCATTAACGTCAGTCAGGTCCCAGGAATGAGCGAGCACGGATACATCCTTAAGAACGCTTGGGATGCAATGCGCTTGCGTGTCGCCATCATTGAACGACTGGAAGAGGCAAACTTAACGGTGGATCTTGATACTAAAAAGCGACTACTCACCTTCGTCGTCGTGGGTGGTGGCTATTCAGGCGTCGAAACCGCCGGACAAATACTCGATCTCGTCTGCAGTGTCCAACCCATGTATTTGAACCTCGCGGACGTCGCCATGCGTGTCGTGCTCGTCCACAGCCGCGATCATCTTTTGCCGGAAATTGGCTTGAGGCTCGGAAAGTATGCCGAAAGCAAACTCAAGGAGCGCGGAATGGAAGTGCGCCTTGACGAGCGCGTCGAGTCAATAACGGCAGGGAAAGTATTCTTAAGCAAGAGCGAGCCGATAGAAGCGCACACAATAGTATCGACCATTGGTAATGGTCCGCACCCATTGCTGGCCTCCCTTTGCAAAAGCGAAAATCTTGAAAATGACTACGGACGGATTGTGACGGAACCGACCATGCTCGTGAAAGGCTTTAAGCATGTTTGGGCTG